>Ga0182024_10000318_pt1 | contig 121118 bp, 112 predicted proteins | sample P32metaG_FD_120480 | JGI IMG/M metagenome (GOLD analysis project Ga0182024, IMG submission 120480) | Permafrost microbial communities from Stordalen Mire, Sweden - P3-2 metaG (Illumina Assembly) | ecosystem: Environmental > Terrestrial > Soil > Wetlands > Permafrost | place: Sweden: Stordalen... | reverse complement strand
TAGTTTCTTGGTTCGTGCAGGAGATCGGAGACGCGGGCGTTGCGGACTACACCGACTACTGTCACGAAGGGGCCTTTTTCGTCTTTGTAGCTGAACTTGTGACCTATGGGATCTTGATTAGGCCAGATAGCTTTGGCCATGGACTGGTTGATTACGGCGACGGGTTGCGAGGAATTGGTGTCGGCGTCGGTGAAGGCACGGCCGGCGACTATGGGCATGCGCATGGTGGAGAAGTAATTTGGATCGACGATGTTGTAGCCGCCGGTAGGGGCGCGATTGGATTGATCCAGGATTTGGCCCTCGAAGTAGATCGAGCTGCCTTGGCTGTAGTAACTGAGAGGGACGGAGTAGGCGATGGTGGCTGATTCCACGCCGGGGAGGGATTTGGCGTGGCGCAGGAGTTCGCGGAACAAGGATTCGGCGCGGGGGCGGTCGTAGTCTTGCAGTTCGGGATTGATACCTACGTTTAGGAGGTAGCGGGGGTCATAGCCGAGGTCGATGGATTCGGCGCGGGTGAGGCTGCGGTAAAAGAGGCCCGCGGCTACCAGGACGACTATGGAAGCAGCTACTTGGGCTTTGAGTCTGGTTACAGATACGAGATGGGGCGGATTTTGTTTCCGCGGATTTGGGAAAATTTAGCGGAGGTGCTGGGACCGAAACTTCGGGCGAAAGCTTCCGACGTTGGGACTCCTTTCCGGCCGGGCCGGAATCCCCGAGCGGCGATCCTAGTCGGATGGTTCTTAGGGCGGGAGTGGGTCCGCGAGGTACAACGGTTGCCCATAGGTTGCGACTTGTTGCCTGAAGTTGGCGCCGGGCCAGCCAGCCCTGCCTAGGAAAGGCGGGGAGAGGGATTTGGGGCGTGTGGTAGAATGGCTGGTTTACGAAGGGACGGAAAACTTCATTGGGAATGCCTGAAGAGATTGTCACGCACATGGCTGAAGAGACGGTTACACACGTTAGTGCTTTTGACCCGGAGGATGAGTATCGGCCGGACCCTGTGCCGGAACCTTTGCCGCCGGTCTGGATGGATGGCTCGCTGCGCATTGGGATGCATACTTCTATTGCTGGGGGGCACCTGAACGCGCTGGAGTCTGCGCATAAACTTGGGTGTAATGCTTTGCAGATTTTTTCGGCTAACCCGCGGATGTGGGCTGGGGGGCCTGGGGCTGGACGGATTGCGGAGGTGGATGCTGCGGCGTTTCGGGGGCGACGGGAGCAGTTGGGGCTGGGCCCGCTTGTAATTCATGCTAATTATTTGATTAATTTGGCTGCGCCTCAGCCAATGTTGCGGACTCGGTCGATTCAGGCGTTTCGCGATGAGTTGGTGCGGGGGTTGGCGTTGGGGGCAGATTTTGTGGTGGTGCATCCTGGGTGTCATGGGGATTCGCGAGCTGCGCAGGGGGTGGCTGCGGCTATTGATTCAATCAAGCAGGCTTGTAAAAGATTTCCGGATTCGGGAATGCGAATCTTGATTGAGAATACTGCGGGGATGGGGACGGCGATTGGGTCGCGGTTGGAGGAAGTTGGGGAGATGGTTTCGGGGTTGGCTGCATTGAATGTTGGGGCTTGTTTGGATACGGCTCATTTGTTTGCGTCGGGATATGACATTCGGGGTGAGAGTGGGTTGGAAAGTACTTTGGATTTGATTGATCGGGTGATCGGCTTGGAGTGTGTGCCGGTGTTTCATACCAATGATTCGAAGATTGCTTTGGGTGGGCGAGTGGATCGGCATGAGCATATTGGGGAGGGCAAGATTGGGGCTGCGGCCTTTCGTCGGATGTTGACGCATCCGCGGTTGGGAGCTTCAGGGGTTGAAGGATTGGTTGGACGGGCGTTTTTGGCGGAGACGCCTATCGATGATCCTGGTGATGATCGGAAGAATGTGGCTGCGCTTTGGGAATTGGCTGGGTTGAAGGACTCGGCACCTGCGGCGGAGAAGGGGTATTCCATGTTGACTGCAGCTGGGAAGAAGCGGGCTGCGGAGATTCAGAAGGCCGAGGCCAGCAAGAAAAAGAGAGAAACGAAGAAAGAGAAAAGATAATGCTGAAACGCGGAGGTGGGAGATTCGCTGAAGGGCGGAAAAAGAACAAGAGGCTCACCACAGAGGGCGCAGAGACAGAAAAGCACGAGAGAAGGGATCTTGGGGCGTGGCTGACGAGCAGGTAAAGGAGTCCGGGGCGGGGGTCGAAGGGTCTAAGTACGATCCCCGGGTTATCGAGGCTAAGTGGCAGCGGCGGTGGGATGAGGAGCGCGTCTTCGAGGTGGAGGCCGATCCTTCCAAGCCTAAATATTATGTTTTGGAGATGTTGCCCTACCCCTCGGGGACTATGCATATGGGTCATATGCGCAACTATGCTATCGGGGATGTAGTTGCGCGGGTTAAGCGGATGCAGGGATTCAATGTTTTGCATCCTATGGGTTGGGATGCGTTTGGTTTGCCGGCAGAGAATGCGGCTATTAAGAACAATACGCACCCTCGGACTTGGACTAATAACAACATCGCGGAGTTTCAGCGGACGCTTCGGCGTTTTGGGTTCAGTTATGACTGGCGGCGGGAGATTTCTACTTGCGAGCCGCAGTATTACCGGTGGAATCAGTGGTTTTTTCTGCGGATGTTGGAGCGCGGGTTGGCTTATCGGAAGAAGAGCCGCGTTAATTGGTGCCCTAAGTGTTGCACGGTTTTGGCTAACGAGCAGGTGGTTAATGGGCGTTGCTGGCGGCATGAGGATACTTTGGTGGAGGTGCGGGAGCTGGAGCAGTGGTTTTTGAAGACTACGGCTTATGCGGAGCAGTTGATTGATGATTTGAAATTGTTGGAAGGGCAGTGGCCGGACCGCGTTATTACTATGCAGCGGAATTGGATTGGGAAGTCGGTCGGCGCACGGGTGGAGTTTGCGGTGGCGGACGTTGAGGGTGTTTCGCCGATTGAAGTTTTTACTACGCGGATCGATACGATTTATGGAGCTACGGCGATTATTTTGGCGGCTGGTCATCCGCTGGTGGGGAAGTTGTTGGAGGGGTTGGCTTCGCGTGGTGCGGCTGAAGAGCAATTGAAGAAGATGCGGTTGGCTTCGGTTAAGGCTGAGGATTTGGAGACTGCGGAGAAGGTCGGATTTTTTACCGGGCGTTTTGCAGTCAATCCCTTTAGCAAGGAGAAGATTCCGATTTGGGTTGGGAATTTTGTGCTGATGGAGTATGGGACCGGGGCGATTATGGCGGTGCCTGCTCATGATGAGCGAGATTTTGAGTTTTGCCGGAAGTACGGGTTGCCGGTGCGGGTGGTGGTGCAGCCTGCGGATGGAGACAAACTTTCCGGCGAGACGATGACAGCAGCGTTTAGTGAACATGCCGCCGGAAAATTGGTGAACTCGGGGTCTTATGACGGGCTTTCGGTGGATGATGCGATTGAGGTTATGGTTGCGCATGCTACGGAGAAGGGATTTGGGCGGCGCGAGACTACCTATCGGTTGAAGGATTGGGGAATCTCGCGGCAGAGGTATTGGGGGACGCCGATTCCTGTAGTGTATTGCGAGAATGACGGGATCGTGGCGGTGCCGGATTCGCAGCTGCCGGTGGTGTTGCCTGCTAATGTGGCTTTGACTGGCGAGGGTGGGTCGCCTTTGGCGGCTACTCCGGAGTTTGTGAATACCACTTGTCCTAAGTGCGGTGGGGCGGCGCGGCGCGAGACCGATACGATGGATACGTTTGTCGATTCGTCTTGGTATTTTTACCGGTATTGCGATCCGCACAATGAACGGGCGCCTTTTGATTCGGCTAAGGTTGGTTATTGGTTTCCGATTGACCAGTATATTGGCGGGATTACTCATGCGATTCTGCACCTTTTGTATTCGCGGTTTTGGTGCAAGGTTATGCGGGATCTTGGGTTGATTAACCATAGCGAGCCTGCGGCTCGGTTGTTTACGCAAGGGATGGTGTTGAAGGGCGGGACGGCTATGTCGAAGTCCAAGGGGAATATCGTTGGGGCTATCGATATGGCAGAGAAGTATGGGGCCGATACTGGGCGGCTTTATATGTTGTTTGCGAATCAGCCGGAGCGGGATTTGGAATGGAGTGAGGACAGCATTGAAGGGGCTTGGAGGTTTATTAATAAGGTTTACCGGTTGGTGGAACGCCATGCTGGGGAATTGCGCGGAGTGGAGGCTCGGGCTGCGGATTTGCATGGGGCTACCGAGAAAGAGCGAAAATTGTTGCGGAAGACGCATGAGACTTTGCGGCGGGTTACGCAGGATTTTGATGTGCGGTGGCATTTTAATTCGGCGATTGCTTTGATTATGGAATTGCACAATGAGATTTATGCTGCGGAGCCTTTAGGGGATGGTGTGCGGCCCGCGGTGCGCAAGGAAGTTTTGGAATCGTTGACGTTGATGCTGGCGCCTATGACGCCTCATTTGGCTGAGGAGTTGTGGGAGATGTTGGGGCATTCGGGTGGGTTGTGGACCGTTAAATGGCCGGCTTTTAATGCGGAATTGGCTCGGGAAGAGGAAGTCGAGATTGTGGTGCAGGTGAATGGGCGGGTGCGAGGAAAATTGGTGGTGGCGGCAGGGTTGAGCGAGGCTGGAGTGGTGGCTAAGGCTATGGCTGATCCTGCGGTGGCGCATCATTTGGGTGGGAAGAGAGTGGTGAAGCAGATTGTCGTCCCTAATAAGTTGGTGAATTTGGTGGTGGCTTGAAGGTGGGCCGGGACGGAAAACGCCTGGAGAGAGATTAGCGAGCGTTGGGTGCCGAGATGGGGCGCAGCAGGGCTGCATCCCTATCAATGGTGCTTGACCGTTGGGTTGGCGGAGGTGGCTGATGTCTGGCGGGGTGCGGGTTGCGGAAGAATCGAGAAAGCCTAAGTCGGAACGTGGCGGCGTGGTGGTGTTGGATTTTGGGGGGCAGTATACGCAGTTGATTGCTCGGCGGGTGCGGGAGCAGCAGGTGTTTTCTGCGGTTTTGCCTTGTACCTCTTCGATTGCGGATATTCGGAAGTATGAGCCTTCGGGGTTGATTTTGTCTGGGGGGCCTAGCTCGGCTTATGACGCGGATGCGCCTACTTGCGACCATGGGGTGCTGGGGCTTGGCGTGCCCGTCTTGGGGATTTGTTATGGGATGCATTGGATTACGCGGACTTTGGGTGGGAAGGTAGAGAAGGCTGGGCGGCGGGAATATGGGAGCGCTTGGCTCAAGCTAGCGAACGGGTCGGCGGAGGGGCACCGGGAGTCGGAGCTTTTTTCGGGGCTGCCTAAGAGTGTACGGATTTGGAACAGTCATGGGGATCACGTGGTTGCGCTGCCGGCGGGATTCCACGCTACAGGGCATACCGATAACGCGGTGGCGGCTACCGAGGATCCGGTTCGAAAGATTTATACCGTGGAGTTTCATCCGGAAGTGAAGCATACGGATCAGGGGACGGAGATTCTTAGGAATTTCTTGTTTCGGGTGTGCAAGGCGGAGGCTAAGTGGAGCGGAGCGGCGTTTATTGAGGAGACTACCGAGGCGATTCGGAAGAAGGCTGGGACTGGGCGAGTGATTTGCGCGCTTAGCGGCGGGGTGGATTCTACGGTGGCGGCGGTTTTGGTGCATCGGGCTATTGGGGATCGCCTGACGAACATTTTCGTGAATACCGGGTTGCTGCGAAAGAATGAGTTTGAAGACACGCTGGAGATGTTGCGGGAACGGTTGGGTTTAGTGGTGGTTGGCGTGGATGCTACGGACCGATTTCTGAAGGAACTTGAGGGGATTGACGATCCGGAGCGGAAGCGGAAGATTATTGGGAATGAGTTTATTTCGGTGTTTGCAGAGCAGGCTTTGGCGCTACAACATGGCGAGGCTCATGGGGAAATCGAGTATTTGGTGCAGGGGACGCTTTATCCGGACGTGATTGAGTCGGTGTCGGTTAAGGGGCCTTCGGCGACCATAAAGTCGCATCATAATGTGGGCGGGTTGCCGGAGAACATGCCCTTTGGGTTGATTGAGCCGCTTCGGGACTTGTTTAAGGACGAGGTGCGGCGAATCGGTCGGGAGCTGGGATTGCCGGATGAGATCCTACTGAAACATCCGTTTCCGGGGCCGGGGTTGGCGGTGCGGCTGCTTGGTGAGATTACCCGTGAACATCTGGTAACTCTCCGGGAGGCGGATGCGGTGGTGGTGGAGGAGATACGGCGAGCGGGTCTGTATGAGAGGGTCTGGCAGGCGTTTGCCGTTCTGTTACCGGTACGTAGCGTTGGGGTTATGGGCGACGGACGCACCTATGGGTTGACGGTGGCGGTGCGGGTGGTGGAGTCGGAAGACGCGATGACGGCGGACTGGGTGCGGCTACCGGGGGAGGTATTGGAACGCATCTCTACTAGGATCGTGAATGAAGTCTCGGGAGTGACGCGAGTGGTGTACGACATCAGTTCTAAACCGCCCAGTACTATCGAATGGGAGTAAATTGAGACAAAAACAAGCAAGCTGCCGAAGGGGGAGTGAGGCAGAGGTGAGATGTCACAGGAGATAGGCCGTACGGCGAGCAGCAGCACGGCCCTCGACTCAATCGACTGGCAATTCCTAAAGAAACCGCAAAGCTACCGATTGGCCATTTTCTGGGCCATGTACAGAATCAGCTTGCGATCCTCTTCGTCGGCCTTGCTCAATAGACGGCGAAGCTTGTTGAGGAAACGCGCTTCCTTGCCGGAGCTGCCCCAGGCGATGTCGTCGGACGATTTACGCTTGGGAAGGTTCGGCAATTGGGGCGGTTCTTCACCGTCGTAGAAGAGTTGATAGAGTGGGCATTCTAGAGCGCGAGCGAGCTTTTCCAACGTTTCAATAGCCGGTACTGTATGGCCATTCTCGACGCGGGAAATGTAACAACGAAGTAACCCCGTACGCTTTTCGATATCGCCCTGGGAAAGTTTCTTTTCCTCACGCAGTGCGCGGAGGCGGTCACCAATAATCATGGAGGTATTATAGCATGTAGGTAAGATGCACGCAAGTACAAAGTTTAAGGGTGGTCAAGTGAAACACATGCTGCACGGCGGATGCGGCAGATCGCGGTGGGTACGCAGGGTATGGCAACCTGCGGAGGGGTAGGCGTAACCTAAAGAGCATGGCACGCGTCCCAAAAGTAGTGGCTGCAGCGGTGGCATACCCGGTAGCGGCGCGAATGACGGCCAGCAAGGCCGTGAGCGTGGACGACCGGGAGTTGGTGCGTCGGGCGCAAGCGGAGGATCACGTAGCGTTCGAGGAGTTGATGCGCCGCCATCAGCAGCGTGTTACGGCAGTGGCCGGAGGTATCCTGCGGCAGCGGGAGGATGTCGAGGATATCTCGCAGCAGGTATTTGTGAAGGCCTATTTTTCTCTGAAGCGATTTGATCAGCGAGCGGCTTTCAGTACCTGGCTGTATAAGATTACCGTAAATGAGTGTTGGGACTTGCTGCGGAAACGGAAAGTGCGGCCGTTGGTTTATGAGTCGAACCTGAGCGAGGAGCAGGCGCGGCAGTATGGAGCGCCAGAGGAACGATCGACGCCCGCAACGGATATCAGCGATAAATTGGTGGCGCGGCAGAGAGTGGAACGATTGCTGGAATGTCTGGACGAGCGTGACCGGATGATGTTGATTTTGAAAGAGGTTGAGGGGTTTGCGGTGGAAGAGATTGCGGACATTCTGGAGTTGAACGCGAACACGGTGAAGGTACGGTTGTTTCGGGCCCGGCGAAGGATCGTGAGCGAAGCGCGGAAACGCGGCGATGTGACGGCGGCTTGAGGAAGCGGAGAAGTTAGGAGATCAATGAATGTGGAACCCTTTCCATAGTTCGGGTAATGCATGCGATCGGTTTCGCGAGTCGCTCGAGGAGGTGGGAGGCGGGGACGCGCTGGGTGCGTTGCGAGAGCATGCGTCGGAATGCTTGGACTGCGAGGCTGCTCTGGATGAGTTGGCGGTGAGCAGGGAACTGTTGCGCGCGCTCCCGCGCCAGGCGGGTCTAGGGCCTTGGTTTGCGCCCCGAGTGATGGCGGCGATCGCGGCGGGCGAATCGGAATTACGGCGATCGATGGATGCGTGGACGATTGTTCCGAAGCTGGCGAGAAGGCTCAGTTGGGTGTCTGCGTTGGCGCTGGTGTTGGCGGGTACCTGGCTGCTGGGACGGCCGACGTCAGCCCCTTCGTTGAAGCCGGTGGTAACGGATATCACCGGTGAGCCGGTGCTGGAAAGTTCTCCTCCCCTTAACAACGACGAATTGTTGCTCAGTCTAGCGGAGAAGGGATCGTGAACGAGACTACTGCTAAGCAACGGGCGGCGCTGTGGGTCGCCCTGGTGTTCCTGCTAGGGGCTGCTTTAGGCGGCATGCTGGGATATACGTTCGCGCATCGCTCGGTGTCGGCCAATGCGCCCTTGTCGGCGCAGCAAAAGCGGACGCAAAAGGTGGAGCAGCTTACCCGGGAAGCGAACCTTACGCCCGAACAGGCACAGCAGTTGGACGTTATACTGACGGAGATTCACGTCGAGTATAAAGCGCTTCATGAGCAGAATGACGCTCAGATCGATGAGGCCAGACAGAGGGGGCGAAACAAGATTCGGGCGATATTGACCCCGGAGCAGACGCCCAAGTTTGAAGAGTTTTTGAAGAGGTTGGACGAGGAGAGAAAGCGAAATATGCCGCCGCCGGAGCGGTAGTGGAAGCGGTTCCTAATGTGGAGGGCCCGGCCCCTTGGGTATGCAGGACTCGGCCAACTCAGCCGCGTTTAAAGCGCTCCCCAACATATGCCGTAGCGAAGCTAAAGTTAGCGATTTGCGGTTCTGCCAAGACTAGAAGGGAATATCCTCATCGGAGATTTCAGGTCCCGCTGGCGCGTGACTGCTAGGGCCGCCTGCGCCGTAAGATTCTTCTGAAGGCCCCGTCGTGTGATCAAAATCGTCACCGCCGCGTGAAGCGCCTGCGCTGGCTCCCGCTGCTGCGCCGTCGGTGCGGCCGCCAAGCATGCGGAAGTTATTAGCTACGATCTCGAAGCTGGTGCGTTTCTGACCTTCTTTATCCTGCCATTCGCGGGATTGTATACGTCCTTCAATGAAAAGCAGCGAGCCCTTCTTCAAATACTGTTGGGCGATTTCGGCTTGCTTGCCCCAGACGACAATTTTGTGCCATTCGGTACGCTTTTGGCGTTCGCCGTTTTTGTCTTTGTAGGTTTCGTCGGTGGCCACGGAGAAGTTGGCGACGGCTTGACCACCGCCGGTGTAGCGTGTTTCTGGATCGCGGCCCAGGCGCCCGACGAGAATCACTTTGTTTACTGACATATTTTGCCCCCTGTTACTAGGACGATAGCACGGCTGAGAGCGGGACGCTACCGCACCGGAATGGCAACAGTGCAGGCAGGCGCCGGGCGGAGCAAGCCTCTCCCTGCAGATGAGGATGGCAGAGTCGTAGGGAGCAAGAAATCGGATGGGCGCACGTGTGGATTTGAGGCGCAGAGCAACTAGGGGCACTGAAATTGCGCGGGCTGCCCGGCTCGCAGGACTAACTCTTCGCGCGATCTTTGATTTGCTTGGCTAGTTTTTCGATTTGCTGGGCTTTCTTGACTACGGAAAGAGAAAGAGTGGAATTGGCGTCGGTCTTATCGACTTGTTCTTTGAGTTCGCCGACTAAATCGTACAGTTTTTGAACTTCGAGTTTGATCTGCGCTTGATTTTGCTTGTCGATCGCTTTTGGGTCGCCTACGGTGGGTTCGGGATCGCCAATGCGGTGGGGAAAATTTGGATCGGGTGCATTGGGCGATGGGACCGGCTTTATGCTTTGGGCCGGTAGAAGGGCGCTCACCGCGAATATGCCGGCTGCACCGGCGAGGGTTATCAGCAGACTGCGTCGTGATTTGGACATGGGATCCTCCCGCTTGCTTACGATGCTTGCCTCCGGCAAACATCGTTCAAGGTAATACTCCGCCTTCGTGTTAGGTCTTGTCTAGTGGGTTATCCCGTTCGCAGCCCGGGCTGGCTGGGGCGCAGCAATGCTGGGCCCAACAGGGGAACAGCGCGATCGAACGGTTAGGCTTTACTCCGGCGTTTAGGCAGTTGACGAAGGAGAGAAACGGCGGGGAGGTAATCTGTAGGCTCGGCCCGGTGCGGCAAGGCCCATTTCAAATACTATTGGGCGGCGGCCGCCGAGGTGGCTACACCGAGTTCTTTCAGCTTGGCTCGAGCGCGACGTTCCTCTTCGGTTCCGGGATAGCGTTTGACGACTTCACGAAGTTCGCGAACACCAGTGTTTTTTTGACCGAGCTCGAGGAGCGCCATACCTTTTTTCAGGCGAGCGGGGGCGAGTTTGAAACTCTTAGGATAGTTGGTCAGGACGCGATCGTATTCGGTTACGGCTTGATCGTAGCTGCGTTGCGAGTAGGCGATTTCTCCCAGATAGAACTGGGCGTTGGAGGCGAGGTCGGTATCGCCGTAGTAGCGTAGATAGTCCTGGAATTCCTGGCGAGCGAGATCGTATTTGCCGCTAGTGATATCGCGCAGACCGTTGGAATAGAGGGTGTCGGCGGATGGTGCGGGGCCGGCTGGCACGCTGCTGGCCGGAACACTGCCGCCGCCACTGGAAGGAGACGGAGTGAAGGTGTTATTGGACGTTGGGGTGGTTGGCGGGGGCGCGGTGCCGGAAATCTTGGCGTCCAGACTTTGCACGGTGTTTTGCAAATCGACTAATTGCTGGTTGAGCTTGCCTAAACGAGACTTGATTTCCTCGAGGTTGTCCGAGAGGCCTTGGACTTGAGTGGACATGGTGTCTAGGCGGGCGCCGGAATTGGCCTGAACGTCTTGGACAGACTTCTGGAGCGAGCTCATGGTGCCATTGAGTTTACCGACGTTGTCGCCGGTCTGCTCAACGAGGGTCTTCATCACCGTGTGATCCTGGGTCATCTGCGTGGCTAGATCTTTTTGACCTTGCAGTAGCGTGGTCACGTCGTGTTGTAGCTCGATAATTTCGCGGGCAACGGCTTCGGCGGGCCTTGGGCCGACGAGACTTCCGCAGATAGCGGCGACGAGCACGACCGCGCTGAATATCGCAATGTTGCGTAAACGCATGCAAATTCCTCCTACGAGCGTACGGGAGTCTGGTTGACCTGATGCCGGCCGGGAGGGAGCACCATTATAGACGACCGTCGAACGTACTACTTAACTTTAACGACAGAGCCGCGCGGGAGCAAGAGTTTGCACGCGCGCGGCTCGTTGATGCGATTGGCGGCAATGAGCCGTCGGGCTAGCTTATTGCTTCGAACGGACAAAATGACCGCGGCGATTCTGCTGATAGCAATCTTCGGTGGACTGCATGCAGAAAGGTTTTTCTTTGCCGAAGCTAACGGTGTTTAGGCGATCGGCAGAGATGCCCAGAGAGATCAGATATTGCTTGACGGCGCTGGCGCGGCGATCCCCTAGAGCCAGGTTGTACTCCGTGGATCCGCGTTCATCGCAATGACCTTCGATGGTGACGCGAATCTGTGGGTAGTTGCGCAGGAAGTCGGCGGTTTTCCCAAGAGCATCACGCGCATCTGACCGGATGTCCGCTTTATTGAAATCGAAGTATGCGTCGCGGACCTCTCTAGTAAACAGTTCGTCCATCGTCGGTTCGCTGGTTGGGGCCGCGGCCGTTGCCACCGTGATTCTGGCACTGGCGTTTGCAGAGCCCCCGGGGCCGCTGGCAGTAATCGTGTAGGTAGTCGAGGCGGCTGGAGTGACTTTGGTCGAGCCCTGCGCGTTGACGGTGCCAACGTCAGGCGCGATCGTCAACTGGGTCGCGTCGGTGGAGGTCCAGCTCAGCGTTGACGAGTCGCCCTTTTCAACGGCGCTCGGGCTAGCCTGCAGAGTTACGGTAGGCTGGGCCGCTGCTGGTGCGGGTGGAGCGGATGGCGGCGCGGTGACTTGCTTGGGCTTCTTGCTGCACCCAAACGCGAAGACAGAAGCAGCGAGCACTACGAACAAGCTCGCGCGTTGCAGAGATCGGGAGACCTCGATCATTCAAATCCTCCTCAGAAGTGTAATCCCAGTGTTCTTCCCACGGTAGCCAACATCCTAGCATCGAGTGCTGACTTTCGGAGATATCTCGTGCCCCAATTGTTATACATCGGACACAAAGTTCGTAAAGAATAAAATCAACGGGATGACCAATTGGGTGACTCGTTGTGTCCCTGAGTTGTCAGTTGGCGGGCTTGTGAGCCATCGGCGAGCATGGTCCAAATCTGTCGCGTGCCACCGCGGGTGGATTCGAAAACGATGTGGCGGCCGTCGGGGGCCCAACTGGGACGCTCGTTGCGGCCGGAGTCGCGGGTGAGCTCGACGATCTGGCGCGTGGTGGGGTCCATTACGTAAATATCATAGTTGCCTTCGGGACGGCGCCAACTGAAGGCCAGTATCTGGCCATTGGGAGCCCAAGAAGGGTCGATCAGATAGCCTTTGTCGGGCAAATCCATCTCGGTGGAGTTGGTGCCGTCCACGTTCATCATGTAGAGCTTGGGGATGCCGCCGCGGTCGCTCACAAAGACGACGCTCTGGCCGGTTTTCGGATTCCAGGCTGGCGAGGTGCTGGCGCCGTTGGCGAAGGTTAGGCGCTTGGGGTTGCCGCCGCTGGCGTCGGTGACGAAGAGTTCGGGATTGCCTAGCATGGACGAGGAGAACATTAGGCGCGTGCCATCGGGTGACCATGCTGGGGAACTGTTGGTCCCTCGGTAGCGCGGGAACGTCAGGACCTTGTTGGCATCAACGGAATACATGCAGATCTGTGGGCTCACCACGCCGTGCGATGGAGCGAAGCAGGTGAAGGCGATTCGGGAGGCGTCGGGCGACCATCGGGGCGTAAGTGAGATGGTGTGCAGAGAAGTCAGGGGGTGCTGATTGGCGCCGTCGTAGTCCATCACCCAGATTTCTTTGGTGCTGGTACGGGAACTGACGAAAGCGATTTGTGTCGAGGCTATGCCCGGTAGGCCACCGGAGAGCTTGCTGATGATTTCGTCGGCGAATTGGTGCGCGAATTTTCGAACTTGTGGATCGGTTGGGGCGCCACGGTAGACTTTGCCGATTACCGCTTGGCCCGAAGGATTTTTTACGTCATAGAGCCATGCTTGAATGGCAACTTCGGCGGAGGATTCGGTTAGATTGCCGAAGGCAACGAGGTTCGCGTTCAATGGAGCGTCTGTCCACGTATTGCTTTTGAGTTCGCCGGGGACGCTGGGTGGTTGCGTAGGGTAAAAGCTGGGGCTTACCAGGTCGATGATGCCGGAGAATTGGAGATCGTCTCGGACGACTTGCGTGAACAACTGAGAGTGATTCTTGGTGGGATCCTCGCGCGGAACGAAATCTGCTACCGCCAGGCGTGGCTTGCTAACGTCGCCGAGCCCTGTGCCGGCCTGAAACCAGGCGGGATTTTGGGCGTGAGCCGTAGCCGCCAGCATAAGAAGCGTGGCGAAAGTCGAGATTAATGAAACCAGTTTTGTTCGACAGATCACGCGAACCTCCCGTTGGTGTTTGTCAATTTTCTCTCCTCGTTCGCAATGAAGTTCATCATCGGTGCTGCTCGGGAAAATCCCAGGTTACGGAAACTTCCGAACCTTGATACTCGGGCGGTAAAGGCGGGAGTGGGTTGGAACTCATTATGGCGCGCAGGCCGGCGTTGTCCCATGAGAGATTCCCGCTGGATGTCGTGATCCGCACGTTCTTTATACTGCCGTCGCGGTTGATCACGAACGAAACGGCGCTGTGTAAGGTTGTGGAGTTACGAACGCCCGGGTCGATGGAGAGCCGGTCCCAGTTAGGGTCGACGCGACGCTTAGCCGCTTGAATGTACCAGCCGAAACGTGTCGCGAAATCACCGCCGCCTTGTCCGGGCACGCTTACGCCCGTTGGAGCGCTGGTGCCGGGCGTCGAGTTATTGCCGATCGGAATGGCGGGGCGACCACCCTTACCGTAGTTGATGGCGTTATCGGGAATCGGCTTCTTGTTTTCGAGCACCTTAGTCGGTTTCGGAGGCTCCTTTATGGGCTTCACTTTTTCGGGTGCGGGAAGAGGTATGGCGTCTGGTGGCGGGGTCGGAGGCTTGGGTTGCGGTGTTTCTTTGTACAGTCCGTCGGTGGGATCGAAAGCTTTGGCCTCGGTAATTGTTGGAGGTTGCGGCATGGGGATGCCGGCGGCAGGAACGATGGTGACATTCATACTTTGGCCGAGGTTGCCGCCAAGGCCGGACCACTGGTCACGATTGATCTTGAAGAAAATCGAGGCGGCGATGGTGGCGGCCAATGCGGCGTGCAGGAGGACCGAGTAGCCGACAAATCTCCCGATCGGAAGTTCCTGCGAATTGGCGACAGCGGTGGTCATTCTTTCTTATCGAATGCTCAACGGCCCTTGGGGCGATCCGGAAGCGGTTCGGTTACGATGCTTATGTTGGAAATGCCGGATTGGCGAAGCGTGTCCATCAGAGTTGCGAAGGCGCCGAAGGGAACGGTTTTGTCGCAGCGAAGGAAAATGCCTTCGTTTGGTTTTTTGATCTTGGCCTGGATTTTGGGGCCGAGGTCGTGCACGTTGATCGGATCATTTCCCAAGTAGACCAATTGATTCTTGTCCATGGTGACCACGATCTTTTGTTCGGTAATTTCGTGAGTGCTCTTGGTCCTAGGTACATCCACTTCGATGCTGGACTGAAGGATCGGGGCGGTGATCATAAAGATGATCAGCAGCACCAGAACGACGTCGATGAACGGGACCATGTTGATCTCGGACAGAGACGACTGCGTGGACGATTTGGAGATTTGTGGCATCGATTTTCATTCGCGGCCAGGCTGGAAGGCCGCTCGTTACTAGGTAAAAGACTTTTCGATCTGCGCGGCGACTTCCAGCGCAAAGGTATCGAGCCGCTGCGCTAAATTGCGAATGTTGGTTAAGAATTGATTGTAGAAAATTACCGCCGGGATTGCGACGAAAAGTCCGGCGGCGGTGGTCAGCAGGGCTTCCGAGATGCCCGGTGCTACCGCGCGAAGACTGGCGGAGCCCGCATCGCCTAGGCCGGAGAAGGCATCGATGATGCCCCAGACCGTGCCGAACAGACCAATGAATGGAGAAACCGAGCCGGTGGTGGCTAGCCAGGACATGCCTTTTTCGGCGCGGCGCACTTCGTCAGCGGACGCTACCTGCATGTTGGCAGTCACCGCTTGCAAGCTTTTCAGCCTGGGGGCCGTGGGGCCGCCCAGTGTGCCACTCATCTGGGTTTGCAGTTCGCGGTAGCCTGCAGAATAGACCGAGGCGAACGGGGAGCCTGCGGATGCCAGCGCTTGCGGGTTGGCGACACCGTGAGTAGCGCGAAAGATACGAAGGAACTGGTCGCTCTCGCGGCGGATGCGGCCGAAGAAGCCGAGCTTTTGGAAGATCATGCTCCAGGAGATGATCGAAAAGAGAAGGAGAATCGCGATCACTACGCGGGCAACCCAACCCGTCTGGGTCAAAATATTGCCGAGGTCGATCAGTAAGACTGTCGTGAACAAATAAATGACGTTTCCCCTCAGTGAGACGAGAATTTTTGCAACTTCTGAACCGTAGCACACGCTTTTGGTGGACGCAACGAAACCTCAGCTGGTGTTGCGCTTCTCGGAAACAAACGGTCGAAGGTTTCGACGGTCGATTATGACCCAATCTGCGCCAGAGCGTTGCTTAGACGTATGCTAGACTGCAACTTAGGGATGGCTCAGGCATTCGACATCAGTTTAGACTCATTAACAGCACGCGCGGTTGCTAAACCGGACGCGGCGGGGGACGGTGCCTTCGTCGCTATCGCACCTCTCGGCGGTACCTTCTTCCTCGAAACCTTCGGCTGCCAGATGAATGACCACGACTCGGAGAAGGTCGCGGGGTTGTTGCTGTCGCGCGGGTATAAACAGGTGGAATCGCCTGGGGATGCTTCGTTGATCCTTTACAACACGTGCAGCATCCGAGAGAAAGCGGCACAGAAGGTGTTTTCGCGATTAGGGGAATATCGCACCACGCAGAAGGCGGGGCAGATTATCGGCGTGCTTGGCTGTCTGGCGCAGCAGGAAGGCGAAGAGATTTTCGAGCGGGCGCCGTGGGTCAGCTTGGTGTGCGGGTCGGCGAGTTATCGGAAATTGCCTGAGCTGATTACTCAGTTGGAATTGGGGAACCAGCGCGTGACCGGACTCGACAACCATACCGACCAGACGTTCGAGACGGAAATTACGCGGCGCGACAATCCCTGGCGGGCGTATCTCACGATTATCGAGGGCTGCGATAAGGCTTGTTCGTATTGCGTCGTGCCGTATACGCGGGGGCCGGAGCGCAGCCGAGCCAGCGCGTCGATATTAAAGGAAGTTAGTCAACTCGCCGGGCTCGGGTATTCGGAAGTCCAACTGCTAGGTCAAACGGTGAATTCGTATTCTGATCCTTCCACCGGCCGACTGCGCTTTCCGGAGTTGTTATTAGCTGTTGCTGAGGTGCCGGGAATACGGCGGGTGCGATTTACGACATCGCATCCGCGCGATTTCACGCCGGGTATTGTGGCGGCGATCGAATCGGAGCCAAGGTTGTGCAACCATGTGCATTTACCCGTGCAATCGGGTTCGACACGCGTCTTGAGCGCCATGCAGCGGACCTATTCCCGCGCGGAGTATCTGGAGAAGGTGGCGATGATCCGCGCGGCGAGCCGGCCGATCAGCATCACCACCGACATTATTGTGGGTTTCCCCGGAGAGACGGAACAGGAATTCGAACAGACGCTAAGTTTGCTGGAGGAGGTGCGATACGAGGGCGTTTTCGCGTTTAAGTACTCACCCAGGCCCAACACGCCCTCGCTCTCCATGAATGATACGCTTTCCGAAGAGGGGAAGAGCAAACGGCTCGCGAGGCTGCTGGAACGGCAGAAACAAATCCAGGCGGAGCATAATGAAAAGTTAGTCGGTTCGTCGTTCGAATTGATGGTCACGAACAAATCGCGACGGGAAAATCAGTGGAGCGGGCACACATCCTGTAATCGGGTGTTAAATTTCACTTCCCAAGCGCAAGGCCTTCTGGGAACCTACCTGCAGGTTGGCGTGACGAGTGTAGGGCCCAGCAGTTTGGTTGGCGAGCATATTGTCTAGTCCGGGGAGGCCTCGATGGAAGTAGAGATGAAGATCCGTGGCCTGATGATGGATCCCGTCACGAACATGCCTATCGTGGTCTTGAAAGATGTGCAAGGTCAGGCCATTCTGCCGATCTGGGTTGGCGTGTATGAAGCAAACGCCATTGCCTTGGAAATTGAGAAGGTGCAGACACCGCGGCCGATGACCCACGACCTGTTAAAGAATGTGCTGCTGGGGCTGGAGGTTCGCGTACAGAAGGTCGTGGTGAACGACCTTAAAGACGATACCTTCTACGCGTTAATCTGGGTCGAGCGCGATGGTCAGATGATGACCATCGACTCGCGGCCGAGTGACGCACTGGCACTGGCGCTGCGCGTGGATTGTCCCATATTCGTCGATGAAGAAGTGTTGAAGAATTCGAAAATTTCCAGCGCCATTACCGAACGCACTACAAACGAGCAGCTTCGCTCATGGCTCGAAGGTCTCTCCGACGATGATCTCGGCCGTTATAAGATGTAGTTCGCCGAGGCGTATGCGGGCCCGGTAGCGCCAAGTCGACCAACGGCGCGACGCCACACGAACCACAGAACCACACCGATAAGAATCAAGGCCAAGCTCAGTCCGGCCCACAGACCGATAGCGCCCCAGCCCAATCGAAAACAGAGCCATGCGCCAAGCGGTAAGCCAATCACCCAATAGGCGATAAAATGACAGAGCATGGGAGTGCGTGTATCACCTACGCCGCGCAAAGCGCCAGTGGCGACGGTTTGAATGCCATCGAAAAGTTGAAATGCGGCTCCGGCGGCAAGCAAACCGATCGTGCTTCGAATCACAGCTTCATCCGGCGTGAACAAGCGGGCGATCTCTCTTGGGAAAACCAGCAACCCGATGCTGGCGCAGGTCATAAATGCGGCCCCAAGAAAAATCGCGGTGCCGCCGGCGTCACCAGCCCCGGACGGATCTTTACGGCCGAGCGCTTGTCCGACCCGCACGGCGGCTGCCGACGAAATTCCCAGCGGCACCATGTAGGTGAGCGAGACAGTGTTGAGAGCAATCTGATGGCTCGCCAGAGGAATAGCACCCAGTTTTGCGATCAGGGTGGTGATGGCGGCGAAGACTCCGCTCTCGAGCGTCGACTGCATCGCAGCCGGGAAGCCCAACGCAATCAGGCGGCGAATTCGTGGAAGGTCGACCTCAACCGGAGTGTTGAGCAACTCGGTGCGATGGCGACGGTCGTACCAAAGAAGATAGCCGACGAGAACAGCGGCCATATAGGCACGCGCAATTACTGTGGACCAAGCCGACCCCACTGCGCCCATTGCAGGAACGCCCCATTTTCCGTAGATGAGAATCCAGTTGCCGAGCGCGTTGATCAAATTCGCGGTGACCAAAGCGAAGGCAACTGGTTTCACCATGTTCATGGCTTGCAAGCAGCGGCGAACGGCGAAATACAGTAAGAGCGGGAAAAGGCCGATGACCAGGACCTTGGTGTAGCGAATCGCGAGGCCCAAGACATCAGGGCTAACGCCCAAAGAATTCAGGAGATGGGGCAACAGCCAAATCGGCGCCGCCAGTGACGGCGTAAGCGCCAAGCTAAGATAGATGCCGTTGATCAGGGAACGATGGCAGTCTTCGCGCCGACCAGCGCCGAAGGCTTGAGAAACCAAAGTGTCGAGGCCTAGGAGCATACCGCCGCCAAACAGGCCGAACACGATAAATATGCTCGAGCCCAGGCTCACGGCGCCCATAGATGCAGCACTGTTGGGTAGTCGGCCGACCATCATGGTGTCCACGATGCCCATGCTCATCCAGCCCACTTCCGCGAGCACGAGGGGTAAAGCCAGGCGCAAGGTAGGCCAAAGTTCTGACCGAATTGCGTTTAGTCGAGGCATGGGCGGAAGGTGAGTCTCGGAAGTGTAAGCGGGTTACAGCTCGCGAGCAAACTTAGCATACCGTCGAGGTTCAGCGAGTCGCTAGGGGTAACTTCTCGGACCTTCGAAACCTTAAGTCCCATTGACCCGCTCGTGTCGGCCTCGTAACCTCGGAATACAACTAATTCTGCGCACTGCGTGTCTAGCCGACGCCACCGCGGATTTGGTTGACTCCTGTTTGAAAGAAACAGGAAACCCCAGGGGGGAGATTGTGGCGCTGACCAAGCATACGAGCTGCGAGGAACGGATGAAGAAGATTCGCGCCGGAATTCGCCTCAACTCTAGGGTTGCCGTGGCTGCAGAGTGGACCGAGTCAGGCCGGACGTTGCGCTCGGAAGGCTACACCTTGGATATCAGTCCTAAGGGCTGTTTGGCCATTTTCCCGCAAGGTTTCACCGTCGGCCAAAGACTTCACTTCATCAACTTGACCAATCAGAGTGCCTGCGAGGCAGTATTGGTTTGGCGGGGACATGAAGGACGCAGCGGGTGGGAGCTTGGTCTGGAGCTCCAAAGAATGCCGGAAGGTTTCTGGGGAGTGGACTTCTAGACCGCCTTTCGGCGGCTCGCAACGATCCTTCCGAAAACGATCCTCGGCGCTTTTCCACTGTCAGTTTATCGAAAAACAACTTTTCCCTTGCCTTCGCCTGTCCCCAACCTTAAAGTGAGGCTGGCCTGGGGGTTTGTCAGGAGGCTCCTATATATAGCAATCCGTTTGCCGGTGCGCGGCAGCGTCACATTGATCGCACGGAGGGAGGCAGAAGGCCATGACTGCCATCATCACGATCGCGAATCAAAAAGGCGGCGTCGGTAAAACAACTACCGCAATTAACTTGTCGGCGGCAATCGCTGATCGCGGTAAGCGTACCTTGTTGATTGACCTCGATCCGCAAGCAAACTCCACAATTGCGTTTTACAACTCCGGCGAGATTCCCGCCTCGATGTTTGATGTGCTCAGCGAGAATCGTGCAGCGATGACCGCGGTTGTCAAGCCCACCAAGGATCCGATGTTGTTTCTGGGGCCTGGACGCTTGGCGCTCGCCAAGCTTGAACAAGTGCTGGCGGGCCAGTTTGACGCGCCGTACCGATTGAAAGATGCGCTCGCGCCAATTCTGAAAGAGTACGACTACATCGTGTTGGATACGCCGCCTTCTCTGGGTATTTTGACAGTGAATGCGCTGGTGGCGTCGACGCATCTGATCGTACCCATTCAAGCCGCTTACTTTGCCATTGAAGGCACCGACGATCTGCTGGAAACCTACGAGCGCATTCGGATGCGGCCTAATCCCGGTTTGAAGATGCTGGGGGTGGTGATCACGCTGTTCGACAAGCGCACCAACATTTCACGCGATACTCATGGACAGATTCGAACCGTATTCGGGGAGACGCTGTTCAAGACCAAGATCAGTAAAAACGTGCGGCTCGAAGAGAGTCCCGCCTATAAAGAAACCGTTCTAACGTTCGCGCCAAAATCAACCGGCGCCATCGAGTACAAAAAGCTTGCCCTGGAGGTTATTCAACGTGTTGAAGAGAACCGGATTACCCGTCACGCTGAAGATGCGGCATGACGCGCACTACGTCGAGTCGCTGACAAGTTACAGCGGGGCGGCCATCGGGCGAATGATCCCGGTGGATCAGATTCGTCCGAATCCGGATCAGCCGCGCAAGGCCATCGGAGATTTGCGGGAATTGACGGATTCCATTCGCGAGAAAGGTGTACTCGAGCCCTTGCTGGTGCGGTTCGTGCCGCGCGAGGATTGCTACTACATTATTTCTGGTGAACGCCGCTACCACGCCTCCCGAGCAGCCGGCCTAAACGAAGTCCCTTGCATTGAAAAAGTGGCCGATGATGCGGAAACGCTGGAGATTGGGCTGATTGAGAACATTCAGCGCAAGGACCTTACTCCGTTTGAGGAAGCCGACGGACTGCATCGCCTGGCGACTCAATTCGAATATACCCATGAGGATGTGGCCAAGAAGATCGGTCGCGCGCGGTCTTCGGTAACGGAAACACTCTCACTACTGAACATTCCTGAAGCATTGCGAAAACGATGCGCCGAGCAAGGGATCGCTTCAAAGTCCTTATTGCTGCAGATCGCCCGCCAGCCTACCGAGAAGAAAATGCTGGAGATGATGCATCGCATCCTCCAAGGGGGATTGACTCGCGACGAGGCGCGACGGGAGCGCCAGGAAGATCAGGCTGTACCGCAGCGGCCGCAGCCTTTCATTTTCCAGTTTGAGCCGGAGAATGAAACCTTCAAGTTTCGAATCCAGTTTAAGAAGAGCCATGTTTCGCGGGATGAATTGATTACCACGCTGCGGGGGATTCTGTCGCAACTTGAGGGTTCATCCGAGTCTCACGCGGATTCTACCGCGGCTTAAATACAGGCCCACGGCCCCTCACGACTACCGGCAACCCCTCTTTCTTAATTCATGCTGGAACTATCTCAGCTACAAATGAAGGTTCTGGAGGGATTGTTCGCCGCGGGTTTTCGTCCTGTGGCGATTCCGCCTTATGAGAAAGCCTGGTGCGTGCGGCGCGCCGACTGCGCTGCGGTCCTCAGCCCCATACCTGGCAATGGATTGCGTTTGTTGGCCCCGCCGTCTTACATCATCGATGGAAATCTTAGCGTCAAGCTTAAACGGGGAAACGGTGAGGTTTTCGTTTGGAAGAAGAGCGAACTGGCTGCTACGCCAGATCGATTGCACGAATTAGCGGTATTCCGTCAGGAACTTACCGAGCTCCTGGAAAAGCCATTCACCCAATAATTCCCTCAATTTGCAATTTTTCTGGACTCCCGGCAAACTAAATTCTCATGGTTACTTACGATATCGTCTGCATTGGTGCGGGCCCTACGGGTCTAGCTTGCGCCATTGAGGCTCGGCGCGCGGGCATGCGGCCGTTGGTGATCGACAAGGGTTGCTTGTGTAATTCGATTTACCACTATCCCGTGAATATGGTGTTTTTCACCACGCCGGAGCTTTTGGAAATTGGCGATTTGCCATTGGTCTGCGCGGCCGAGAAGCCGACTCGAGTCGAGGCGTTGAAGTATTACCGGCGGGCCGCCGAGCACTACGAACTGGAATTGCGGCTTTTCGAGCGAGTGCTTCGCGTCGAGGGTAGCGACGGTAAGTTTAAGATTTTCGCGCAAAACGAAAAGGGAATTGAGCAAGAATATTCCGCCAAGAAAATTGCAGTGGCCACTGGTTATTACGATTTGCCGAACGTGATAGGCGTTCCTGGTGAAGACCTTCCGCATGTTTCGCACTACTACACTGAGCCCCACGAATATTGGCGAGAGCCGGTGGTGGTTATCGGAGGCAAGAATTCGGCGGCCGAGGCAGCCTTAGATCTCTACCGCAATGGCGCGCATGTAACTCTCGTTCATCGGGATGCCCAACTCGGCGCAAGCATTAAATATTGGGTGCGACCCGATATTGAAAATCGAATCAAGGCTGGCCAGATTAAGGCTTTCTTCGAAACACATGTGAAGGAAATCGCCAACGAAGAGGTTATCGTTTCGAATGGAGCCGGTGACAAGCGCCTCCCGGCAAAGCGGGTCTTCGCGCTGACCGGCTATCACCCCGACTACGAATTTATCGAGAGTCTTGATGTACGCCTCGACCCGGAAACCCGCAGGCCGGCACTGGACCCAAACACTCTGGAAAGCAATGTCCCAGGCATATACCTGGCGGGTGTCGTTATCGGGGGCAAATATACGGGCGAAATTTTCATCGAAAACGGTCGATTCCACGGTAAACAGATTATCGATGCTCTCGCAGGAACTGGGCGCAGATCGGTCTAGCGGTCCGCAAGTATTCTGTAAGTCTCACAAAAATCGATGCATCACCAGAGCGTCGACCAGTCCGAGTTGGGGATGGCGGAATGCGCCGGGTATGCGGCCAACAGTGGCAAACTCGAAGCCCTCCCACAGGCGAATGGCTCGTTCGTTCGTGGCAATCACAAAATTGAACTGCATTGCGGTAAAGCCGCGTGTTCGTGCGCGAGCCAAGGAGTGAGCGCACATGGCCCGGCCTACGCCGCGCCCCATCGACGCCGGGGCGGTGACGTAGCCGCAGTTCGCGACGTGCGAGCCCCCTCCACGATGATTGGCCTGGAGAAAATAAGTCCCCAAGACAGATTCGTCCTCCTCGGCAACCAGAACCTCGTGTCCGGGCGACATCCAATACCCGAGCGCTTCCTCGCGGCTCATGTCGGCGGGCAAGGTGTAGGTTTCCGAGGCTCGGATCGTTGGCTCCAGAATGGTCCAAATTGCGTTGGCGTCGACTGGCAAGAGAGGACGGATATGCATGCCCTACTTTGTCAAGCGCGCTTGCCGGCAGTCAATCCTGCGATGACGATGACCTTGAGAATCGCTGAATTGCCCGTTCCATCCCGGTTTGTTAGACTTTTCATCTATGCCCTCCATCATCCGCGAAGTCGCTGAAACGTTCTCAACCTTAGCTCAGGGTTTCAGCGTCACGTTTCGCAATATGTTCCGGAAGACGGTAACCGAGAACTATCCGTATGAGGCCGTTCATTTCCAACCGCGATACCGCGGCATTCACGTGCTGCATCGCGATGAGGGCGGTTTGGAGAAGTGCGTCGGTTGCTTTTTGTGCGCAGCCGCTTGTCCTGCAAATTGCATCTATATCGAAGCAGCGGAGAATACCGACGCGAACCGGATTTCCGCGGGCGAACGATACGCCAGCGTCTACAACATTGACTATTCTCGCTGCATCTTTTGCGGATACTGTGTCGAAGCCTGTCCTACCGACGCAATCACTCACGGCCACGGGTTTGAACTCGCCACGTACGACATCAACGCGCTGGTGTACCGCAAGGAGCAACTCTTAGAGAAAACGACGGCGGAACCTCCGGCAGCCCGTTAGCACTGGAAGAACAAGAAGGGAAGTCGGTTGAAACCAACCCACCGGCGAAGTCAGCGATGGAAGGACCCGACGGGCTTCTCGCATGGTTCTCGTTTGCGTGTATTACCTGGGGCTCGCGCCCTATGAAAAATCCCGGCATTTCCTGGGCTTAAGCGAGAAAAGCTGGGTGAATTGGACCAAGGAGATTCGCCGCCGGCGGCAACGAATTGCTACACTGCGGTATTGTTCCCGCCGCGAAGATATTTTGTTTCGGCTGCTTAGCAGTTAGCGGAACCGTGGTCGACCACCGGGCGCTATTGAAGAACAAGCGAATCGTTGACCCGAAGCGTTTTGCCGGACTCCCAAGGGGCGACGCGGGTATTGGTTGCCAGCCGGTAGAAATGGTCGAAATGTTCGACGGCCGCCCACGCCGGTAAATGCTCGCGGCGCAGATCGCTGAAGCGCTTTTGAAACCCGGTCAGGTCGGAGCCGGTGCAGGAATCACGCGGCGGCACGCTGCACCGTTCACAGGGATTGCTGCCCTCGAAGTCCACATCGCCGACGCGAAACCGCACCGCATACGTGTTCTGGAACCCGAATAGCCGATCCTCCCAAAACGCGGGCACGCCATCGATTTCGAGGGTGGTACGAAAGCGCCGCCGGGTCTCGTCCAGGCTAAGACCCGGGAACCAATCGCAAACGGCCTGCAGAGAAGCGGTCGAAACAATCGTCGGACCATTGGCCACAGGATCGTCGGGAAAACCGTTTGGCGAATAGCGCACGATGATCTGCTGATCGAAGTAGACGCTGAACCATTCCGCTGCGGCTTCGGCATCCTGCGGAAATGCAAACTCCCGCGCAGGAACGTTGCGCGCATCGCCAGGGACCGACAGCGTGACGGAACTCAGATCGGGCGCATACGCGGCACGAATCAGAAATATGGCCGGCGACCGTTTGCCATTCACCCAGCGGTTGTCGACCGTGTAGAGCGCCCAGGCGCGATCGAATTCCAACCCGCCAGATGGGCCTATGCGCGCTCGGGTCACCGAGGTTGGATCGAGCGCTTTAATGGGATGCAGCCGAATTCCAGCGAGACGTGGCTGCAAAGTTTCTGGATTCACCAAGCAAGTTTAGCAGAGGTGAGGACCGCGCCCGAAGGTGTTAGCTTCGGCAAGTTTCCGTCGGGCGTTCTTAGTGCGCGGGGTAATCCTTCAATTCCGGGGGCGTCGCACGGCTGGCCGGCGGAACAATGCCGTTGAGCCGCAGATAGATCACCACCTGCCCATAGTGATCTGCGACGTGCCAGATCGCCAGACCCGCGAGCCCCAGCCGGGTGTTTGGACCGCCATAGGGGCCTTCGATGGGATCGTACATATTTTTGCTGGTAACCGCGTTCAGCGAATTATTCATCGCCGCAAAGGAATTGCGGAGATAGGTCAGCAACTCGGTCCGCGTCTTCGCCGGATTCGGTCCGCCTTGCTCGCAATTGGGGGGCGGTGTTTTTCCGTCCAGCTCGGCGGCAAATGCGAAATTCGAGCACGCCACGTGCTTCACTTGTTCCGCGAAAGTACGCAGATCGGTCGGACCGAACGCCGCCGGCTCGATAGGTCTTGCCGGCATCGCGGGGCGAAACCCGTACTTGTCTTCGGGCATAGCCTCGGCTGCCGAACGAAACTCAAATTCCTGCCCACCGAAAGTGCGCATCAACGCGGTGCCAACGGTCTCGTTGTGGCTGAGCTCTGCGGCGGTCGGTTCGTGCGGTAGAGTTTTCGGCGGCTCGGATGGCGCGGCTTGCGCGCGCGCACCAGGCACTCGCACAACCCAGAGCGCGAGCAGCGTGAAAGTTAATTTCCATTTCCACTGCGTGTGCACCATAGCGATCTCCTGCTCCCGATGAAGGGCGTGCGTTCCGAAGTTTACCATCGAGCCCAGGTTGAACACACAGGACGAGCCCGCCAATTGTTGTGGCGCCTTAGGCGACCGTGGCGGGGTCTCAACGATTTTCCTGAGAGAAAACACTCCAATAGAAAGCGATACTAGAACAGGTCCATTCACGATGAAGAAGCTGAGCATTCGATGCGCGCTGCTTGGTGCTGTGGCGGCCGTAGCGCAGACCAGCCCGCGGTCCGCGCCCCGCGTTGTAAGGTCCAGCGACGTTGTAAGTCTAGCCGTACCGAACCCGACGCCCACGCCGGTTTCCACACCGACCCCAACTCCCGCGCCGACCCCAGGCAGCCCTCCTGCTTTCCCCGGCGCGCAGGGAGGCGGCTCCGCCTCGCTCGGTGGACGCGGCGGCGTGGTCATGGAAGTTACGAATAACGATGACTCGGGCGCGGGTTCCCTCCGCGCCTGCGTGATGGCCAGCGGGCCGCGTACCTGCGTTTTCCGCGTCGCCGGGTTATTCCCGATCACCTCCGGGGATCTGCGTTTCTTCAGCCCGTTTCTGACCGTGGCCGGACAAACCGCGCCAGGCGAAGTCATCCTCGGCGGACCTAATACCGGCGGAGCCCTCTTCGGCGTTTCAACGCACGACGTGATCTTGCGCTACGTCACCCTCAGCCCGGACAACTTCAACACCGTCTCCGGTCCCGATACCGGCACCACCAGCATCTGGATCGTTAATTGCCCCGGCAACGGCACCAAGACAACCGGCGGCTGCTACAACATCATGATCGATCACGTGACCACCCGCTGGTCGGGGAACAAGAGCTGGATCACCACCAGCAATTTCACCCCAGGCGGCGCCAATGGCAATGGCGACGGCCCTAACCACGACATAACCATGCAATGGTCGCTAGACTATGAGCCGCACGAGGGCCATCCGGTAGGTTTCGGGACGGCGACGGATGAAACCTGCGTTGGAACGCGCGCCAACGGCAATTGTCTATCGCCCTATGAAGTGAACATCGACTTCCATCACAACCTGCTGGCCAACGTGCACCATCGCATTCCGGAAAACTCCAACGGGTCGACGCGCTGGATCAACAACGTAATTTTCAACTGGGGATGGTACGCCAACGAGTGGCTTGGCGCGGAATCGATCGACGCCATCAACAACAAATACATCACCGGGAACCTCAACTCCGGCGCACAAGCTTTCCCGATCCACTTCACCACCAAAAGCCCGGAGATGTCCGGCGCTCCCTCGGTCTACGTCGTCGGAAACATCTTCGGCGGGCAAGGCGCCAACACCGTAAACAGCGATCAGTACGGCCAGCTCGTGAACCGGATCACCGGCGAAAACGGCAACGAAACCGGCGCCATCCCCAGCAGTTGGGCGCGCTCCGGTCCAATGCCGGCCAGCAACGCATTCCCCATCGTTGCCGATCCAGCCTCCAATCTCGACTCCGTCCTGCTGCCCACCATCGGCAACTCCCAGCATCTCGACTGCTACGGAAACTGGGTCAGCCATCGCGACGCCGCCGACACCCGCATCATCGCGCAGTATCAATCCGGAGGAAGCGGCGGCTACTGGCCTAACGCCGTAACCTTCACCGGTGAAGCCGCCATCCCACCACCCACAGCGAATTGGCAAGACTCCCCGGTTGTGAATGGAACAGCCTGCGCAGAAACTCTGCACGATGGCATCCCGGATCAATGGAAGACCAAAAATGCCCTAAGCACCACCGATGCGAACTTGTACAAAACCGTGGACACCAAAACGGGCTATACCTATCTGGAAGAATACCTGGCAGGTAACGCCACAACCGTAACCCCTCCGCCGACTCCAGTACCCGCCGCCAGAACGAGCGCTAGCGGCGCGACCGTAACGCCCCCGACCCCCGGGAGCATCGTCGATGCCCAAGCGAACTCCTGGACTCTAGGCGCCATCGTGCCAGTGACCAGCAATGCCGATTGCGCACCAAATTCCTGCGGTAACGTCGTCGTGGAAAATGGCAATTCCCAAAACGGAACGGCCGCAACTCTCCTGCTCTGGTTTAACAATGTGCTCTATCAATCGAACCGAGCAGGGAACTGGTGGACCTGGAACGGCTCCGCTTGGAACAAGGCACCAGGCGACCCGCGTCAATGACGCCAGCGACAGCGGGTCATCCCGTAAGCGGTTTACTTCATTCTCATCGTAGGGGCGGTTTTTGATGCACCTGACGTACGCGGCGGCGCAAATTCCATATCAGTCAGCGCGTCGCAAATTACTTCGCTTGAGCGTTCACGGAAATGCTTCTACGGCGCAGCGGCGGCGGCGCTGGTTTCTGTGATTGACCTATACCCACACGTGCCGGCCCTGCGCAGTGCTTCCACCGCCTGCGCGGCTGTCAAAAGCGGTATGGTTTGAATGCTTTGCACCGCTCCGCCGCCCGCAAAAGCCATCGACAAAGCAGCCGCCGAAATGTTATCGGGCATCTCGGTGATGGCCATAACGTCAAACGGCCCAAACGCGAAAAAGGATAACTGCATCTTGCCGCCCAGCTTTTCGATGGGCCCGCGCACCGCCTCAAGACGATCTTGCGGGTTCTCCATCAATTTGGCCCAGGCTTCCTTGGTATAACTGACCTGATGACAAAAATAAGGCACGGGGGATCTCCCTTCAGGGCGGACGTTCCGGGGTGTGCCGCCACTATGCGCTTGAAAACAAAGGGATGTCAAGGTGCGCTATCGCGTCCTATAAGTAATATTATGTTAACTAAGAAATATTGCTGAGTTTCTGCATCCGTGAACTCTCCGTGGCTTCCGCCCTGGCCGCGCACCCTGTTCCCGACCTCAAGGACACGGGGCGTGCCACAAAAACCAGCCAGTAACTTACTTTCGGTCCGCACCCTTAGCCGACTTCTGCTGCGCGATCTCATATTGAATGTATTGCTCCAGCATATGCGGGTCGGCCCCCACCAGCCGTCGTCCGTTCACGAAGAGGGTCGGCGTGCTATTCACATCCAGCTTCTGGCCATTCGCCCGGCTGGCATCCACAGCCGCCCCGGCCTCCGGGCCCGCCATACAAGCCCGGAACGCGTCCGCATTCAACCCAACTTGCCCAGCATACTCTGCCATCTTCATCCAGGCGTTCTCCGCCGAGATGAGCTCCTGATTGTCATAAATCGAGTCATACATCTTCCAGAAAGCCGCCGGATCCTGCCGATAGGCGCACCGGCCAGCCAAAGCGGCCGTCCGCGCCCAAGGGTGCAGCACCTCAATCGGATAATCCTTAAACACCACCCGCACCTGCGGATAGTTCTTCATCATTCCCCGCATTACGTCATGCAGACTCCGGCACACCGGACACTCGAAATCCGAGAATTCCACAACGATAATCGAAGCCTTAGGACTGCCCATCACCGGCGCATCGGTAAGATCGATCGCCGCCCGGTTCGCAGCCAGCGGATCCTTCGATAGTTCCAGCACATCGCCGCGGATCAAATACTTGCCATCCTTGCTCACGTAAAACTTCGCATCCTCCGCGCCCTCGCTGGTCTTCACCGACACGGAAGTCTCCAGCAATCCCACAATCGGCGTCTCTTTCGGCACCGACACCGTCAGCAGCACCTCCGGCCCAAACGCGTAGAGGTTCCGCAGATATGCGTCAATGCTCTTCTGCAAGGGCGTCTGTTCGGCGGTTGATGCCGAAGCCGCCGGCTTGACGGCGACGGGTGGGTTATCCGGCGCAGTCTGCGCGTCGCCGGTCCCAGCGAAAAGACCAAGCAGACCCCACGCAAACATAGCCGTCACGGCCATTAATGTTTTCACTGAAGACCTCTTCCTCTTATGGAATGAACTTCTGCGCGATAGGAAACGGCCGCCCAAACCCAAATGCCCTCGATGTAATCTTCAACCCCGGCGCAGCCTGCTTACGTTTGTACTCGTTGCGATCGACATGCAACGCGATATCCTTCACCAGTTGAAGATCGAACCCGTAACGATCCGCAATCTCCTGCGGGCTCTTCAGATCCTCAATATACAACTTCAGGATACGATCCAATACATCGTAGGGAGGCAGGCTATCCTCATCCTTCTGGTCCGGCCGCAACTCCGCCGAAGGGGCCTTGTCAATAGTCGCCTGAGGAATGAGTTCCCTATCGCGATTAATCCATTTCGCCAATTCGTAGATCATCAATTTCGGCACATCGGAAATCACCGCAAGCCCGCCGGCCATATCGCCATATAGCGTGCAATATCCCACCGCGAGTTCCGATTTATTCCCGGTGCTAAGCAGCATGGAGCCAAACTTATTCGACAGCGCCATCAAATAATTCCCGCGGATGCGCGCCTGAATATTTTCTTCGGCCACACCTTCGGACGATCCGCGAAACGCGGGTTCCAGGGCCTTGCGATAGGCGTCAAAGACGTCCCCAATGGGCAAAGTGACGAGTTCAATGCCCAACCGGGTTGCCAGATCGCGAGCGTCGTTCTTGCTCCCCTCGGAAGAATAGGGTCCCGGCATCGACACGCCCTGCACGTTAGCCGCGCCCAGCGCATCGACGGCAATAGATGCCACCACGGCGGAATCAACCCCGCCGCTAAGCCCCACCAGTACTTTCTGGAAGGCGCATTTGGACACATAATCCCGCGTTCCAATCACCAGCGCGCGATACGCGTATTCAATCTCTCCCCGAGGCTGCGCATGAATTTCGCCAAGCCCAGTCTCGGTATCGAATAAAACCAAGTCTTCCTCAAACGCCAGCGCCTGCGCCGCCACCTTGCCGTCCGCAGTCAAAGCCATGCTGGCGCCATCAAAAATCAGACTGTCGTTGCCACCCACCTGGTTCACGTAAATCACCGGCCGGTGGTGATTCCGAGCGATCGAACGCAACATATCAAAGCGCAGCGCCCGCTTGTCGATGGTATAAGGCGAAGCCGAAATATTCAGTAGCAGCGTAGTTCCCTGCACCACCAGCTCCGTCACCGGATCGCGGTCATATCGTGATTCCGGCCAAAACTTCTCCTCGTTCCAAACATCTTCGCAAATCGTAACGCCCAGATGCTCCGCCCCAAAATCATAGGTAACTTGTTTTTCCGCAGGCGTGAAATAGCGAGACTCGTCAAAGACATCGTAAGTCGGCAAGAGCATTTTGCTCTGCTCAAAGACAATCTTGCCGCCGCAAAGCAACGCCGCCTTGTTAGCAATCGCCCGACTCCGCCGACTCTTCACCCGCCCCGCATAGCCAACCAGCGCAGGCAAAGGCACCTTCTTGGCCAGCTCCTTCAATTCCTTGGTATTTCGTTCAATGAACGCCGGCCGCTCCAGCAAATCCTGCGGCGGATACCCGCACAAACAGAGCTCCGAAAATACTGCTAAATCCGCACCACGCTGCAGAGCCAACCCCGCCAGACTCAAAATGCGGGCAGAATTCCCGGAGAAATCACCGACGGTAGGATTAAACTGCGCAAGAGCTATTTTCATGCTGGCGCTTTAGAATACGGTCGCCCCCAACAGATTGCAAACACGCCGCCAAAACTCCGCCACCAAGTGGTAGCGTCGGCTTGCCCTGAGGATCGAAGGGCCTCCTGCCGGCTCCGGGATTGTTTGAAGCCTCGCCTCGGCATTAAAAGCCAGGCTGAACGCGAGGCTGGCAACCCCACCTTGTAGGGCGCAGCGCCGTTGCTCCCCAAACGCCCAGCCGGAAACTTCAAGCACTCACCCGATCCGCATCACCATTGCGGACCAGCAACCGTGTTCTGCGCGATCAAACTAGCAATTCCCTTCCCAGCTCGCAGCTCCCGATAAAACACCAACCGCAACGAAGAAAAAGCTTCACGCAATTCCCCATGCTGCAGCAAATGCTCCGGATTCCGAGGACCGCCCGAAAACTCCAACTGCGCCCGGGTATAAGTCTCAAACAAAAGCATTCCTCCGGGCGCCAGCGCCCGAGCCATCGAATCAAACAAAGATCGCTGTAAATACTGAACACACAAAATTAGCGCGAATGAGTTCGCGGGCAACACCGCCCGTTCCAGATCGGCTTCCACCAACTCTATCCCACCGCGACTGGGAGCGAGCGATGGAGTATCACGCACCCGATTCGTTTTCAGGCCAGAGGCCAGCGCCCGGCGCCCCAGAATATCCAACCCTACGGACGAACGATCCACCGCGGTAACAGGCTGCTGGCGTGCCGCCAGCAAGAGCGTGTGCCGCCCAGTCCCGCAAGCCAAATCAAGCGCCGGCCCCCGCGGCAGCAAAGGCAGCAACTCGACAACAAAACTAGCAGGCTCGATCGCCGGTGCCTGAGCCGAAGCCCGATGCCGATCATCCCATTCCGCTGATAAATTAGATGAATGACTAGCAGACATAAAAAAGGCTCCGGAGCCGAAGCCCAGGAGCCTGAGAACTTTCGATTCGCGCGGAGGTCAAATCGTGACCACCGATTGCAACCCTAAACGCTAAACGAACTGCCGCAACCGCAGGTGCTCTTCACATTGGGATTGTTAAACTTGAATCCCGCACCCTCAACGGTCTCAATGTAATCGATCTCCACCCCTTCTAGATACATCGAACTCATCTGATCCACAGCCACTTTCAAGCCGTTAAAATCAATCACTTCGTCTGTGTCATTTGTCTGATTCTCAAAAGCCATATGGTACTGGAAACCAGAGCAGCCGCCACCAACCACCGCCACGCGCAACGCAACGGGTACCGGACTCTGCATCTGCATGATTTCCTTGACCTTGGTGCTAGCCACAGGCGTCAAATTGATCATTTATTCCCTCTCGCCTCCGCCGTGCGGGCGGGGCCAACTTCCAAATCCAGTATAGCAAAACTCGCAAACAACTGCATGTGCAACAGCGCTCAGCGAAGTTCTTTCTTAGCAACTCATGGCAGCCCGACTTTCGACAACCTCCGCACCTTCGCATACAATACGATGCAGCCATGAGACACAAAGTCACCTTGATCCCTGGCGAGGGCATCGGACCAGAGGTTGCCACCGCAGTCAAGCGCATCATCGAGGCCACCGGCGTCCAGTTCGATTGGGAAGAGCTCGAAGCCCGCACCGACAAAGCCACCGAAGCAGGCCAGCTGGTCAACCAGGCCGCCGTCGAGTCCGTCCGCCGCAATCACGTGGCCCTAAAAGGGCCGATGGGCACGGCCATAGCGGGCGGCGCCCCCAGCGTAAACGTAGCGCTGCGCAAGACGCTGGACCTGTACGCAAATCTCCGCCCGGTAAAAAATCTGCCAGGAGTCAAGTCGCGCTTTGAAGGCGTAGACATCGTCCTAGTTCGAGAAAATACCGAAGACCTGTACTCCGGCCTGGAACACGAAGTAGTCCCCGGGGTAGTTGAAAGCCTAAAAATAATCACCGAGCGCGCCTCAACAAGAATCGCAAAATTCGCTTTCGAGTATGCCCGGAAAAACGGCCGCAAAAAAATTCACGCCATCCACAAAGCCAACATCATGAAGCTCTCCGACGGCCTATTTCTGAAGTCGATCCGCGCCGTAGCCCCGCAATATCAAGAAATCGAATACAAGGAAATGATCGTAGACAACGCCTGCATGCAAATGGTCCTCGACCCAGACCAATTCGACATGCTGCTGCTGCCAAATCTCTACGGCGACGTAATGAGCGATTTAGCCGCAGGTCTGGTAGGCGGCCTAGGAGTAGTCCCCAGCGGCAACATCGGCGACGACTGCGCCATGTTCGAGGCCGTCCACGGCACAGCCCCAGACATAGCCGGAAAAGGTTTCGCCAATCCAACGGCCCTACTACTAAGCAGCGTAATGATGCTGAAACACCTGGGCGAGCGCCCCGCCGCCGCCAGCATCGAAGCTGCCCTAGAAAAGGTCTACCGCGAAGGCAAGCAAGTAACCCGCGACGTAGGCGGCACGGCCGGCACGAAGGAATTCACAGGGGCGGTAATCTCCGCGCTAAGCCCAGTCCCGGCCTCGCGCTAATACCGCCGCCATCTCGACAAGATCGTTCCCTCAGCGAACATCGGGGTTCTCTTCCTGCCGATCCGGCTGAAACCTGACATCCTCACGAATAGAGGCGACTCCCGCTCCTCAACCCTTCGGCACATAAATCTGATACACCATCAAATAAACAACCACGCCGGTAACGCACACATAAAACCACAACGGCAACGTCCATCGCGCGATAACCCGATGCTTATCAAATTTCTCCAACCAAGCCCGACGCAAGGTAACGAGGATCATCGGCACAATAACGATGGCCAGCAACGTATGCGACCCCAGCAGCACAAAATAAAAAGGCCGCACCCAGCCCTGCCCCTGGAATGCAACATGCCCCACGCGGTAGTGATAAATCAGATAGGAAACTAAAAACACCGAAGAAACCACAAACGCAGAAATCATGAAGGTCTTGTGCACCGCGACCTTCCCGGTGCGAATCGCCGCGTAACCACGCCAAAAGAATACCGCTGGTACCGTTTAAAGATGCATTGAGCGCAGGCTACGAAAACATCGAATCGAATTCCCTTCTCGGAAACTTATCGATTCGCCGGGCTTTAGCCCGGCCAATCGCTCCAGGCCTTCACAGCGCCGCACCGGTTTAAAGATCGCAAGACCTGCTGAGACATCAGCGAGGAATTTTGTCGTAAACCATTAGCCCCAGCAGCAAAGGGATGTGCATAACGGTAGCGTGCATCAACCACTTAGCCCGCACATTGGTTTTAAGCGCTGCAGCCCAAAGGCAAACCTGCAGCAGCGCCACACAAACCACCAACGCCCCAAAAAAATACAGCACGCCGGCAAGCCCCACCACCGCCGGCAGCAAAGATACAGCGATCAGCGCCGCCGCCGTAAAAATAATCTGCCGATAGGTACGCTTCCCTTCCGGGTCCACTACCGGGAGCATCAAGATCCCCGCCCGAGCATAGTCTTCGCGATACATCCAAGCGATCGCATGAAAATGCGGGAACTGCCAGAAAAAAAGAATCCCGAAGAGAATCCAAGCACCACGGTCCAACGACCCGCTCGCCGCCACCCATCCGATCATCGGGGGCACGGCGCCCGGGAAAGCGCCAACAAACGTAGCCCACACAGTGCGCTTCTTCAGCGGCGTGTACGCCAACAAATAACTCAAACAGGTCGCCACGCCCAAGCCAGCAGCGAGCGGCCCCGCCGTAAAATACAGATCAAGCGCGCCAGCCACACTGAGTGCAACGCCGAAAACCAAAGCCTCTTTCGGCTGCAACACCCCGCTAGGCAACGGCCGCGAAGCCGTCCGCCGCATATAGCGATCCGACTCCCGCTCGATATAGTGATTCAGCGCCGCCGTCCCGGCCGCAATCAACATGGTGGCAAACACCGTCTGAACCATATTCAGCCAATTGACCGGTCCGCGCGTCCCCATGTAATAACCGGCGGCGGTAGTCATCAGCACCAGAAACGAAACATCCGGCTTAGTCAGCGCAACATACGCATTGGCCCGCGACCCCAGCGCAATCTCGGCAGTGCGTACCGTGCTCATTGGACGGCCACCTGCCGCGACGACGCAGCCGTCGCCTCTCCTCTCCGCGGCACAATGCGATAGCCAATCAAAACAATCAACACGGAAAGCGCAAACAGCAGCGCCCCCACCACGGTATGCACGACCGTCAACCACACCATGATGGGCATAGGCTGCGGCGCGTCCAAGGTACTCAGCCGGGACCAATACGCTCCGATACCCAGCAAAAACTGCGTGCCAAAAATCGCATGAAGCATAATCCGTGCCTTAGAAAGTTCCGGAGAAGTCCCGAACCGCTTGCGCAACACCATCGCGGTATAAACCACCATGCCCAACACCACGAAAGCGCCGACAATATGCGGCCAAACGGGAATCTCCTGATGCCGAAATCCCGCTCCCAGAACGACCTGAATATAGATCACCTCGGCATTCGCCAGGGTCACGGCATGAATCGTAGGACTACCGGTATCCGCAAGCTGCGGCTGCTCCGACACCCACCACCGGCTAGTAAAGACCGCGATGCTCAACAGCGCCCCAAACATGATCTGCGCTAAGCACGCATGCATCACCGGCAACCAGTAATGCAACATCTGCCGCACAACTTCGCCGCCCAAAACCGCCTGCACCACAATGCCGCCAACCGCGACCACCCCAAACCACCGGAGCCACCGCCGATCGTCCTGTACCCAAATCAAAATCGCCAGCGCCAAGGTAAAAACCCCCAGGCAGCCGGCGATCACCCGATGCGAATGCTCAAAAAAGGCCCCACCCGCCAGCATCCGCAGCGACGGAAACCAAGTCCCAAACGATTTAGGCCAATCCGGCACAGACAGTGCTGCGTCCTTCGAGGTCACCAGCGCGCCAGCGACAAATAGCAACACCGTCCACCCCACCACGAAAACGGCAAAGCGGTGCGCCCCACGATGGTAGGTCGATGTCATAGCCCTAGCCCCGGCTGCGGATTATACCTCACCCATAGTTCCGCGCGAGGGCCCGTAGCAAAAAATCAGGATTATCGCCAAATCCTACTGAATTCCCGCGGACACCTGGGCCATGGGCACGCCGGATTCCAAACCCACAGCCTGCAAAACCAGCTCTTTGAGGGCCTCAATGAACAAAGGTGAATCGCCCAAAGCCGGCATCATGCGATACCTTTCGATCCCAAGCATCTTCGCTTCGTCGCGCGCCTCGATATTGATTTCATGCAACGTCTCAATATGCTCGGTAACAAACGAAATCGGTACGACCAGCATTTCCTTCACGCCCTCATGCCCCAGCCGTTCAATCGTTCCGGTAAGCGGCGGCTGCAGCCATTTTGCAGGTCCCACGCGGCTTTGATAGCAAAGCATATGAATCTGCGGCCACAAAGGATATTGCTTGGCCCCCGCTTCACAGACCAATCGCACCGTCTCCTCGATCTGCTTGGGGTAAGGATCGCCCTTCTCGACCAAACTCATCGGCAACCCATGCGCACTGAACACCAAGTGAATCCGCGAACTATCCGGAAACTGCCGCAAAACGGACCCAATCCGCTGTACCAAGGCCTGAATATATCCCGGATGGTTGTAAAACTGTCCGACGGTCGCCACTCTCGGCCCACCATTCGATTGTCCATACACCCGCCGCCACTCTTTCAAACTGCTCAGCGTAGTCGCATAAGAAAAGTGCGGATACAGCGGCAAGAGCACGATCTCATCGAGCGGCGCAGCCTTGCGCAGCGTATCCACAGCTTCGGCAGTCATCGGATGCCAATAGCGCATAGCCGTAACCGCCACAGGATCGATGAACGGAGAAACCGCCGCAACCAATCGCACCCGTTGCCGTTCGGTCAGCAACCCGATCGGCGACCGCCGTCCGATCTTCGCATACTTCCCCGCCACAGGAATCGACCGCCGCGAGGAAATCATCTTCGCCAGCGGCCGCCGCAAAAACCCCAACGGCCCCATCGGAATAATGTCCGGATCAAGAAACAAATTCAGCAGAAAAGGCTCGACCGCCTGCAGCGAATCCGGCCCGCCGAGCTGGAACAACACAATCCCGACGCGTTTCTTCGCGGCCACTTAGCTGCCTTTCTTCATCGACTGCTTCAAGCGATCCAACTCTTCCCGCAGCAATGCAGTGCGTCGCGCCACAGTCAAATAAAAGACGAAAAACACCGCCCAGCCCACCAGATAAGCCGCGAACACACTGCCCAGGTTCTTCATACCACCTCTGCCTCGCGGCGGACAACATCAAGCTCTGTGCGCAGTTTCTCCAAACCATAACGCTCGACAATGAGGAACGCCATCAGCGTATGCAACGCCAGCACGCTGAAAAAGAAAACCGCCCGCATGGTAGGCTCAAGGCCCGATCCAGGGCCACCCATGATCACCGGCGCAGGATGCTGCGTTCGCCACCAGCGGATCGCGCCAAACACCAATGGGACATCAAGAAACGCAAAAATCCCAAAGAGTGCGCTCAGCAATGCACGGCGGTCGGGCTCTTCGATCAAGGTGCGCAGCAGCAAGTAAGAAATGTACAGCAGCCACAACACGAACGTGGAAGTAAGGCGCGCATCCCAGGTCCAATAAATTCCCCAAACCGGTTTAGCCCAGATCGGTCCGGTAATCAGCACGATGGTGATAAACGCCAGACCAACTTCCGCAGCCGAAACGCCCAATGCATCCCACTTGGTCTGCCGCCGCCACACATACAGCAAATTTGCCACAAAGCATACGGAAAACGCCGTCATCCCGGCCCAGGCGCTGGCCGCATGAAAATAAAAAATCCGCTGGATCGTTCCCATGGTGCGTTCTGTCGGAGCGATGAAGAACGAAGCGTACGCCGCCGCGCCCACGAGGGCGATGACCGCCGCGCCAATAATTCCCCGTTTCCACATAACGCTTCACTCCTCGAGTAGATATTCTCCGAAAAGCCACAACGCCGTCAAAAAAACGATATCGAACGCCACCAGAAACCCAACGCCCTTCCACTGCACGTAGGGCGAACGATCCAGCAACGCCGAAGTCACCTCGGTACTGGCGATCAAAATAGGCGTCAACAGCGGCAGCAGCAACAAGGGCAAGAGCAGTTCGCGCATGCGCGCTTGCGCGGAAATCGCCGACAGCGCCGTGCCCGCAATCGAAACACCCAGGCTCCCCAGAAAGAACACCATCAACAGCCAATGCAAGACCGACAGCACCTGCACGTTGTACATGATGGCGAAGACGGGCAGCAGCAGCAGCTCGGTAAGCAAGAGAAAGAGCGTATTCGCCGCCAGCTTCGCCAGAAAAATGGCGAAAGGGTCCGACACCGACAAACGCAAAGCGCTCATCGTATCGTTAGTCTGCTCCCGGAGAAAGCAAGGCTGCAGCATCAGCGACGCAGCAAACAGAAATGCCAGCCAGAGCAACCCCGCACCAAAACGCCGCGCCTCTCCCGACAGCGGATCAAACGTGAAGCTGAACAACACCAGCACGATCAAGACGAAAACAATCGTGGTCGTCAGCAATTCGCGCGACCGAAACTCCGTGCGCAGTTCCTTGCCGAGCAAAACCGTGGTGTTGGCAAGAAGGCTCATCGACCCAGACGCCTAGGCGTCAGCGAACGCCAGGATCGAGCGAAGTTGGGCCCCCGACCGCGTGTCGGCGACCATCTTTCCGGCATCCAGCCGAACGCCGCGGGTTGCAAGAGCAGAAATCTCCGATTCGCCATGCAAGCTCATCACGATGGTGCAGCCAGCGTCGCGCATTCGCCGCAAACTCTCCGCCAGCCATGCAGTTCCCTGCGGATCCAGACCGGTGGCAGGCTCGTCCAGCAGCAAAACCCCCGGGGCATTCAGCAGCGCCCGCGCGATGGCCACTCGTTGCCGCATCCCGCGCGAGAACGTCCGCACCAGAGAAGCGCGGCGGTCGTAGAGGCCGACCTCCCGCAGCAGTTCTGCCACCCGGCGCGCCGGATCAGCAATGCCCTGCAGCCGCGCGAAGAGCAGCAAATTTTCTTCAGCGGTCAAATCGTCGTACACCATCGTCGCATGTGCCACAAAACCAACACTCTGGGCGGCTCCGTCCTTGTTCCCAATGGCGGAAAAACTAAGCTCGCCCGCCGACGGCCTTACCAATCGAGCGGCAATACGCAACAGAGTGGTTTTTCCAGAGCCATTCCTTCCGGCGAGCACCATACATTCCCCCGCCGCGACCTCCAGCGATACCCGCCGCAAGGCATACAACCCGCCGTACCTCTTGTCGATATCTTCAAACCGAATGCTCGTGGAACGCACCGCAGGTGGCGTCAAAGAAGACTCTCGCCGTCAGGCAATCTCGGTAGGGGCACAGCCTTGCTGTGCCCGTCTTCGTACCTAGCCCAGCGACTCGATGCCAGCACCGCTCAGCCCCGCACCAGGTCGCGCAGCACTTTTTCTGTCCGCGCACGCTCCTGCGCGTACTCTTGTTCGGAAATGGTGCCAGCCTGCCGCCGCAATTCCAGCCGAAAAATTTGATCCTTCAGCGAATCGAGACTGTTGCTAACCGCGGCATTCACGTCGGCCAGATTCCCAGCAGACGGCCCCGAGGCGGCCGTCTTTGTCGAATTGTTTTTCTTTTTCGCACTCGTCGAAGCATTTGCGCCGTCATACACCGCGCCGCCCGCTACCGCCACCACCGGCTTCCGCGCCAGCAAAATTGCTCCCAATGCAAACAGCCCTACGAAGCCAGCGACCAGCGGCCATTTCAAAACATCCAGCCGCCCCGGGATCTGTGTCACCGTCACCGGGCTCGCGACCACCCCTCCGCCCTGCTGATCCTGCCCTGACGCGCCGCCATTGGAATCGCCCTGGGCACTCGGCGGCGGCGCAGTGCCGGAAACGTTCACGGTGAAAAGATCATTCCCAAGCAAACTATCGCGGCCATAGACCGTCATGCCCTGCTCCTGGCCGCCAGGCTGCAGACCTTCCCCGGTAATCTGCACGGTAGGCGCGGCCAGCACGATCAACTTCGCTCCGGGATACAATGTCGGCAGCTTTACGGTGGCCGTGTTTCCGGTGTAGGGCAATTCATAGGAATAGCGAACGCCGCTCTCGCCCGGACGAAACGCAAACGCCACCGCGTAGTGATTCTTGGGCTTATCGATCGTCGCCTGTACAACCGGCATGCCGGAAGGCCCCCACGCCGCAGTCTGTTGAAGCTGCGCCTTCTCCGGAAGCGCAAACTCAAAATTGCCGTCCGCCCGAAAATAAGCCTGTTTGGGATTGGAATTATTGAGCACGGAATATTCTTCGCCAACAATAAGCGTCGACCCGTTCGGCTGCACGATCACGATGTGCGCGGGAATCGCAACCGTCTTGGGATCCTGCGTCGGATCGAACACCTCGACCTCAACGTCGGTCTTCCCCGGAGGAACCGGCTGGTGAAAATTTACGCCATGAAATACAGCACGAATCAGCATCGGCTGCGTGCCCAAGGAGGGGTTGTCAAATGTAAACTGCCCTTGCGCATCCGCCTTGGAGTTAGCGACCGGCTGCATTCCACCCTGCAGTTGAATCAGAATCACTTCGACGCCGGCGCCGGGCTTGCCCGTTGTGCCGTTCTTCACGGTCCCATGAACGGTTCCAGCCTGCAGAAAGCCAACGGGAATGAAAGCAACAACGAGTGCGCAGCCCAAGCGCTGAAAATTTCGCATCACGGTGCGCTATGCTCCGCATCCGCAGGACGTGGACCACGAGGGCGACGGACCTGCGCCTCGGTCACCTGGTCAATCTCCGCAAGCACCAGCGCCGCATCGTTCTCCAAACCTGTCTTCATGGCCTCGAAATCGCCTTCGGAATATTTTCCGGAGCGATATTCAAACCGCAGATCGCGCAGGTTGTCGTAAATGGTATCGCGCTGCTCCATCAGTTGATCCAGTTTCGTCCGGTGAGGCGCAAGATCCGAAGCATCCGGTTGAATATAGAATATGAAAAGAAGAGTGGCCATCGCCAGGGCCAGGCAAGCGCCAAGCACCGCGCCATCCGCGGAAGTGATTACCAATACCGACGAAAACGGAAACAATCCGTTAAGCATCAATCCTCGGTGTCGCGCGCCACGCGTCGTCGCGCTCGCTCCAGATCTTCAGCCGAAATTCCGGAAGGGCCGCCCACGGGTACGGTCTGCAAATGGATTCGCGAGCGCCAGCGCGCAATGATGAAGACCACAAGCAACGTCCCGCCGAGCAGATAGACGCTGGGCAAGACCCAGGCGACCAGGCTGAGGCCGGACTTGGGCGGTTCCGCGTAAACCTTGGTGCCGAACTCCTGTACAAATGCCTGGGTGATGACGTCTTCAGAATCCCCCCGTGCCACCGCCTGGTTCAACTCCTTCAGCATCGCTGTCGATGTCGTGCATCCTACGTGGTTGCACTGTGTCAAAACCTGGTTGCAGTTGCACATGCACATGAACTTGCCGCCAATTTGCTTCGCACGGTCGCTCTGAGCCCCCGCAGGAACGCCGAAGACCAGCGTGCAAAGTCCAGCGATACAAAAAACAAGGGCCTTCCAGAGTCGAGTTTTAATCATGTCCTTCCCGCAAGGTGACCGACGGTGCCAGTGACGGCGACAAGGGGCGGGATCCCGAAGGCTCTTGCGCCGCTGCGAATACCAGAACGCTTCGCCTATTGGGCAATAACGTCACGATGGTGCCCATAACCACGATGGCTCCGCCAAGCCAGATCCACTTCACCAATGGATTCAGGTAAGCGTGAATAACCGGCGTCTGCGTATCGGGGCTTTGTCCCGCATAAACCACGTACAAGTCATCCCGCAGCGTCGAATAAATCGCCACCATCGTGCCGGACTCTTGATTGGTCTGGAAAAATCGCCGCTCCGGATAGAGCATCATCAGCGGCTGGTTGTTCTGCAGGACCTCAACGACCATTCGCTCCGACGTGTAATTCCGCTCCGGCTTGGAGTCGAAGCTCTGCAACAGCAGGTTATATCGGCCGATCTGAAGTGTGGATCCGACCTGCATATCTTTCTGCACGTCTTTGTTGAATGCGGCGCCCGCCAAACCCACAAAGATCAAAACCATTCCCATGTGCACGATGTATCCGCCGTAGCGGCGCGTATTGCGCATGGTCAGATCGACAGCGGAAGCCGCGAACGATGCGCCAGACCGCGCGCGAACCACTCGAGCGCCCCGATAGAACTCCATGACGATCGTCGAGGCCACAAAAACGCACAAAATCAGACAAATAAGCGAATAAAACTCGTGAAGGCCGAGCGCAAACACCACGCCGCCTACGGCCAGACTGAACAGCGACGGCCACCCAAAATTACGCTTCAAACTGCCCGAGGAAGTCTTGCGCCAAGCCAGCAAAGGGCCGACGCCGGTGAGAAAAAGCAATATCAATCCGAGCGGAATATTCACCTTGTTGAAGAAAGGCGCGCCTACGCTGATCCGCGAACCCGACAGCCATTCCGAAAACACCGGAAACAATGTCCCGGACAGTACCGCGACGCAGGACACCAGCAGAATCAAATTGTTGAACAGGAAGCTGGATTCGCGCGACACGATCGAATCGAGCCGATTCTCACTCTTCAAATAATCGCGATTCTTCACATACGCAACCAGGCATACCACTAGAATCAGCGCCAGAAATCCGACAAACCAATTACCAATGCTCGACTGCGCAAACGCGTGCACGGAACTAACGATTCCGCTGCGCGTAAGCGTAGTCCCCAGAATGCACAGCATGAACGTCAAAAATACCAACCAGACGTTCCAAACCTTCATCATCCCGCGCTTTTCCTGCATCATCACCGAGTGCAGAAACGCCGTGCCCGTGAGCCACGGCAGCAACGACGCATTCTCAACCGGATCCCAGCCCCAATAGCCGCCCCAGCCCAACACTGCGTAAGCCCAATGCGCACCTAGCAGAACGCCCGCCGTCTGGAAGCACCATGCAATCATGGTCCACTTACGCGTCAGGTGAATCCATTTTTCGCCGGGATAGCGAGCCAACAACGCTCCCAGCGCGAACGCAAACGGAATCGTAAAGCCGGTATAGCCCGAATAAAGATTCGGCGGATGGATCACCATCTCGGGATATTGCAACAGCGGCGTCAGGCCATTGCCATCCGCTCTTGTAAAGATCTCCAACGCCCCGTTCGCGCCCGGAGCAGCCAGAACCTTGAAAGGGCTGGCCACGAAATTGTTCAAAGTAAGGAAAAAGATCTGGACCCCGGCCAGCACCACGCCAACGTAAGGCATCAGTTCGCCATTCTTGTTTCGATACACGAACAAGGCCGAGAAAACGTAAATAGCCAGCAGAAAGCTCCAGAAAAGAAGCGACCCTTCCTGGCCGGCCCAGAGTGCCGCAATTTTATAGAATGTAGGGAGATCGCGATTGCTGTGCGCAACCACATAAGAAACCCAATAGCTGTCGCTGAAGAAAAGATAAACCAGGCTGAAGGTGGCGATGAAAATCAATCCGCAGGTCGCCATCCCCGCTTGCCGCGCGCTCTTGACTAAAAGCGGATGCCGCGTGCGAATTGCGAAAATGCCGCCTACGAACGAATAGACCGCACAGATGAAGGCCAACAGGAGTGCGAATGATCCAAATACATCCACGTAAGACCCGCCTTCCCCGGCAGCGTTGGCCGCGCCGCCTTATAACACCTGGTTACATCGTGCTGCTTTGCTGCCCCGACTCGGCTCCGGTCGCGGCAGATTTCGCCGGCGGCCCGGCCGTCGGCGCCGCCTCATATTTCGACGCGCACTTAGCCTGAACCTGCTCCGCCACAAAACTTCCCTGGTTGGTCAGGCTGCCTTCGACCAGCGCCTGCGACTTGTCCACGAACGTGTCCGGCAAAGGATCGCTGCCAACGTAACTTACCGGTAGAGATTGCCCTTCGCCCTGCAGTACGAAATCAACCCGCCCTGCGAGCCGGTGAATGCTCCCCGGCTCAACTGTTCCGCCAACGCGCAGCCGGTGACCGCGAGCAGCGCCCTTCAAGGTCGGGAGCTCAGCGATCGTGTGGTAGTACGTCTTGCTCTCGCCGTACCCAAGCCACGCGAGAAAAGCCATGGAAACCACAATCACGCCAATGCCAATTCCAAATTTGGCTCGCTTTTGCACGTCTTGACTCCGGCGCAGCGTCACTTCGCGCTTTGCGCGATTCTATCATAGCTCGAATGTCGCCATAGCGCCCAGAAGGTCAAGTACCGGGCGTTCAGCCGGACAGGGTCTTTTCGCGGCCCTAATGTGCCGCGGCCGGATTGGCAGCCAAGGCTTGACTTAGGCGGGCAGCCACTTCCTCCGACCCGCCAATGTCGAGGGCGAATGGCCGGCCACGGTCGAGCACGAGGGGGCATCCCAACTCACCGTCTTTCAGAGATGCTATAAGCGGCTCGAGAAATCGCGAGATCGGAACGACGCGCCTCGGCCTCAAAGAACGCCGAACACGTGCCGACAAAAGCGGAAGTCGCGATTGAAGCAGCGTCTGAATAGCAATCGAACCACTGACACCCGGATTCAGCGGGCACTCTAGAACGTAGGTCAGCAGAAAGCCTCGACGCTGGAATTCCGAAAGGGTGGCCTCAGCAGTTTTTCCATTCGGCGAGATGCCACTCGAAGATAACACATCCTTTGCCTCTCCGGCGAATGCGCCTGCTTCCGCGTAAAGAAACTCCGCGTCGTCGGTCGGGGCAAACGCCCCCAGCAGCACGGCGCCGATATGTATCGGCCGGTAGCGCGTAGTCCATTCCAGCCGTTGCAAACGCTTGGCGATATGTTCGGCTGTGGCGGGTTGGCCGCAACCGTCGCATGCCAATAGGTGGGCATTCGTCATAGGTTGGTAAGGAATCGTAATGGATGCTAGCTCGAAGCGCAATCAGCCGCAGCCGAGGATTCGACACGTTGGCGCAGGTCAGGCCAAGCGAACAACCGGAGCGATGTCCATGATTTAAAATCAGATCGACGCGTCGCACCGGAAAGCATGTCAATGTCCTTTGTTTTCACTGGATGTGCAAAGGGGTGGGGTGGGTGACCGCAACCGCAAACCAGAATCGCGGATCCTAGCCTCAGATTACACTGGCGAATCGCATATTGCTCTGGAGGCGGCTGCACGCCGGGGGGTAAGGGGGTGTTGACGTCGCGCAACCGCCGCCACGCGATTCGTACTGCTGACTTCTAACCCGCCGGCGACGCGAAAGTTGTGCGATCTGGAGGGCAAACTTGGGTTCGAAGTACGGGAGTTATTGGCTGACGGGGGTGTCCGAAGGCAGCTTGGCCCGCAAACACCACTTCAATTCCTGGCTGAGTTCGGTGATTTCCATTCCAGCCATCACGATAAACTTGCAGCTCAGCATCTCGCGCGGCTCGTCATCGTCGGGCAATTGGCAGGTGACACGGCAATATTGGCATTCCTGGTTCCAGCAGAACCTGCCGTACGGAATCGTCTCTGGGCTGATAAATTGGAAACAGCGCAGCAGCGAGTTCCGTTCCGGCACCTGAAACTTTTTCCCGTGGATGGTGATCTCCACGAGTTTTTCATACGGGCGGAAAGGTTCCGACATAATGAGTGCTGTTCTCCTGCACCGGGCGCTGTTTCGCGGCACCCTTCCCAAGAACCGGCGCGCTTTGCGTATTGACAATCCCAGAATAAACCGGGCCCGCAGTGGTCACAACGCTAGCGATTGAAAACGTTGCGAATCTGCTACCGGGTGGACGGAGGGCCCGCCAAGCTGCCGATTGCTCACCAGATGTCAGCATTCGCCCGTGCGGATCGCTTCAGGATGACAACGCTTGCCGGGGCGGAACGGCGCCCGAATTTGCTTCCTAGAACCGATCAGCTACCTAGGTCAAAAAATTGCCCCATGCTGCGGAACTTCTCATAGCGAGCCTTCAGCAGATCTTTGGTAGACCCATTCGTCAAAGCCACCAGTTGACGATCGAGGACTTGGTCCAGCAACCGCGCAGCGGACTCATACGAAGTGTGCGCGCCGCCTTCCGGCTCGGGCACGATTTCATCGATAATCCCCAACTCTTTCAAGTCATTCGCCGTGATTTTTAGCGCCACGGCGGCTGTTTCGGCTTTGGACGCATCGCGCCACATGATGGCCGCGCAGCCTTCCGGGGAAATTACCGAGTAAAAACTATTCTCGAGAATGTTGACGCGATCGCCGACAGCGATCGCCAAAGCGCCTCCCGAACCACCTTCGCCAGTGACCGTCGCAATAATCGGCACGGGCAGCCGCGCCATCTCGCGCAAGTTCTTAGCAATCGCTTCGGCCTGACCGCGCTCCTCCGCATCGATTCCCGGGTAGGCCCCCTGCGTGTCGATGAACGTGAACACCGGTTTGCCAAACTTTGCCGCCAGTTCCATAACGCGCAGCGCCTTCCGATAGCCCTCCGGCTTGGGCTGACCGAAATTCCGGACCAGGCGCTGCTTCGTGTCCCGGCCCTTCTGATGGCCGATGACGGCAACCGCGCGCCCATGAAATTTGGCCAAGCCCGCTACGAGCGCTTTGTCATCACCGTAAGCCCGATCTCCGTGCAACTCGACGAAATCGGTAAACAACAACCCGATGAGGTCGAGGGTGTACGGCCGTTGCGGGTGCCGCGCAATCTGCGCCCGCTGCCACGGCCCCAGGTGGACATAGAATTCATGGCGCAGTTCCGCGACTTGCTGCCGGATTCGCTCCAGCTCGGCCTCGGCGGTCGGGCTGTTGGCCAGCTGTCGTAGATCTTCGACGTCTTTCTCCAGACGTTCGATCGCCAATTCCCGGTCGCCGCGCACCACGATCGGCTGAACTTTGTTTTTGTGCGCCATCACATCACCAGATCGATCGACTGGCCGCCGCAAACCTCGCGAATCGCCGTCACCAGTTCCGCGGAGAGCTGTACCCGGCGCTGCACTTCCATTTGTGCCACCGTCCCGTCCGGGCTCAGCAGATCGAAGATTACCGGATTTCGCCCCGGAAACGACGCGAATATATCCTGCAGGCGTTCCAGCAGGTCGTCCGGGCAATTCTCCAGGTTCATGCGGATGCGCACGCTGGACGCCGGCTGTGACTCAGCAAGTCCTTCCAGCAACCGGGCGTCTTGAAGTGACAACCGGGTGCCGGATTCCTCGACCTGCACTCGCACTTTCATCAGCAGCGGCACCCGAGGCTTTAGAGTATTTTCCAGCTTGCCGAAGGCTTCCGGAAAAGCCAGCAGCTCTTGTATTCCGGTCATGTCTTGAATCGTGCAGATGGCCCAGCGAGCGCCTTTTCTCGAACGCATCGGCCGCACGCCCACAATCAACGCAGCCACCGTGATTTCCTTACCGTTGCGCTGACCTTCTACTTCGCCGAGAGACACCGTCTTCATTTCCATCAGCCGCGAAGCATACTTCGCCAGTGGGTGCCCGGAAACATAAAAACCCAGCATCGCGTATTCGCTGGTAAGCCGTTCTTCCTCGCTCCAGGGAGCGGCATCGCGCATCTCGAATTCCAACGGCGCGGGCGCGGCGGCAGTTCCAAACAAACCGTGCTGCCCCGACTCCCGAACGCGAGTGGCGCGTTGCAATGCCGCGACGGCGTCGTCCACGGAGGCCAACATGCTTTCGCGAGGACCCAGCGAATCGACCGCGCCGGACTTAATCAAGCTCTCGAAAACGCGCTTGTTGAGAAAACGCGACTCAATGCGCTCGCAGAAGTCATATAATGACCTAAACTCACCCTGGCTCAGCCGCGACTCGCGAATCGCCTTGGCTGTATTTTCACCGACGTTCTTGATCGCTGCCAGGCCGAAGCGAATGGCCTCCCCAACCGGCGTGAAATACAAATCACTTTCGTTTACGTCCGGCGGCAGAATCGAAATACCCATCCCGCGCGCTTCGTTGATGTATTTCACGGCCTTGTCCGCATTGCCCGTTTCGGACGTAAGCAGTGCGGCCATGAATTCTACGGGATAATGTGTTTTTAGGTAGGCCGTCTGGTATGCAAGCAAAGCGTAGGCGCACGAGTGCGACTTGTTGAACCCGTAGCCCGCGAACTCTTCCATCAAATTGAAAATGCGATCGGCTTTCTTCTCGGGAATCTTGTTGGTCGCGCAACCGGTCATGAATTTGGCGCGTTGCGCCGCCATCTCTTCTTTTTTCTTCTTACCCATTGCACGACGAAGAATATCGGCTTCTCCGAGAGAAAAGCTCGCCAGCCTGTTAGCGATCTGCATTACTTGTTCCTGATACAGGATCACGCCGTAAGTTTCTTCCAGAATATCTTTCAGTTGCGGGAGTTCGTAGCTGACCTTGGTTTTCCCATGCTTACGGTTAATGAAGTCATCGATCATGCCTCCCTGAATGGGACCGGGTCGGTACAGTGCGTTAAGCGCGGTTAGATCTTCGATCCGAGTCGGTTGATAACGCCGCAAAATGTCGCGCATCCCATGCGATTCAAACTGGAAGATTGCGGTGGTATCGCCGCGCGTGAATAGCTTGTACGTGTCGGCGTCGTCCAGCAACAGGTTGTCGAGATCGACTTTGACGCCGCGATTCTGTTCGATCATGCGCACCGTGTCGTGCAACACGGTCAGCGTCGTCAATCCGAGGAAATCCATCTTCAGCAGTCCGATGCGCTCCAACGCGTTCATGTCATATTGCGTCGTGATTTCGTCGCGATTGGTCTTATAAACTGGCACGACGTCGGTGAGCGGTCTCGGTGAGATAACGACGCCTGCGGCATGAGTTGACGCGTGCCGCGAAAGTCCCTCAAGTCGCAGCGCCACAGCCATCAAATCCTTTAATCGCTCGTCACTGTGGACCGCCGCCTTTAGTTGCGGCGATTCCAGCAGCGCTTTTTCCAGTTCGATACCCAGCGTAGTTGGAATCAGCTTGGCCAGTCGATCGACTTCGCCGTACGGAATATCCATCGCGCGGCCAACATCCTTGACCGCAGCTTTAGCCGCCATGGTCCCGAAGGTGATGATTTGGGCCACGTTGTCGCGGCCGTATTTTTGCGTCACATACTCGATTAACTCGCCGCGACGTCGCATGCAGAAATCTATGTCGATATCAGGCATGGAAACGCGTTCGGGATTCAGAAAGCGCTCGAATAGTAAATTGTATTGCAGCGGGTCGACGTCCGTGATCCGCAGGGCATAGCTCACCAAGCTGCCCGCCGCCGAACCACGCCCCGGTCCCACGGGAACGTCCTGGGTGCGCGCGTAATGAATGAAATCCCAAACAATCAGAAAGTAGCCTTCGTACCGCATCTGCTGAATCATCTGGATTTCAGAAGTCAGGCGCTTTTCATACTCAGAAAGTGGATTGTGCAGCATGCCTTGCTGCGCCAACCGCTCCAAACTGGGCACGCGAGCGGCAAATCCCTCCCGCACCACTCTCTCGAAATAACTTCCCGCCGTATGTCCAGCCGGCACTCTAAATTCTGGGAATGGATTGGGTATGCGCTCCACTTTGACGTTGCAACGATGGGCGATATCGACGGTCCGACTGACCGCGTCCGGAACTTCGCGAAACACCTGCGCCATCTCCGCCGCGGTCTTAAAGTAAAACTGGTCGGTGGCAAATTTCATGCGGTGCGTATCGCTCATGGTCTTGCCGGTCTGAATGCAGAGCAAGACTTCCTGAGCATGCGCATCTTCATGGTGAAGATAGTGGCAATCGTTAGTAGCGACCAGCGGAATGCCGGTCTCTTTGGAAAGGCGGACGAGTTCGCGATTCACGCCCTTTTCGATCTCCAGTCCCTGATCCTGAATTTCCAGAAAGAAATTATTCTTGCCGAATACATCGCGAAGGCGATAGGCATTGTCACGCGCCACATCGTACTTCTCTTCAACGATCGCTTCAGTAACCGGCCCACGCAGACACGCGCCTAGCGCGATCAACCCTTTACTGTGCTTCGACAGCAAGTCATAGTCGATGCGCGGTTTGTAGTAGAAACCTTCGAGGAAACCGGCCGAAACCAGCTTGATCAGGTTGTGATAACCCTCCAACGACTCGCACAGCAACACCAAATGATTGCTGCCGCGCCCGCCTGAAGGTTCCGCCTCGCCCCGATCTTGGCCATTGCCGCCATTTCCCTTTTCGCCGCGATCGTGGCGGCTACCCTTCGCGACGTACACTTCGCACCCGATGATCGGCTTGACGTCGCGCTTGCTGGCTTCATAGAAAAAGTTCGCGGCAGCAAACAAATTGCCATGATCGGTGATAGCCACCGCCGGCATCTTCTGCCGCGACGCTTCGTCTAAAAGCTCGCTGGTTTCACAAGCACCGTCGAGCAAGCTGTAATCGGTATGAACGTGAAGATGAACAAACTGCGGTTGACCCATGGAATTCGATTCTAAATCTCTCCGAAGAGAATTGCGACCCGCAATGTGAAGTTTCCCACAGGCAACCAGACCTTATCGCACCTACTCGCCGCCCACCGCGTCACTTGCGGCCGCTGCTCTTTTTTCCCGAGGCTGCGGCTTTCCCGTGACTTACCGGCGGCGCACCCTTCCCGGCCTGCTTCCCAGCCGCGACTCGATCCTTGTGTTGGGCCTTGATCGCAGCCTTTCCCGCCGCACTGCCGTGAGCCACTTGTTTCGGCGCCTCAGCCGCCGCATGAGCCTTGTCGACCGTTTTTCCCGGCTTCTTCTCCTTCTCTTTTTTCTTCGGCGCTTCCTTGATCCCAGAAAGCTTCCGCAAGATCTTTTCGCGTTCCTCCGGGGTCTTGCCTCGCCCGGTCAATTGCGCCGCGAACACCTGCTCGACAATGGCGTCGAACTTTTCGCCACGCGGCATTCCCAGGGCTTCCAATTCATTCCCGACAACGGGTAGTCCGATGCGGACCGGACGCCACTTATTCAGGTACGCCCGAATCTTCGAAAGCGCCGCCGAGTTCGACGACTCTGCAAGCAGATAAGCAATCTGGTCCAGCGGCATTTGCTCCAGGAAGCGATACGCATCGATCGGAGCATTGAGTTTCTTGCCGATCAATTCCTTTTGCCCCTGGAGGGCCTCCTCGGCGAAGCCTAGAGCTTCCTCCACCTCGGCCGAACGATACCCGGCCTTGGCCAGTACGGCGCTCTGCTCGCGGTCCTTAAGCTTGCCCAACACCGCCAGCAGCATGGGAGCGGCGAGTCGCGGCCGGAAACCCGCGGTAAACATGTCTTCGCGAACTTTCATCAAGCGATTGATCGCGTCGTAGTCGGGGTGCCGCTTCGCCAGATTCGGATTGATGGCCGGCATTAAGTGTTGCTGTTCCCAGGCCTTCAGCACGACCGCGGGCCGCTCCTCGCGCGCCACCGCCCGCAATTCACCACCAGCATCCTCAGGCGTGATGGTGTGATGTAGGTCGCGCTCGATTGCCAGGTCGAACCACTCCTGCGTGCGCGATTCCGGCTTGAAACCCATCCGGGCGGAAAATCTCAACAGCCGAAGCAAGCGCACCGGCTGGTTCGTGAAACTATGGATGGTCAACGCCCGAACTTCCCCGCGTTCGATATCGGACAAGCCGTTGGTAGGGTCGAGCAGCAAGCCACGCGACGCCGGATTCAACGAGATAGCAATGGAATTGAGTGAAAAGTCGCGCCGGCGCAAGTCCTCCATGATCGTCGACCAGCGAATCTCTGGCCGCGTGCCAGGCCGAACGTAGTGGTCGTCGCGCGCCGCTGAAATACTGCCTTCGACGTCGCCGGCAAAGAGAACTTCGATATGCCGCAGCTTCTCGTCTTCCACGAGAATTTTGGCCCCGCCCTTTTCGAGCTCGCGGGCAATCTTGGTCGGATTCCCTTCCACCGTGAAATCCAGATCGCGCAGCGACGCTCCGGTAATCAGGTCGCGCACCGTGCCGCCCGTCAGATACAAATTGAATCCCATCGCCGCGGCGAGTTCCTGCACCCGCACCATCACCGCGCGCTGTTCCGGCGACAGCCGGCTCTCCAACAAAAACATATAGTCTGGCATTGCTCTCCTTCGCCTTCCAGGCGCCCACGCTGTTTGTCGCCGCGTCGGCACCCCCTCTGCGTTCCCAGGGTCCAGCCCGCTACGCGCGCGGATGGTGCGCCTTGTAAATCTGCTTCAACCGCTCCTCGACTACATGGGTATAAATTTGCGTGGTAGAAATATCGGCGTGGCCCAGCATCAACTGCACCGATCGCAGGTCCGCGCCGCGTTCCAATAAGTGGGTCGCGAAACTGTGCCGCAACATGTGCGGCGTCAAAGCCACCCGCAGTCCCGCGCGCCGGCCGTATTGCGACAAAATCTTCCAGACGCCTACCCGGCTGAGCGCCACACCCCGACGATTCACAAAGATGGCCTTGCTGTTAAGCACCCTGGCTTGCCGTAGTAATTCGGGCCGCCCCTCTTGCAGATACTTGTCAACCATCGCCAAGGCCTTCCGGCCGACCGGGACGATACGCTCCTTATCGCCTTTGCCGATGCAACGTACACAACCAGCCTGGCTATCGAGATCGCCGATTCGCAAACTCACCAGCTCCGATACGCGCAGCCCAGTTGAATACAAAACTTCGAGCATGGCGCGATCGCGCAGTCCCGAAGCGGTCTTCTCATTCGGCTGATTCAACAAGCGTTCCACATCCTCAAGCCGCAGATATCCCGGCAATGAGCGCCGGATCTTCGGCGATTCCAAATTAATCGACGGGTCCGTGGCAATCAAATCCTGAATCTGCGCGAACCGGAAAAAATTCCGCAGCGTCACCAATTGTCGCGCGACCGTACGGCTTTCCAGGTTGCCTCGATACAGGCTAGCCAGAAAATCAACAAGGTCGTCGCGGGTGACGGCCTCCAAGCTGAGCTTGCGCTTCCTGGCGAAACCCTCGAACTTCACCAGGTCACGCTGGTAAGCACTCACCGTGTTCGGGGACAACCCCTTTTCCACCTTTACGTGCACTACGAAAGACGCAATAGTTGCCGAGATTTCCATCACGCCTCCATATACGTTTCGCCGCTGCGGTTCTTGCGAGTGGCAATGCCGTAAATTTCTTCCATTTCGCGACAACGGAAAACCCACGCCAGCGCCAGATAAAGCGCAGTTGCACCACCGAGCAGACCCACAAACACCAGCAGTTGAACGTACTCCCTGGAATGCATCGTGAACTGCGTGTACCGCACGCCGAACCAGCAAGCCACACCCATCGCCGCTGAACACAAGAAAATTCGGGAGAACGAGGACAGAATTTCCCGAGTTCCTAAAACCCCGTGTCGCAGCCGGAAGATAATAAAAAGCGCAAAAAAATCGAAATAGCAGGCCAACGCCGTGGCCAGGGCGGGCCCCCCGTTCTGCACCCGCGCGAACAGCGAAGTCTTCACGAATAGAATATTCAGCAGGACGTTGATGACCATCGAGATCGCTGCCACGATCACCGGCGTCCTGGTATCTTTCGTCGAATAAAAGGCCGGAACAATCAGCTTTACGGTTGCCAATCCAGGCAGTGCGATTGCGTAATAGAGCAACGCCCTTGCAGTCAAGCGCGTAGACGCTGCAACGAACTGTCCATGTTGGAACAGCACGCGAATAATCGGTTCGCGCAGAATCATCAATCCCAGCATCGCCGGTATGGTGATGAAGGCCACAATCCGCACAGAGAACGTAAGCGTTTTCTTCAACGCCACATAGTCTTTCGCCGCAGCCTGATGCGACATCATCGGCAGAATGGCGGTGGCCACGGCGATGGCGTAACCTCCCAGCACCAGCTCCATAACACGATCGGCGAGGTACAGGGCGGTCAAGCTTCCGGGAGGCATCACCGCTGCCGTCGCGAATCGGGTATCAACGAGCAGATTGATCTGGCCGATCCCGATTCCGAACAGCCGTGGAATCATCAAACGCGCCACGTTTTTAATCCCCGGATGCGAAAAGGAAATTCCAAACTTGAACGTCATTCCCTTGCGCACCAACGTCGGTATCTGGATCAGGAATTGCATCACGCCGCCGACCAGCACCCCCACCACGATTGAGGTCTCAGGATCCTTAAAATATTTCCACACTGCGCCCACCGAAAACATAATCGCAGCCGCATTCCACACGATGGGCGTCGCCGCCGGTAGTCCAAAAATATGGAAGCAATTCAATATGCCCATGGCCAGCGCGGCCAGCGCCACAAAGAAGAGATAAGGAAAAACGACGCGATTCAGCTTGATGGCCAGGGGCGCCGAAGGACTGTTGCCGGCAAACAAGTGCACCACGAACGGCGAAAACACCATGCCCAAAATGGTGATGATCGCCACCATCAGGGCTAGCGTCCAAAACAATTTGTTTGCAAAATCCCAAACGTCGTCCTCCGACTTCTCCCGCATGTACGTCGTGAAAACGGGGATAAACGACGCTGTCATCGATCCCTCGGCAACCAGCCGGCGAAACAGATTGGGAATCCGAAATGCTAGGTTGTAGGCATCACCTACGTACGTAGCCCCCAGAAGCAAAGCAATGCGCTGATCTCGAACGTAACCGAGAATACGGCTTGCGATGGTGACCAGCGAGATGACCGAGGCGGACTTTAGGATCTGCTTTTTTTCGGTCAACGGGCGGCGCTCCGTGGCCCTAACCCTAATGAAAACAATGAGTTGACAGGAAAATCGAACTTAACATAACATAGAATGCGACATTTCGCAAATCGTCAGGTTTTGGGCGTACTGAATCTTTGAAAACTCGCTCCCCAGCCTCTACGCATAAGAAAGTGGTGGTCACGCTCGTCGATAAAAAGACGCTGCGCGGCTACCTCAACCCCACCCATTTGGGCCGAAATGACCCGGTCGATCTCCTGACGCCCGACGGCGAGCACGAGCAAATCCCGCTGAGCAGGGTGCGCGCTATCTACTTCGTGCGCGAATTTTCCAATGATTACGAACCCGAACGTAAAGCCTTCCTAAGCCGCCCTAAATTGGACGGTCTATGGGTTCGCTTGCGATTCAACGACAGCGAAACCCTGGAGGGCGTGGTGCCCAACGATCTTTTGTCCTTGCTGGACAATGGGTTGCAGATCACCCCACCTGACCTGAATTCGACAACCGACCGCATCTTCGTGCCGCGCTCAGCCCTTTCCGAGGTGACCGTTTTGGGCGTGGTTGGCGTTGCCCGCCGCAAGCCCGCCGTCCCGGCAGTGGCGGCGCAGCCCAGGCTGTTCACAGACTAGTTTCAGCAGTCTGTACTTCACGCTTTCCGCTGTGCGAGACTCGCTCTTTCAGAAAACAGGAGCCTTCTCGATGAATCTGTCCGAAATTGCCCAGAAGCTTGGCTGCCGCCTCGAAGGCGCGCCAGACGCCGAAATCCATGGCGTAGCCGGAATCGAACAAGCCCAGCAAGGGCAAGTCACCTTCCTTGCCAACAAGCGCTACTTCCCTCTGCTCCGAACGACGCGCGCGTCCGCCGTACTGATCGAAGATGGCGTTACGCTGGACCGGCAACCCGGCCTGCCACCTCTCCCCGCCTTGAGGACTGCAAATCCCTACCTGGCCTTCGCGCATGCGATCGAGCTCTTCTATCAGCCGCCCCGCTACGAACCGGGCGTCCATTCCACTGCCGTCATTGCCAGGACCGCCCGGGTGCCCGAAGGAGCGCACGTCGGCCCATACTGCTTTGTCGACGAAGCAGTGGAGATCGGTCAAAACGCAGTGCTGCACAGTTTCGTGAGCATCTATCGAGGCGCGAAGATCGGCGATGATTTTTTCGCCCACGCCCATGCCGTCGTTCGGGAAAACTGCAGAATCGGCAATCGCGTCATCTTGCAAAATGGTGCGATTATCGGCGGCGATGGCTTGGGTTACGCCAAGCAGCCAGACGGTACCTGGTACAAGATGGTTCAGTCGGGTCCCGCGGTCCTCGAAGACGACGTGGAGGTGCAGTCGAATTCGTGCGTGGATCGCGCCACTGTCGGCGAGACCCGCATCGGCCGCGGCACAAAGTTAGACGACCTCGTGCTGGTAGGTCATGCCTCCCAATTGGGGGCGAATAATATGATCTGCGGCCAGACCGGCTTGGCCGGATCGACTAAAATCGGCGACAACTGCATCTTTGCCGGTCAATCGGCTTCCTCCGGTCATCTGACCGTTGGCAACGATGTCATCGTGACTGCGCAGAGCGGTCTCCCCCGTGACGTCCCCGCCGGCTCCATCCGCTCCGGCTCGCCGGCCGTCGAGAATGGCCTCTGGCTGAAATATACCGCCGCGCTTAATCGTCTCCCCGAACTCCAAAGACGCGTGCGCGAGCTGGAATCCGAAATCGATAAACTCAAACAGAGCTGACCTTCGAGATGGAGTCGCAGTCGCCAGCTATCGGCGTCCTCATCCTCTGCGTCGTCGGCTAGTTTCAAATCGATCCGGGAAATCCGCTAGGACGCTGGTCCTGCGGCAGGCCAGCCGCCAAAGCGTCGTGTACTTTTCGGTTCAGGTCGTCCCGTTGGTCGAAGCTGTAACCCGACGCATCAATGGGGTCGAGAAATTCCACCACAATCTCTCCCGGAGTTATTTTAAGAGATCGTTTTTCCATCACCCGGTGTGCGCCCGAGCAAGCCACCGGCACGATCGGTACCCCAGCCTTAATGGCCATGACCACCGCGCCTTTTTTGAACTCCTGCAATCGCCCATCCGGGCTGCGGGTCCCCTCCGGATAAATTAGGAACGATTGCCCCGCCTTGAGAGACTCGATCGCTTTTTCCAGACTCTCGAGCGCGGAGTCTCGTTCTTTGCGATTGACCGGGATGAATCCCGCTAACAGAAATGCCTGTCCAACGATCGGATACCGGAACAGCGATTCCTTCAGCAGAATGGCAATGCGCCTCGGAATTGCCCCGACAACCGCTGGGGCATCCGCGGAACTGGTGTGATTGGCCACAAACAAGCACACCCCAGCCGGAATTCTCTCGGTGCCTGTAACTCGTACTCGCACCCCTATAGCCCGCAGGAAAAACATCACGCCATTAATGCCCGCCCAATACAACGGATCGGGTTTGCGCGAGACCAGCGTATAGACCAGCAGCGGCGGCCCAACCAGCAGGATATAAATCGACAGCAAGACGCCGACGAACAGAGCGCGAAGCATAAAATATCGATGGCCTTTTAAGATCGCGACCAGCAGCAGCGGAGCTTATCGGTGCACCGAAGCGGTCACCGGCTGCGTCGTACCGCGCAAGATTCCCTCGCGGATGCGCTTGGCTTTCTCGCCCGCACCGTCGTCTTCGGTAATCCCGTAAAGGGTCTGAACCATCTCGCCGAGTGTCAATTCCACGGTTACATTCTTTTCGTCGCGGCGAATACCCAACCTTAGCGTACTTCCCTTCCTGTGCCCGTAAGCCCACCGCTCGGAATTTCGTGGTGGCTCCGCTCCATTCCAACTGACAATCACGTCGTCCACGCGAAGGCCCGCCAGATCCGCAGGGGCGCCACGGTCGATGCTCCGAATCATCACCGAGCCGGTTTCGTCCCGGCCAATCGAAAATCCAACTGTGGGATGCTTCCGCTCGACGGTCTTGAGTTTAAGGCCGGCCATGCTGAGCACACGTTGATAGGGGAACGGCTCAACGCCAGCAACATATTTGTGGAAGAAGTCCTCGAACGAGCCGCCGGCGACCTTCTCTGCTGTGAGTCGAACATCCAAGCTGTCGCGATAAGACTTATTCGGTTTGCCAAATTCCTCGTTCATCGAACGTAAGAGATCATCCAGGCTCTTTTCGTCGTCGGTGCGATCCCGAATCAAAATATCGAGAAGCACTCCCAGCACCTGCCCCTTGGTGTAATACGAAACGCTATTCTCCGGCCGGTTGTAGAGCGGATATTTTTCGAGCCAAGCATCCAGGCTGGATTGTTCCGCGCTCTGCCATTGGTTGGCAGGCCGCTCTTCCAGTTCGCTGATTTGTTCGCTCAGATCGCCGTAAAATTGCCCCTTGCTCCATAGACCCGTACGCACCAGCGTATAGGCGGCATAGGTGCTGGTCACGCCCTCGGCAAACCACAACGAGCGCGTGTACTGTTCGGTCGCGTAGTCCACCGGATCGAGGGACGCCGGATGAATCCGCTTCACATTCCACAAATGAAAGAATTCATGCGCCGCCACATTGGCAAAGTCCTCGTCGGAGCGAACCGAAATCGCGGTCGAATCGGCATGCTCCATCCCCCCGCCTGCGCCGGTGGCCGCTTTCCCAAAGTGCATGATAAAGGTGTAGTGCGGGTACGGAGCGCCATCCATTAGTTTCACTTCGTAGGCGCAAATCCGTCGAAGCGCTTCTTCGACCCGTTTTCTATTCCAATCGTTACCATGAACAATGGCGCGAACCGGAGGGTCGAGTGCGGGAACATCAAATTGTACGAAGCTTCCAGCCTCAATCGGAGCGTCCGTAAGTTGGTCGTAACTGGGAGCCACAAAGGAAAAAAAGCGGAGCCGCGACCTTAAGTCGATTTGTTGAAGGGCAGCGCCCGCTATTTGCCATTCGTGCGGCAAATCGGAAATGTCGAGTTGGACGGTTTCCGATCGCCTTTCAGGCACATACATCAAAATCATCGCCGGATTAATAAAAGCATGGTCGGCATTGAGTTGTGTCGCGAACGGTCCACCTTCATCCCAGAACGTCGCATAACGAACCGTAACCGTTCCATTACCTCGGACGCGCCAGGTCTGTTTGTCGAGCTTTTCGATGGGGAGCGTGTCCGCACCGGCGAAGGCCTCGACTCGCTGAACGTGAGCGCTGAAATCGCGTATTTGATATAGCGCGTTCCACGCGGCCAGCTGCACGATCACTTCGTCTTTCACGTCCGGAATTTGCATCGAGACATGGAATAAATGCTGCTCTGGGGGAATCAGCGAAACCTCATAGCGAATGGTCGCACGCGCAGGATCGGCAGTGATCGAGAAATACAAGAACAAAGAAATGGCCGTCCCGGAAAGGCGGCGCCAGAAAGAGGAACCCGTCACCGGCCAATCGCCCCGGAAGGCACCTCGCTGCCCAGTTTCTTCATCAACTTGTCGCACAAACCATCAAAGCTGCCGTTGGACATGACTAGCAAAAGATCGCCAGCCCTGGTTTCGGCTGCAAGATAGTCTGCAATCGCGTCCGCACCTTCAAATGCGCGGGCGTCCTTGCCCAGTTCTCTTACGCTTTGCGCCACCGATTCTGGCGCCAGCCGGCTTTCATCCCCCAACTGTTGCGCCCGGAATACTCCGCCCAGAACCACACGATCCGCGAGAGCCAAAGCCTTAGGAAGGGACTCCTCAAAGACCTTGCGCCGCATGGAGTTTGAGCGTGGTTCGAGAATCGCCCAAAGTCGCCGGTTGGGCCAACGACCGCGCGCGCCTTCAATGGTGGCACGCACCGCCGTGGGGTGGTGTGCGAAATCATCGACCACCAGTATGCCGGCGCGCTCGCCTTTTACGTCCATGCGCCGCTTCACACTGCGGAAAGTCGATAATGCCTCCGCCAGCGTCTCCCCATTAATCCCGCGACCGGCGGCCACCGCAATCGCGGCCAAGGCATTCAAAACATTGTGCCGGCCTGTCGCTGAAAGCGCGAACGTCCCAAACGCCTTGCCGCGATACATCACGCGAAACCTGGTGATTTCGCCTTCCGTGGCGAAATTGCTGGCCACCCAGTCGTTCTGCGCCGAGAACCCGTAAGTTTCGACTGGGCAAAAAGCCTTCGACGCGGCTGCGCGCAACGCCGGCCCCGATTGTTCGATGTCGCCCCAAACCACCACTCGGCCACCTCGCGGCACCAAATTGACGAGCCGCCGAAACGCCAGTTGGTATACGTCGAAATCAGGATAAATATCCGCGTGATCGTACTCCAGTGAGGTGATGATCAGATCGTCGGGGTGATAATGGAAGAACTTCGGCCCGCGATCCCAGAACGCGGTCTCATACTCGTCCCCTTCCAGAATGAATTCCGGGCCACCCTCCAAGCCGTAGCTTTTGCCGAAATTCTCGGCAACGCCGCCCACCAGGAAGTTTGGCTTCTTGCCAGCCACGTGAAAGATCCACGCAAGCATCGCGGTCGTTGTAGTCTTTCCGTGCGTGCCGCTCACCACGATTGAATGTCGTCCCGGAAGGAATTCCTCTTCCAGCATTTCCGGCAACGAGCGATACGGAATTTTGCGATCAAGCACTTCTTCCAGTTCAGGATTGCCGCGCGCGATGATGTTTCCAATCACCGCCAGGTCCGGCGGGGGATCGAGATGTGCCGCATCGAAAGAACGAAAGAAAGAGATCCCCAGGCTTTCCAGTAGGGTGGAGGCCGGCGGATAAACGCCGGAGTCCGACCCAGTTACGCGAAAGCCCTGCTCGCGCAGCATTCCCGCCAGCGGTGCCATGGCCGACCCACCGATTCCGATCACGTGAACGTGCTTCGCTTTGCTCATGCCGTCACCGCCGCCTCCAAAACATTCAACGAGCCCGTCCCTTCGCAGCGCAGTTGCGCGCGCACACCGAGGGGAATGGTCAGCATCGGCCGCAACGTATGCCCTACCGGCGCGCCAAAAATAATCGGAACGCCCAATGGCTTAAGAATTCGCGCACATACGTCGCGCACCGTTGGACTACCCGCCACCGGAGCCAGACCATCCGGAAAATCTCCCAGCACGATGCCGCGCACGCCCCCAAACTTGTTTGCCTGCTGCAGATGGATCAACGCCCGATCGACTTGCCACGGTTTCATGCCGCGATCTTCGAGCAGCAAAATGGAGTCGCGGGTGTCCAATTCCCAAGGCGTTCCGATACTGGTTTGCAGCAGCGTCATGCAGCCGCCGACGACCGTTCCTTCAACCGCGCCGTGTGCCAGAACTTCTCCCTCCAGCGATATACCCCAGCCGCCATCCACATTCCGGATCGCGGCAAGAAAGGATCCTTGGTCATACCCTTTCGCGGCGCCTGCTCCGGCTTCCAACCCGGCTCCCAACATCGGCCCGTAAATCGATGTCCAGCCGCATTGTTGCCACAGGAACATTTGCAGCGTGGTCAGATCGCTGAATCCGATTATGCACTTGGCCAACGACAGCTCTTGAGCCAGCCGTTCGTCCAGCAAATAGTTCGAGCCATAACCGCCGCGCAGCGCGATTAAACCGTCGATTTGCGGATCACGCAGCTTTTGCAGGAATTCTGCGCGCCGATCCGCAGCGTCGGCCGCAAAATAACCTATCGAAGCCTGCTTCGTCGTACCCTCGACGGCAAAACCTAGCCGCTTTAATTCCGCGCACCCGCGATTTGCCGGCGCATGTTCTCCCGGCGACGCCGGCGCAAATGCGGCTAGCCTGGAACCTGCCGATAGCGCCTTGGGTTTCCGGACCGTTACGCCGGATCGACCTTCGGCGCTGGCCACCGATGCGCGGCTCATCCGTTCTTCCTTTCAAACGGAAGCATCTCAAAGGTCACGCCGGGACGCGTCATCGATTGAACGATGGCCTCCTGCTGTCTATGGCTGACCTCCGCATCAAATTGAATTAAATGTTTCTCTCCGGCCATGGACACCTGGAAATTGTCTAAGGCGATGCCCAGCTTGGTGAAAATACTGTGTACTTCCGGTACCAAATCTTGAGCCTGGTCGGAGGAAACTCGAAATAGCATATATCGCGGCTTTAGATTGAACAGGTTTTCAATGTAGACGAAGACGACGAGCGTTAGAAGAACAACCAAGGTCGCGGCGCCGGAAGCTGCGTAAAATCCGCCGCCCGCCGCCATGCCCATTGCTGCCACCGCGAATACCGCGGCTGCGGTCGTTAAACCGACGACGCTGCCGCCTTCGCGCAAGATCACTCCCGCTCCGAGAAAGCCAATTCCCTGAACAATGTTGGAGGCAATGCGTGTGGTGCTGGGGTCGCCCGTTGCGTGCGCGATTTCAACGGACAGAATGGTGAACAGCGCCGAGCCTATGGCCACGCACGCGCTGGTGCGCATCCCCGCTGGGCGGCGACGTATGCTGCGCTCAATACCGATCACTGAGCCCAGCAGCGCGGCCCATAACAAGCGGTAACAAATCGTAGTCAAAGCCAGTGGAGGCATTTCAGTTCCACGCAAACGCTCGCAAACTCTAACGATGACTCGATTTTTACATACTACAACTTGAACTGTGTCAATTTCGCGAAATGGCGTGCCCTGGCGTGTATCTCGCTGCGCTTAAGCATTGTCAGGCGGTCGAGGCCGAATTTTTCGACGGTGAAACTGCCCATAACTGATCCATAAACCATCGCACGACGGAGGGACGCATCGCTTTTGTCGCCCGCGCCAGCCAGGTAGCCCATGAACCCGCCCGCGAAACTGTCGCCCGCACCGGTGGGATCGTGAGGTTCTTCCAGCGGAAACGCGGGAACGCAGAATACACCGCGCTTATCGACCATCATAGCGCCGTACTCGCCCCGCTTTACCACTAGCGTTGACGGACCCATCTTGAAAATCCGCTTGGCGGCCCGCAACAGATTGTGTTCGCTGGAAAGCTGCCGCGTTTCGGAATCGTTGATCATCAGGATGTCCACATGGCGGAGGGTCTCGATCAGATCGGCATTGGTTCGCTCGATCCAGTAATTCATGGTGTCAAGCGCAGCGATTCTTGGCCGTTTCTTGACCTGTTGCAAGACGTCTCGCTGCAAATCTGGGGCGATGTTGGCAAGGAAAACGTATTTCGAGGCGCGATAGCGCTCCGGCAATTTCGGCTTGAAGTCGGCGAAGACATTTAGTTCGGTTGTAAGCGTCACCCGCTCGTTGAGGTTTTCGGAATACTTGCCTGCCCAGAAAAACGACTTACCGACCGCTCGCTCGAGTCCTTCACAATCGATCTTGCGCCGATGGAAGATCTTGGCGTCCAAGTCCGTAAAATCATCTCCTACGACGGCAACCAGGTGCACCGGCGTGAAAAAACTTGCCGCAACCGAGAAATAGGTCGCCGCCCCGCCCAGGGTCCGTTCTACTTTCCCGTAGGGACTCTCCAGACCATCGAACGCCACCGAACCGACTACGAGTAAGGACAAGGTGTTCTCCTAAGAAAGATATTTTCCGATGATCGGCGCCAGTGCCTTTTTCGTCGAATTTGGCACCAGTTTCAAGTCGGTGATTAAGGCGTGCCGCAACGCCGCACCACACTTGCAACTGCGTTCCACGGGCATCGCTCGAACCGCCTCGCGCAACACCCGCTGCGCATTCTCGGCATTCTGGCTGAGCGTCTCCATGATCTGCGCTCCAGTCACTGATTCGTGATCAGGATGCCAACAATCGTAGTCGGTGATCATTGCGATCGTCGCGTAGCAAAGCTCCGCCTCACGCGCCAGCTTCGCCTCGGTTACGTTGGTCATGCCGATGACTTCAAATCGGAGTTGCCGGTGAACGTGGGCTTCCGCTAAGGTCGAAAACTGCGGCCCTTCGATGCATACGTAGGTGCCGCGCCGGTGCACCGTCACGCCGCTGTGTTCGCACGCGTCTGCCAGAATTTTCGACGCCTGTCCGCAAGTGGGCTTATCAAACGAGATGTGCGCCACGAGTCCGCTTCCGAAAAATGTGGACGCCCGTAGCTTGGTCCGATCAAAAAATTGATCCACAACCAGGAATTCGCCTGGCTTCAAATTCTCTTGCAATGAGCCCACCGCGCTGACCGAAATAATTCGTTCCACGCCAAGCTGCTTCATCGCGCAAATGTTGGCCCGAAAATTAATTTCGCTTGGCAAAATTCGATGGCCGCGCCCATGGCGGGCGAGAAACGCCACCCGCTTCCCTTCAAGCATGCCCAAGACAAAGGCATCAGAGGGATCGCCAAAGGGCGTCTTCACGCGAACCTCTCGCGTATCCGTCAGTCCGCCCATCGAGTACAACCCGCTCCCGCCAAAAATTCCAATCGTGGCCATGGGCGATGACCTTGCCTTTGCCGGGCTAGCCACCACTTTTTTCTTCTTCGACGCTGCCATTGGACCTTTCGCGACACTGATTTTCTAGGCGCGGGCCTTGCTCCGCCCGGCCGATCAAACGCGCAACCCGCTCCGCTCGAGAATTTCCGTCGCCGCCGAAAACGGATCCTTTTTACGATCCGCCACCTCAGCCGCCAAAGCCGTAAGCCTTGCCTCTCCGCCGGCTCCGCCCAACGCTCGCTGCAACAATCGCGACTCCACCAACTCGATCAATCGCGCCTTCCAATGCTCCACGTGCTTCTTCCGCCGTTCGCCGCTAGACTCAAAATGAGCGCGAAATTTCCCGATGGTAGCCGCCAATGCATCGATTCCCTTGCCCTCGCCGGCCACCGTGCGGACCACCGGCGGATGCCAGCCGTCCCGAGGCATCACCAGCGACAACATAGCATGCAGCTCCTGCTCCAGCCGGTCGGCGCCCTCGCGATCTGACTTATTCACCACAAAAATATCGCCGATCTCCATCAAGCCGGCTTTCATGTTCTGAATGTCGTCGCCCAGCCCCGGCACCAGCACCACCACGACGCAATCCGCCAACCGCACGATATCAATTTCATCCTGCCCAACGCCAACCGTCTCAATCAGTACTTGGTCTTTCCCCGCCGCGTCCAGCAACAGCGCGACCTCCGCCGTGGCACGGGCCAGGCCGCCCAAAAATCCTCGGGTCGCCATCGACCGGATAAACATCCCGGCATCTCCAGCATGCCCCTGCATCCGAATCCGGTCGCCCAGAATCGCGCCGCCGGTGTACGGGCTAGTAGGATCCACCGCGATCACTCCGACGCCATGATTCTGGCGGCGGTAATGCGCAGCGAGCCGATCCACGAGTGTGCTTTTCCCGGTGCCCGGCGCTCCGGTAATCCCTGTCAAATACGCTTTGCCGGTTCGAGGAAACACCGCCCGCAGCAACTCTTCCGCTTCGGGCTGATGATTCTCAATCGCGGTAATCGCCCGCGACACCGCCAACACCTCTCCCGCACACACCCGCTCCGCCCAATTCTCAATCGGCTGCGGCATAGATTTCCTGTGGAGCGTAAAGCGACGCGGAAGGCATCGCGCTATTATTTCTTGCCCAGTAGCTGCCGGGCAATCACCAACTTCTGAATCTCGCTGGTGCCCTCGCCGATGGTGCAGAGCTTCACGTCCCGGTAAAATTTCTCAGCAGGGTAATCCTTAATGAATCCGTACCCACCGTGAATCTGCACGCACTCATTCGCAACACGCACGGCTACCTCGCTGGCAAACAGCTTGGCCATGCTAGATTCCTTGGTAAACCGCATATCCTTGCGATCCGCCATCCAAGCCGCCTGATATACCAACAGGCGCGCCGCTTCCACCTGCGTAGCCATATCCGCCAGTTTGAACTGAATGGCCTGAAATTCGCTGATCGCCTGCCCAAACTGCTTTCGCTGCTTGGCGTATTTCGTCGCGGCCTCTAACGCGCCCTGAGCCATTCCCAAAGCCAGCGCGGCAATCGAAATCCGCCCGCCGTCCAGAATTTTCAAGCTTCCGACGAATCCTTCGCCCTCCGACCCCAGCAGATTCTCCGCCGGCACTCGACACTCTGAAAAAATCACTTCCGACGTATCGCTCGCCCGCAACCCCAGCTTGTTCTCTTTCTTCCCGGGTTTGAATCCGGCCATCCCCTTTTCCAAAATAAACGCGCTGATTCCATGCGAGTTCTTCGACTTGTCGGTTACCGCCATGGCCACGCAAACATCCGCGTAGTGCCCGTTGGTGGTGAATGTCTTGGCGCCATTTAAAATCCAATGCTTCCCGTCACGCACCGCGGTCGTGCGCGTCCCACCGGCATCGGACCCGGCTTCCGGCTCCGTCAACGACCAAGCGCCAATCTTCTTCCCCTGCGCCAGCGGTGTCAGATACTTGTTCTTCTGCTCCTCATTCCCAAACTTAAAAATGTGATTGCTGCACAACGAATTGTGAGCCGCCACAATAATCCCCACCGACCCATCCACCCGCGACAACTCCTCAATCGCGATCACATACTCGATGTAGCCGAGCCCAGCCCCGCCATATTCTTCCGGAAAAATCACACCCAGCAAACCCATCTCCGCCAGCTGGGGCATTATCTCCGCCGGAAAGTGCGAAGCCTCATCCCACTCCATCACGTGCGGCGCAATCTCGCCCTCGGCAAAGTCCCGCACACTCCGCCGCAGCTGCTGCTGTTCCTCGGTAAACGTAAAATCCACTGGGTCCTCGGCAGTCCTGACGATCGTCAGCCTAAATCTATAACCAACCCAAGTTTCGCTTATACATTTTACACAAGCGGAGTGTTCTCAAATGCTCTCTCATCCGCTGAATTGCTATCGTTCCCATGACCAATTGGCAGGGAACAAGGTGGTCCTGTGCGGCCGCGTTCCAACGTGATTCTCAACTCAACGAGCGATCTGCTTTTCCCCGGGCCAGCAACGGCGATCGAGTCGTTACCAACCAACCGCATATCCATTCTTCTTGTTTTGGTCGTCCAACCAAACCTTCAACGGCGCAAAATAATCCGCAATCGCCGTGGCATCCATCTGTTTCTCGCCCGTCAAAGTCTCCAACGCCTCCTGCCAGGGCTTGCTGGCTCCCAAAGCCAGCATTTCGTTCAACCTCTGCCCAGCCACCTTGTTCCCGTAAATCGAGCATCGATGCAGAGGGCCCGAATACCCAGCTTCTCGGCAGAGGGCGCGCTGAAACTGGAACTGCAAAATTCGCGCTAGAAAGTACCGCATGTACGGCGTATTCCCGGGGACGTGATACTTCGCGCCCGGGTCAAAATTCGCCTCGTTGCGTGCCACCGGCGGAGCCACGCCCTGATACTTCAATCGCAAATCCCACCAAGCCTTGTTGTACTCCGCCGGCTTTACCTGCCCCGAAAACACTTCCCAGCGCCATTTGTCGATGATCAACCCGAAGGGTAGAAACGCCACCTTCGACAGCGCTTGCTGCAACAAATAATCGACATCCCCAGAAGCCGGTGGTACCGACTCAATCAGCCCAATTTTCTTCAAATATTCCGGCGTAACCGACAGCGCGACCGTGTCGCCAACCGCCTCATGAAATCCATCGTTCGCACTGTTCTGAAATAGCGGCGGCTGCGTGTTGTAGGCCCGCTGGTAAAAGTTGTGCCCCAGTTCGTGATGAATGGTCACAAAATCTTCCTGCGTAATTTGAATGCACATCTTGATGCGTAGGTCGTCCTTCGAATCTACGTCCCAGGCGCTCGCGTGACACACTACGTCGCGGTCCGCCGGCTTCGTGAACAGCGACCTCTCCCAAAACGTCTTTGGCAGCGGCGCAAATCCCAGCGAAGTAAAAAATCCCTCGCCATAACGCACCATTCCGGCCGCATCGGTCTGGCGATCCTCCAAAATCTTTGTTAAGTCGTAGCTCTGCTCCGGCTTAGGGGAGTCCATCAGCGGATAAACGTTGTTCCACTCTTGCGCCCAGATGTTGCCCAGTAAATGCGCTGGGATGGGTCCGTGCGCCCGCACTACGTTGTCCCCATACTGTTTCGCCAACTGTCCCCGCACATACGCGTGCAACGACAAATACAACGGCCGCAACTGGTCCCACAAACGGTCCACTTCCGCGGAAAACGCATCCGGCGGCATATCGTAATTCGAGCGCCAAAACGCCCCGGCATCGGCAAATCCCAATTCCCGCGAACCTTTGTCCCCGAGTTCCACCATTCGCGCATATCGCGGCCGCATGGGCGCGCCCACCACGTGCCACCCGATCCAAGCCCGCTTTAACTCCGCCTCATCGCGACTCTCGGCCATCAATTTGCTTACCGCGGTCACATCCAAACACTTCCCGCTCGCTCCATCCGGGCACCACTTGCCCTTGCCATAGTCGCCGTCCAGCGACGCTTCCAGCTGTGCTAATTCTTTCTGCTCCGCCGGATCGCTAGGCGCCGGAAAGCCACTGGCGAGTTTCAACAGCTTCATCTTTCGTGCCATTACCGGAGGCAGGGTCACACCGTCGAACCGCGCCGCCTTCTTCGCCAGTTCCACGCTCAACGCAGTAGCCGCCTGATTCGCGTCCGCGGAAATTTGCTCGGTATCCTCGGTAATAAAATTTTGCTGCACCCAGGCCGCCCGCGAAGCTTTTACACCCAAGTCAAACAGCCGCGCTTCGGCGTCATCCAAAAATGCCCCAGCCTCGGCCACCGTTGGCGCCCCTGGAAAATCCCGCCGAGCCTTCCGCACATCATTCTTAGGCGTCTGCGCAACAACGCCGATCGCCAGCGAACAAAAAATCATCGCGGCCGCTCCGATCTGATCCGTCCGCAACCTCAAGCTCCCACCCCCTGCGGCGTGGCCGCCACTTCCTGCAGCACCGTCAACGTCCGCTCAATCCCAGCCTCATCCACATCGCAATGGGTCACCAACCGCACCGAATGCAGCGCGGTATCTTGAGCCCAAACTCCTCGCTTATACAAAATGTCGCACCATTCGACTGCAGTCTTCCCCGTCTTCGAACAATCGAAAATCACAATGTTCGTCTGCACCTTCGCTGGATCAATCACAAATCCCGGAATCTTCGCGACACCTTCCGCCAACCGCCGAGCATTCCTATGATCGACATGCAATCGAGCCGGCGATTTCTCGAGCGCTACCAGTCCCGCCGCCGCAATCACCCCTGCCTGCCGCATCCCCCCGCCAAACATCTTCCGGTAGACCCGCGCCTTCTCAATAAACGCCCGGGACCCCACCACCATCGACCCCACCGGCGCCCCCAATCCCTTCGACAAGCAAAACATCACCGAATCCACGTTCCGCGTCAACGATGCCACACTCTCTCCCAAAGCCACCGACGCGTTGAAAATCCGCGCTCCATCCAAATGCACCTTCAACCCAACCTCATGCGCCCGTTCGCAAATTTCGTCGATCATCACCGTCGGATACACCGTTCCGCCGGCCATGTTGCTGGTATTCTCCAAACAAACCAGCGCCGACTGCGAGTCGTAATAAATCTTCGGCCGAATCACCGCCGCAATCAGCTTCCAAGACAAAAGGCCACCCTCCGCGCGAGCAATGCGCGGCATACAACCCGCGATAGCCGACATCGAAGCCAACTCATACAAATTCACATGGCTGCGCTCCTCGCAAATCACCTCATCGCCATGATGAGTCCAAACCTTGATCGCAATCAGGTTCCCCATGCACCCGGTAGGCACGAACAACGCCGCCTCCTTGCCAAAAATCTCCGCGGCCCGTCCTTCCAACCGGTTGACGCTGGGATCCTCGCCATAAACATCATCCCCAACCTCCGCCTCTGCCATAGCCCGCCGCATCTCGGCAGTAGGCCGAGTTACCGTGTCGCTACGCAAATCCACCACCTGATCTAGCCCCTCCGCGCCGCCCGCCATCTCACTCTCCTCGGTGAACTCTGTGCCCCGAACTCAGCTTCGGTGTCAAATTCCCCCCCCCAGATTTTTTCTCAGCGTTACGCTGCGTATTCTGCCTCTCTGGGTTGTCTTGGTTCCGCCAATATCCTTATTGCATCAGTTCCACGAAAACCTCGTTCGAAACGCTCAATTTATCCGGAGCCAATCGCACCAAGCTGCCCTCACGCTCCACCAATCCCGCCCTCATCAAGCGATCAAATCGCGACCCCACAGCCACTCCATATTCCCGCTCGATCCGCCCCAAATCGATGCCCTCTAATTGCCGCAACCCCAGAAACAACTCCTCTTCGAGCGCTCCCTCCCAAGTCAAAACCTCATGCTGCTCAATCGGCAATCTCCGCGCCCCGATCGCCGCCACATACTCCGCCGCATCGTGGGCATTCGCCCACCGTTCGGTCCCAGAAAACGAATGAGCCCCAGCCCCAAATCCCAAATAGGCCTCCCGCCGCCAATACTTCAAGTTATGCCGCGACGTAAACCCAGGCTTTCCCCAATTCGAAATCTCGTAATGCTGATAACCCGCCGCACCCAATAAAGAGCAAGCCGTCTCATAAAACTCGGCCATCTCATCGTCGCCAGGAATCGCCCCTGCGCCGTATCGCAACCCGCCCCGCAAAACCTCCGACCCCAGCCGACTGGCCTCATCCACCTCCAGTAAATAAACCGAAACATGCTCGGGCGACAACTCAGTCAATCCCTCCAATGACCTTTGCCAACTTTCAGCCGTCTGCCCCGGCAACCCCGCAATTAAATCAAAGCTGATATTCACAATCCCCGCCGCTCGCAAAATCGGCGCGGCCCGATAAACGTCGGCCCGGCGATGCATGCGCCCGGTAGCCTTTAGTTCTTCATCCGAAAACGACTGCACCCCAAAACTAACTCGGTTGATCCCGGCCGCAATCCAACCCGCAGCCTTTTCCACCGATACCGTCTCCGGGTCCGCCTCCAAAGTAACCTCATCCAAATCCGTAGCGAAACTCCCGCGGATTGCATCCGTTATTCGCTGCAAGTGAGCTGGATCCAGTAGGCTGGGTGTACCACCGCCGATGTAAACGGTGTCGACGGAAACATCCAGAAACGAAGCCGGCAAATGCACGCCGCCGGCCGCATAGAAGTCCCGATGCTTCTCAATCTCGTAACAAACGCCACTAACGTAGGGAGCAAAGCGCGCCGAAGACACCACGCCCGTATGAAAGTTGCAGTACGTGCATTTCGTCTGACAAAAAGGAACCTGAACGTAAATCCCCAGTCGCTTCATAGCCAGCAAAACTCTAGCACACCCTCCCAAGGAGCACGGGCACTCCTGGATGTGCCGGTAACCCGCGCCACAACTGACGGGAGCACATCTGCGCGTCCCGATCGTTATCTGCCAGGTCGTTACCTCCCATCCCGCACCACCTTCACCCAAATCCTCCTCTCCCGAGGACCGTCAAACTCGCATAAAAACACGCCCTGCCAAGTTCCCAAAGCCAATTTGCCAGCTTCCACAAAAATCACCTGACTGGTCCCCACCATAACGGTCTTAGCGTGGGAATCCGTATTCCCCTCCGCATGCCGGTAAGGCCCCGAGTGCGCCACCAACCGATCGAAAATCCCTTCCAAATCGGAAGCAACATCCGGATCCGCATGCTCGTTAATGGTCACCCCAGCCGTAGTGTGCGGCACGTACACGTAACAAACGCCGCCGTCCACCCCAGACTCCGCCACCGCCCGCTCCACCAATTCTGTGACATCGAGCAACTGGGTTCGCTGCCTCGTCTTAACCCGCAAGATCTCCATTCCATGGCCCCCTGACTCGCTTAAATCCTAACATTCACGATTGGCGGCCGATTTCACATCTTTTCAGATCCGCCGGTACGACCGCTGCATGGAAGCACTCGGGCTGCCTTGCTCCGACTCGAGTGGCGCCCAGAGGCCATGGCACGTGCGTACGGTAGGCCAGAAGGGCGGCGACAGCGTTATCACTGGTTCGGGACGCTACCGCTAAGAACAGCCTTCAGAACTTTATTGGCGTTGGGTTAACAGCGCTCGCCCTTCGAGGTGTTAAAGAACAGGGATATCCAAAGATAAATCGGGTTCTCAGTTCGAAATAAGCCCCCACGCGAGACTTCACGGTATGGGAGCGATCCGATGCTCTTTCAAGTTTGCGCTGCTGGCTTGTCTTTTCAGTTCCTCCAAGCCGTCGGCGCCCCATTGCGCCAGAAACGGTAAAAAACTGAGCTCCCGTGATTGCAGCACCCTATCGGGATATAACAGGTTCTCGAGGAAGTCCATGTGTTCAGCGATCAAGCCGGCGCGCTCGTCAAGCGCCCTACCGGTCTTCTCCCGCAGCTTGCCCAACTGGAAGGTCATCTTCTCCCGCGTCGTTGCCACTGCACCCGCCAGCGTGGCGTCCAGCTTCTGGATGTCCGTGCCAAGTTCGGTCAAAGTCGTTTCGATCAGCGCTTTTCGCTTGTCGAAGTCTTCGGCGAGTTTTTTCGGAAGCGACACTGCCTCCATCTGCTTGCGCAACTCCTGTGGCCCAGCCCACACGTTCTCGATACACAGCCGGTATTTTTGCAGCAGCTTGTCGGCCTTGGCGTCCAGCACGGTGAAGTCAGCCCGAGGCAGCAAAACCGGCATGCGCCCAAGGATATGTTGGTAAACGACTTGCGACTGGGCTAGGTACGAAATTTCTGCCGAGCCGGCGCAGAAGGCCACCGTCGGCAGCAAGTAATCCTGAACGACAGGCCGGAGCAACGCGTTCGGACTCAGGGTCTCCGGTGCACTCTCCGCCAGGCGCAATACCTCGCCTCGCGTCCACGAGGCATCTCCTAATCTGAACCCACCGCCCGCTATCGTTGCCTCCTCAGAATCACCGCCGGTGCGGGGCGTTCGGTCAGCCGCCGCGCTGAATCCAATTGGCTGCCGCCGACCGTCTTTGATCTGGAACAACAGCGTGTTCTCCGCGGTTACCTTTACTTGCGGATCGAATCCGGCGGCTTCCAACTCTTTGCCGCGCTCCAACAGTTTGGTGCTCAGTTCGTGGCGATCCGCTAGGGCCTTGCGATAAACCGGCGCCGCGATACGATGAAGGCGCACCTCCAAGGGGTCCAGCAAGATCAATCCGTGACCTGCGAAAACCCTCGCGAACAATTTTCCGAAGGCGCTGCCGTATGTGTCCTCCGGCCTATAGCTTTCGAGTAAAAACTTCGCAATCGCCTCACTGCCGGGGCCGGTCAAAAGCTCCGAAGCGTTCTTCGCCAGCGCTTCAATGTTGGCCCCCAATTTCACCCGCCCAACAGGTTGGCCCGGCAACTCGTCCCTCGGAAGCTCAAACCGTGTCAACTTTCCGCCATGGAACCAGGATACGTGCCGCACTTCGTCCAGGTCGTGATCCTCCGTGGCCATCCAAAATACCGGTACCGCCGGAACGCCCGCCTCGCTTAATTCTTCCGCGATGCGAATCGCGCTGAGGGCCTTGTAAAAGGCATACGCCGGGCCGCCAAACAATCCCACCTGCTGACCGCTCACGACGGCAACCGCGCCCTTCTCGAAGTGCTCAAGATTGCGTTCCGTCGCCTCCGTTCCACCGGCGACAGACGGACTCAGTTTTCGATTTATGTCGCGCAGCACTGCCGCGACTTCGCGCCTGCGCTCAGCCGGATAATCGAGCGACCCTGCGATATTCTTCACTGCTTCCAATGTCGGGGGATGCGCATAGAACTTCGAGACGCTCGGAAAATCATCGAGGAACCGAAGAAACAACTTCGGCTGGTGCGGCAGGCGGCGGAAAGGTATCGAGACACAACCCATGTGGTTTTAGATGATACACAAGCTCGTTGGTCACACGAAATGCAGGGCCTAACGGTCGCTATCCGTCAAGCTTTTGGACGCGACTCGGCCTGCAAGGGTAGCGCACCCCAAGGATTTCGAGACCTGACGAGGGTAACCACTGCTGCTGGGTTTGCGGCAACCAGCTAAACTCGCGCCATTGCGGGTTCCCACAACGCCTGCGCGTCGACGATGCTTTGTTTGTAGGCCGCCGACAACGGCACCAGTGGCAAGCGTGGAATTCCGCCGCGATAGCCTCGCTGGTCCATCACAAACTTTATACCCGCAATGGCGTGCTCGGACATGATGACCTTCGACAGCTTCAGCAAAATGTTTTGCAAATCGCGAGCTTTCTCGATTTGTCCACTGAGCACCAATTCGAACAGCGTTACGCACTTTTCCGGCAGCGCCGATGCCAACGCCAATATCGCTCCCTTCGCGCCGATCGTAAGACCGGCAAACAAAGTGCCGGCAGAGCCCGTCAGGATCTGGAAGTCGGGCGGCGTCGACGCAACCATTTCGGCGACGCGCATCACGTGACCGGAGCTTTCCTTGATTCCGACGATGTTGGGGTGCTGTGCCAGGAGGCCCACTTCAGGCGCTTCCAATGTCACGCCGGTAAAGATGGGCACTGAATAGAGCAGCACCGGAATCGGAGAAGCGTCGGCTACGCGGCGGTAATGGGCAATCAAGACGTCGGGTTTATACGCAGGCTTGTAATAATGCGGCGTCTTCACCAGCGCGAAGTGATAACCGAACTCGGCGGCACGCTTGGTGCGCTCGATAGTCTCTGCGGTCGATTCTGCGCCGGTGCCTGCAATCAACCGTTTGCCCTGGCCCGCTGCTTCTTTCACGGTCGCGAGGACGCCGTCCATTTCGCTGCGCGACAGCAGGACCGATTCGCCGGTCGAGCCCAGCACGACGTAACCGGCAAGGCCGGTCGAGTTGTAGCGCTCAATGTTGTACTGTAGGTCGCCGAGCGACACCGAACCATCCGCTGCAAACGGCGTCGTCAGTGCGGGATAGACTCCAGCAAGATCCACGGCTTAATCTCCTGTTGCGGTGGTGCCCGATGCCGGGACGCGTCCGCGATGCAAATCCTGCAACGCGCCGACTTCCGGCTTCTGGTCGACCAGCGCGCGAATGCCGAGCGCCGCCGCGCTGCCCGCCGCCAGCGTCGTTATGCAGGGAATGTTGTGGCGAATTGCGGCGCGACGGATGGACTTTTCGTCGTAAAACGATTCGCGGCCCAACGGCGTGTTGATGATCAAATCGATCTTGCGAGTTTTGATCAGGTCCACGATGTTGGGCCGGCCCTCATTCACCTTAAACACGGGTTCGGCCTCGATGCCTGCGGCTTCGAGCGCAGCGGCGGTTCCTCGCGTGGCGAGCAGGCGAAAACCGAGCGCCAGCAAGTCTTTTCCGAGTGGGCCAACCTGGCGTTTATCGCGATCGTTCACGCTAAGAAACACGGTACCCTTTTGGGGAAGTCGCTGACCGGCTGCCAGCTGGGCCTTGGCGAACGCCTGCCCGTACGATGTCGAAATGCCCATGACCTCTCCGGTCGAGCGCATCTCCGGCCCAAGAATGGTGTCTACGCCGCGGAATTTATTAAACGGGAATACCGGCGATTTCACCGCGTAAAATTCGTGGACCGCGATCTCCGAAACGCCGTTGTGTTTCACCACCGGCAGCTTCATATCGGCAAGGCGTTTTCCGGCCATGAGGCGGGCTGCGACTTTCGCGAGCTGCACGCCAGTCGCTTTGCTGACATAGGGAACCGTGCGGGATGCGCGCGGATTTACTTCTAGAACGTACACGACGTCGCGCTGAATGGCGTACTGCACATTCATCAGACCGACTACCTTCAAGGCCAGCGCGAGACGTTTGGTGTAAACGCGAATGGTTTCCAATATTTTCGGCGACAAACTTACCGGTGGCAACACGCAAGACGAATCGCCGGAATGCACGCCGGCTTCTTCGATGTGTTCCATTATGCCGCCGATCACTACGTCAGAGCCGTCGGCGAGCGCGTCCACGTCGACTTCGGTGGCTTCTTCTAAGAATTGATCGATCAGCACGGGCCGCGCCGGCCCCATCAGCGCCGCTTGCGCGACGTATTCCTGCACGGTGTTTACATCGTAGGCGATCACCATCGATCGGCCGCCGAGGACGTAGCTTGGACGCACTAGCACCGGTAATCCGATTTCGCCGGCGACGCGGGCCGCTTCTTCGGGTATCAGAGCGGTGGCATTGCGGGGCTGCGGAATTTTCAGCTCTTCCAGCAAGCGGCCGAAACGGCGGCGGTCTTCGGCGAGATCGATGGATTCCGGCGTGGTGCCGATGATGGGCACGCCGTTGCGCTTGAGTTCCAAAGCGAGGTTGAGCGGCGTTTGCCCGCCGAACTGCACGATCACGCCTTGCGGCCTTTCGCGCTCGACGATCGCGAGCACGTCTTCGAGCGTGAGCGGCTCGAAGTACAGACGATCCGAGGTGTCGTAGTCGGTAGAAACCGTCTCTGGGTTGCAATTCACCATGATTGTTTCGTAGCCATCTTCGCGCAGCGCGAACGACGCGTGGCAGCAGCAATAATCGAACTCGATTCCCTGCGCGATGCGGTTCGGGCCGCTGCCGAGAATCATGATCTTCGAGCGTGGCTGTGGGTCGGATTCGTCTTCTTCCTCGTAGGTCGAATACATATATGGTGTGAAGGACTCAAATTCGGCGGCGCAGGTGTCCACCCGTTTGAAGACCGGCGCAACGCCGTAGCGCGCACGTTGCAAACGCACGGCGGCCGGCGTGGTCTTCCAGATCTGAGCCAGCACTTCGTCGCTAGTGCCGTAGCGTTTCACTTCACGGAGCAGGTCGCGAGATGCGGTCTCGACGGTTACGCTCGCGGCGCGGCGATTCATCGCGATGATTTCTTCAATTTGCTGGATAAACCACGGGTCGATCTTGGTGAGTTCGCAAATTTCCGCCGCCGGTAATCCGCGCTCGACGGCGGTCAGCAGCCAGTGAATGCGATCGGCGCGCGGCGTGGCCAGCTTTTCGCGCAGCAGCGATTCCGGAGTTTCGGCCGGCGCGCGCCAAGGCGTGTGCGGCTCCAGAGAACGAATTCCCTTTTGCAGGGCTTCTTTGAAAGTGCGCCCGATGGCCATCACTTCGCCGACGGATTTCATCTGCGTTCCCAGAGTAGTATCGGCGCCTGGGAATTTCTCAAACTGCCACTTCGGAATCTTGACCACCACGTAGTCGATGGTTGGCTCGAAACAGGCCGGAGTCATTTTGGTAATATCGTTCGGAATTTCGTCCAAAGTCATCCCGACCGCGAGGCGCGCTGCGATTTTGGCGATGGGAAATCCAGTAGCCTTGCTGGCCAGCGCGGAACTGCGCGACACGCGCGGATTCATTTCGATGACGACCATGCGGCCGTTTTCGGGGTTGATTCCAAATTGCACGTTGGAGCCGCCGGTTTCAACGCCGACTTCGCGCACGATAGCTGCCGCGGCGTCGCGCATGCGCTGGTATTCCTTGTCCGTGAGGGTCTGTGCGGGAGCCACGGTGATCGAGTCGCCGGTATGCACGCCCATGGGGTCGAAATTTTCGATCGAGCAGATAACCACGAAGTTGTCGCGAAAGTCGCGCATTACCTCGAGCTCGTATTCTTTCCAACCGAGAACGGACTCTTCTACCAGCGCTTCGTGGACCGGGCTCATATCCAGCGCATGGGAGATTGCTTCGCCAAACTCTTCGCGATTGTAGGCGATCGATCCGCCGGTGCCGCCCAGCGTGAACGACGGCCGGATCACGAGCGGAAATCCGAGTTGATCGCATAGGCGTAGCGCGTCCTGAGCATTGTTGACCAGCGCCGATGCTGGCACTTCTAATCCAATCTTGCGACAGGCGTCCTTAAACCAGAGGCGGTCTTCTGCAACCTTGATAGCTCGCAACGACGCGCCGATCATTTCAACTTTGTACCTTTCAAGAATGCCGCTCTCCGCGAGTTCGACGGCCAAGTTCAGTGCGGTCTGCCCGCCCACGGTCGGTAAAATCGCCTGCGGCCGTTCGCGAGAAATAATTTCTTCGAGATATTCCTTGGTGAGCGGCTCAATGTACGTGCGGTGAGCCAGCTCCGGGTCGGTCATAATGGTGGCAGGGTTCGAATTGACCAACACAACTTCGTAGCCTTCGCTCCGTAAGGCCTTACACGCCTGCGCGCCGGAGTAATCGAACTCGCAAGCCTGACCGATCACGATCGGGCCGGAGCCGATGATCAGGATCTTCTTGATGTCTTTACGTTTTGGCATGTCGCCTTAATTTCTTCCTAGCGGAGCTCTGGCTTCGCCATGGTGCTCTCGAGCGGCGCGAGGAATCATCGGCGGGAACTCCCTGGTTGTGCGAATTCTTTCATCAGATCGGTGAATTGGGCGAAGAGGTAGTGAGAGTCGTGGGGACCTGGCGAGGCTTCCGGATGGTATTGGACGCTAAACAGTGGCAGCGATTTGTGGCGCAGCCCTTCGTTGGTATGGTCGTTCAGGTTTAGGTGGGTGACTTCGACTTCGCTGGATGGAAGCGATTCCGGGTCTACGCAGAAACCGTGATTCTGTGAGGTGATTTCGACTTGCTCGGTTAACAGATTTTTTACCGGGTGATTGGCGCCGTGGTGGCCGAATTTTAGTTTGAAGGTTTTGGCGCCCATAGCGAGGCCGCAGAGCTGATGGCCTAGGCAGATGCCAAAGACTGGGACCTTGCCCATCAGCTTGCGGATCCCTTCGATCGCGTAGCTGGCCGGCTCGGGATCGCCGGGGCCATTTGAAAGGAACACGCCGTCGGGGTCCATGGCTAGGACGTCTTCTGCTGATGTTTGCGCGGGAACTACGGCGACTTCGCACTGGTGATCTACCAGCAAACGCAGGATGTTTAGTTTGATTCCGTAGTCATAGGCTACCACTCGATGTTTGCGGCCTTCTTGTCCGCCGCCGGATTCGCCCATTTGCTCGGTCCAAGGAGAGCTTGCCAGTTCGATCGAACCGGTGTCCCACTTATAGATTTCCTTACAGGAGACGCGGCTGGCCAGTTCCTGGCCCGCCATGGTGGGTAATTGCTTGGCTTCGAAAATTAATTGCTCGGCGGGGGTGCCATCCGTGGCGACCACACCGCGCAGGGCCCCAAACTGACGCAGGTGGCGAACCAGTGCGCGCGTATCAATATCCCAAATCACTGGGATCTTATGGCGATTCAGATAGAGTTGCGCGGTTTCTGCAGAGCGCCAGTTGGACGAGACCTGCGAAAACTCACGAACGATTAGCGATTCGATGTACGGGCGGTTCGATTCCTGGTCGTCGAGATTCGCGCCCACGTTTCCGATATGCGGATAGGTGAGGCAAACGGTTTGGCCGGCGTAACTGGGGTCGGTGAAAACTTCCTGGTATCCGGTGAGGCTGGTGTTAAAAACGACTTCGCCGCCCCGGCGCGTGATCGCGCCGGCCGCGCGGCCGTTAAATATGCGCCCGTCTTCCAGCGCCAGTGTGGCGGGTCGATGCTGCACTTCGTTCAGTGGATCCTCCGTCAGTCATTTTGTTTTTGCTTCCGTCGTCGACGTCGGCGACAGCGAGCCGAAATGATCCACGGGCCAGTACGCGAACACCGCGCGCCCGTAGATGTAATGACTGGCTACTGGGCCAAATACGCGGGAATCGTTAGAGCTGATGCGGTGATCGCCCATCACAAAATAGCTGTCGCCCGGTACGCGGGTCGGGCCGAAGTCGCTGAGGTCTTCGTATTGCGGGGGAACGTAGGGTTCGGCAAGCGAGACCCCGTTAACGTAAACCATGCCTTTGCGGATTTCCACCATTTCGCCTGGCAGACCGACTACGCGCTTAATGAAAGATTTGGAGCGGTCGAGCGGATACCAGAACACGACCACGTCTCCGCGGTCGATGGGCTCGAAGCGATAGACGAATTTGTTGATGAAGATGCGTTCTTGATCGGAGAGCAGCGGAGCCATGCTGGTGCCTTCGACCTTCACCGGTTGGTAGAGGAATACGATGATAACCAGGGCGAGGCCGATGGCGATCAGGAGATCGCGGGTCCAGACACGGATTTCGTTTCTGAGGGAATGCCCCAAAGTGGATGGATCGAGGGCCGCACCGGAGGCCTGGGTGGGCGCTTGGGTTTCCGGGACCGCGGTAGGCGTAGGATTTCGCTCGTCCGTGCTTTGCATTTTTTTGCTGCCTCGTATTTATAACATGGGCATCGCGCGGGACGCCAGAAGTTGATTTATTGGAAGACAGAATTGAGCAACGACTGCACTTGCGGTACTGGCGGATCGCGCGTTGCCCCGGTTGGTAAGACGCCGGTGAAGTGTCGGCCGTTGCTTGTTCAAGAGGGTACGGCCAGGGCTTTACGGCTCCAGCGCGTAATTCAGCGAGGCTAGGGCGGCGATCACCGCGGTTTCTGTGCGAAGAATTCGTTTACCCAAGGATGCTTCGCGGAAGTTAGCTGTAGTGGCGGAGGCGAACTCTTGATCGGTCCAGCCGCCTTCTGGCCCTATGGCGAGGACCGCTTGGGACCCTTTTTCCGGAAATAACAGTTGCCGTAGGCTGGGGGCATTGGAGCGCTCTGACAGCAACACCTTTGCACCGGCTTGATGCTTAACAAAGGCATCGCGGGGTGGCTGCAGCGGCTGCAAGTTCGGCACTCGCAGTCGGCGCGATTGTTGGGAGGCCTCCAACAGGATTTTTTGCCAGCGATCCACTCGCTTGTTGGCGGCGGCGAGCAATCCCTTTTCGCTGCGGGCTGCGGCCAGGGGTACGACAGTCCTGACGCCCAATTCGGTGGCTTTTTCGATGGCCCATTCGAAGGCGTCGAATTTGACGATGGAGAGCAGGAGGGTGATGTCAATCGAGGGATTGTGCGCGGCGATTGGTTCCAGGAGGGTGAAATCGACGCGCTGTCGACTTACCGCCTCGATGCGGCCTAGCCAGACGGTTTGACCGTCGCTCAATTCGTACAGCTGGCCTTGTTGAGCACGCAGTACACGGCCCAGATGGTGCGCGGCATCGCCTTCGATCGCAGCGGACCGGCCGTCGAACTGTTCGACAAAAAAACGCCTGCGCACCGCGAAATTGTAACTCAAGCTCGGAAATTCGTTGAGGTATTCAGGCAACCCAGGCGGAGTGAAGGCGGGTGACGATAGCGCGGATGCGGCCGCAGATCGCGCCGGCGGTGCTCGTAATCGGTCTAAGAGTCCGCCCTCTGAAGAGCGGCGGCAACAGGAGTACCTTCGGAGAAATTTCGACTTAGCCGAAGATGTCCTTCACTTTGTCAAAGATGGAAGAGTTCCGCTCCGCCGGCTTGTTTTCTACTTTCAGCGACGAGCCTAGTTCTTCGATCAGTTTGCGTTGTTCGCGGGTTAGTTTCGTGGGAGTGATTACCCGAACGTGGTAGTACAAGTCGCCTTTCCCTCCGCCGCGAGGATCGGCAAGTCCTTTGGACTTGAGGCGGAAGACTGCGCCGCTTTGCGTGCCTTCGGGGATTTTCAGCTTTTCTTCACCGCCCAGGCCGGGTACTTGTAGCTCGGTGCCCAGCGTGGCTTGCGCGATGCTAATGGGGATGGTGCAGTACAAATCGGCGCCGCGCCGTTCGAAGAAAGGGTGCTCTTTTACATCCAGGACAACGTACAAGTCTCCAGCCGGGCCGCCGTTTGGTCCTGGCTCGCCTTCGCCCCCTACCCGCAGGCGCGTTCCCGTATCCACGCCGGGAGGAATGCGCAGTTCGATGGTGTGTTCGCGCTCGATGCGGCCTTGGCCGCGGCAGTCGGGGCAGCGTTCTCGAATGATTTGCCCCGCGCCTTGGCAGGCCGGGCAGGTGCGGGTGATGGTGAAAAAGCCTTGCTGATAGGCGAGCTGGCCGCGGCCGCTGCAGGTCTGGCAGGCAACCACTCCGGTTCCCTTTTTCGCTCCGGTGCCGTTACATACTTCGCAATATTCCTGGCGCGGGAGCTTCACTTTCGTCGCTACGCCGGCCGCGGCTTCTTCAAAGGTGAGCGTCATGTCGTAGCGTAAGTCCGCGCCCCGTTGCGAGCGCGTCCGGCCCCCGCCGCGCCGCCCGCCGGAAAACATGTCTTCGAAGCCGAAGAAATCGCCGAAGATGTCGTGGAAGTCCTGGAAGATGGTGCCGCTGAAGTCCACGCCCGCGGCCGAGCCGGAAAGCCCAGCATGCCCGTAAGTGTCGTAAACTTGACGCTTCTGAGGATCGCTGAGAACGCTGTAAGCTTCCGTGCTCTCACGGAATTTGATTTCGGCTTCGGCTTTATTCTCTGGGTTGCGGTCCGGGTGCCATTTCAGAGCGCACTTGCGGTACGACGCCTTTATCTCTTCAACGCTGGCGGTGCGCGAGACCCCTAAAACTTCGTAGTAATCTCGCTGGTTCGACTTCGGCATGCGACTTCGTTCTCCTCCGGGTAATTTCCTGCTAAACCCGCTTCTAATTCACGGTCTTCTTTGATGCGGGTGTCGGGTTTACGGCTACGCGAACCATGGCCGGGCGCAACACGCGACCGTGGAACACATAGCCCGGCTGAAACACCTGTACGATGGTGCCGTCGTCCTGCTCGGTCGTTTCCAGGCGGTCCATGGCCTGATGCGCGTGCGGATCGAACTGCTTTCCAATGGGATCGATACGCTCGACGCCGAGCTTGGTGATGTTGTCGAGAAGCTGTTTGTAAATGAGCTCGAAACCTTTGCGGTAGACCTCGTATTCCTTCTCGCGATGCGCCGCAAGCGCGTGTTCGAATCCGTCGATAACCGGAATCAACCCCTCGATCAGCCGAGCCGTAGTGCGCTTGGAATCCTCGGTCCGTTCCTTCTCGATGCGCTTGCGATAATTGTCGAAATCCGCTTGACGGCGCAGCAGCGTCTGCCGCAGATCGTCGAGCTCGCCGAGAAGTTTTTCGGTTTCCCCGTGATTACCCTCGGGATCCTCGGGACCATTCTTCGCATCCGCGGGCGGTTCTGACCCACCGTTGCCCCCAGCGTTTCGCATATTGATGTTACTGTCCTTATCGGGCACTTTCTTGCCTTTCTTCTGCCAAAAGTCTCTCAAATTTTGCCCAGCGTTTCGCTGAAGATCTGCGCCACGTAAGCTACCGCGGTGATAGCGCGCTCGTAGTGCATGCGCGTCGGTCCCAGCACTCCGAGTGAACCCTGCACCAGATCGTGCCGCATATATGGCGCGCTGATCAGCGCCAAATTTTCGCCGGGCTCGGAAATTTCTTTCACGCCGATCTGCACGTACACTGGTTCCGGTCCGTCGATGCAAGCGTTCAGTACGGTGACCAACCGATGCTTCTCTTCAATCGCGGCCAACACATCGCGGAGCTGCGCCTGGTCTGTGAGTTCTCCTGCGCCGACCATCTGCGCGGCGCCTTCCACGTGAACCTGCCGCGCGCGATCATCGCCAAGCACCATCGGATCGCACAACACCAGAGCACTCTGCACGATACCTTCGTAGCGCTCGCGCTCATTGGCCAGTTTTTGCAGCAAGTCGCCGCGAATGGCCTCGAGCGTCCAACCAGAGTAATGGCGATTCAAGAAGTCGGCGGTTGCATCCAGCTCGATCTGCGTAAACAACCGCGGCGGCCGCAAAATTTTATCGCGGGTGTTTCCTCCTGGCGAAATCAGCACCACCACCACGCGCCCATCCGGCAACAGCCACATGCGCGCGTGTTCGATTACCGTCTTGCCCATCGGCGGCGACACGATAATGCCAAGCCCATTGGATACTTCGGCAAGCACATGTCCGGCACGCTCTGTCACTTCCGAAGCGTTGGTAGCTGCCCCGATTTCCCGCTGAATCCATTCCTTGTCGACAACGCTCAGCCGCGCCTGCGTGGCGATCTCCTGAGCAAAGAAACGATACGCCGCGGCGGTGGGCACTCGTCCAGCCGAAGTATGCGGCTGGTAAAGAAAGCCGCCGTCCTCCAATTCCACCATCACGTTGCGAATCGTCGCCGTGCTGATGGTCTCCCCAAAACGCGCCGAAACCGCCCGCGACGACACGGGTTCGCCGGTCTCGATATATGTGCGGACCACATCGGCCAAAATCTGCCGATTACGACGCTCTTGCAGCGCGGGAGTCCTCATAGGGAGCACGCAGTCCTGGGTGCTTACTACCATTGTAGGAACGCCGTCGGCGATCGTCAACGCGCCTGGTCTACCACGTTCCAAGGATTGCGAATCATCCATATTCGGTGCATCCTGATTTTGTGGAGCAGGCGATACCAGTATTCGGTACCCGAAACGAATCGCTACCGCAAAAGACGCGAACGTGCGCATACGCGGTGGTGACCAACAGCGAAGGCTTAGTCGCCGCGGTGCAGGAATCCCACGGACTACATTTGCCGGGGGGTGGCGTTGAGCTTTCCGAAACGCCTGTCCAAGCGATCCACCGCGAAGTTCTCGAAGAACTAGGCTGTCGAGTTGTCTTAAGCGGGCGCATCGGCCAAGCCGTGAAACATTTCGAGTCGGACACCCAGTGCCAAGCCCTTTACGCTACGTTTTACGCAGGCGAACTAGGCGAAACCGTCTCTCCCACCCATGAACACCAGTTGCAGTGGGTGCGTCCCGAAGATCTCTTCCACGAACATCACGCCTGGGCGGCACGTAAAGCTCTGCAATCCCCAATGACAACCCCGTAGGGGCGCGGCTCTCCGTGCCAGTCGGCACAAAGCGATAGGTCACCGTAACTTAATTATTGTCGATCTGCGCCCGCTGCAACCTGTCCGAATAATCGATATACAGCGTCTTCCACTCCGTAAAAAAGTCGATCGCAGCAATGGCCGCCTCGCGGTGACCGTTACCGGTCTGCTTGGTCCCCCCGAACGGCAAATGGGTCTCCGCGCCAATCGTTGGCGCATTCACATAAACGATGCCGGTATACAAATCCCGCATTGCCTGAAAAGCGCGATTTACGTCACGGGTATAAATTGACGCCGACAACCCATACGGCACTCCGTTGGCAACCTCCATCGCTTCCTCGAACCCCCCAATCGGAATAACCGACACCACGGGACCAAAAATCTCTTCCTGCGCGACGCGCATCTGCGCACCGCATTCGCCAAAAACTGTCGGCGCGTGAAACCAACCCTTAGCATACGAACCAGAATCCAGCCGATTCCCGCCGGTCAGCAGCTTAGCGCCCTCCGCCTTACCAATTTCCACATAGTCCATCACGGTCTTAAGCTGCTGCTCATTGATGCACGGCCCCATGTCCACCGTCGCATCCAGCCCATCGCCCACCTTCAATTTCTTAACGCGGTCCACAAACCTCGAAATAAATTCTCGATATACGGATTTGTGCACTGCCACGCGGCTGGCTGCCGTGCAACGCTGCCCGCTGGTACCGAATCCGCCCCACACTGCGCCGTCCACTGCCAAGTCCAAGTTCGCGTCATCCATCACAATAAGGATGTTCTTGCCGCCCATCTCCAGGCTGCAATGCTTGAACTGCGGCGCACATGCCTCAGCGATGAGTCTTCCCACCGCGGTCGAACCCGTGAAGCTGATCACCGGCGTATCGAGATGCTGCGCCAGCGGCGCCCCGGCGTTCGGTCCGTTCCCGCTAACCAGGTTCACCACCCCTTGAGGCAGGCCCGCCTCGGTCAACATCTGCACGAAGTGGTACGACGACAGCGGCGTATCCTCGGCTGGTTTCAACACCACTGTATTTCCGCTGACCAGCGCCGGCGCCATCTTCCACGACGGAATCGCCATCGGAAAATTCCACGGGGTGATCAACCCGCACACGCCAATCGACTGCCGCACGCTCATCGCAAACTTGTCTGGCAACTCCGACGGAGTCGTTTGCCCAAATAGCCGCCGCCCTTCCCCGGCCATGTAATACGTCATGTCGATGGCTTCCTGCACATCCCCGCGCGTTTCGGCGAGAACCTTGCCCATCTCCCGCGTCATGTCCTTCGAAAACTCTTCTTTGTGCTGTACCAGTAATTCCGCTGCACGAAATAAAATCTCCGCACGCTTGGGCGCAGGCGTCAGGCTCCACTTTGGATAAGCCTTCTTGGCCGCGTCGACAGCTGCGTCGACGTCCTCGGAATTAGAGGATACGAACAGCCCCACCAGTTCATCGGTGTTCGCTGGATTCCGATTTTCGTAAGCGTTCCCGCTTCGCGAATCCACCCACTCCCCATTGATAAAGTTCCTGTAAACGCGAGGCGCCGCTGCTGTGGCCATTCTTCCTCCTGAAACGTGCGATCTATGTCTTGATCCGCTGCGGGTTCAACGCGGGAATTACCGCTGAGATTGAAAGTCTATCCCCGCCACACATCGCCGTCAAACCAAAGCGGCCTCGGCGATTCCGCACATTCCCGGACCTCATTTCATCTACTCGCTGAAGTCTCCCTCGGATGCACGAAACAACGCGAGGTTTTACATCGTTTTTACAAAGGAAGGGCAATTCGTTGTCGGCCCATCGTTATTCTCTTTGGCAAGCAGTCAGTGTTTCTCCTTGGGCACAAATGGGCCGGAGATTGCGCCCGCAAACTTCGGCCTTCTTCTCCCTGAGATTTGCCGAACAAATACACGCCAAAGCCCAACCGCTCCAATGAGCGGGTAGGGGCGGGGCTCGCTCCGCCGGCGATCACACCGGCACCCCATGACTCACCAATGGCGACAGCATGCTTCGAAAGTAAGCGATTAAGGCCGAGAGGATTGCGACGAGGAGTTTGTTAGCCGAGAACTAGAATTAGGCGGCGCAATGGGCTCGGCAACACCGGCGGTCTGCGATCCCAACCCCAGCTTCTCCAGCGTGAGCGCGTCCAGCTTTCCCGAAGGATTGAGGCCGTGCGCCCCTTGAAATCTCTTCATCGCCTCGACCGTGGAATCGTCCCACTTGCCATTCGGCGCATTCCCAAAAGCACCGTTCTTGGCCAAGGCTTCTTGAATCTCAGAAATCCGATCCGGAGCCGGCGCCATTTGCCCTTTATCCTTGTGCTTGGCGCTTGCCTTCTTGGTAGAGCGGTGCGAACTCTTGCCGGTGGATTTGGAAGCGGTGCCTTTTGCTTTGCTGGTCTGGGTTTGGGGAGTGTCAGCCTTCGCAAGCACACCCGAGCCAGCCGTAATCCATAACGCCAAGCCCAGGTGCATCGCGTTTCGCAGGGTCATTCCGCCTCAATTTTCGGTCCGGCCCCAGTTCCCTGGAGCCTCCGCTTGCCAACTAGCGTATTCTCACTGTTTGCCGTTGTCCGCCGGCACCACGCCCGGCAGAAACACCGTCAAAGTGTGGTCGTTGTCGCCACGACGCAGGATCTCGAAAACCACGTCCTGTCCGGGCTTGAGCTTAGCCACAGCCTTCTTGTAATCATCGAGCGAGGTAATCGGCTCACGGTTGATTTCCGTGATGACATCCCCGCGGCCGAAGCCCAAATCGTCGGCAAAGCTAGCCGGATCCACCTCCGCCACCAGCACGCCATGCTGCCCTTCCATGCCGACATGCCCGGCGCGATCCGGCGTCAGGCTCTCGACGCGCAAACCAAATTCCGCTGGAGCAGATTCCTCTTGTTGGTCACCCATGCGTCCGGCCTGGGTCGGAAATACCCGGGTGCGATCCTCGACCACTGCGGTGGTTTCTTTCGGCGTCCGATCTCGCACGTAATTCAGCTTAACCTTGCTGCCGATTGGCGCCTGCGCGATCGGGTTCACTAAATCATTGCCGGTCTTAACGGGCTTGCCGTTCACAGCAGTGATAACATCTCCGCCCTTTAGGCCTGCCTTTTCCGCCGGGCTGCCGGCCTCGACGCCCATAATCACTACGCCGTTGGGCGCTCCCAATTGCTTTAGCGTGATCGCATTCGTGCCCAGTTCTTCCTGGAAGCTGACGCCGATCGATCCGCGCGTCACGCGCCCTTGGGAAATAATCTGGTTGTAGACGTTGATAGCAGCCGTCGAAGGCAGCGCAAAACCCACGCCTTCATATCCGCGGCTCCCGGTAATGATGGCGGTATTGATGCCGATCACCTCGCCAGCCAAATCCACCAACGGGCCGCCGGAATTGCCCGGATTAATCGCTGCATCGGTCTGAATGAATCGCTGGAACTGATGCCCTGCTCCGCCAATGCCGCCTCGATCCTTAGCGCTGATGATGCCGGCGGTCACGGTAGCGTTCAAGCCGAACGGGCTGCCAATCGCTAATACCCAGTCCCCTACCTCGACGCCATCCGAATTCCCCAGCTTCGCAGTAGGAAGCTCTTTGTTCGCTTCAATCTTGATCACCGCCAGGTCGGTGTCTTCGTCCACGCCGATTACTTTCGCCGTGTACTTGTTCGGATCGCCATCCAACTGCACCTGAATCTTGGTCGCTTGCTCCACCACGTGATTGTTGGTGAGCACGTAGCCGCGCTTGTCCACGATTACGCCCGAACCTAGGCTGCGCTCGGCCTGAGGCGGCGCATCTTGCCGACCGTCGAAGAACCGGTCAAAGAAATCCTGCATGGGGTCGTCTTGATCGTTACCCTGCCCTTGCGGAGTGCGACGCTTCTTGGCGGACGGTTTGCGTTCCAGCACCTGGGTCGTCGCGATGTTCACTACCGCGGGCTCCACGCGCTTCACAATCGTGGCAAACGAGTTCGAGGACGGAATCGGATCGGGCACGGCCAGCGGGGTCGCGTTCGTTCCCGCAAACGACAAGGTCTTCATCGCCGACACTCGGCCGGACACAATCGAGCCGATCACGATGCCAATGCCCAGGGTCAGCACCAAAAACGCGGACGCCAAAACTTTGCGCCGGCGTGCCCACTCAAACAGTTCTTTCACTTGCAGCCCCATATCGTCCCGCTCCTCTATCCTCAGAAGACGTCATGCTCGCCAGCAAAGTATAACACCACGCTTTGCGCGGGGTTGCTTACCGTAAGCGGTGCGCCACAACATACACTGTCCCAACGACCGGGTGTTGCTTACGAGCGTCAATGCGTCCCACCGGGAATGTTGCTTCCAACCTGATGTGCATCCCAATACCTCCATTGGACGCGCGGATCCCCCAATATGTTGTCATCGACTATACCAGCGCGCCGCCGCTGCTTGCTTACTGTCTCGCCGTTGTAGCGGCCGCCGACCGTGGAAGTGCCCCGCGAACTCCCTGCGCAGTTTTCGTCTTGACAAATGCCCCCCTTTTCAAGCATAAAAGACACAGTCGCGGTTGCGGCGAGTCGATCGCTGAGCGGTCGCGCATAAAACGTGGCGATTTAGGGCAACTTGCTCCACGTAAAAAACTGCTAAAGCGCTTTAGAGTTTCCCAGAAGATTTTCTGAGAGCCCTCCAAGCCTTTGGCGCGGAGGGTCTTTTCATTTCCACCTCCCTGCTGCCCTAAATCATTCGTCACTATCGCCTCAGCCACAAAGTCTGCGCCAGGGAGATCGGTCACTGGTGATCGGGGCCCTTCCAGCAGAGCAGCGCGGCGGGCGTCCAAAGGGCTTTAGCCGCTGAGGGCCAGTTTTCATTTCGAGCCTCATCGAAAGGTGCTTATGTCCGACTGTTACGAACTACGCTGTAAAGAATGTGGCAAAACCTGGGGCAACGGCCCTCGTTCGTTCTGCGAAGACTGCTTCTCCCCCCTAGAGGTTTGTTTCGACTATACCTCTCTCCAGAAAAAGGTCCGCCGTGCAGATCTAATCTCTCGCCCGTTCAACATGTGGCGCTATTCCGAATTCCTGCCGCTGCCCGAAAAATTTCTAGCTCCCAACGCCATAGGCGGAACGCCACTGGTAGCCGCGAACAAACTAGCCGCCCGCTGGGGTGTAAACAGTCTCTACGTCAAGAACGACGCCGTCTGTTTCCCTTCTCTGTCCTTTAAAGACCGCGTCGTGGCTACCGCGCTAGCCGCCGCCCGCAATTTCGGCTTCGAGACGGTGGGTTGTTCTTCCACCGGCAATCTCGCCAACGCTGTCGCGGCGCAAGCCGCTCAGCAGGGATTCGAGGCTTGCGTCTTCATCCCCGCCGACCTCGAGCCCGCCAAAATTCTAAACACCGCGGTCTATGGTGCCCGCATCGTGCGCATCAACGGTAACTACGACCATGTAAATCGCCTGTGCGCCCAAATCGCCGACCGCTTCAAATGGGGCCTGGTCAACGTCAATCTCCGCCCCTATTACTCCGAAGGCTCAAAAACCCACGGCTTCGAAATCGCCGAGCAACTAGGCTGGCGTCTACCCGACAACGTAGTCGTTCCCATGGCCGGAGGCTCGCTAATTGGAAAAATCGCGAAAGCCTTCCGCGAATTGGTAACCCTAGGGTGGGTGGAACCCAAACAGGTAAAATTCTTTGGCGCGCAAGCGACGGGCTGTTCGCCGATCTCCACCGCCGTAAAGCGCGGCCTGAGCCGCTTCGAACCACAAAAGCCCAACACCATCGCCCGCTCTCTCGCCATCGGCAACCCGGCCGACGGCAACTACGCCGCCAAGCAAATCCTGGAAAGCGGCGGCTGGGCCGACGACATCTCCGACCCAGAAATCGTGGCGGCCATCAAGTTACTAGCCGAAACCGAAGGCATCTTCGCCGAAACCGCCGGCGGCGTAACCGCGGGTGTAACCCAAAAGCTCATCCGCGAAGGCCGCATTCGCCCGGACGAGACCACGGTAGTCTCCATCACCGGCAACGGCCTGAAAACCACCGACGCCATAGCTGCCGACTTTCCTCTAACCGAAGCCATCGCCCCTCGCCTGGATGCCTTCGAAGCCTATCTGGACAACCAATTAACCACCGCTGTGGGCAAATCGTGAGGAACCCTTCTAACGGCGGGGCCAGCTCCACCCGGCCTCAACTTCCATCAACCCGCATCCCAGCAGCGCGCCGGACGCGATGCAGCCGTTTGCCTCTCCACTTTCCATCGTCGCCTGTCAACTGTTCCAAGGAGCTCTGCCCTTGCCCATAACCATCGAAATCCCCACAGCCTTCCGGCGTTTTACCGACGGCGCCCCCAAAGTCGACTGCACCGCTGCCACCATAGCCGACGCCCTAAACACCCTAACCACCCGCTTCCCCGAACTAAGCCGCCACGTCCGCGACGACAGCGGCCAAATCCGCCAATTCCTAAACGTCTACCTCAACGAAGAAGACATCCGCTTCCTGGGCGGCGAATCCTGCACCCTAAAAGAAGGCGACCGAGTCCTCCTGGTCCCCTCCATAGCCGGCGGCACCCCATACTAAACGCTAATTCTCAGACAGGGTGCGCTATACATCGAAGAACGCTGAAAACGCGCCCAGCCCTTGCGGGGGCGCAGCACCCCTGTGCCCTCGCATCCAATCGCGACCCACCAAACTGCCCGCAGATACTTGCACATGCAAATGTTAACCCCTTTATAATCAACACATAGGAAAAAACCACGGGGAGTAACCGCGCCAACCCCAAGGAGAGCTCTCCTCGAGGGCGTTCCATTTCACGTTACCGGGTCTAGCAACCGCCCGGCGGCATTTCCCATCCGTTTCCGAAGGAACTTAGCTCGCACGTACTCCGTCTCTAAACAAGACCAGCGGATATCGTCCGTCGTCTAAGGCCACAACACCAGGCCGACCTCACACGCAACCAAGGAGACCCCATGAGAAATCGCTGGCGCGACCTCTTGTTTGGTATGCGGCTTCTATGGAAAAACCCCGGGTTCACTTCGATTGCCGTGCTCGCCCTCGCGCTCGGCATCGGAGCCAATACCGCCATCTTCAGCGTCGTCTATGCCACACTGCTGGCCCCGCTGCCTTACCGCCAACCCGACCGCATCGCGATGGTGTGGTCGAAGATAGGACCCAACCCAGGGCGTAATGTGGTCTCCGCCGGCGACTTTATGGAGTGGAAGCGCCAGAACACCGCGTTTGAATCCATTGCTGCTTGGAGCGGGAGGCAGATGAGTTTGACCACTTCCGGTCAGCCCGAGCAGGTCCAAGCGACTACCTGCACACCAGGGTGGCTAAATGTTCTTGGGCAGCCACTGCTTCTGGGTCGCGACTTCCTTCCGGAAGAAGGTCAGGTCGGCAAAGATCTCGAGGTTGTCTTGACTTACCGCCTGTGGAAGAACCGTTTCGGGCGCGATCGCGCCATCGTCGGCCAGCAAGTCCGCATGGACGGCCTGCCATACACCGTTGTCGGTATCCTGGCACCAGGAGCAACGGACCGAGTACAAACCGACTTATATGTGCCCCTGGCGTTTAAGCCAGAACAGATCAATCACGACTTCCACTGGCTCCTGGTCCTCGCTCGCATGAAACCCGGTGTAACGCTGGCGCAAGCCAATGCAGACATGGATTCGGTGACCCGCCACATTGCCGAGGTCTACCCCAAATCGAACCAGGGTTGGCACGCGTCGGTCGAGGCTTTGCAGAACGATTTCTTCAGCCGCGACGTGCAGAAGGCGCTGTGGATGCTGCTTGGCGCTGTCGGCTTCGTGTTGCTGATAGCGTGCGCTAACGTCGCTAATCTGCTGCTTGCACGTGGCACCGTCCGCCAAAAAGAGGTTGCCGTTCGCGCTTCGCTCGGCGCTACCCGCGCCCAACTGTTTAGCCAATTCCTCACCGAGAGTCTGGCGCTGGCAGCGATTGGCGGCGCGCTGGGTATTGGTTTGTCTTGGGCCTTCCTGCAGATCATCCTGGCCCTGATGCCGCCGTTTACCTTGCCTTCAGAGGCAGACGTCCGTCTGAATATTCCCGTGCTGCTGTTCACGTTGGGAGCGACGATGTTCGCCGGCATTCTTTTTGGCTGCGCGCCGGCGTTGCAAGCGGTGCGCTTAAACCTGAACGAAACCCTGAAAGAAGGTGGCCGCTCGGGGGTCAGTGCCGGAAAGCAGCGCGTACGTCACGCCCTAGTGCTTGCCGAATTTGCACTGGCGCTTACGCTTTTGGCTGCCGCCGGACTTGCGGTTCACAGCTTCTGGAACCTCACCCACGTCGACATGGGTTTCAAGACGGACCACATTCTGACCTTCGGGCTGCCCATGCCCAATGACAGGCTGAAAACTCCTGAGCAAATTATCGCGTTTTACCGTCAAGTGGTCGATCGGGTTCAGGCATTGCCAGGCATCACGACAGCTTCGGTCTCGACGGGTTTCCCGGTACAAGGCACTGGCTTCGGAATGCCCTTTGACGTCGTCGGAAAACCGGTTGCCGACCGGTCACAACGGCCGGGGGCGGGCTTCAACCAGGTGACGCCGGGATTCTTCCGGGCGTTTGGGATTCGAATCACCCGCGGCCGCGCATTCACGGAAGCGGACACCGCAGGCGGCCTGCCTGTAGCGATCGTGAACTCCACCTTCGTTAAAAAGTATTTTGCCGAGGTCGACCCGCTGACCCAGCGCATCTCGGTAGAGCAGTTGATCCCGGGCGTAACCAACCTGGGCCCAGCGATTGACTGGCAGATCGTAGGCGTCTACGAAAACGTGCGCAACGGCGGACCCAAAGGAGATGGCTTCCCCGAAATCGACGTTCCCTTTGCGCAAAGCCCCTGGCCGAGCGTCTCCATGGCCGTGCGCACAGCCGGAAACCCAGACGCCATGAATAAGAGCATTGCCGCAGTCATCCGTTCTCTCGATCCCGACCTGCCAATGGCAGACGTGAAGACCATGGATCAGCTGCTCGATGAATCCGTGGGTGGCGAAAAATTCGGCGCCGTCCTATTCGGAAGCTTCGCGTTCATTGCCCTATCCCTGGCCGCCTTTGGCATTTACGGTGTGATGTCTTTCGCCGTCGCGCAACGCACCCACGAAATTGGCTTACGCATGGCATTGGGCGCCGGACCAAGCCAAGTGATGGGCCTAATCTTAAGAGAGGGCATGACTCTGGGTTTCATCGGCCTGCTGATCGGCCTAGCAGGCTCCTACGGCATTGGGCAGCTGATGCGCGGAATGTGGTACGGCATCGGCTCGCTCGATCCCCTGGCTTTCAGCGCGGTAGCAACAGTCCTCCTACTCTCCACATTGCTCGCCTGCTACCTGCCCGCGCGACGCGCCACACATGTCGATCCCATGGCCGCCCTGCGGCAGGATTAGCAACCAGAATAAACGCCACCGAAAACGGCGTCGCGCTGCTGTGCTATAACCGGGTGAGCAGGAGTGTCAAATGATCGCTCGCCTCTGGTCCGCTCGCGCTACTCCCGAGAACTGGTCCGCTTACGAGCGGCATTTCATCGACAACGTCATCCCGGAACTACGCACGCAAAAAGGTTACGTTGCCTCTAACCTTCTGAAGCGCGACGCAGGTTCCGACATCGAAATCACCGTGATTAGTTTCTGGCGCTCCCTGGAAGAGATCGACGCCTTCGCGGGAACGGACCGCGAAGCCGCGGTCGTCGCTCCTCAAGCGGCGGCCTTTCTTGACAGTTACGACCGCAAGGTCAAGCACTTCGAGTTAGCGTTCGCAGATACCCCCTTCGACCTGCGGTACGGCTGATTCATCGTGCAATTGTTCGAGCCATGCATTTGGTCGCGTGTTTGCCTTGCACCTGCCGACCGCGTATAAACCTTGCCATGCTTCATTGGCTATTGCTGCTGGATGAGACGTTCACCATCCAAGTGGTGCGGTCGGGACTGCGCTGGGAAGTGCTCCACGTCACTGTCGGCATTATTCTGCTGGTCGCCGGTTGGGCCGCGGTCGCGCTGTTCGCGTTTCGACGCAAGACGCGCGACCTGACGCTGGTCTATTTCGGTTTGTTTTCCATTCTTTACGGTACCCGGTTGCTGGCCCTGCAGGGGGTTGTGCAGCTGCTCTTCAACGAAACGCCAAGGTACTGGCGCCTGGTCGATTGGCTTCTCACTTGCACCATCAACGTGCCGGTGGGGCTGTTTCTTTATCAGGTGGCCAACCAAACCTTTCGCCGGATCTTTCGCTGGATGCTCGCCATGCTGGTGCTCTTCGCGGTGTTTGGCCTATTCGCACCATTCGCAGGTTTTGGCGTCGACAGTCTGCAGCATGCCAACAACGTCGTCGTGCTCGGAACTATTGTTGGTTCGGGACTGTTCACGTTGTTTACTGGCCACCACATCGTGGGGCACAAGTCGCTGTCTCGCGAGATTCGCGTTTTGCTGGCAGGCTTCTTCATCTGGTTGCTGTTCGTGCTCCACGCCAACCTGGTTTCGCTGCACATCTTGCCGGGGCCGGACGTCGAGTTTCTGGCTTTTCTTGTTTGTGTGGGGTGTCTAGGGTATGTCGCGGCTCATCGCACCTTTGTTAACGAAGAGCGGCTCTTGGCCATCAACAAGGAACTCGAAATCGCGCGGCAAATTCAGTCTTCGCTTCTTCCTCGCGAGGTACCGCGTCTTGCCGGGTTAGAGATCGCGGCGCGGCATCTTTCCATGAGCGCCGTGGCTGGTGACTTCTACGATTTTCTGGTTGTCGACGAAAGGCGCATCGGCGTTTTGATTGCCGACGTCACGGGCCATGGCGTTCCTGCGGCGCTCATTGCTTCCATGCTCAAAGTTGCATTCGCGGCACAGTCCGGGCATGCCGATGCGCCTGCGCGAGTCCTCGCCGGCTTAAATCACGCGTTGTGTGGGAAATTCGAGGATCACTTCGTCACCGCCGCGTATGCATTCGTGGATATCGAAGCTGGAGTGATGCGCTATGCTGGCGCGGGCCATCCGCCGCTGATGCTGATTTCGCGGGCCACAGGCAAAGCGCGGGAGATTGAAGAAAACGGGCTTATGCTGGGTTTGTTTCCGGACGCAGAGTATACGGCGATTGAAATTCCTTTGACCGCGGGAGACCGATACCTGCTTTGCACCGACGGCGTGCTGGAGGCGTCCAACGCTTCGCGAGAAGAGTTCGGGCGCTCCGGCAGCAAGCAATTTCTCGAATCGAACACTGCTTTGAGCGCCAGAACCTTCTCCGATAAGTTAATCGATACCGTGTCGCACTGGTCGGGGCAGTTGAACGGCGGCATGCAGGAAGATGACATCACCCTGGTGGTGCTCGATTTCCAGGCGACCGCGCAGGCTGGTGCATGACTGCCGCTTCCTCGCTCTCCCTGCCACAAGAGCGGCCCAAGCTTCCCTTCGATCTCGCCCGCGTCGCGGTTTTGCTCTCGGCTTCGGTTCTGATCAATTACGTTGACCGGGGAACGCTCTCGATCGCGGCGCCGATCCTGAAGGACGACCTGCATCTTTCGCCTTCTCAGCTGGGCGTCCTTCTTTCGTCCTTTTTCTGGACCTACGCCGCCTTCCAGATCGTCTCCGGGTGGCTGGTGGATCGCTTTGAGGTCAATTGGCTTTTGGCCATGGGCGTTCTGGTCTGGTCCGCTGCCACTTTGACTACCGGCTTGGTTCACGGCTTTGCCTTGCTGCTTACGGCTCGCCTGCTGCTCGGCATCGGTGAGTCGGTCGCCTACCCTTCGTATAACAAGATTATCGCCAAGCACTTTCGCGCCTCGCATCGGGGGCGTGCTAATGGGCTGATATCGGCCGGATGGGCTGGAGGTCCTGCAATTGGGACCCTGGTAGGCGGCCTGCTGATGGCTCGCGTGGGCTGGCGTCTATTTTTTGTTGTTCTTGGCGCAGCCAGCTTGCTGTGGCTATTTCCTTGGATCAAATGGATGCCGCGCGGCCCAGGCCTTGCAACTTCGAGCACCGCCAAGCCCGCGAGCATTCTCGAAATCCTGCTGCAACGCTCCGCCTGGGGCACATTTGTGGGCCTGTTCTGCTTTAACTATCTTTGGTATTTCCTGATCACCTGGCTGCCATTTTATCTGGTTCGCCAGCGTAACTTCTCCTTGCAGACCATGTCCCTGGTGGGAGGGGCTGCGTTCTTCGCGCTGGCGATTTCTGTTCTGGTCTCTGGCTGGCTGGCCGACCGCTGGATCGCGTCCAGCGGCAATCCCACGCGGGTGCTAAAGCGGTTTTGCGGCGGCGGTCTGGCCCTTGCGTCTGTCAGCTTCGTAACCGTATTTCTGGTCGCCAATCACACAGTTGCCATGGCCATTCTGATCTTTTCGTGCATGGCACTTGGGATGTGTTCGCCGAACCTTTGGACCATGACGCAAATCCTGGCCGGACCGCAAACCGCCGGCAAATGGGCCGGCCTGGAAAATTTCTGCGGCAACCTCGCGGGCATCTTCGCGCCGATCGTCGTGGGGGTGATCCTGCAACGCACCGGCGAATTTTTCTGGGCCTTCGCGCTCACAGGGATGGTGACGCTGTTGGGCGCAGCGTCTTACATCTTCCTAGTTGGCGAGGTCGAACCGGTCAAATGGTCGGGGCATGTCGCTAGCTGATTATCGTCTACTTCAAATTTGAGCAATTCACCAACAACTAATATTTTCAGTTATGATCGCCTAATTTACGAGTGACCCATGGACGATCGTAGCCGCCAAAACCTGAAGGGGTTGGTCAACACGCTCCACTCCGAGGTCGCGGAGTGGGACGCCGAGGCGAAATCCTGGAAGCCGCCACGCTTTTCCACAATGACGCACTTCCGTCCCGACGGGCAAATCAGCGAAATCGAATATCAAAATCCAGATGGGTCGTCTCTCGCGTCAGCAAAGACTATGACGAAGCGGGCAAACTCAAGGATTTACGGTGCCGCGACAACAGTGGTCCGGAAACCGGCAGCCTCTATCGCTACGACGCCGCCGGGCGTCTGATTCGCCTGGTGAGCATCGATCAAAACGGCGTGCAAAGTGATTCGACGATTTTCAGTTATGACGCCGCCGGTCGAAAGACCGCACAATATTTCCTTTCCATCGACGCGGGCGCGGGCGCCATGTCGTTCTCCCATGGACTGGGAGAATCCGATCAGACCGCCGAAACCCTGTGGTACGACCGCAACCACCGTTTCCTACGGCGAGTCACCTACACCCGCGACACGCATGGAAAATTGCTGAAGGAAGAAATGCACCTGGACGACGATGCTTTCGGCTTCGGCGAAATCGCGAATTCCTCAACCGGGGAGCGCGAACAACTGATGGCCCACTTGACCAAGCTTCTCGGTGCAGACCGTGATGGCGACGACTTCGTATCGATATGACGAGAGTGGGCGACAGATCGAGAGGAGCATCCAAATGGCCAATCTGGGCGACACCCGCACCACCTACACATACGATGATCGCGGCAACGCCGTCGACGAAGTCACCGTTTCAAGCCGTCGAGAAATTGAGGTGGACCAAACAGGAAACGAACACTTTGCAAACGAAATTTCGGAGACAAGCAGCGCGCACTACGACTACCGATACGACATGCACGGCAACTGGATCGAACGCGTTACCTCGTCCACTTCTGGGAACTCATCCGCACCGCAGCGCGGCAGTATCGAGCGCCGCCAAATAAGCTATTACCCCAATTCAGAACTTCCAGAGGCGTAGCTCCCGTTACGATGCCACCTCCTCCCATTTCCCGGATGTAGCTGACCGGAATACTGCCTCAATTACCGCCATGTTCTTGATCGTATCTTCGAGCGTAACGGGCACTTCTCCGTTCTCGCGAATGGCCCGCGAAAATGCGTCGCCTTGCAGTGTGTATTGATCGCAAATCGGGAACGTCTCGGCAGTGATGCTGTTCCCAAAAACATCCCGTCCATCATCAACAAAAATCCGCGTCTCGCGATCTGGCGGCGCGTTGAATGGAATTTCGATCTCTATCCGTCCCTTCGTACCCAGGAAATGCATGCGCTGATAGGGCACCAGTTGCGTGCTGCACACAAACGTCGCTTGTCCCGACGGAAAATCGAGCAGCGCGGACGCCAGGCGATCGGTCTTGAATTCCGGGTCGCGCTCGACCAACGCGGATACCCGAGTAGGCTCGTCGCCAAAAATAAATCGCGAGGTCACGATCGGGTAGCAACCGATGTCCATGATCCCGCCGCCGCCCCACTCGACCACGTTGCGCACGTTGGCGACATCCCGATTGAAGTAACTGAACGCGCCTAACACCGCCTTCAGCTCGCCGATGCGTCCAGCCCGGATCAGCTCGCGCGTCCGCAACCATTGCGGGTGCGTCTTCACCATAAACGCCTCGCCGATTTTAACGCCCGTGCGATCCCGCACCGCCAGCAGCGTCTTAGCTTCCGCTACCGACAAGCTCAGCGGCTTCTCACACAAGACGTGCTTACCCGCTTCGGCGGCCTTGATCGACCATGGCACATGCAAATGGTTCGGCAGCGGAACGTAAACCGCTTCTATCTCGGCATCCGCTAATAGTTCTTCGTAAGACCCGTAAGTCTTGGCGATGCCCAGCTTCTCAGCGGCCTTCCGACCCTTTTCCAAGTCGCGTGAAGCAATGGCCAGGACCTCGCTGTGCTGACCCGCCTGCATTCCTGGAATTACCTTGCGCACCGCAATCGAGGCCGCGCCCAGCACGCCCCATTTCACTTTCCCTTGTTTCGCCATTTTCCCTCCGGCCCGCAACATCATCCATCAAGCGGATGCCGGAGGCAATTTTCCTGATGCAGTCTGGGTCGGTGATTCAATAGTGTCCTCGGAGGAGTTTGTCCGAGATTCATCCCAACTTGAGTGCCTTGAACTCCGCCCGAATGAAGGCCTTCACTCCCTCGCGTCCAGTAATCCGCAAAGATACCGGGCCATTCTCGCGCTCCGCTTCCACCGCAAGATCAAAAAACGGACAGCAGACACGTTCCGTGGCCACCCAATCTGCCACCTCTGCGAACGACACGCCATCCGGCCGAAACCGGAACACATATCCATTCGCCAGTTCCTTGGTCTCGAGCCTGGCGCTTTCCATCTTTACGGCGATTTGCCTCTTGTGTTCACGCTGTTGCTTGGTGAGCGATTTCTCGAGGCTGCAAGCAAAGGGTGTTTCTGGTTTCGCTGGTGCGTGGCCGGTGACCGCAATCGCAGCCCCATCCTGAGCCGGGCGGGTTGAACCTGCGACCGTTCCCAGACACAATCCTAAACACAAGCCGGCACCCACTGCTCGGTGAAATACCATCGTGGACTGCTTCGGATTGCTGATCATGGTTGCCTCCTGGCTGCCGCTTGTGCGGCCAGCCAAGTTCATGCTAGAAGTTGAAGTTGGCTTTAAGTCAAGGAGTTTATGGCATGGGACGTGAAGATAATTTCGAGCCCGTTGGACCGATGACGATAGGCGAGCTCGCATCTTTGTCGAATCTGAAACCATCCGCCATCCGGTTCTATGAAAAAACTGGCCTGCTGCCGGTAGCAACCCGTCGAAACGGCCGCAGGGTCTACTCGCCCCAAGCTGCCCACCGCCTGACCCTGATCGCGTTCGCCAAAGAAACCGGTTTCTCGCTACCAGAGATCCAAGCCTTACTCCATGGATTTCCGACGACCACAACCGCCGGCGACCGCTGGCGCAAGCTAGCAACATTTAAGATTTCTCAACTGGAAGCCAATATCGCCAAAGCCCGAGCCATGGAGCGAATGTTGCGCTCGGTGATGAAATGCCGTTGCACCACGATCGACCAATGCGCCCGCGGGCTGGCGGCCTGCCTCAAACGCACCACGTTGAAACGTACCTGAGGATACTTTTCGGTTCCCAGCCGCGTCCAACTTTCCAGTAGACTGCGATTCCTGGGGACTCATTCCATGACGCAAAGGGTTTTCCTTCTTCTGCTGACCGCTGGCCTGTTCGTTCTGGCCGTCGAGCTACGAGCCCAGGCGCCTTCCCCTGGGCATCCGTCGTCGCCAGCGCTAAGCCCTAGCGACGCGCAAAATAAGATCAGCATCAACTCAGACCTCGTGGTCCTGCCCGTCACCGTCAAGAATCAATTCGGCGAGCTGGTGCCCGACCTCGAGGAATCGGACTTCCACGTCTTCGACGAGAACGTGGAGCAATCGATCGACGTGTTTACGGTCGAGGCATTTCCGCTCTCCTTGGTCGTGCTGATTGACGACGACCTGAAGTCCAAGGATGCGGCGCAGATGACCCCGAGCCTGCGCGCCATAACCGCGGGAATCAGCACCAATGACGAGGCGCTGGTATGCCGGTTTGACCTCGATTTTTACCCCGGCGACGCCTTCACCAGCGATCTCGACAAACTATGGGCCGACCTCAAGAGCGTTCAGGAGCATAGCGGCCCTTCGACGGCCAACCCGGTGCCGTTCGTCACGCCCCCATCCACTCACGCTCTGGGAGTGGGTGAACCTGGGCCGGCGGCACCCATCAAGTCCGGCTCGCGCCCCACCAAAGCCCTGGATGACGCGATCCACTCCGCCGCCGCCCTACTTCACGACCGTGGCGTCGGCCGCCGCAAAATGATTCTTATCGTGTCCGACGGCGTGAACGGGCCGCAGTTCAATCATTTCACCTACCAGGACACGCTGGAGGCCTTGCTACACGACAACGTTTCGGTCTATAGCCTCGCCGTCGGAAGTAGCCTCATAAAGAAAAAATTCTCGCGCCTGATCGACTATTCAAATGACTCGGGAGGCGACATCTACTACGCCTCCAGCAGCGCCAACATGGAGAAGCTCTACTCGCAGATTACCGAACAAGCTCGGCACGAATACACGCTGGCCTACGTCCCTCGAGGCACGCACTCTCCCTCCGCTTATCACAAAGTCGAAGTTCGGATTGACCGGCCCGCTGTCACCGTGAAAACCCGCCAAGGATACTACACGGGCGGGGCACCCTCTTCCCGTTCGACCAGTTCCGACCGCCGCCGATAAGGTCTCCTGACCGAACGATCAGTTCCCGTCCGCAGAGGTTAACCCGAGCAGGTATTACTTAGCTGGGCACGGTGCTTCGGCGAAGCCATTGATCCACAAACGAGTTGAACATAGGCTGAGTTCTGTAGGTACTAGACGCTTCCGCGGCACGTTTCCTCGTGTCGCGCCTACCGTGAACGTACTTCTTTCCGGGACCTGCTGCGCTAGGCGACTGCGCCGAGGGTTGAAGCGACGTTTTAGTAGCCCGTCGCGGGCGCGTAACTGCCGGTCCTAAGGAGCAATGATCGTTATGAAGGACGCTACCAAGTTTCTGTCTGCTGTCCCGCTGCTGTTGGCTTCGCTGGTGCTGACTGCCTGCAGCGGACTCCCGCAAGCCGCAAGCCCGTCCGGAGGTTCAACCGGACCTTTCACCATCGGCGGCACGGTTACGGGCCTGTCAGGAACCGGGCTGGTTCTGCAAGACAACGGCGGCGACAATCTTACTGTCGCGAAATCCGGCGCGTTTACCTTCTTGACGTCCATCGCTAACGGCGGCGCGTACCTCGTCACTGTTTCCACGCAACCTACCAACCCCGCGCAAAGCTGCGTGGTCACCGGCGGCAGCGGCAAGGCTTCGGCCAACGTGACCACTGTTGCTATCGCGTGCACCACGGCGGCTACGAATGCCACCATCGGGGTGACCGTTTCCGGTCTCGCCGGCACCGGCCTGATTCTCCAAGACAATGGTGGCGATAGCCTCACAGTTCCGTCGAACGGCTCATACACCTTCAAGACACCAGTGAACGGCACTTATAGCGTGACGGTGCTCAGCCAACCCACCAGTCCCACCGAACTCTGCACGGTCGCCAACGGTACCGGCACTGCTACGGCCAACGTCACGGGCATCGCAGTAAGCTGCGTCGCGAGCTTTACGATCGGCGGCAACGTCAACGGCCTCGTCGGCACCGGCCTCGTTCTGCAGGACAATAAAGGCGACAACTACACCGCCACTGCAAACGGCGCTTTCACATTCAAAACTCAGCTACCTACCGGCACCGCCTACGCGGTCACTATTTTCTCTGAGCCCACTGGCCCGGCACAGACCTGCGTCGTGGCTCAAGGTACCGGCAACGGTACCGCCAACGCGAACGTCACCAGCGTGGTGATCAATTGCCAAGCCGTCACCTTTCCCGTCGGCGGCACGGTCGTCGGTCTTGCTGGCAGCCCGGCAACTCCTCCGAACTCCATCAATCTCCCGCTTACCGACAACAGCTTCGAATTGCAAAACGACTTGGGCAACACGCTCATCATTCCGCAAAACGGGCCATTTAAATTCGCCACTACGGAAGCCCTGAACGACCAGTACCAAGTTTCAGTTTTTCACGGGCCTAGCAGCCAGTCTCAGGGCTGCTCGTTGTGGAATTACAAGGGCGTTGTCACCGCGCCGGTCACGAGCATCGTGATCGATTGCGGCCATGACGACTGGACATGGATCGATGGCACAAAAACGGCCGGTATCATATCGGCGCCTCAATACGGCTCGTTCCCCACATCCGCGCCTACCACAACTCCGAACCCTCTGACCAACACGCCCGGCGCGCGCTATGGTGGCGCCGGTTGGACGGACAGCTTCGGGAATCTCTTTCTCTTCGGTGGCGACGGATGGGAATTGACCGGGAAGTCTCCCGCAGACACGCTGAATGGTGTCATGAATGACATGTGGGTCTGTGTGAGGATCGCGGATTTTTGCCAGTGGCAGTTGGTGGGAGGCTATGATTCGACAAACGGCGCCGCCATCATCGCCAACGCAGAGAATGAAGATCAGGGCGGGGTATACAGTGGTGGCACGCTGGTCCCTGGCGGACGGTTGGGTGCAGCTACGTGGACCGACACTTCCGGAAATTTTTGGCTCTTTGGCGGATCTGATGGCAACCACTTCTTCAATGATCTATGGAAATACAACACCGGCACATTTAACGGCAGCAACTACACCACTACCGAAGGAACATGGTCGGTGGTTAGCGGCAGCGGCGCCGTCGACCAACCGGGAATTTACTCGTCAGGTACATTGGTTCCGGGCGCCCGCACAAACGCCCTTACCTGGACAGATATTTCGGGGAACTTCTGGCTCTTCGGTGGTTATGGCTACGACGGTCAAACTCCGGCGGTGCTTGGATTCCTGAACGATCTCTGGGAATACACCGGCGGACACTGGGTCTTCGTCTCTGGCGGCAATACCAACAAGGCCAACCAGAACGGAATCTACGGCACTCAAGGAACCGCGGCAGCGGCCAATATGCCCGGCGGACGACAGGAAGCGGCCGGCTGGGCCGACACCAGCGGAAATCTTTGGCTCTTTGGCGGCGAAGGCCAAGACTCCGTCGGTACTGCATTCGGTATTCTTAACGATCTGTGGATGTACAACATCGCGAGCGGTCAATGGACGTTCGTAATTGGCTCAAACCTGGCAAACCAAACTGGTGCCTATCCTTCTCAACCGGTGGTAGGCGCTGCAAATACTATAGGTGCAGCAGGGACTTGTGGACTGGCTGTCGGCGACTCCGCGCTTTCTTGTTCGCCTATCTCCCTGACCGGCGCTCTCCCCGGATCGCGTTGGGGCGCAAGCGGCTGGATCGACGCCAGCGGAAATCTCTGGCTGTTTGGTGGATGGGGCCTGGATTCGACAGGCACGAACGGTAACGGCGCTCTGAACGACACGTGGGTCTACACCCCGAACTCCACCGCCGGCCAGCCCGGCACCTGGGCTTGGGTCAAGGGGTCGAACACCGGCGGCCAGAACGGCATCTATGGTCCCGAGACTATTCCGTATCTGACGTACTACATCTGGACTCCTGGCGGTCGCAGCAACCCGACGCACTGGATCGACCACAACAATCAATTCTGGCTCTTCGGCGGCGAGGGTTATGACTCCACCAGCAGCACTGGAAATGGCTACCTGAACGACATGTGGCGCTACGTACCGTATAAATGATCTAGTTGTTCCCTAACTGCATTTAATTCGACCGGCCTGATTGCGAGTTCCGCATCAGGCCGGTTTCATTTTGCCGCGATCCTTCCCCGACCCGCTCTTGTTCGACCCCGGCCGTGTAAGGTCTCTCTCCCCGTGTTCTATGCGCCTCGGTGCCCTCTGTATTGAAATCTTGCCCTTCTCTTCCTCAGCGAGGCTCCGCGACGTCTGCGTTGTCCTTTCCCTTTCTGTTCCTACCGCTCCGGCAACCGCACAGCGCCGTCCTTCCCTCTCAAATTTCAGTTGTTTCCTGTACACTCTTCGCTGCCATTTCAATTCGATTCTCTCCAAGGAGTCTTCCATGTTCGAAGCCGCCACCACCGGCGCCGAGTTCAAAAAGCAGCTGCGCGATGGTCAGCCGAAAATTGGCTTGTTCCTCAACTCGCATAGCCCCACGGTTGCCGAGCAGCTCGCGCATTCCGGCTACGACTGGCTCCTCGTCGATAGCCAGCACGGCCCCATGGACTACGAGCGCCTCTCCGCCATGCTTACGTCGATTGCCCTAGGCGGCGCGAAATCGATGGTTCGCGTTGGTGGCTACGATGATCGCAAGGGCATCCAGCAGGCCCTCGACATGGGAGCGGACGGAGTGCTCGTCCCCTACATCAACACTGCGGAAGAGGCACGGCAGGCGGTTAGCTGCACCAAGTATCCGACCGCGGGTACGCGCTCGGTTTATTTCCCACAACGGAGCATGAATAAAGCTGGACTGCTAGGCTACGCGGGAGCGGCTAACGACAATCTGGTCGTAGCGTTGCAGGTAGAAACCGCCGACTGCATCAAGAATATGGCCGAGATCGCCGCAGTCCCCGGCGTGGATATCCTCTTCCTGGGCCAAAACGATCTCTGCATGTCCATGGGCCTGTACGAAAAATACAAATTCCCCGACATGTACACATCCCCGGAACTTGGCGCGGCCACCGACAAGCTCATCTCCGAAGCTCGCAAAAGCAAAGTCATTCTCGGGCTTTTCCTCTTTGGCACTTCGCGCGTCGGCGAATTCATGGAGAAGGGTTTTACTTTTATCAGCCTCGGCAACGACCTGCATCATGTGCTGACCCAAGCCGGGGCTTATATGAAGGATGTCACTGTCACCGCCAAAGAGAAATCGAAGCAGTGGAAGCCACGCCCGAGCGCACTGCTGTAATTTTTTCCCCGGCATAGACTTGCCTGAAGGCGCGCCCTCCGCCAGCCTCAGGCATCTCAGCGTCTCTTTGCCTGGAATCTCGAAGGGTACGTTATCTTTGCTCTGCCCACGCGTGGATCAAACGGTCAAGACCACTTTGCCGAACTGCGCGCCGGATTCCAGGTAAGCGTGAGCAGCGGCGGCCTCGGCCAGAGGAAATACTCGGTGAACAACAGGCCTAAGTCGGCCGGCGGCCACTAGCTTCATCACCGTACGCAGATCGCTCTTCGTGCCCATGTAGGAACCCAACAGAGAGAGTTGGCGGCTGAACAGGAAGCGTAGGTCAACTTTCGCGTCAAAGCCGGTAGTGGCGCCGCAGGTTACCAGACGGCCGGACGCAGCCAGGCTGCCCAGGCTGTCTTCCCAAGTAGCGATGCCCACGTGTTCGAAAACGACATCGACGCCTCGCTTGTTGGTGATTCGGCGGACCTCATCGCGAATCTTTTGAGATTTGCGATTGATGGTGTGGTCGGCGCCGAGTTCGCGAGCTTTCGCCACTTTCTCGTCGGTGCCTGCGGCGGCGATTACTTGCGCGCCGAGAAATTTGGCGATTTGGATTGCGGCGCTGCCGACACCGCTCCCCGCGCCGAGAATCAGTACGTCTTCGCCAGGTTGAAGTTCGGCACGGATGACCAGCATGTGCCAGGCAGTCTGGAACACCAGCGGAATCGCGGCGGCTTGTTCGAAGGAAAGATTCTCGGGATACGGGAAGCAATTTACTTCGGGTGCGCGAACCAATTCGGCGCACCCGCCGTCGATCATATATCCAAGATTCGTGAACTGGCGGCAGCGATTATCGAGACCCGCGACGCAGGCGGGACACTTGCCGCAAGTAACTCCGGGCGCGAGCACAACCTTTTGGCCCACCCGAACCGTGGTAACTTCGGAACCGATTTGCGCGATTTCGCCTGCGACGTCGCTTCCGGGGATGTGCGGCAACGGGATGGGGACGTTCGGCAGTCCTTGGCGAACCCAAAGATCGAGATGATTCAGCGCGCAAGCGCGGACCCGGACCACCACCTCATTGAACCGGGCGGCGGGCCCAGGCACATCCGTATATTCGAGGACTTCCGGCCCTCCATGTTGTTTAAATTGAATGGCCTTCACTTTGCCGGTCCAGTCTTTCGGGAAGAAAGCAGGCCGGTCAGAACGGTCGCGGCGAGCAGAGTGCCCCAGAGCCAGGGCAAGCTGACATAGAACTTGCCGAGACCCGGAGCCAGGTAAACGAACCCACCGTGATCGCGTACCGGGTACGAGTGCGTGGCATCGGGCGCCCAGGTGGAGTAGTGGTGTAAGCGCCAGGTCACGATCGGCCATACGCAGACGACCGTCAAAAAAAGCAACAAAACCAATAAAAACAGTACTTCGGGTCCGGAAATTGAACCCGCAGACCTGGAAGAGAACCGGATGGACCGCATGGGTGCATTTTAACGATTGCGAAACACGGTGTCCAGATGGGGCGGATTGACGGGGAAACAGGTGCAGCGTAACGTAACCATACGCAGCCTAAAACGCGGCATAGAGCGAAGTCTAGGACGCCGCGAGCAGGTGGAAAGGCCCTATGGATTTGTTCGAAGAGATCGTCAGGATGCGCCGGGCGGGTCAGCGCGGCGCTCTGGCCACGATCGTACACACCAACGGGTCGATTCCGAGTTACGAGAGCTCGCGGATGCTGGTGCGGGAGGATGGGTCGCTGGCGGGCACCATTGGCGGCGGATGCGTGGAAGCCGAGGTATGGGCTGCGGCTAAGGAGGTAATGCAGAAGGAATCGCCGCGCAAGATGGTCTTCCATTTGAACAACGAAGCGACCTACGACAATGGATTGATCTGCGGCGGCACGGTTGAGATTTTTGTGGAGCCGATTCTGCCGCAGCCGATGCTGTACCTATTTGGGGGCGGGCACGTGTCGATGGCACTGGCGAAAGTGGCCTTTTCGGCCGGATTTGCCGTGGCAGTGATCGATGACCGCGAAGCGTTTGCGAATTTGCAGCGGTTCCCGATGGCGCAGGACGTATTTACGAGCTACGAAGACGCTTTCGCAAAAATTCAGCCGAACACTTCGAGTTATCTAGTGATTGTCACGCGCGGACACAAGGAAGATATGCGGGTGCTCGCTTGGGCTGTACGCACTGGGGCGCGATACGTCGGGATGATTGGGAGTAAGCGAAAGGTCCTGTCGGTATACAAGGCACTCGAGCCGGAAGGCTACCGTCCGGAAGAGATGGAGCGGGTCTATGCGCCGATGGGATTGGATATTGGGGCGCTATCGCCGGAAGAAATTGCCATCAGCATTGTGGCGGAATTGATTGCCGTGCGGCGGAACGCGGAGACTTCGGCACATAAGAAGGTGCGGCTGGAGTCGCGTCCGATCGTTGGCGCGCGTTGAGTTGTGTGCATGTTAGCGGCGGTCATCCTGTCGGGCGGCGCGTCGCAGCGGATGGGTTCGCCGAAGGCGCTGCTTCCCTACCAAGGCCGCACTTTTCTCGAACATTTATTGGCGGTAACTTCGCACCCGAGGATTGGCGCGCGGCGCGTCGTACTGGGTGCGCATGCGGACTTGATCGCGGACCACGTGCGGCTGACGGCGGAGGAAGTGGTCATGAATGAACAATGGGAGCAGGGACAATTGAGTTCGATTCAGGCGGGTATTCGAAGTTTGCCACCGGGTACGGACGGGCTGCTGTTGTGTTTGATTGACCATCCCTTGATCAGCGCGGCTTTAGTCGATGAGTTGGTAGGGCGGTTTTATTTGGAGCAACGGGCGAGGGCGGCGATCGTTTTGCCCGTGTATCAGGGCAAGCGCGGGCATCCCGTGATTTTTTCGGCGGCCTTATTTGACGAGTTGCTAGCCGCGCCTATGGATCAAGGCGCGCGATCGGTGGTTTGGGCGCACGCCGAAGAAGTTGCCGAGGTGAGCACCTCGGACCAAGGTTGCGTGCTGAATCTGAACGACCCGGAGGCGATGCAGCGCGTGTTGCGTCGGCCGGATTAGCGGCCGGCGGACAGTTTTTGGACCAGGGCGCGAACAGCGTCGGCGGCAAGTTGGGCGCCGTGAAACGTGGCGGCGGGGAGGCCGCCGAGCGCTTCGGATATGGACTCGGGTGTGATCGTGTTGGCGTCGGCGATCGTGCGGTTGCGAAGTTGTTCGGTCAGGAATGAGGCGCAGGCGATTGCGGTGGTGCAGCCCCGGCATAAGAAGCGGGCTTCGATGATTTGACCGTCTTTTAGGCGGACGGCGAGTTGCAGGATGTCTCCGCAGACTGGATTGCTGGCTTCCACCGCGGCGTCGGGGTCCGGGAGTTCGCCGGCATTGCGGGGGCTGCGGAAATGGTCGAGGACGGCATCGTTGAACATCCGCAAAAGTATGGCAACCGAGCAGCTAGACTGCAAACCCTTAGAAGCCTAGGATGGGAGTGAAGAAAACAAAGAGTAATTCACAGCCGCGTATCGTGTCGCTGGCACCCAGCGCGAGTTCGATTTTGTGCTCGATTGGAGCCAAGGCCGCCTTGGTGGGGGTAACGAAGTGGTGCTCGGATGTTGCGCCAGTGGCGGGATTGCCGCAGTTGGGGGATTGCTGGCGGATGGAGGCCGTTGACCAGATTCTGAAGTTACGCCCGACACTGGTAATCGGATCGGTGCCTTACAAACAGGAAACTGTGGCGAAGCTGCTGGAGCAGCCGTTGAATTTTCTGGCTATGAACCCGCGGACAATTGCGGATGTGTACGCCGATATTCGATTGCTTGCGAGCATCGTGGGGCATGCGCCAGAAGGCGATAGAACGATTCGCGCTATGCGCGACGGATTTGCCAAGATCAGCAAGAAAGCGAAAGCAAGGCGCGGGAGGATTCGAACCTATTGCGAGGCATGGCCAAATCCGCGAATCAGCTCGCCACCGTGGGTGGCGGAGTTGGTGGACACGGCGGGAGGCGAGCTGGTCGTGGCGGCCGGCGAGAGAGTCAGCGACGAGCAGGTGGCGGCGGGGCGGCCCGAGGTCATCGTGCTGGCCTGGGCCGCGACCGGAGCTAAGGCGGATGCCCGAAAGGCGTATGAAGTTGCGGCTTGGCGAGAACTTCCGGCTATACGCAATCGGCGCGTGCATGTGATTTCTGACGAGTTGTTGAATACGCCAGGTCCTCCCTTGCTGCGCGGGGCTGAGGAATTGTTCAGAGTCTTGCATCCGACGACACCACGTTCTGGCGACGGGATTACGGCAACAAACAACGCTGAGACTCAGAGAACACGGAGGTTCGCGGAGAGATGAGAGTGGTTGCGGCGGTGATTGAGCGTGGAGATCGGAGGATATTAATTGGGCAAAGGCGCGGGCAGGATACCTCGCCGCTCAAATGGGAATTTCCAGGCGGCAAGGTTGAAGGTGGCGAAACGCCTGAGGTGGCGCTGGCTCGAGAATTGCGGGAGGAGTTGGGCGCGGTATTGCTCCGGTGCACTGAAATTGCGCAGGTCACGCATCGATACGCGAATATGGCTGAGCCGCTGGAAATCCGATTTTTTGCCGCGGAAATTGGCGACGGCGAGTTGGTGCCCACCGTCTTCGCGCAGGTGGTTTGGGTTCTGCCCCGCGAATTAGCGCAATACGATTTTCTGGCGGCGAATGGCCGACTGGTCGCGGACTTGGCAACTGGCCGAATTAAGGCCCGGGAGCGATTGGAGGCGATTTAAGGCCGGTCACCGATTTGGCTGCCGACGACGCCCTTCGCTGTTTTTCGTCAATGCGGAGTCTGAAGGTTTTGGCTTCCCAATTTCGCTTAACGGCGCAACATTCGAGCTTGATGGATTGGTCCGGGCAAGCTGGGGCACAGGCAATGCCGTGCCCCTACAACCGCGGGTCTTGCTACGAGATTACTGGGTTGGGTTTGTCTGGGTTGATGCCTAGGTCTTTGATGGCTTTTTCGATTACGGCGCGTTCGATTTTGCCGTCCTGGTGGAGTTCGTGGAGCGCGGCGAGGGTTATGGAGCGGGCGTCGACTTCGAAGAAGTCGCGGAGGGATTGGCGGCCTTCGCTACGACCGAAGCCGTCGGTGCCTAGGGATGCCAGGCGGCGCGGTAGCCACTTGCTGACCATGTTCGGCAGCGTCTTGAGATAATCGGACGCTGCCACCAGCACCCCTGGCGCATCGCCCAGAGTTTTGGTGATGTAGGGCACGCGAGGTTTTGCGCCGGGGTGCAGGCGGTTCCAGCGTTCGGCTTCTACACCGTCTACGTAAAGCGCTTTGTAGCTGGTGACGCTCCAGACGTCGGCGGCGACGCCGTACTTTTCTTCGAGGATGTCTTGGGCTTGCAGGGCTTCGCGGAGGATGGAGCCGCTGCCGAAGAGTTGGGCGCGGAGTTTGGACTTTTTGTTTTCTGAGGCGCGGAAACGGTACATGCCTTTGAGGATGCCGTCTTTCACGTCGCCTGGCATCGCGGGCATGGCGTAGGGCTCGTTCATCAACGTGATGTAGTAGAAGATGTCTTCGCCATCTTTGTACATGCGACGGATGCCGTCTTGGATGATTACCGCGATTTCGTAGGCGAACGCGGGATCGTAGGCGCGCAGATTGGGGACCGACAGGGCTAGCACGTGGCTGTTGCCGTCCTGGTGTTGCAGGCCTTCGCCGGAGAGCGTGGTGCGGCCCGCCGTGCCTCCCAGCAGGAAGCCGCGGGTGCGCATATCTGCGGCAGCCCAGATGAAATCTGCGATACGCTGGAATCCAAACATGGAGTAGTAAATAAAAAACGGGATGGTGTTGATGCCATGGGTGGCGTACGCGGAGCCCGCGGCAATAAACGAGGCCATCGAGCCGGCTTCAGTGATGCCCTCTTCCAAGATTTGGCCGTCGGTGGCTTCCTTGTAATACATCAGCGTACTGGCATCGACCGGTTCATAGCGCTGCCCTACGCTGGAATAGATACCGGCGGTCCGGAACAGGGATTCCATGCCAAAGGTGCGGGCTTCATCGGGAACGATCGGGACGATGAGCTTGCCGATTTCAGGATCCTTCAGCATCTTTCGCAGCATGCCGACGTAGGCCATGGTGGTCGAGACTTCCCTGCCTTCACTGCCGCCGAAAAATTCTTTAAAGAGTTCGTCGTGATCGCAGACCAGCGGCTTCGAGCGTATTTTCCGCGCCGGAGTGTAGCCTCCCAACGATTCGCGACGGGCGCGCAGATATTGGATCTCCTGGCTATCTTCGGCAGGCCTGTAGAACGGAACCTCGATGCAGTCTTGATCATTGAGAGGGATGCCGAAGCGCGAACGGAATATCCGGAGCTCCTCTTCGTTTAGCTTTTTCTGCTGGTGGGTGACGTTTTTGCCCTCGCCTGCTTCGCCCAATCCGTCGCCCTTGATGGTGCGGGCCAGAATCACGGTAGGTCCGCCACGATGCTCCACGGCGGCTTTGTAGGCTGCGTAGACTTTGCGCGGATCGTGGCCGCCGAGACGCAAACGGCGCAAAGCTTCGTCGGGTAGCGGCTCAACCAATTTCAGCAGGCGCGGATCGCTGCCGAAGAAATGCTGGCGCACGTACGCCCCGCTTTCGACAACCAGCTTCTGGTATTCGCCGTCGACTAGCTCGCCCATGCGCTTGACCAGCAAACCTTCGGTGTCGCGCTCCAAGATGGGATCCCATTCGGTGCCCCAAAGGACCTTGACGACGTTCCAGCGGGCGCCACGGAAAGCGGATTCGAGTTCCTGAATAATCTGACCGTTGCCACGCACCGGGCCGTCCAGGCGCTGCAGGTTACAGTTCACTACGAAAATGAGGTTGTCGAGTTTTTCGCGGGAGGCCAGGGTAATTGCGCCCAGCGATTCGGGTTCGTCGGTTTCGCCGTCGCCCAGGAAGGCCCAAACTTTTGCATTCGTGACCGGCTTCATACCGCGATTTTCGAGGTAGCGGGCGAAGCGGGCCTGATAAATGGCCATCAGCGGGCTTAGACCCATCGAAACCGTTGGGTATTCCCAGAAGTCGGGCATCAGCCATGGATGGGGATAGGAAGACAAGCCTCCGCCAGGCTTCAGTTCGCGGCGGAAATTTTCCAGTTTTTGGGCAGAGAGGCGGCCCTCGAGAAAAGCACGGGCATAGATTCCGGGGGCGGCGTGGCCTTGAAAGTAAATGGTGTCGCCTTCAAATTGTTCACTGCGTGCGCGGAAGAAATGGTTGAAACCGACCTCATATAGTGTGGCTGCGGAGGCGTAGGTGGAGATGTGGCCGCCAATATTGTGTTCGACGCGATTGGCGCGCACGACCATGGCTAAGGCGTTCCAGCGGATCAGGCTCTTGATCCGGCGTTCCAACTCCTGATCGCCTGGGAACAGCGGCTCCAGCCGTGCGGGGATGGTATTGGCGTACGGGGTGTTGGCGGTGAACGGCAGGTCGATGCCGGAAACCGTGGCGTGGGCGCGCAGACGCTCCAGAATTTCCGTGGCGACTTCGGAGCCGCTCGATTCCAGAACGGAATCGAGCGATTCGAGCCACTCTTGCACTTCGAATTCGTCCATGTTGTGGGGCTTTACATACGTATCGTTATCCATGGCCTTCGTGTGGTCCTCTTCGGTTGGCATCAAAGTTCGTTGCGCAGTGCGCGCGATCAACTTATGGAGCCTATAAGCACAATAGAATACACCGGAGCGCGCCGGTGTGCACGAAGGGATGTGCCCGCAGATTTCCCCAGCTGCAAAGTCCTTTCACGGCGGCGGGGCTGATCTCGCAGAATTCACCGGGTTACAGGGTACGGCCGCCGTCCACCACCAGCACCGTGCCGGTTACGAATTCCGCCGTAGCAAGATACAAGACCGCCGAAACGATGTCGTCCGGCCTTCCGCTGCGGTGCAGCGGGGCCAGTCGCGCGAAATCCGATTCCCACTTCGGAGGATCACCCGGCATGGTAATCGTGCCGGGTGCGATCGCGTTTACGCGGATCTCTGGCGCGAGTTCTTTAGCCAGGCAGCGCGTCAGCATGATAATTCCTGCTTTGGAAATGGAGTGCGGGATAAAGCCGGGCCAACCCAGAATTCCACCGATGTCGGCAAAGTTGACGATGACGCCGCCGGTTTTTTTGAGCAGCGGGGTGGCGGCTTGGGAGCAAAAGAAAGGGGCCTTCAAATTTGCATCCAGGGATGCGGCCCAGAGTTTTTCGGTTGTGGAGGCGAAGTCGGTCTGGAGAAAGTTGGCGGCACTATTCACTAGGAGGTCCAGACGTCCGAAGTGCGATTCGATCTTCTGGAATAGGGCCCGAATCTCGGAGACGCTGGCGAGGTCTGCGGGTACAGCGATGCTTCGTCGACCGAGTTTTTCGATTTCGGCGACTACCTGGCGGGCTTCTCGTTCCGAAGAGCGGTAGTGGACAACCACGTCGGCGCCATGCCCGGCCAGACCCAGCGCTACCGCGCGTCCCAAGCGTTTGCCGGAGCCGGTGACGAGCGCAACGTGGTTTAGGAGCGGATCGGACATGGAGTGGAAACCCTAACACAGAGCGGTGGGATTTCAGGAACTGCTAGAATCTGCTCCTAGATCGGAGAAGCGATGAGACTCGATTTGCTGGCGATTGCGGCACACCCGGACGATGTGGAGCTTACTTGCGGCGGAACGCTGATTAAAATGGCGCAGTTGGGGTACAAGAGCGGGGTACTCGACTTGACGGCGGGCGAGATGGGTACGCGCGGGACGCCGGAAACGCGCGCGAAAGAATCTGTGCTGGCCACGAAGCTCATGGGACTCAGCTGGCGCCAGGTGTTGGGCGTTCCCGATTCCGACGTCCAGCCTAGCCGCCAACATAAACTGCGCCTGGCGGCAGTGATCCGCCAACTGCGTCCCCGTACCGTTATTCTTCCCTACTGGGAGGCGCGACACCCGGACCACTATCATGCCTCGACCTTGGGTTATGAGGGGTGCTTCCTGGCGGGGTTGAAGCAGGCGCCGATCGCCGGCGAGGCCTACCGCCCTTTCAAAATCTTGTACTCAACCGCCTTCGTCGAGGATCTGCGACCCAGTTTTGTGGTGGATATTTCCGCTCAGTACGAAAAACGCAGGAAGGCTATTCTGGCCTACAGGTCTCAGTTTCAGGCCAAGAAGGCTGAAAACAAAAGCAAGGTGTTTTTGGCCATCGACGAACTGGAAGATCGAATGAATCGACTGGCGCGGCATTACGGGCAGATGATCGACGTCAAATACGGGGAGCCATTTTTGGTGAAGGAACTCATGAAGGTAGAGGATGTAGTGGAAATGGAGGTTCGCTCTATCTAATTGATTCGGCTAGGCTTTGTTTATGAGAAGCAGCGGAGTTAGATTCGCTCTTCTTCTTGTGCGGGGGAGAAACCTGGGATAGTGGGCCCGCTCGCGGTGCGCCCGGCTCGGACTCGAATCAACGGTTCGGTCTCGGAACCGGATTTTCGCAAGACGACCATGGTGCTGAGGGCCTCACTGTAGACGCGGGTAACCAAATAGGTGTCGCCCGTGCCATCCTTCTTCCAAAGTTGTCCAATCTGAATTTTCGAGACGGCCATGTCTAAACCTTGACTTTAGAGGGGCTAAGCCGGAGTGTCAACTTATAACCTGCGAAACCGGTCTCGCCGCGCGGTGATACAGGTCTAGTGCGGCTAGGCGGCCAGCTGGATGTTTCGTTTCCTCCCAAGGACGCTGTCTCGGATTGTGAACCGACGCCTTTATTGGTCAGGGCCGCCGAAGGAAACGGAACTTTTCTGCTGGTGAGGCGGAATTCTAAGAAGATTGGGAAACCCCTGTGCTTGACATTACATCGTAAAGGTTGTGGGTTTAATGGGGCTGGTCCGGCAGTTGGGGTGTATACTACCGGCAGGCGGAGGTGGGAACAATGCAAGCGATTCTCCGGCAGGCAAGCAGGATTACGATCTTAGGTGCACTGGCGGCCAGCACTGTACTGGCGCAGAGTCCGCCCCCGACTTCCGATCCCTCCAAAGTGCCGCCGACGTCGGAGTCGCAACAGAAGGCGCAAGAGCAACCCGTCCAACAGCAAGACTCCGTAAGCCCTAAGAATTCCAAAGAAGATGTGGATGCCATTGGCAACCGGAACGTCGGCAAGGGCGTCAATTTTTATTCGATTGAAAAGGAAATTGCTCTTGGCAAGGGACTGGCGCAGGAAGTGGAGCGCTCGTCGAAACTGATCGACGATCCAGTCGTCACGGAATACGTGAACCGCGTCGGGCAGAATTTGGTGCGGAATTCTGATGCGCGCGTGCCGTTCACGATCAAGGTGATTGACTCGGATGAGGTGAATGCGTTTGCCTTGCCGGGCGGATTTTTTTATGTCAATAGCGGGCTGATTTTGCGTGCGCAGGAAGAGTCGGAGCTGGCCGGCGTTATGGCGCACGAAATTTCTCACGTCACCGCGCGCCATGGTACGAAGAATGCCACTAAAGGCGAGATTATGCAGTTGGCGTCGATTCCGGCGATGATTTTTATCCCCTATGGCATGGCGGGCTACGCGCTGTATGAGGGAATGAACCTCGCAATTCCTCTTACCTATTTGAAGTTCAGCCGCGACTCGGAGCGCGAGGCCGACTTCCTGGGATTGCAATACATGTACAAGGCCGGATATGACCCGAACGCCTTTATAACTTTCTTTGAACGAATTCAGTCGGACGAAAAGCGGCGGCCGGGAACCATTCCTAAGGTTTTTTCGACGCACCCGCCGACGCCGGATCGCATTGAGGCGGCGCAGAAAGAGATCGCGCGGATTTTGCCGAACAAGCCGGAATATATCGTTACGACGTCAGAGTTCGACAGCGTCAAGGCCCGGTTGAGGAACATCATGTTTGCTCGCAAGGTGCAAGATAATGCGCCAGGAAAGCCAAGCTTGCGCACTCGCACCGAACAGCAACAGAAGGGCACGCAGACAAATGGTCAAGGCACAGGCCAAGGCCAAGATCCAAACGCGACGACAGATGACGATCGGCCAACGCTTAAGCGCCGACCCGATTCTCAGTAACCTAGGGACGGAAATAGTTGAAAAAGGAAAAGGGCGGCCAAAAAGTGGCCGCCCTTTTTCCTTTTATTTGCGACGATCTTTAAGAAGACCGTAAAATTCCCTTCCCCACTGGCGCGCCTATCGGACAATCAGTAGGAGGAGGTGTGGGACCTGCGATCATCAGGCGCCGCAGCGATTCCTAGCCGACGGAGCTCGTCGGCGTAGTATTTGCGATAGAGAATGTCCCACTCTTCGCTGCCTTCGAGGATTTCCTTTTTTTGTGATGTGATCTTCTTGCGGACTTCAGCATCGGCTTTTTCCTCGTCCCGCAAAGTGGCGGTGAGAATCTGAACGACTTGTTGCCTGATAGTATCGCGGTCTTCCACAAATTCGACTTCGTCGCTGGAAACCAGCACATCGGTGATCTGGTGCGAGAGACGGATAATTTTTTCGCGGGTGAGTCGCATCTAGGTAGTGTGCCTTTGGCTTAAACGCAAAACTTTAGCGCAAGACAAGCTTGCGGTCGCGGGCGAGTTGTCCTTTAACTTTTTTGTACATCTCTTGATAGGAAACCCCAGTACGGCGCATTTCATCCTGGTGTTGGGTTAGGATTTCGCGGACTTCGTCGTTCAGGCGGTCTTCCACGGTGAGTTCTTCCATCATTTTCTGGCGCACCCGCGGGATCACGGCTTCCGGTGCTTTGGTTTCTATCTGATCTCCTTCGACCAGTCGCTTGACCACTTCCGACGCCATGTAACCCACATAGTCCCGAGCGATGAGCATTCCGAACGTTTCCCTTTCGCAAATACAAGAGAGCCAGTTTACTGGCAGCGTCGGCGGAGCGCAAGGCAACCCGGATAAATCGAGAATACCCTCGATGCCAGAATTCAACGGAGATGAGAGGTCGCCAAATTACTCGACCTGCTCGGGGCGCGTTGACGCTTCGGGTGACTTTCCTGTACGATGAATTGCGTAGGGCGCTTAGCTCAGCGGTTAGAGCGTTCGGTTTACACCCGAAAGGTCGTCCGTTCAAATCGGACAGTGCCCACCATCCGTGTGCAGTATCGCAATTCCCTCAGCGGGGACGTAGTTCAGTTGGTTAGAACGCTGCCCTGTCACGGCAGAGGTCGCGAGTTCGAGTCTCGTCGTCCCCGCCATTCTTTTCAGCAACATATGAACCTGAAGAAGTCGTTACCACGGCGATTGTGTCGTGGTTTGTGTCATAACGTTCTGTCCGACTTTGCCCAGCGCCGAAAGGCTTCGACGACAAAGCGTCTAGCGCCTGCCTCTTTGCCTGGACTCGGACATGGCTATAGTGGTCCAGCATCTTCGGCGATACGTGCCCCGCAATCGACATAATAGTTCTCTCGCTCGCTTGGCTCTCCGCAAGTTCCGTTATCGCATGGTGGCGCAAATCGTGAAATCTGAGGCCGTATAGTTGGCTTTTCAGGCCGCGCATGTCGGCGCGGCACTTAGTGTCCGCACACGCCTCGGCCGGTGGTTGAAGTTTTTCGCATGCTGGGCAGTTGATGGAGCGCGTCAAGCTACGCCAGGCGGAGCGCCAACCTGACATGGGTCTTGTCGCCTCGGGCTTCGTGAAGCCTTCGGCATGGGGAAATACATACCAATCAGGTTGAAGGTTGTCGCCGAATAGTTTCTGCGCCCTGCCCCTGAGCGAAAGTAAGGTTAGAGATTTGCTTAGGGAGCTGGCAAAGGGTTAACTTTTCTCCCGACCCAGTTCTCGCGGGTAACCAACAATCGCGTAGCCGCTGTACCGGCTTGTCCATTAAGGACCAATCGGAACCGTCCCACAAATTGTTCGTCCCGTTGGTTTTTGAGAGATAACGCGAGCGCTAGAATGGGCGGGTGAAGTGAACCCGGTGCATCAACTTGTGGCACAAATCGATCTAGGCTCAGCGAGGTGGTTTTGCCCGGTAGCATGGCGAGCGGCTTTTTATAGATTCTTTCCCAATCACCATCTTTTTTAATTCCACAAAAATATACCGTTGTCCTCGTGTCATTTTCGATGTCCAAAGCCTTGTGTTCCTGATCGTAGTCGCTTGACAGCACTACTTCATAGTTCAGCCCAAGTTGATCTTGGATAGCCGTGATCATCGCCGCCGTGGTTTTCTGAAGAGTCTGTAGGGTACTCGCTGTCGCTGCGGCACTCTCTTGAAGCTTCATGAGCACGCTTTGCTGCGCCTTCGCAGCTTCGCTCTGGATATTGCCCTCGTGATATCCCAACCAAATCTCCCAGCAAATTAGCCCGATTATGATCGCCTCCAGTATCAGGTCGCGCCACGCTATCCAGGAATCCCACCGATGCTCAAGCTGTCGCATTAAGAAATCAGCTTCGGCAAGTTCTACTTCAGGCTTTGCAGCAGGACCTTGAATACTCGACTGAATCAAAGCCGCATTGATTCTTGCCCTAAGCTGTTTTTTCGACAGGCCCTGGATCTCTTCCTCCGGTAAATACTTTTTAATGAAATAAGCCCGCTGAATCGAACGACGTTGGAATGCGGAGGAATGATAACGCTGGGGTTAGAAGGTGAAATTTAAATTTTGAGATCTACCAGTCTAATAGGCTTGGTTACAAAATTCATGGAATCCAAAACATTAACCTCATCTATCTTTGGCTGATTTTTGTCGCTATGGAATAGTCGCAACCCGCAGATACTCGCCGAATCAACCACCCTACTGCAACTTCGCATACTCAGCTTTAGCCTGCTTCAGGATCGGGATGTCCGGGTCCGCGTCTTTCCAGAGGGTGAGGAACTCCTGATAGGCTTTTCCGGCTTTCGCCGGGTCGCCAGCGAGCACCGAGCCGCGCGCCAGCCCAAGGTAGGAAAGCGAGTAGAACTGTCCCCAGTCGGGGTGTTGCCAAGAACTGCCCCAATTGGCGCCTTTGTGATCCAGGATCTTTTCGAACTCAGCCGCTGCTGCAGCGCCTTCACGCAGACCCAGGTAAGCCAAGCCCCGCAAGTACACCGCATCGGGGTGAGCACGCTCGTACGGAGACGCGGATGCCAGGAGTTCCACGGCTTTAGCCGGTTGATCGCGCTTGAGGGCGATCGCAGTGCGAATCTCAGGCAGCTGCACCGCATTCCAGAGGGTTCCGTTTGGAAACAGCTTGGACGTCTCCTCGGCGAGCTTCTCCGCTTGGGCCGCATCACCGCACATGGCCAGTGCCAGCGCAGGACGCCCAAGTCGCCGTACGGTCTGGCAATTACCCGACAGCGCGTCGGCACGCGCATCGGCCTCTTCAAATTCGGCTGCGGCGTTCCGCAGCCCATGACGCAGCGCTGTCTGCGCGGCTCGCTGGTACAGTTTGCTCGACTCGCGACGCTGGCCAAGAGCATTCTGATTGGCCGCCTGCAAGCCAAAACTGAGGTACTCCACCGGCTTGCCCGCGAACCATTGAATCTCCTGCGCAGCGGCCGCATCATCGCCCACCACGTAAGCGATTTCGAGGAAGCGCTGGTGGATCCTCGCTCCGCCGAGTCCCCGCGCCCGCAGTTTCTCCGCTAATTGCTTCGCCTCGGCGAGCCGATCCAGGCATATGTAGGCGTCCAGTTGGCGCCGGTACGGAGGTTCTACGTTCGCCTCCAGCCCAGTCGCTTCCTGGCCCTCCTTGAGCCCCTCTTCGAATTGCCCCAGGTCTATGTACTCGGCGCTCAGGTTGTTATGGAATCCCCAATAGCGGGGATAGTTCTGGATACCCAACCGATATGCGTCAATCGCCTGGTCGGTCTGGCCGTCATACGAGTAGTAGGTAGCCGTAATGAGGTCCCGCTCAAACTCGGAAACTCGGTCGATCAAACCGAAAGCTTTTTTTGTGTATTCCCGGCTGCGCTCTATGTCCCCGGCATTGTCGAACGCGGTGCCAAGGAAATAGTAAGCCATCGCGAAATTTGGATCGAGTGCAATAGCGCGCTCAAACAACGGGACCGCGGCCAGAAATTGACCCTGTTCCATCTCGGAATAACCCGCGGTGTAGTTCCGGAGAGCTTCCAGCGATGTGGTGGTGGCTTGTTCGAGCGGACGATTCAACTTCTGGATCGAGTTGAGCGACTCTCCCAGCTTGGCCCGCATGGCAGTGGCGGCGGTTCCCAACGCGTTCAACACGTGCTCTTTGTCGCCCGCTTGAATCTGTTCCCGAGCCAGCGTCGCGCCGCCCTGGCAGGTTGTTGCCTGTAGCGTGATGACGTAGTTCTTACCCAGGCTCCCGATGGAGCCGTCGATTGTGGCCGCGGCTCCGTCCCGCACGCAGATGTCATGTGCGATCTGGTTTGTGATATGGCTCGCGGGAGCAACGCTCATCAACCGCAGGTCTTGTTGTACCTGCTCGTCGTCCATGATTTTCAGGAAGGGCGATTGTTCGAGTTGTTCGGAAAGCCCCTGCCGCAGCGTGCCATCAAACACCGTGTCGCCGGTCGTGTTCGTGAAGTCGGCGAGGACGATGGTGTCCTTGTCAGTCAGCGCGTGCGCCTGGCGGGTGAAAAACAACCAGCCGCACACGGCCAGCCCGACAATCACAATAGTTGCGGCAGCGACCGCCCCCCATCGAGTGGATTTCCGGGCAGGCTTCAACCCGGCCACGGTTGTTGCGACGGGCGCCCGGCCCGAATCCGAATCGCGCTTCAACCGCTGTAAGTCTGCGCGGAGATCGGCGGCGCTCTGGTAGCGCAGCTTGCGGTCTTTCTCCAGCGCCTTGTTGATAACCTCTTCGAGCTTTAGGGGAAGGTCGGGATTCAGCCGCACGGGCGCAACGGGTCGGCGATTCAGAATCGCTTCCGCAATCACGCCAGACGTCTCACCCCGGAAGGGCTGAACTCCTGTCACCATCTCGTAGAGCACCACACCAAAGGAAAACAAATCCGTGCGTGCATCCAGCTCTTCGCCCCGCACTTGTTCTGGCGACATATACGGGATGGTGCCAATCGCCCTGCCCGGTCGAGTGAGCTGTTCTCGCTCGCTGACCGTGGGCATCGCCGAAAGATTCACGGCACCGCCGGCGGGCACCAGCTTCGCTAGCCCGAAATCTAGAATCTTGGCGTGTCCTCGCTCGGTGACAAAAATGTTGGCAG
>Ga0182024_10000317_pt1 | contig 121209 bp, 118 predicted proteins | sample P32metaG_FD_120480 | JGI IMG/M metagenome (GOLD analysis project Ga0182024, IMG submission 120480) | Permafrost microbial communities from Stordalen Mire, Sweden - P3-2 metaG (Illumina Assembly) | ecosystem: Environmental > Terrestrial > Soil > Wetlands > Permafrost | place: Sweden: Stordalen... | reverse complement strand
CAAAAACGAACCGCCGAAAGACGACGTCAAAGACCGCAAAACCTCATCGCCATTGATCCGCTGGTCGGTCCAAGAAATCCGTCGCATCGCCATCCTTCTTGCACAACGACGGATCAACCCCCCCGCACGTCATTGCGTGGTCAGTTTGGAGACGCGCCCATCAAGCTGTCGCTCGCGAAGCTCACATCAAACGGAATTCGCAACTGTAGTGCTAGGTGGACGATGTCGCGCCTTGACAATTGTTCTTGTTTTGTTCTAACGTTCCCGCCGTCCAAAGACAGGGCGAGTACGGCGATGAAACTGGATGCGGTGAGCGTGGCGAGCACCAATTTGGAGAAGACGGCGCGATTCTATTCCTTGCTCGGATTCATATTTCCGACGGTCGGGCCGCAAGCCAGGCATCTGGAATCGATAAGTTCGGCCGGCGAGGTTCGCCTGGTGATCGATGACAGCGCGATGGTGAAAAGCATCATGGGCAAAGATCCGGCGCCGCCGGCTCATTCTTCCTTCGCCATGCACAAGCCCGAGGCAGCTCGACGCGGCTGTCGCGGCGATTCGCAAAGCCGGATTCGTCGTCGTTACCGAACCGTGGGACGCGTTTTGGGGACAAAGATACGCAATCGTCGCCGATCCCGACGGCTATATGAGCGATCTGTTCGCGGCGCTTTGACGAGTTCGCACGCGCCGCATCAATGGGCGTCGAACAGGTTGAAGGATTGGCGCTGTTCTCCCTCCCCCCTTGTGGGGGAGGGGACGCGGCGTCCTCTTCATCGCGTGGGATGAATGAACTCCCACGGCGAGACTTCGCTTCCCTGTGCCACCCTTATCTCGATCAGCACAGGCCTGTCGGCCTTCAGCGCCGCGCTCAGCACGGGCGCCAAAGCTTCGGGCGAAGCGACGCGATGGCCCTCGACGCCGAACGCCTTGGCCAGCAGCATGAAGTCGGGGTTTTCGAGCGTCGCGCCGATCACCCGATTGGCGAAACCGACGCGCTGGTCGCGCAGCACATTGCCGAACGCATTGTTGTTGAACAGCAGCGTGACGAGGCCGATGCCATATTGCGCGGCGGTGGCGAGTTCCTGCACGCCGAACATAAAGCCGCCATCCCCGGTGATCGAGACGACGGGATTGCCGGGGTGGGCCGCCTTGACGCCGAGCGCGGTCTGGAATCCGAAGCCGAGCGCGCCCTGATAGCCGCTCGATATATAGGTGCGCGGCTCATAGACGGGATAGCCGAAATAGGTGGCAAAACCGACCTGGCTCAATTCCTCCACCAGCAGACCGTCGCGCGGCAATGCCGCGCGTATGATTTCGAGATAGTCCATCTGCGGCTGCACTTTGCGGATGGCGCTCGCCGCCTGCGCCCTGGCGAGCGCGATGGGCGCGCGGTTCGGTCGGGCGGCCCTGTCGCCCTTCTGCGCGCGCTGTTTTCTCACCGCCGCGAGCAAGGCCGCGGCGCCGGCGGCCGCGTCCGCGACGATCGGCGTGTGCGGCGCAAGGCGATGCATTTCGGCCGGGTCGATGTCGATGCGGATGAGATGCGGCGGCGCGGTCGGCCGGTCGATCAGCTTCATCATGCCGGTCCAGCGCATATAGGGCATTTCGAGCCTTGTGCCGATGCCGACAAGCACATCGATCTGCGGCCACAGGCGAAAGGCGGCGTAGGAGGAGAGGCTCAGCGCATGATCTTCGGGGACGATGCCGCGCCCGCCGCGAAAGGCCGCGACCGGCGCGCCGAGTTCCTCGGCGAGCGCCAGCACGGCCTCGCTCGCGTGCTGCGCGCCCCCGCCCGTCATGATCATCGGCTGGCGCGCCGCGATGAGAACGCGCGCGGCCGCCTCGATGTCTTGCAGCGAGGGCGCCGAGGCCGGTTCGATCGCCGCTCCCGGCAGCGGAACCACGAATTCGGACGCCGCCATCACGTCCCACGCCATTTCGAGCGCGACGGGGCCGGGCCGCCCCGACAGCATCCGCCGGAACGCTTCGTCGAACATTGCCGGCGCATCCGCCACGCGCTCGATGCGCGCCGCCCATTTGGTCAGACCGCGAAGAATCGCCAGTTGGTCGGGCAGCTCATGCAGATGGCCGCGCCCGCGGCCGATAAATTGGCTCGGCACCTGTCCCGTCACGCAAAGGACCGGCGCGTTGCAGCCGAGCGCCGTGCATAAAGCCGCGCCGGCGTTCAGCACGCCGGGGCCCGGCACGACGGCAAAGACCCCCGGCCGGCCCGTCGAGCGGGCATAGCCGAACGCCATATAGCCGCAGGCCTGTTCGTGGCGCGCGCCGATCGTGCGGATCAAAGCGCTCCTTTGCTGCAGCGCGTCGAAGAACGGATACATCTGCGCGCCGGGAAGGCCGAATACCGTATCGACGCCATTGGCGATCAGCGCCGAAGCGATCGCCATGCCGCCGGTCATCGTCTCGCCCGGAAACCTATCCTGCACCTGATTGGACATTTCGACCCGCGGCTTGCCGGCGCCTTATCGCGCCGCTTCACCCTATCAGCGCAATTTCGCCGGCCAAATGCCGGCGCGGCAAAAATACGGGGAGAGCCGGCGACAGCCTTTGCGCAGCAACGCCATCCCTACGCGGCGGCGGCGTAGCGCCCGTCACAACCTCCGGCGCCAACCTCTGAAGTCATCTGCATACCCCCTCACCATTCCCCCGGCCCCTCGCAGCCCATCGGCGCGAGGCCCTTGCCCTGGACGCGCGCCATGACCGTCGCGCAGGACCATTTGCGCAGCGGCGAGGGCATATTGGCGTTGAGGCCGATCCACACTTCGTCATAAGGCTGGGCGATCGTTTCGGTCGAATAGAGCCAAAAGCCGCACCAGACGATCGCGAGCGCAAGAATTCCGGCGCCGAGGATTGGCAGGATTCGTTTCATGGTTTCACCCCTTAAAGCGCTGGCCGCTCTCCACGGCATTCGCTTTACGGGCCGCGCTTGCGGCGCGGCGCTTCCAGGCTGACGCTCAAAGCGCCTTTGGCGGTGAGGCTCACGCTCGCGCCCCCGACATTGGCGCGCATCGTCTTGCCGCGCGCGCACGCCTGTCGCAAATTCTCCGCCAGAGTCTCGATCGCGTCGAGGCGGATTTGGCGGGGCTCCTTGCCGGCGACTCGCGCGATTTCGTCGCGCAGCAGGCGCTGGGCGATCTCCAGCGGCTCCTCGAACAAAGCCTTGGCGTCGCGCGCGGGCTGCGGCTTCTCCCAGCCCAATCGCTGCGTCGCCGCCCTCGCCTGCGCGACGACCGCCTCCTCCATCTGCCCGGCCCGGCGCGACAGGCGCGTGATTTCGTCGAACCCCAATCCCTCGGCGCCCAGGAGTTCGTTCAGCCCGCGCAGATGCGTTCGCTTGAAGCGCGGATCGGCGTTGGAGGGATCGAGCGCGAAAGTCTCGCCGCAGGCCTGGCAAAAAGCGACGAGCTCGGCCTTGCGCAAGCCAAGCAGCGGCCGCGCCAGCGTCAGGCGCCCGTTGGCGACGGCGCTTTCCATGCCGCGCAGGCCGCCGATGCCGGAGCCGCGCAGCAGCCGGAAAATCACCGTCTCGGCTTGGTCGTCCCCGTGATGGGCGGTGACGAGAAAATCAGCGCCGATCTCCTGCGCGCAGGCGCCCAGCAATTGGTAGCGCGCCGCGCGGGCGCGCTCCTGGATGCGGCTGCGCGGCTTTTCTCCCCGCCATTCGATGAGATGATGGGTCAGCCCGAGCCGGCGCGCCAGGGCGCCGACCGCCTCGGCTTCCTCACGCGAGCTGGCGCGCATCGCATGATCGACGGTGGCAACCTCGATGCGCGGGCGCTCCGGCTTGGCGCCCCAGCGCGCCGCCATGATCAGCAAAGCGGTGGAATCGGGGCCGCCGGAAACCGCCAGGAGAACGCCCTTGGCCCGCGCGAGCGGCGCGAACAGCGCCTCGATCCGCCCCGGCGTAATCGCCGCGCCGACCTCGGGCGTTTTTTTCCTCAACAATGGTCCTTTTGCATCTCGCGTTCGACGCTCTTTTTGACGACGACGGCGGAGGTCGGATAGCGGCGCCCGACCTCTCCGAAAGTCGCGCAAGCCTGATCGCTATTGCCGAGCGCGGCGAGCGATTGGCCGAGCCGCAACATGCCTTCGGGCGCGCGCGGCGATTTGGAATAATCGGTCGACAGTTTGAGATATTGCTCGGCCGCCTCGCGCGGACGCGAACGCTGCAAGAAGCTCTCGCCGAGATAGAAGATCGCGTCCGGCGCGAAACGGCTATTGGCGTTATGGCTGAGGAAAGCGCGCAATTGCTGCTCGGCCTGTTCGTATTGGCCGACGCGAAAGGTCTCCATCGCCGCGTTGAACATTTCGCGCGGATCGTCGGGCGGGCCCTCGATGCCGGCAATGACGGTCGGTCCCTGGGCGCTCGGATCGAGCGGGCCGGCGCGCAGCGCCGGCGGGTTGGCATTGTTGCGCGATAATTCGAGCGGCGCGCTGGCGACGGCCGGAGGATTGGTCAGCGGCGGGCTCGGCGGCGTCGTGCCGATCGGTCGCGGCGCGCCTGGCGCATTGGGATCGGCGGCCGGGTCGAACGCGTCCGACCGCCGGACCGGCTTGGCGGGTGCAGGCGCCGGCGTCGCCGCCATCGGCGCGGCTTCGGCGACCGGCGGCGTCGCGCCATGGGCGCCGCCGAGCCGGAATTCGACATCTTCCTGGAAGCGCTTCAGCTGGTCTTCCAGCCGATGCTGCTGGTTCTGCAATTCCTCGATCGCGCCATTGGCGGCGCGCAACTGGTTCTCCAGCCGATCGATGCGCACGACGAGGGCGCCGGGGTCCGCGCCCTGGTCCATCGGTTCGCCCGGAACATCGGCCGGCGGCAGGCCGCTCGCCTGCGCGATGCGCTGGGACGGCGCCTTGGGCGAAGCAAGGAATTCGTCGGCGCGCCCGCTCGACGCGCCGGCAAAGGCGAGGATCGCCGCGCCGACGATCACGCGAAGACCGGCGCGTTGCAAAAATGCGGATGATGTCAAACCCTCAGCCCCCATCGGCTCATGCGCCCGGCAAGTCCTGGCCACAGGAACAGGCTCCCTACCATAGAGCGCCGCTTCGGCCAAAAATTGGGCGAAGCTTTGGCCAAGGCGAGGCAGGGCCTGGCGGAGAATCAGCGGCGAGTTTGCCCGTCGCCTTGTTCGGGCGACGGCGGCGCTGCCATCGCCGTGCTCGCTGTCAAGGTCAAGCCGCCTTCGGCGGTCGCTTCGCGAACCTTGACAGCTCCGCTCGCCGATGGCCGTTGGCCACCATGTTCCTTTGGTGCGCGATAGCGGCCCTCTGGCCGCTTCGCTCACCAAAGGAACATGGAGGCAATCTGCCGCGCCAGCGAGACGCAGTCACCCCGGAGGGGTCGAAGCGAAGCGGAGAAGCGGCGAAGCCTGCGGACGAATGCTTCACATTCGCCTTGACTTGACGGCGGCTCGTCGGCGTGGCCGCGCCAGCCGCCGGCCCCCCTTACGAAGTCGGCGCGCCGGCCAGCACCGTTACCGCGCGGCGATTTTGCGACCAGCACGAAATGTCGTTGCACACCGCGACGGGCCGCTCCTTGCCGTAGGAGATCGTCTTCATGCGCGCGGCCGACACGCCCTTGGCGATGAGATAGGTCTTGGCCGCTTCGGCGCGGCGGGCGCCGAGCGCGAAATTATATTCGCGCGTGCCGCGCTCGTCGGCATGGCCCTCGATGGTGAAGCTGTAGCGGCCATATTGATTGAGCCAGACCGCCTGCTTGTCGAGCGTCGCTTGCCCCGCCGAGGTCAATTCGGTCGCGTCGGTCTCGAAAAACACACGGTCGCCGACATTGCTCGCAAAATCCTGGTAGCTGCCGGGCGCGCCGGCCGCGGCCGCGCCGTTGAGCGCATCCGAATCCGCGTTGTTTTTGGCGCAGGCGCCAAGGGCAAGGCCGATCAACAGCGCCGCCCCAAACCTGAACGCGCGCGCGCTCGTCAAACCGTGCATGGGAATACTCCTGACAACAACGCCACCCAGGCTGACCCTTAGGCGCGAACGGTTAAGGGAAGGTTCCGTCAACCTTGCTGAGCCATTGCCGAGACGCGTTGCATTTGCCTCAAGCCGGGCATGGTTAAGCGCCTGTTAATGGCGGCAATGGGGCGGGCCAGGCGTCAAGCCCAAGTTTGTGGCGAGTGTCGCCAATCCGCCATACTGCCCGGCATCATTGCCGGACTAGAGCTGGGATAGGCCTGGAATGGATAAAAAAGCGCCGCCAAGACCGCTGATGCTGCTGCTGGCGGCAATATTCCTGTTCGAATCCTGGTTCTGGCAGGGTTGCATCGCGCTAGGGCGGCGCATCGTCGCGATCATTCCCTGGGACGCGCTCAAAGCGCGCATCGCCGCTTTGGTCGCCCGATTGCCGGCGCCGGTGGTTCTCATCTTTTTCCTCGTCCCGGTCGTCATCATCGAACCGATGCAGACGGTCTGCGTCTATCTGACCGTGCGTGGCCATTGGCTGATCGGGATCGTCGGGTTTATCACGCTCAAATTTCTCGGCCTTGGCCTCATCGCCGTGCTGTTCGACCTGACCCGCGAAAAATTGCTGTCGATGCCGTGGTTCGCCTGGGTCTACGCCAAATTCGTCGCCTTCCACGCCTTCGCCCATGCGCTGATCGCGCCCTACAAGGAAGCGGTCGCGAAGGAAATGCGCGGCCTACGCGAATGGGCGCGCGGCCATTGGGCGAGGCTGCGGGCGCGGGAGAGTTAGGGGGGCGAATAGGGAGTGGCAAATGGCGAATGGCAGGCAGCATTCTATTCGCTATTCGCTACTCCCTATTCGCCCCCCTAACTCCTCGCCCGCGGATGCGCCGCGCGGTACGCCTCCATCAGTCTTGCGCCATCGACGGCGGTGTAGATTTGCGTCGTCGAAAGCGAGGCATGGCCGAGCAATTCCTGGATCGTGCGCAGATCGCCGCCGCGGCCCAAGAGATGGGTCGCGAAAGAATGGCGCAAGGCATGCGGCGTCGCGCTGTCGGGCAGGCCGAGCGCGCCGCGCAGCCGCTCGACGGTAAGCTGGATGATGCGCGGCGACAGCGGGCCGCCCTTGGCGCCGACGAACAACGGCCCCTCGGGCGCGAGAATATAGGGGCAAAGCTTGAGGTAGTTCTCGATCTCCGCGCGCACGGCGGCGATCACCGGCGCCGAGCGGGTCTTGCGGCCTTTGCCGAGGATCGTCACGCTCTCGCGCGCGCCGACCGGCGCGTCCTTGCGGCGGATCGACAAGGCTTCGGCGATGCGCAGCCCCGCGCCATAGAGCAGCGCGAGAACGGCGGCGTCGCGCGCCAGGATCCAGGGATCGCGCGCCTCGCCCTCGCGGATTTGCGTGTGCGTCATCGCGCGCGCGTCGGCGACGTTGAGCGGCTTTGGCAAGCTGCGCGCGAGGCGCGGCGCGCGGATCGCCGAAAAAGCCGAAGCGCGCCCGTCGCCTTGGCGCTCGAGATAGCGCGCGAGCGAGCGCAACGAGGCCAAAGCGCGCAGCAGCGAGCGCCCCTCTATCCCCTCGGCGCGCCGGCGCGCGAGAAAGGCGCGCAAATCCCCCGGCGCGATGGCGACGAGAGCAGCGATCGTCGGCGGCGCCTCGAAGCGCTCGGCGAGAAAGACGAGGAACTGCCTGACGTCGCGGCCATAGGCGTCGAGCGAATGCGCCGAGAGCCGCCGCTCGAGGCCGAGATGGCGCAGCCAGGCGGCGACCCTTGCGCTGAGATCGGGCGCGGCGGGCAGGAGGGCGAGCAAAGCGGCGTCGTCGATCGGTTTGAGCATGGCGAGAGGATGCGCCGGTATGTTTAACCGAGCGTTGTGGCGCCGACCTGTCATTGCGAGCGTAGCGAAGCAGAACCCAGGCGTTGTGACATCAGAGGTCAGCGCCGCCCCTCATCCGACCTTCGCTAACGCGAAGGCCACCTTCTCCCGCTTCGCGAGAGAAGGGAACGCGCGCCCCTTCTCTCGCGAAGCGGGAGAAGGTGTCATGCACAGCATGACGGATGAGGGGCGGCGCCAGCGCCAGAAGTCACGGCGCCCGGAGCGGTGCGCGAAAGGAGTTCGAGGTCAAGGCATTGTTCTCAATCAACAGTCCGCCAGCCGAAGCAACCGACCCGATCCGCATCGGCAATCCCCTCGCTAGGACTCCTCCTGAGGAAATCGCGCGATGCCTTCCGGCAGCGTCACCCAGGGATGCTGGCTCTGGGTCCAGACCGCGCGGACCGGTTTGGAGAAAGAAGGATCGGCAAAGGCGCCCACCGCGACGCCGACATGCGCGGGCGCGAGGTCGAGTTCCCAAAAAACCGTGCCCCCGCATTCCGGGCAGAAATTGAACGTGACGCGCCGGCCCGCCTCGCCCGTCCGGCCGAAGACCTTGGACTGCCCGACCGTCTCGACGACATTGGCGCGGCTGAAGAACGCCGAGACGCCAAAAACGCCGCCCGTGCGGCGCTGGCAGGCAAGACAATGGCAGATCGACACGATGTCTGGCTCCCCTCGGCAGCGAACGGACAACTGGCCGCACATGCAGGACGCAACGCGCTCGGACATAGGTCACTCCCGAATGGATGGCTCGCGGACGAAAGTTACAACGAACCACGATATGTCGCCATGGCGGTTGTGCGCGATGGACTCGTAAGGTTGTTGCAGGAGATGCGGCGAACACCGCCCTTGCTCGCGGTGGGCGAATCGTCTCTGCGAGGGAGCGTAGCGACGAAGCAATCCAGACTGTGGCTTCGGCAGCCTTCGTCTGGATTGCTTCGCTGCCGCTCGCAACGACGCTTCCGCCGTTTCCATCAACCGATCTAAGACGTCACGGCCCCAGCAGCTCGATCAGCGGCGGGACCAGCGGCCCGTCCGCCGGCGGCATCGGGTAGTTGCGCAGGTCCTTCGCGCGCACCCATTTCAACGCCTGCGCCTCGCGCGCCGTCACGAAGCCTTCCCAGCGGCGGCAGACGTAGAGCGGCATGAGGAGATGGAAATCCTCGTAGGCGTGGCTCGCGAAGGTGAGGGGCGCCAGACACGCCTCCTTGACGATTATGCCGAGTTCTTCGGCAAGTTCGCGGATCAGCGCCTCCTCCGGGCGCTCGCCCGCGTCGATCTTGCCGCCGGGAAATTCCCAGAGATCGGCGAGCCGCTTGCCTTTGGGGCGCTGGGCGATCAGCACGCGATCGTCCGCGTCGATGAGGGCGGCGGCGACGACGAGGAGGAGTTTCACGGCGGGGTCCCTGTTGGCGATCCGCCATTCAGGGCATAGCGGAATTTTTCGCAAGGGCGCGGCCAGGCAATTGTTGCGGCCGAACAACTGCCGCCCAGCGCGCCGGGGCCGCGCCGCCGTCAAGTCCAGGCGAACGCGAAGCATTCGCCGCTCCTACGCTTCGCTACGACGCCTTGGCCTTGACAGCGAGCACGGCGATGGCCGCGCGCGTTGTCTTTGGCCTGGCGTTACGGGCAGAATCCTGCGTCAACCAAGGAAAATCCAAATCCCCCTACGACCGATAATCTCCGTTGATCGCGATATATTCCTTCGTCAGGTCGCAGGTCCACACCTTCGCCGTCGCGCTGCCGACGCCGACGTTGACGCGGATGTCGATCTTGGCCCGCTTCATATAGGCCGAGGCCTCGGCCTCGCTGTAGTCGGGATCGCGCACGCCGTTATGGGCGACGCGGATCTTGCCGAAATGAATGTCGAGCCTGTCGCGCTCGGCCTTCTCGCCGGCCTTACCGACCGCCATCACGATGCGGCCCCAATTGGCGTCCTCGCCCGCCGCCGCCGTCTTGACGAGCGGCGAATTGGCGATCGACATTGCGATGCGCTTGGCCGCCTTGCGCGATTTCGCGCCCTCGACCTTGATCTCTATGAATTTGCGCGCCCCCTCGCCGTCGCGCACGACCTGCTGGGCAAGATCGAGCAGCAGTTTGTCGAGCGCGCGCTTGAACGCATTGAGGCGGGCGTCGGCGGCATCGGAGATCGCGGGCGCGCCGCGCTTTGTCGCCGCGCCCGTCGCAAACAGCATCAGCGTGTCGGAGGTCGAAGTGTCGCTGTCGACGGTGATGCAATTGAACGAGCGCTCGACGGATTTGGCCAGCAACGCCTGTAGCGCGGGCGCGGCGATCGCCGCATCGGTGAACACGAAAGCGAGCATCGTCGCCATATCGGGCGCGATCATGCCGGCGCCCTTGGCGATGCCGTTGATAATCACTTCGCTCTCGCCGATCTTGACCCGCGCGGTCGCCACTTTGGGAAAAGTGTCGGTCGTCATGATCGCGCGCGCCGCCTCCATCAAAGCGTCGGGCTTGGCGCTGGCGGCGAGGCGATCGAGCACGCGGGCGATCTTGCCCGCGTCAAGCGGTTCGCCGATCACGCCGGTGGAAGCCATGAAAATCCGCTCGGGCTCCAGGCCCATGCTTTGGTTGGCCGCCTCGACGACATGCGCGACGGCCTTGGCGCCGACGCCGCCCGTAAAAGCGTTGGCGTTGCCCGAATTGACGATCAGCGCGCGCGCTTGGCCCTGCGCGAGATTGGCGCGGCACCAGTCGACCGGCGCCGAGGGGCATTTGGAGCGCGTGAACACGCCCGCCACGCTTGCTGGCTCGTCGAACAGAGCCAGCATCACATCCGTGCGCCCGGCGTAGCGCACGCCCGCCTCGATGGTGGCAAAGCGCACGCCGTCGATCGACGGCAGCGCCGGGTATTTTTTCGGCGCAAGCGGCGACAAGGGAGCGGGAGTGGCCATGGCGTTGGTTCCGGGGAGCGAAGGGCCGCGAACGAGGCTCGGCGCCTCTTCGCGGCGGCTGTCACGGCTTCTTGGCGTCCGCGGGCGCGTCGGCCGGCTTGGCGGCGTCGGCGGGAGCGGCCGGCGCGGCGTCGGCGGCGGGCTTGGGCGGCTCGGTGCGCTCGATCTTCACGCTCTGATGGAGCGAGGCGATGAGATCGGCCTGCGCCTTTTGCACGACATAGCGCGCCGCCTGATCCTTGACCTGCTCGAAGGGCGGGAAGGTCTTCATGCGCTTTTCCTCGACCTTGATGATGTGCCAGCCGAACTGGCTCTTCACGGGATCGGAGACCTGGCCGGGCTCCATTTTGAACGCGGCGTCGGCAAATTCGGGCACCATCCGGTCCCTGGTGAACCAGCCAAGATCGCCGCCCTCGCCGCCCGGGTCCTTGGAAAGCTCGGTGGCCACTTTGGCGAAATCCTCGCCGGCCTTGACGCGCGCCAGGGCGGCCTTGGCCTCTTCCTCGGTGGGCAGCAGGATATGGCGGGCGTGGATTTCGGGGACGGGCGGTTGCCCCTTGGCGGCCTCGTCATAGGCCTTGCGCTCGTTCTCGTCGGTGGCGGCCTTCGCCGCGACGTCGGTCAGCATCGCCTCCATCGCCAATTTGTCGTGATAATAGGCCATGCGCCGGTCGAAGGCGGCGCCCGAATCCATCTTGTCGGCGGCGGCCTTTTTGGCGACGAGCTTCATGTCGATGAGATAGTCGAGCGCATATTGCTGGCGCGCCGGCCCGTCGAGCTTTTGCGGCAGGCCCGGTCCGATGTCTTCCAGAGCGTCGTTGACGTCGTCTTCCGTGATGGGAGCGCCGTCGATCTTGGCGAGCACTTTGGGCTCGGCGCTGGCAAAGCCGGCCGCGAAAAGAACGACGCCCAAGCTGGCGGCGATGGCGAGGCCGCGCCGGCGATGCGGCGCGCAAGAGAACAGGATCATGGAAGCTCCTTTGGCGGGTCGTTCGAGCCGGCCCAATCGGCTGGGGGGCGCCGGGATGCGGCTATAAAGCGAAATCGGGGATTTTGCGAGAGGCTCGCTGGGCAGGCCGCTTAATTGCCGCCAAGATGGGCTGAAATAGGGCGGGGGCCTCGCCTGCCGCCATACAATTCCCTTGCCCTTGGCGCTTAAGTCGCTATATCAGCAGCGCGTCTGATTTTGCGTCGGGCGCAAGAACCCAAGCTCTCGTCGCCGGTCCAAGCGCCGGCCCGCCTTTTGGCGGTGATGCGGCCGCGTCATGCGGCTCAATCCGGCGATCGGGAGCGCCCCGTAACGCCAACCCGCCGGCGCCGCCCAATCGGGCTCCTTAGGAGAGAGAATGTCCGTATCCGCCAATACCTACGCGCCCTCGCGCGAGGATTTTTCAGCTTTATTGAACGAGACCTATGGCGAGGACGAGGCCTTTGAAGGGTCCGTCGTCAAGGGCCGCGTCGTCGCCATCGAAAAAGACATGGCGATCATCGATTGCGGTCTGAAGACCGAAGGGCGCGTCGCGCTCAAAGAATTCACCAATCACGGCCGCGACGCCGCCCCTGGCGTCGGCGACGAAGTCGAGGTCTATCTCGAGCGCATCGAAAACGCGCTCGGCGAGGCCGTCATTTCGCGCGACAAGGCGCGCCGCGAGGAGAGCTGGGTCAAGCTCGAACAGGCCTTCGAGAAGAACGAGAAGGTCGATGGCGTCATCTTCAACCAGGTCAAGGGCGGCTTTACCGTCGATCTCGACGGCGCGGTGGCGTTCCTGCCGCGCAGCCAGGTCGACATCCGCCCCGTGCGCGACGTCGCGCCGCTGATGAACGTGCCGCAGCCCTTCCAGATCCTCAAAATGGATCGCCGGCGCGGCAATATCGTCGTCTCGCGCCGCACCGTGCTGGAAGAAAGCCGCGCCGAGCAGCGTCACGAAATCGTCGCCAACCTCGCCGAAGGCCAGGTCATCGACGGCACCGTCAAGAACATCACCGATTACGGCGCCTTCGTGGATCTGGGCGGCATCGACGGCCTGCTGCATGTGACCGACATCGCCTGGCGGCGCGTCAACCATCCGACCGAGGTTCTCTCGATCGGCCAGACCGTCAAGGTCAAGATCATCAAGATCAACCATGAGACGCACCGCATCTCGCTCGGCATGAAACAATTGCTCGAGGATCCCTGGGCGGCGATCGAGACCAAATATGCGCTCGGGATGCGCCTCAAGGGCCGCGTCACCAACATCACCGACTATGGCGCGTTCGTGGAGCTGGAGCCGGGCATCGAAGGCCTCATCCATGTCTCGGAAATGTCCTGGACCAAAAAGAACGTCCATCCCGGCAAGATCATCGCCACCAGCCAGGAAGTCGACGTGCAGGTGTTGGAGGTCGATTCGGCCAAGCGCCGCATTTCGCTCGGCCTCAAACAGACGCTGCAAAATCCGTGGGAAGCCTTCGCCGAGAAGCATCCCGTCGGTTCCGAGGTCGAGGGCGAGGTCAAGAACAAGACCGAATTCGGTCTGTTCATCGGGCTCGACGGCGATGTCGACGGCATGGTCCACCTTTCCGACCTCGACTGGAACAAGGCGGGCGAACAGGTGATCGAGGACTATAAGAAGGGCGATATCGTGCGCGCCAAAGTGCTCGACGTCGACATGGAGAAGGAGCGCATCTCGCTCGGCGTCAAGCAGCTCGGCGGCGACCCCTTCGCGGCCAAGAAGCCGGCCGCCGGCGTCGAGGAGCCCGCCGAAGCGGGCTTCGGCGAATTGCGCAAGGGTCTCGTCGTCACTTGCGAGGTGACGGAGGTCAAGGAGGGCGGCATCGAGGTCAAGATCGCCGGCTCGGATCTCACCGCCTTCATCAAGCGCTCGGAACTGGCGCGCGATCGCGGCGATCAGCGCCCCGAACGCTTTGCGGTGGGCGAAAAGGTCGATGCCCGCATCACGCAGTTCGACCGGCGCGCCCGCAAGATCGCGGTGTCGATCAAGGCGCTGGAAGTGGCCGAAGAGAAGGAAGCGATCGCCCAATACGGGTCGGCCGATTCCGGCGCTTCGCTCGGCGACATTCTGGGCGCCGCGCTCAAAGCGCGCGACAAGGGCGACAAGACCAAGAAGGCCGAGTAAGACCCCTTCGCGCCTCTTAAAGAAAAAACAGGCCCGCGCGGATTGCTCCGCGCGGGCCTTTTCGAAGGGCCTGCCTGTGGCCGGAGGGCGTGGGATGGATGTGATTATCTACCACAATCCCGATTGCGAAACCTCGCGCAACACGCTTGCGATGATCCGCAACGCCGGCGTCGAGCCCCATATTATCCAATATCTCAAATGCCCGCCGACGCGCCGGCTGCTGACCCAATTGCTCGGCCGCGCCGGCCTCAGCCTGCGCCAGATCCTACGCGAAAAGGGGATCCCTTTCCAAGATCTCGGCCTCGACGATCCCTCGCTGAGCGACGAGGCGCTGCTGGAAGCGATCGACGCGCATCCGATCCTGATCAACCGGCCGCTTGTCGTCACGCCCAAAGGCGTGCGGCTCTGCCGTCCCTCGGAGCAAGTCCTCGATCTGTTGCCGCCCCAGCGCGGGCAATTCATCAAGGAGAACGGCGAGCGGGTGATCGACGATCTTGGCCGGCGGGTCGCTACGGCGTGACCCTTTCTCTCAGCAAACGCCGAACGGCCTCGATGCGCAAATTCGTCTGGCCCGTCGCGACGCTTCTCCTGATGGCCGCGTCTTTTGTGGTTGGACGCAAGACCGGCGGTTTCCATCCGCTACCCGCTATCGCCGCCACATTGCCGGGCGTGGAAACCGATTTCAGCCAGAAGCTGGATTGAGAGAATTCGCGAGCGCTTTCCGATCGGGACCAGCGAGGAAACCTTGATCCTCTACCTCTCAGGCGAGGGGTTTTCGCCTGAATGGCGGCGACGCGAGGATGCGAACGCTGGCGCCTTCGTTTGGAACGGACTGATTTGCCAGAAGATCGTTCGAATATTCTGGCGCGCCGATGAAAGAGGCCTGCTCACGCAAGTCAACGGGACTTACCAAAGCCAGTGCCTTTGATCTTAGGTTCCTTCCGAACATTACCTCGCTTTCGAGCCTCTTGCGCGCGCTCATGCAGGCGGGTCCGTCCATTCGCTCGCGTAAATCGGCGATCAGCCAGCGTCCGGCGCGCCCGATTTCGCGGCCGCGTTCATGCACCACATGCACATGGAACACGAGGGCGTCGCGCTCGGCGGTCTCCAGGCGCTTCAACCGGCCGGCGGCGATATGGTCGGCGACCATATGGGCCGGCATGTTGCACCAGCCAAAGCCGGCCAGCAGAAAATCGAGCCGTGTCGCCAGATCCGCGAAACGCCAGACATTATGGCTGACAATGCCGCCGATCGTGTGCTGGGTGAGCGGCGTGCGATCGGTCAAGACGAGCTGGACATGGGGTTCGAGCGTCTCGCGCGCGATCGGCGCCCGCTCGCGCGCCAGCGGGTGGTCGGCGGCGGCGACGGGAATCAGCGCGATGTCGGTTAGAAAATCGGCGGCAAGGTCGCGCGCCCCCGTGGCGGCGATCGGATAGATGGCAAAGCCGACGAGACCGTCGCGCAGCCGCTGCTCGGCGCCTCCCAGCCCTTCGGTGAATACCGAGACGGACATTTCGGGGAATTCGACGCGCAGCGCCTTCAGGCTCGCCATCAGGAGGTCGTTGGGGAAAGCGGCGTCGACTGCAAAAGTCAGCTCCGGCTCGACATCGCCCAGGATGCTGGCGGCGCGCGATTTCATCGTGCGCGCGCCATCGATCAGGCGCCGCGCATCTTTGAGCAGCGCCGTCCCGGCGCTGGTCAGGCGCGGCGTCTTGCCGGCGCGATCGAACAGCGGCACCGCCAAAACATGCTCCAGCGTGTTGATCGCCTGGCTGACCGCCGATTGCACGCGCCCGAGCCGCCGCGCGGCGGCCGAAAAACTGCCGGTTTCCGCGACAGCGACGAGAATTCTCATCTGGTCGAGCGTGAGGGGATCGATCATCGGGCGTCTCCATTGTCCATCGTTCTGGCCGATGGATACTAACATAATTTTATCGGTTGCAATGATGCATCAAACAAATCATTGCTGTGCGCGAAGGAGAACCCGATGACCGACCACAAACTGATCGACGCCGCCTGCCTGGCCCAGATTTTTACGGAAGCGCGTACCCATAACGGCTTCTTGGATCGACCCGTTTCCGACGACCTGCTGCGCCAGGCGGTCGATATCGCCAAGATGGGCCCGACCAGCGCCAATATATCGCCGCTGCGCATTGTTTTCCTCAAATCGGCCGCGGCCAAGGAACGCCTCAGGCCTTTCCTCTCGCCGGGCAATCTCGACAAGACCATGGCGGCGCCGGTCGTCGCGATCACCGCCTACGACCTCAAATTTTACGATCACCTGCCGTTTCTGTTCCCCCATGCCGACGCCAAACCGTGGTTTTCCGGCAACGAAGCCTTCGCCAAGGAGGCTGCGTTTCGCAACAGCTCGATGCAGACCGCCTATCTCATTATCGCTTTGCGCGCGGTAGGGCTCGATACGGGACCGATGAGCGGCTTTGACAACGCCAAGGTCGATGCGGAATTTTTCCCCGACGGCCAGTTCAAGTCGAACGTGTTGATCAATATCGGCTATGGCGATGTCTCCAAGCTGTTCGGGCGCAGCCCGCGCTTCTCATTCGATCAGATCGCCAAGATTCTCTGAATCGCCAACCGGAAAGTCTCGGAGCCGCGCTTTCGCTTGATGCGAAACGAGGCTCCGAGCCTTTGCGTGGCCGCGTTTTCTTCACGCGAATGTTATGCGCTTCATCCAGACAGACGCTTGGAATCCATTGATATGGTTATATAACATAACCATATCCGAGAACGCGGGTGAGTCCGTAAAATCGGATCCGCGCCGAGCGATTCCTATTTTGCGTTTTCGCCCAGCGAACGGCCAACGGACTCGCCCGAGAATTATCACGCGACCAAGCGCCCTTCAGCAAAGGCAGACTCAAGATGAACATCAACATCCTCCCGCAATCCTGGACGCCGGCGTTGCACGCGCTCCTGCGCATCGTGACCGCGCTGCTGTTTCTCGAACACGGAACGGCCAAGATTCTCGGGTTTCCCGCGCTGCCCGCAAGCCCGATGCCGGGCGCGATGGTCATTGGCACGGGCCTGGTCGAATTGATCGGCGGCGTGCTTATACTGGTCGGCTTCTTGACCCGGCCGACCGCTTTCATCCTGTCGGGATATATGGCGGTGGCCTATTTCATGGCGCATGCGCCGGCGGGATTCTTCCCAGTCCTCAATCACGGCGAAATGGCGATCATGTTCTGCTTCGTGTTTCTTTATCTCGCCGCGGCCGGCGCCGGCCCCTACGCGGTCGACAAAGCGTAACCGCGCCTCGCTTGGCGCATTGGCGCGCAACCGCAACGGACGAGCCAAACCCCAAGTCAAACGCCGGCGCGCGCAATCTTGCGCGGCCGGCGTTTTCTTTCGATCGTTTCCTAGGGGCAGCCGGCAAGGTTTCTTGCGCCTAGCCTCTCAGTTCGACGAGCCGCGCAGATCCGCCGGCCCGTTCGGCGCGGTCACATCGTTGAGGGGCCGCACGGCGGATCCCGTGAAAGCGTCGGATCGCAGATCGCCATACGGCTGCGCCGCGAAAACCGCGGGCGCCGGGGCATCGGGCGTCAGCATCGCCAAAAGCGCATCGGAACGCGCGCCGGCGCTGGGCACAATGGGCACGATGCGCGCGCTGGCGCTTGCCTGGCCTTGCGCCTTGGAGGGCGCGGCGGTCATCACGGTGTAATCGGATCGGTCGATCCGGGCGGCGACGAGAATTTTCCGTGGCGCGGGGCGCGCCGACGGCAGCGGCGCATTGAGCATGGCGGCCCGGGCCAGGGGCGACAGCCCGGCGATCGATTGGTGCGACGAACCGGAAGAGGGCAGCGCGGCGGAGAGGGCGGCGGCCTTGGCGAGCACGGCGTGGCGCTCGGGCGGTTCGGGCAGGCCCTGGCCTTCGGCGAGCGCAAGGGCGCCAGGCGGCACGGTTCCGCCGGCGCCGCGTGTGATGACGCTCGGCAATTTGCGAGCCAGCAGCGCGGCGATCAGATCGTTTTTGCGGGAGGCGTCGGAGACGGCCGGCGCCAACGACGCCGGATTGGGCGTGATGGCTTCCAGCGAGGCGAATTCGACCGGGCGGGCGGGCGGCGTCGGCGCGTTGGCGCCGCCGATTTCCAGAGTTGCAAATTCGCTCGGCCGATGGGGCGGAACCGGCGCCGTCCATTGCGCCGTCTTGGTTTCCTGCGCGTCCGCCGGGCTGCTGTCATTGGCGCTCGACGGTTCAAGCGAGGCCACAACCTGCGGCTTTTGCGATGCGGACGCGATGGCGGCGGTCGGCGTGGCGTCCGGCGCGCTCATGAAAGTCTCGCCATGCGGCAAGTCGCGCTTGGCTTTGGCGATCGCGTCGGGCGCTCCGCTGGCGACTTGAACATACATGGATTGCGCGCCCGCGCCGCCGCGTCCGCCTGACGCCGAGAGGGAGGCTGCGATCATGGTCCCGGCGCGCGACGAAGCGCCTTCCTCCGCGTCGTCCTCGCCGCCGCCAAACAGCATCGCAAACAGGTTCTTTACCGGGCCGCTCTCGGCGTTCGCGGCAAAGACGGCGCCGCCGCGCGCTTCGATTTCAGCCACGGCTTGCTGGTAGCCGGACAGCGGCACGCCGTCCGAGGGGATGAAAACGGTCTTGCCGTCCGGGAAAAGCCGCGCGATCTGGTCGTGGTTCATGCGCGGCCAGTAACGCACGGACCCGCTGTCGATATGAACCCAGGGCGTGTTGCCGGTTGGATAGAAGCCGGTGCCGCCCGCTTGCAGGCGCATCGTGATGTCGCGGATCTTTGCGGTCGGCACATCGATGAAATGGGCGTCCATCGCCTTGCCCAGCATGTGCTGGGAATGTTCAGCGACCTGGCGCGAGCGACGCCGCAACATCGCATTGGTCTCCGGGGAACGATAGCCCGAAAGAACATCAACCGGTTCGCTTGAGCCCGATTCGCGATAGACTTCCCATACGATGTCGAACAGTCGCGGGTCCATGGTCGTCTTTTCATCGTGCCGCCAATCGCGCAAGAACCAGTTGAGCTTCTCGAGGACAGCAGAATCATAGGCGCCATTGACCATATAGGGGAACGAGCCGGATTCATTGGTATGCGAGTTCGAGAGGCTGATCGTGCGGGTCTCGCCATTGGCGATCGCCGATTCCGTCGAGTTGGACGCAAAGCCCAGGCACATCAGCAGAGGCGCGAAGAGCGCCCGCGCCAGAGCTCCCCTTCCCATTTTCAAGGCGTCGAAGGTTTTTAGCGCCGGCAAAATCAACCCTTCCGCAAGACTCGAAAGCCATGTCGACATCGCGCCCGTCCGCCCCAAAATCCGGGGCTTTCGGCGCAAAAAATCCGTCCACGACTTTTGGCCTGTGTCGCCAAAGACACATAATGGCAAAAAAACGCCGGGAACGCCAGCGACGCGTTGTCTAACGCCTTGAGACCGCCGATTCAACCCTGGCTTTCAAGGCCGAGCGCGGCTTCAACCCGCCGCATATGGCCGTAAATATCCTCGCGCATTTGCAAGGCGCCGAAATCGTCGACGAACGCGGTGAAATATTCGATATGAATGGCGAGCGGATGCGGCAGGAATATGGTTCGCTCCACGTCGCCCACCAGCGAGCGCAAGCGCGTCTGCGTCCAACCGGCCTCGGCCCCGCCCATCGCCAGTTCGCCCAGGCGCATCGGGTCATCGACGCGCACGCAGCCGTGACTGAAGGCGCGGCGCGACGAGGCGAACAGGCCGCGCCCAGGCGTGTCATGCAGATAGATCGAGTGCTCGTTGGGAAACATGAAAAGAATATGGCCGAGCGCATTGCGCTCGCCCGGCGGCTGGCGCACGTACGTCGTGCCGCCCTTCTGCGTCACCTCGAATCCGGCGCGCGTCAGATAGTCGGGATCCAGCGCGAGCTTGGGCAACATCTCTTTCTTGATGATCGACATCGGCACGTTCCATGCCGGATTGAGCAGCAGATATTTGATCTGGTTTGAAAAGATCGCCGTCGGCGTATCGGGCTTGCCGACAATGACGCGGGCGCGGTGAACGACCGCCTCGCCTTGCGTGACCTTCAGCGTGAAGTCGGGGACATTGACCTCGACGCGCTCTGCGCCCATGTCGCGCGGCTCCCAGCGCCACATTTCCATATTGGCGAGGATGGCCGCCTCCTGGCGCGAAGAATCGCCTCCCGACAGAGCCTGAACGGTGTCGGCGGTGAGCAGTCCAGAGGCCGACAGGCCGTTCGAGCGTTGGAAATTGGCGTGCGGCGCGCGCTCGGCGCGCAATTCAGCGAGTTTGTCGCGAAGATCGCGATAGGCCTTGTGCGGCGGGTTGAAGTCTTCGAGCGCGGCGTCCGGATTGGCGGCGGCCGCGACAAGCGCGAGCGCGTTGAACGGGTCGGCGACCTCCGGCTTGGCGGTGATTTCCGAAGATATGCTGCTGGGCTCGATGCGGCCGCCGGTCGCTTGAACGGCATAAGCGACGATCGCTTGCGACAGTGTGACGTCGGCTTGCGCCAGTTGCGCGGGGGTCTGAGCCTTGCCGTTCGCGGCGGGAACGGCGAAAGCGGAAAGGTCGAGGCCGTCGTCTTCCGCATGAGAGAGGCGCGCGATCGCGGCGCACGCGGATGGCGTGAACACGCCTTCGCGGGTCCATAAAGGCGCAAAGCCGCGCTCAAAATAAAAGACGCCGATTGCGATGCGCGCGGCGCGCCAATTGCGAGCGCCGACGGGTCTCGTCTTGACATCCTCCTTCAGCATGGCCTCGATCGCCGCTTCGACGTCCCATGCCGAGGCTGCGGCCCCCGGCGTCGGCGCAACGGGAGGGACGGACGTCTCGACGCCGTCCGCCGCCGTCGGCTCGTCGCCTAGTTTGGCGACTGGCCGGAGATCGGGGCGCGGTTCGTCAGGAGCGGGGCTCGACAACGATGCGGCGCCCAAATCGGCAGCCGGCATCGTCGGCGGCTCGTTGGCGGCGTCGGGCGGCAATTCGGGTAGAATCGCGGCGGCGGCCGGCTCTTGAACGCGTCCGGCCGGCGAAGAATCGTCTTGCGCGCGCGAGACTGAGCTTGCCCGCGCCGCTGGCGTTTTCAGCGCGCCCGTCGGCGTCCTGTCGATCGGCGGTCCGAGGAAACGAATTTCGTCGGCGCCGGCGGGCAGGGGGGCGCCCACGCACAAACCTGTCGCCGCCGCGACGCAAACCGCCGCCAACCAGAACCGCGTGCCGTGCCGTGTCATGAACGAACCCTGCGCGCCAAACTATAGCAATATCGGTCTGCTTTTGCAGCGCGCCGACGGTCCAATGCGATGCTTTGCCGCGCCGCGTCGCCCGGATTCCCGAGGGAAGCTGGATCTCGCTTCACGCCGCCGCATCGTCGATATCCTCGCCCATGACGTCGCCATCGACGCCAATATCCTTCATTTTTCGGTAAAGAGTCGAGCGGCCTATGCCGAGTTTGCGAGCCATCTGCGACATTTGTCCGCGATAATGGGCAAGCGCGAAGCGAATCGCCTCCGCCTCGATATCCGATAATTTGCGCACGTCGCCCGTGTCGTCGATGAGACGCATGACATTGGGATCGCGCGGCTCGAAATGCGCCATTTCCTGCTGACTATGGACGATCGGACTGGCTTGGACCAGCGCCGGCGCCGCGGGGATTCTGACGTCGAAACCCTCGACTTGCGCGGCGATTTGCGGAAATTCCGCGGTCGTCAATTCGTCGCCGTCGGCAAGCACGACCGCGCGGAACATGGCGTTTTCCAGCTGGCGCACATTGCCTGGCCAGTCATAGGCGTTGAGCAGAGCATGCGCCTCGCTGGAGAGGCCGCGAATGCGCTTGCCCTCCTCGGCGCAAAAGCGCGCCATGAAGCGGCGGGCAAGATCGGCGATATCGAGCGCGCGGGCGCGCAAAGGGGGAATCGTGATCGGAAAGACGTTGAGGCGATAGAACAAATCCTCTCGGAACCGACCGCGTTTGACCAGATCGATGAGATTCTGGTTTGTCGCGGAAACCAATCGGAAATCGACTTTGACGGACCTTCGCGCGCCTACAGGGTCGATCTCGCCTTCTTGGAGCGCGCGCAGCAGCTTGACCTGCGCATCCAGCGGCAATTCGCCGATTTCGTCGAGGAACAATGTGCCGCCATTGGCTTCGGCAAACTTGCCGATATGTTTCTCGGTGGCGCCGGTGAAGGCGCCCTTCTCGTGGCCGAACAGAATGGATTCGACGAGGTTTTCGGGCAGCGCTCCGCAATTGACGGTCACGAAAGCCTTGCCGCGCCGCTCCGAGCCGCCTTGGATCGCCCGCGCCATCAATTCCTTGCCGACGCCCGATTCGCCCTCGATCAGCACGGGAATATTCGATTTGGCGGCCCGTTCGGCCAGCCGAATGACCCGCGCCATATTCTCGGCGCGGGTGACGATGTCCTTGAACGTCAATGCGCCGGCGCTGCGCCGTGTGGCACGGCGCAATTCGTCCTCGAGCGCATCGACCCGCAGCACGTTCTTGATCGAGACCTGCAGCCGCTCGGCGCCCACCGGCTTGACGACGAAATCGAGCGCTCCGGCGCGCATCGCCGAAATCACCGCCTCGATCGAGCCATGCGCCGTCTGGACGATGGCGGGAACCTTGATCTCGCGCCGGCGCATGCGGTCGAGCACGCCCATCCCGTCAAGATCGGGCATCACCAGGTCGAGAATGAGGAGATCGACCGGCGCGCGGTCGGAAGATTCCAGCCGCGTCAAGGCGCCTTCCCCCGATTCGGCCGTCTCGACCTCATACCCGAATCGCCGCACCATCGCCTCAAGCAGCCGGCGCTGGATGGGATCGTCATCGGCAATGAGAATCAGGGCGGCCATGAGGGTTCCAAGTCATGCGGCCTATGCGACCGCTCCGGTACATCGTCCGCCATCGCAGTAAATGCCGTGTTAATGGCGTCCCATTTTGGCGCCCCGCCTCAGTCCGCCCATTGAATGCGGGCCCGCCTTGGTCGATATAGGCTTGAAAAACCCGAACGAGGCCGACGAAATGTTTCAGCGCGCCGATATCTCAGACAAAGCGGTCCGGCAGGCCGCCGCCCCCGCCGCGTCGGACCTTGGCGCTTTGCCGGAATGGCGGCTGGACGATCTCTATTCGGGCATGGACTCAGCCATTTTCGCCGCCGATCTGCACCGGGCAAACGAGCAGGCGAAGGCTTTCGCGCAACAATATCGCGGCAAGCTTGAGGCCCTCGCCAAGGACGTCGCGGCGGGAGAAAAGCTCGGCCACGCCGTACGCGCCTATGAGGAGATCCAGGATCTGGTCGGGCGGATCATGTCCTACGCCGGCCTCGTCTACGCCGGCGACACCAGCGACCCCGCGCGCGCCAAATTCTACGGCGACGCGCAGGAGAAAGTGACCGCGCTGGCGGGCGACCTGCTGTTCTTCGAACTCGAACTCAATCGGCTGGACGACCGGCTGATCGATGCGGCCATGGCCAATCCGCTGGCCGGCCACTACCGGCCGTGGCTCGAGGACATTCGAAAAGAGCGCCCGCATCAGCTTGCCGACGAAATCGAGCAATTGTTCCTCGAAAAATCGGTCAGCGGCGCGGCGGCGTGGAACCGTCTGTTCGACGACACGATCGCCGCGCTGCGTTTCAAATTCGAGGACAGCGAACTGACGCTCGAACCCCTGCTCGCCAAAATGCAGGATGCCGACGAGAAGAAGCGCGAGGAAGCCGCCGTTTCGCTCAGCCAGACGCTGGGCGCGAATTTGCGCACATTCGCGCTCATCTCCAACACGCTCGCCAAGGACAAGGAAATTTCCGACCGCTGGCGCAAATTCGAAGATATCGCCGATTCGCGCCATCTCGCCAACCGGGTCGAGCGCGAAGTGGTCGAGGCGATGGTCAGCGCCGTCACCGCCGCCTTTCCGCGCCTGTCGCATCGCTATTACAAGTTGAAAGCGCGCTGGTTCGGCAAAGAGCAGCTCAATCATTGGGATCGCAACGCGCCTTTGCCCAGCGCGCCCGAGCGGGTCTTCACCTGGAACGCCGCGCGCGACACCGTGCTCGACGCCTATCGCGGCTTCTCGCCCGCCATGTCCGACATTGCGCGACGCTTTTTCGATGAGGGCTGGATCGACGCGCCGGTGCGCCCGGGCAAGTCGCCCGGCGCTTTCGCGCATCCGACCACGCCGTCGGCGCATCCCTATGTGCTGGTCAATTATCTCGGCAAGCCGCGCGACGTGATGACGCTCGCCCATGAACTCGGGCATGGCGTGCATCAGGTGCTGGCGGGGCCCAATGGCGCGCTGATGGCGCCAACGCCGCTGACGCTGGCCGAAACCGCCTCGGTGTTCGGCGAAATGCTGACGTTCCGCGCTTTGCTCGCCTCGACGACCGACCCTTTGATGCGCAAATCCATGCTCGCCTCCAAAGTGGAGGACATGCTCAATACGGTGGTGCGCCAGATCGCCTTCTATAATTTCGAGCGCAAGCTGCATATCGAGCGCAAGAAGGGCGAATTGACCGCCCAGAGCATCGGCGAACTCTGGATGAGCGTGCAGGGCGAGAGCCTCGGGCCGGCGATCAAGCTCGGGCCGGGATACGAGACCTATTGGGCCTATATCGGCCATTTCATCCATTCGCCGTTCTATGTCTACGCCTACGCCTTCGGCGATTGCCTGGTGAATTCGCTTTACGGCGTCTATGAGGGCGCGCGCGAAGGTTTTGCCGAGCGTTATCTGGCGATGCTGGCGGCCGGCGGCACCAAGCACCATTCCGAGCTGCTCGCCCCGTTCGGTCTCAACGCGCGCGATCCCGCCTTCTGGCAGATCGGGCTGTCGCTGATCGAGCGGATGATCGGCGAACTGGAGGGGATGGACTAGGTCCACCGCAGACCCATGCCCTTCCTCCATACGCCCTATGCCTCCGGCAAGCCGCCGTTCTCGATCGGACTGGCGCCGATCGATCTTAACGGCTGGATCGAGCAGGACGAACTGTTGGCCGAGCAGCTTGCCTTGAAGGAGACCATTCTCGCGCGGGAGCGCGACGCCGCCTTCGGCGCTCTCCAAGGCAGCGAAGGGGCTCAGGCGGAGGTGCTGGAATTGCTCGCCGCCCATCTGCTCGAGCGCTATCCCGATGCGTACCGGCGCGAGGGCGGCGCCATTCGCTGGTTGCCCGGCGATCGTCTCATAACGCTCGGCGGCGAGCCCGCCTTGCTGACCGCCTCGCGCCTCGTGCAGGAAGACCTTCTGCTGATGCGGCGCGATGCGGAGGGCTGGCGGCTTGTCGCGGGCTCCTTGTGCTTCCCCTCGACCTGGGTGCTTGCCGAGAAACTCGGACTTGAGATGAACGCCATTCACGGTCCGGCGCCCGGCTATGCCGGCAAGATGGCGCAGACGGTCGCGCGCGTCTTCGACAATCTCAAATCCGAACAATTGGTCGAGCGCTTCAATTGGTCGATCTATGGCGATGCGCGGCTGCGCTATGCCCAGTCGAAACAAGACCCGCTGCAGCGGTTTCCGCCTGGCCAGTCCGTCTCGCACGCGCACATAAGAGTGGAGCGCCAGACTTTGCGCCGCCTGCCGCGCAGCGGCGACATATTGTTCAGCGTGCGCGTGCATGTCGATCCGGCGGCGGCTTTCGCTGGACATGCGCGCGGGCGCGAACTGGCGCGCGCGCTGCGCGATCAGCTTGCCGCCCTCAACCCGGCGCAGCTTGTCTATAAGGGCATTGTCGAGGCGCGCGAGCGGCTGCTGGACGCTCTTGACGCGATCGGCGAGTCGCCGGCTCTCGAGGCGGGCAAGGTCGGCTTCTCAGGTTGATTTTGGCGGCTTCAGGGAAGCCAGGGGAATGTCGAGCACGCATACGACCCCGGCAGGCTCGAACGCCAGTTGCGCCTCGCCTTGCAACTGGCTCACGAAACTATGCTCGATGAGCCGCGTTCCAAAGCTGCGGCGGGCTGGCGCCTGAACCGCCGGGCCGCCCTTTTCGCTCCAGGTGAGACGAAATTGCTTGCCCAAATCGTCGACGGCCGCGGTAATTTCCACCCGGCCGCCGGCATTCGACAGGGCGCCATATTTGACGGCGTTGGTGCACAATTCGTTGAGCACCATCGCCAGAGGCAGCGCGGCGGCCGACGACACTTCGATGTCGGAACTTTGCACGAAAAACCTTCCCCCGCCCGAGGAATCGAAGGGTTCGATGGCGCTTTTCAATATTGCGGCAAGCCCGGTGCTGGTCCAGCTCGTCTGCAACAAGAGGTCGTGAACCCTGCCCAACGCGAGCAATCGGCTCTCGATGGCTTGCCGGCCGTGCTCCAGGCTGTCGGCGCTGCGCAGACTTTGCGAGGTGATCGCCATCACGGTAGCCAAAGTGTTCTTGACGCGGTGGTGCAATTCCTCCAGCAGAATGCGCTGCAACTGTTCGAAGACTTTTTGCTCGGCCGCATCCACGCCCGCCTGCGCGAGCAGGCGACGCAAATCCAGGTTTTCGACTTCCAGCCGAATTTCATTTTCCCGAGCCAAACTATTCCTCATGCCTTGCAGAGCGGCACTCTAAGCATGCCGGCAACAAATTTGGTAGCAAAGAGAAGGAACATGCCGAACGCCGCCGCAGCCCGCAAACCTCACGTAACGTAAGGACGCGACGTTCCGATCCGACGCCGATCCTCGCCTCGCGCGCGCCTGGTGGAGTATCGATGCCTCACGCGCGGCAGGCGCCGTTCGCAAGCATCAGCGCTGACGTCGCGGGCATGGCCTTCGCTTTCGCTCCGTTGAAGTCTCGATAAAGTCTCAATCGCGCCGATACAACAGCGCGCCATGCGGGATTGCCTTGATGCAGGACGACGAAGCCAATCGATTTTCCGCGCGAGCGTCGCGCTATGCGCGCCTGGGCGTCAATGCGGGCGCCTTTGCAGCGCGCATGGCGTCGAACCGGGTGATGGGCGGCGAGCGGGGAGGCAATGCGCAGGCGCTCGCCCGTGCGCTTGGCTCGCTCAAGGGGCCGCTGATGAAGGTCGCCCAGATGATGGCGACGATTCCCGAAGCGTTGCCCGCCGATTACGCCGAAGAATTGATGAAGCTGCAGTCGCAGGCGCCGCCGATGGGCGCGGCTTTCGTCAAGCGGCGCATGCAGGCCGAGCTCGGCCCCGAATGGCGCGAGCGGTTCGCTGAGTTCGATCTGTCTCCCGCCGCCGCCGCCTCGCTCGGCCAGGTGCATCGCGCGACAAGCCTTGGCGGCGAGCGTCTCGCCTGCAAGCTGCAATACCCCGACATGGCTTCGGCGGTCGAGGCCGATCTTGCCCAGCTCGATCTGTTGTTCTCCGTCCACCGCCGCATGGGGCCGGCGATCGACACGCGTGAGATCGCGCGCGAGATCGGCGCGCGCATTCGCGAGGAGCTCGACTATGTCAGGGAGGCCAAGCTCGCCCGGCTCTACCGGAAGATGCTCGCCGACCGGCCGCTGGTGCGGGTGCCGCGCGTTTTCGACGCGCTCTCCACCCGGCGCCTGCTGACGATGGAATGGCTGGACGGCGGCAGGCTGACGGATTTCGAGGATGCGCCGGGCGAGGCGCGCAATCGGATCGCGATGGCTTTGTTCGACGCGTGGTGGCGGCCGTTCTCGCATTTTGGCATCATTCACGGCGACCCGCATCTGGGCAATTATTCGGTCGTGGCCTTGGGGCAGGGCGAGGGACGGCAGGTCGAAGCGGTCAATCTTTTCGACTATGGCTGCATCCGCATCTTTCCCGCCAGCTTCGTTGGCGGCGTCGTCGAACTCTACGAAGGCCTCAAACAAGGCGACGAGGCGCGCGTCGTGCACGCCTATGAAATATGGGGCTTTTCAAAGCTGTCGCGCGAGACGATCGCGGCGCTCAACATCTGGGCGCGCTTCATCTATGGGCCGCTGGTCGACGACCGCGTGCGCACCATCGCCGACGGCGTCAAGCCCGGCGAATACGGCCGCCGCGAGGCCTTCGCGGTGGCGCGCGCCCTCAAGGCGCAAGGCCCGCTCAAAGTGCCGCGCGAATTCGTCTTCATGGACCGGGCGGCGATCGGCCTTGGCGGCGCCTTCCTGCGCCTGCGCGCGGAACTCAACTTTCATCGCCTATTTGAAGAAGCGATCGAGGGTTTTAGGATCGACGACGTGGGTGGGCGGCAGAAAGCGGCGCTCGAAGAAGTGGGGCTGGAAGCCGCGCCGCATTGAAGACGGCCGACCTTCAAATCCGCCACAGAATCGGCAGACGCGGCGCCACGGCAAAATTGAGCTGCACGAGCACGATGAAGCCGATCCCCAGCGGGATGCTGACGAGGCCGAGCGCCGCGCCAAACGCATAGAGCATTTGCGCGATGACGATGCGCCGCCGGAAGGCCCGCGCGAAATATTCGGGCGCGTCCGTCTTGATGAGGCCGGCGCGCTCGGCATAGATCAGGCAAGCAATGACGCCGGCGCCGCAAAGAAGAATATTGAGCCAATAGATGAGGAACGCCGTTTCATAATTGATGAATTCCGCCAGCAGGCGCGTCGAGAACGGAAGGATTGTCACCAAGGCGAGATAGACGAAACTCAGCCAGCTAAAGTCGCGGTCGGCATGCGCCAATTGGTTGAGCAGCGTCTGCTGCCCGACCCAGAAAATGCCCAGCGTCATCAGGCTCATCAGCCAGGTCACCAGGCGCGGCGCCAGCGCGGCGAGCGCTGCCCAAAGCTCGGCTTCCGTATGAACGCCGGCGCTGTCGGGAATATGGATATCGAGTACCAGCACGGTCATGGCAAAGGCGAAAATGCCGTCGCTGAGAGCGGCGATGCGGCCAAGATCCTGTCCCGCGATGCGGTTGATATGGGTCATGGCGCGAACATCGCCGGACCACGCTCGCTCGTCAACGGCCCGTCGTGAAGCCGGCTCGCTTGGCTTACGCCCCGCCGCGCTCACGCATCAATTGCATGATATGGCCGCGCAATTCGGGAATGCCGTCGCCCGTGCGCGCCGAGGTGAAGAACGTTCCGGGATAGGCGGCCGGATGGGCGCGCAAAGCCTCCAGCGTCGCCTCGATGCGCGCTTGTTGATCGGCCGCCTTCACTTCGTCGCGCTTGGTCAGCACGATCGCATAGGAGACCGCGGAAGCGTCGAGCAATTTCATCGTCTCGATGTCGCTGTCCTTGAGCCCGTGCCTGCCGTCGACCAGAACGAAGGCGCGCATCAGCGAGGCGCGACCGCGCAGATAGTCGCGCATCAACTGGCCCCAGGAGGCGACCTTGTTCTTGTTGACCGCCGCATAGCCGTAGCCCGGCATGTCGACCAGCGTCAGCCGTCCGCCGCCGAGATCGAAAAAGATCAGCTCCTGCGTGCGGCCCGGCGTGTTGGAGGTGCGCGCCAGGCTCTGGCGTCCGGTCAGCGCATTGACCAACGAGGATTTGCCGACATTCGAGCGCCCGGCAAAAGCGATCTCGGGAGCGCCGATCGGCGGCAGGGCGTCGGATTTGGCGGCGGCGAAAAAGAAATCGCATGGGCCGGCGAACAGCTTGCGGCCGGCCTCGATCAGCGCCGCTTCGTCCGGGGCGCCAGCAGGCTCATTCACGTCGGCCGCGCTTTGGCGAACAACTTAGTCAGATTGCCAAGCATCTTGGCCAGATTGTCCCAAAGCTCCACCTTCACGCCGTTCTTGCGCATGATGAAATATTGCTGAGTCACGGACAATGTGTTGTTCCAGGTCCAGTAGATCACAAGGCCGGAGGGGAAGGCGCCGAGCATGAAGGTGAAGATGACGGGCATCCACGCGAACATCGTCTTCTGCACGGGATCGGCCGGCTCCGGATTCATCTTCATCTGCAAAAACATCGACACGCCCATGACGAGCGGCCAGACGCCTAACGCCAGGAAATGCCCGAACACCGGCAGCGCCGTCGGATCCCAGGGAATGAGGCCGAATAGCGTGAAGACATTGGTCGGGTCGGGCGCGGAGAGATCCCGGATCCAGCCGAAAAACGGCGCATGGCGCATTTCGATGGTGATGAAAATCACCTTGTAGAGCGCGAAAAACACCGGGATCTGGATCACCATCGGCAGGCAGCCGGCGACCGGATTGACGCCCTCGCTCTTGAACAGCTCCATCTGCGCCTGCTGCTGCTTGGCGCGGTCGTCGGGAAAGCGTTCCTTCAGGGCGGCGATCTGGGGTTGGATCTTCTTCATTTTCGCCATCGACGCATAGCTGCGATTGGCGAGCGGGAAGAAGGCGAGCTTGACGAGCACGGTGACGATGAGAATCGCCACGCCGAAATTGCCGACGAATTTGTAGATAATATCTATCAGCTGGAACATCGGCTGGGTGATCATCCAGAACCATCCCCAGTCGATCATCAAATTGAATTTCTTGATGCCAAGGTCGGCCATATAGGCGTTGATTGTGTTGACCTCCTTGGCGCCGGCGAAAAGGCGAGTCAGGACTTCGCTTGTCGAGTCTGGCGCGACGGTTTGCGCGGGGCCTATAAAGTCGGTCATGTAATCGGCGGGCTGAATTGCGCTGCTGACGGAGAAGTGCGCCTCAACCGGCATCGTCTGATCCGGGATGACGGCGGAAGCCCAATATTTGTCGGTGAAGCCGAGCCATCCGCCCGCGCCGCTCATCGCGACAGGCTTGGCCGGATCCATCTTCGCATAGGTGACTTCCTGGATCGAGCTGTCGCCGACGCCGCCGACATAGCCTTCATGCAGCACCGCATAGCCTGAAACTTCCGGCTTTCCGCGCCGCAGGATCAGCGCATAGGGATGCACGGTAATCGGCTCGGCGCTCTTGTTCTCGACCGAATTGGTGACCGTGAACATATAGCGATCGTCGACGGCGATCACGCGGTGAAAGATGAGGCCGGCGCCATTGTCGTAGGTGAGCGTCACCGGCTTTTCGGCAGTGAGCGCCTGCGAATCGGTCGTCCAGACGCTGTCGCGCGTCGGCAGTTTGGCTTTCGTTCCCGCGTCAGGGAAATATCCCGTCTCGGCCCAGTAGGGCGCGGGGCCGCCTTGCGGCGAGAATAGAGTGATATTGCGGCTGTTGGGGTCAATCGTCTCGCGATAGGCCTTGAGGGTGAGATCGTCGAGCAGCCCGCCGGTCAGATCGATCGAGCCGCCAAGGCTCTTGGTGTCGATGGCGATGCGCTTGCTGGCGGCGAGCGCTTCGGCCCGAGATTCGGGCGGCGCGGCGACGGGCGACGGGTTTAGCTGCGCCGCGGCCCCGGACTGGGCGGCCGGGGAGGCGGAATTGCCCTGCGCTTGCGTCTGCGCCTGGCGATCCTTTTGCATCTGCGGCGCGCCGTAGAAATAGTTCCAGCCGATAAGGACGAGGACCGACAGGACGATCGCCAGGATGAGGTTTCTTGAGTCCTCTTTGTTCATCTTCGTTTGTCTCTGTCTTTGGCGCCCGCGCGGCCGGGAGGCGATGAACTGGAATGGACGAGAAGAAAGGCGCGTTCGAGATCGGTCAGGAGCAGATCGAAGCGCCGTCCCAGCGCCTCTCGCTGCGCCATCACCACGTAATCATGATCGGGCCGCGTCTCAAGGTTGCGCGACAGGCGCAAAGCTTCTTTGAGACGCCGGCGAATGCGATTGCGCACGACCGCGCCGCCGACCTTCTTGGTGACGGTGAAGCCGACGCGCGCGCCCAGCGGATCGGGCGCGCCGCGGCGGTTGGCTTGCAGCGAGAAGGCTTCCAGCCGCGCTCGGCGTCCGCGCGCGGCGCGCTGAAAATCGGCGCGGCGGCGCAGGCGGGAGATTTCATGAGTTTCGCCAGGGGCCCGCGCGGGGGCGCTCGGGCAGGCGTCGGGCTCGTTCATTGCTTCCCTTCCGCGCGACAAGGGCCGGCGAGCCGCGCGCGCGGGATCAGGCGGAAAGACGCTTGCGGCCGCGCGCCCGGCGCGCATTCAGCACCTTGCGCCCGCCCACCGTTTCCATGCGGGCGCGAAAGCCGTGGCGGCGCTTGCGAACGAGCTTGCTCGGTTGATAGGTCCGCTTCACTGTCAAATCTCCAAAAGGCGATTATATCTGAGGACGTTAGGCCCAAAGGCTGCGTCCAATAAACCAAGCCCGGCCCTCGCCGGGCGCCCATCAAAAGCGCCTTGCGAGCCGGGTCAAAACTTCAGGCGCCGCGGATAGGCTCGGCGCGCGCGCCTTATAGGGGCGCAAAGGCGGCGAAGTCAATTGGCCGGGTTGACATGAGACGCGCCGATTGCCCGGCATTGTCGCGGCATAAGCCGAAATTACGCCCGAACGGCGTCGAACGCCGAACTAAAAGGGGCTCTAAGCCTTGATCGTCTCTCCCTCGATAAACAATTCGAGCGTTCTGAATTGAGCAATGACGTCGCCGCCGGTTATCGGTTCTACGAAAAGGAGCGCCTTATCGGCTTCGATGATCGCGTGTTCGGTATTCGACAAAATTTGATCGTATGCTCGCTTGAATTCGACATGCGCCATGGCGATTTCAATCGTGTCAAACAGATGTATTTTTGACACGACATTTTGGACATGGTTTGTCGAAAAAACAAATTGATTGACGTCCGTCATCGAGAGATAAAAGCTTTGTTTCCAGTAGGGATCAAAGAAAAATATCCGAACATTGGGATGATCGAAGACGATCCCCCTAATTTCGCAATCACTCGAGTTTTCGAGATAATTTATTTCTCTGAATTCTTTAGTTTCTTCAACCATCGGAAAAGACCTAAAAAGGCATCTCGGGGCCGTGCTGGCCATCCAGGCGTTTCATCGCCCTATCCCCCCGACCGCATCATCTCCTCGCAATTCCTTCGCCCCGAATTGAGGCAATTCTCCAGCTTGCGCCTAGCGTCGAGCGACATCACGACCCAGATCACCGCGATGGCGAGGGCCAGCAGGAAGGCGGCGGCGGCAAGGTTGACGAAGACGCGGTGCTGGCGATCCTCGGGCTCTTCGCCGCTCGGCCGCTCCTCGCCTCGCGGCTCCTCGCTCACGCGCTGAGGCTCTTGGCCGCCCCAGCCATGCCGCCCAGAGCCTCCAACGCCTTGGCGACGATCGCCTTCGCGTCGAGGCCGGCCTTGGCGTAAAGCCGGTCGGGCTTGTCGTGATCGAGGAAGACGTCCGGCAGATTCATCGTGCGCACTTTGAGGCCGCGGTCGAGCAGGCCGCTTTCGGCGAGCAGGCCGAGCACATGCGAGCCGAAGCCGCCGATCGAGCCTTCTTCCACCGTGATGAGCAATTCGTGGCTCTCGGCCAGGCGAACCACGAGCTCGCGATCGAGCGGCTTGGCGAAGCGCGCATCGGCCACCGTCGTCGAGAGGCCGTGCGCGGCCAGATCCTCGGCCGCCTTCAGCGCTTCGGCCAGGCGCGTGCCGAGCGACAGGATCGCAATGCGCGAACCCTCGCGCAAAACGCGGCCCTTGCCGATCTCCAGCGGCACGCCATGCTCGGGCATTTCGACGCCGATTCCGTCGCCGCGCGGATAGCGCATCGCGATCGGCCCTGAATTGTGGGCGACGCAAGTCGCCGTCATATGCACGAGCTCGGCCTCGTCCGCCGCCGCCATCACCACAAAATTGGGGAGGCAGGCGAGATAGGCGACGTCGAAGGCGCCGGCGTGGGTCGCGCCATCGGCGCCGACCAGCCCGGCCCGGTCGATCGCAAAACGAACGGGCAGGTTCTGGATCGCCACGTCATGCACCACTTGATCATAGGCGCGCTGCAAAAAGGTCGAGTAGATCGCGCAGAACGGCTTGTAGCCTTCGGTGGCAAGGCCGGCCGCGAAAGTCACCGCATGCTGTTCGGCAATGCCGACGTCGAAAGTGCGCTCGGGATAGGCGGCCTCGAACAGGTCGAGCCCGGTTCCCGCCGGCATGGCGGCGGTGATGGCGACGATCTTGTCGTCGCGGGAGGCTTCGTCCATCAGCGCCTTGGCGAATACTTTGGTGTAGGCGGGCGCATTGGCCTTGGGCTTGGCTTGCGCGCCGGTCACCATATCGAACGCGTTGACGCCGTGATATTTGTCGGCCGCCGCTTCCGCGGGCGCATAGCCCTTGCCCTTCTTGGTCACGACATGCACGAGCACCGGCCCGTTGGGCAGGTCGCGCACGTTCTTGAGGATCGGCAAGAGATGGTCGAGATTATGGCCGTCGACCGGCCCGACATAGAAGAAGCCCAGCTCCTCGAACAAAGTGCCGCCCGTCCAGAAGCCGCGGCTATATTCTTCGGTCAGGCGCGCCTTGTCGTAAAAGAATTTGGGTAGCCGCTTGGCGAGCTGCTTGGCCGTCTCGCGGATCGAGCGATAGGTCTGGCTCGAGACGAGGCGGGCGAGATAGGCCGACATGGCCCCGGTCGGCGGCGCGATCGACATATCGTTGTCGTTGAGGATGACGATAAGGCGCGAATGCAGCGCGCCGGCATTGTTCATCGCTTCATAGGCCATGCCCGCCGACATGGCGCCGTCGCCGATCACCGCGACGACGCGGTTGTCGCCATGCGACAGATCGCGCGCCACCGCCATGCCGAGCGCCGCCGAGATCGAGGTCGAGGAATGGGCGGCGCCGAACGGGTCGTATTCGCTTTCGACGCGGCGGGTGAAGCCGGACAGGCCACCGCCCTGGCGCAGGGTGCGGATGCGCTCGCGCCGCCCGGTGAGGATCTTATGCGGATAGGCCTGATGCCCGACGTCCCAGATGATGCGGTCGCGCGGCGTGTCGAAGACATAATGCAGGGCCAGCGTCAGTTCGACGACGCCGAGCCCGGCGCCCAGATGGCCGCCGGTGATGGAAACGGCGCTGATCGTCTCGGCGCGCAATTGATCGGCAAGCGCCCGCAGGTCGCTCTCCGGCATGGCGCGCAAATCTTCGGGAATTCGGATTCTATCGAGCAGAGGTGTTTTGGAAACCGTCACAAATATCCCCTCGGGACGCGTCCCGTCCCGCGCCCCAAGGGTCCGGACAGGCCTAAATCATGGCGTGGGTTACACCAGAATGACGGTTGGCGGCAATTCCGGGGCCAAAGATGGGGGCCGGGCGAGGTTTAGCGGCCGGCGCGGCGGGTGGAGACTTGCGAGCCCGCCCAAGAGGGGCCACGCCGCCGAGCCGCCGTCAAGTCGCTACGCGACTCCTCCGCTTCGCTTCGGCGCCTTCGGCGTGACTGCGGCTCGTCGGCGCGGCAATTTGCCACCATGTCCTTTTGTTGAGCGCCGCGGCCCAAAGGCCGCGATCGCGCACCAAAAGGACATGGCAGCGCGACGCTTCCGAACGGTGCGCCGCCCGCCCAGCCTTGACGGTCCCGCTCGCTTTGGCCATTCTGCCCGGCATGGCGAAATAATTGGCGTGGCGCCTAAATTTTGCGGCGTTCGCGGCGCGGGCGCCGCCACACTATCCTTATCTTTCCTCAAACCGGCGCCTGGAGCGGCAATGAACATTTTTCTTAAGGGTATTGCTGTCGTCGCGGGCGTTCTCGGCGGGGCCGGCGCCGCGTCGGCGGACGATCTCAATATCGCGTTGATTTACGGACGCACCGGACCGCTGGAGGCCTATGCGAAGCAAACGGAGACCGGGCTGCGGCTCGGCCTGGAATATGCGACCAAAGGCACGATGGAAATCGACGGGCGCAAGATCAACATCATCCTCAAGGACGACCAGAGCAAGCCGGATATCGCCAAGACGGCGCTCGCCGAAGCCTATGAGGACGATCACGCCGATATTGCGATCGGCACCTCCTCGTCGGCCGCCGCCATCGCCATGCTGCCGGTCGCCGAAGAGCACAAGAAAATCCTCATCGTCGAACCCGCGGTCGCCGACCAGATCACCGGCGACAAATGGAACCGCTATATTTTCCGCACCGGCCGCAATTCCTCGCAGGACGCCATTTCCAACGCGGTGGCGATCGGCAAGCCTGGCGTGACGGTGGCGACGCTCGCGCAAGATTACGCGTTCGGGCGCGACGGCGTCGCCGCTTTCAAGGAGGCGCTCGCCAAGACCGGCGCGACCCTGGCGGCCGAGGAATATGCGCCCGCCAACACCAGTGATTTCACCGCGCCGGCGCAGCGCCTGTTCGATGCGCTGAAAGACAAGCCCGGCCGCAAGATCATCTGGGTGATCTGGGCCGGCGCCGGCGATCCCCTCGACAAAGTGCAGGATCTCGATCCCGGCCGCTACGGGATCGAATTGTCGACGGGCGGCAATATCCTGCCCGCGCTCGTCGCCTATAAGCGCTTTCCCGGCATGGAGGGCGCCGCCTATTATTACTACGGCATCCCGAAGAACCCGATCAACGATTGGCTCGTCGCCGAGCACCAGAAGCGCTTCAACGCGCCGCCCGATTTCTTCACGGCGGGCGGATTTTCGGCCGCCATGGCGGTGGTCGCGGCGGTCGAGAAAGCCAAATCGACCGATAGTGAGAAACTGATCGCCGCGATGGAGGGCATGGAATTCGATACGCCGAAGGGCAAGATGATTTTCCGTAAAGAGGATCACCAGGCGCTGCAATCCATGTATCATTTCAAGATCAAGGTCGATCCGGCGGTGGCCTGGGGCATCCCGGAGCTGGTGAACGAATTGAAGATCGAGGACATGACGATCCCGATCCGCAACAAGCAATAGGCGGAGGGGGCCTGCCTCGCCGATCCACCCGCCGTCATGGCCGGGCTTGTCCCGGCCATCCACGCGGCGTCGCTGCGTCAGACTTTCGAAGTTTGCGGATCGGCGTGGATGGCCGGGACAAGCCCGGCCATGACGGTTGATGGGTCGAACTTCGTCAAGACAACGCGAGGGGAGGGGGTAGCCAGCATTCATGACCGCCTCCCTCGAAACCAGGGCCATCACGATCCGCTTCGGCGGCCATATCGCCGTCGACGCCGTTTCCTGCGTCTTTCGTCCGGGCGAACTCACGGCGATCGTTGGACCCAACGGCGCCGGCAAGACCACCTATTTCAACCTTATGTCCGGGCAACTGCGCGCCACCAGCGGCAATGTATTCCTCAACGGCGCCGACATCACGCAGCGCAGCGCGCCGCAGCGCGCGCGCGCCGGGATCGGGCGCGCGTTTCAGCTCACCAATCTTTTTCCGGCCTTGAGCGTGCTCGAAAACGTGCGCCTCGCCGTGCAGGCGGCGGCGGGCGTTCATTATGAAATGACGCGGCCTTGGATGCTGCGGCGCGATCTCATCGAGCGCGCCAACGCCGTGCTCGATGAGGTCGCGCTGGCGCCAAGGCGCGACCAGCGAGCCGCCTCGCTCTCGCATGGCGACCAGCGCAAGCTGGAAGTCGCGATGATGATGGCGCTGGAGCCTGACATATTCATGTTCGACGAGCCGACCGCCGGCATGAGCGTCGACGAGGTTCCCGTCGTGCTCGATCTCATCGCGCGTCTCAAGCAAGACAAGACCAAGACGATCCTGCTCGTCGAGCATAAGATGGATGTCGTGCGTTGGCTCGCCGACCGCATCATCGTGCTGCATAATGGGCAGCTCGTCGCCGACGGCGAACCCGGCGCGGTCATCGCCTCGCCGATCGTGCAGGAAGCCTATCTTGGCGTCGCGCAACGGCCGAGGCCGGCATGAGCGCAAGCCTCATCCTGCGCGGCGTGCACACCCATATCGGGCGCTATCATATCCTGCAGGGCGTCGATTTCGTCGCCCCCGAAGGCGAGACCACCATGCTGCTCGGACGCAATGGCGCCGGCAAGACGACTGCGCTTCGCACGATCATGGGGCTCTGGCGCGCCTCGCAGGGCAGGATCACGCTCGGCGCCGAGCCGCTCTCCGCCCTGCACACGGCCGATATCGCCCGCGCCGGCGTCGCCTACGTGCCCGAGACGATGGCGGTGTTTTCCGATCTCACGGTGAAGGAAAACCTCGTGCTCGCGGCGCGCGACGGGCCGCTCGACGATGCCAGGATCGAGTGGATTTTCGGGTTCTTTCCCGCTCTTAAAAAATTCTGGCTGTCGCGCGCGGGCTCCTTGTCGGGCGGCCAGAAGCAGATGCTGTCGATCGCCAGGGCCATTGTCGAGCCGCGTCGCCTGCTGCTGATCGACGAGCCGACCAAAGGCCTCGCGCCCGCCATCATCGGCGCGCTGATCGAATGCCTCAAGGAGATCAAACGCATGCAGGTGACGATCTTGCTCGTCGAGCAGAATTTCCGCGTCGCCCAAGAGGTCGGCGACCATGTGCGCGTGATGGATAGCGGCCGCATCGTCCATCAGGGCCTGATGTCGGCGCTCGCCGCCGATGCGGAATTGCAAAGCCGGCTGCTCGGCCTCTCCCTGGACGCCCATCAATGAGCGCGATCGATGCGGGCGCCGCTTTGCCGCGCCAAAGGATCGATATCCTTCCCGCTCTGACGCCGCTGCTGGTCGCAGCTTGCGCCGCCCCGTTCATCGGCTCGACCTCGACCTTCGTCACCTTGACCGTCGCGGGTCTGGCCATGGGCATGATGATTTTCACGATGGCCTCGGGGCTCACCTTGGTGTTCGGCCTGATGGACGTGCTCAATTTCGGCCATGGCGCGTTCATCTCGCTGGGCGCCTATGTCGCGACCCTCGTTTTGCTGCCGCTCGCCGCCTGGTCGCAGGCCGATTCGTTCGGCCTCAACCTCGCGGTGCTGGGGCTCGCTTTGCTGGCCGCCATCATCGTCTGTGGCGCGGTGGGTTTCGTATTCGAGCGCGTGCTGATCGTTCCCGTCTACGGCCAGCACCTGAAGCAGATTTTGGTGACGATCGGCGGCGCCATCGTCGCCGAGCAATTGCTCTATGCCCTGTTCGGACCCCAGCAAATCCCGTTGCCCTTGCCCGCCTCCTTCCGCGGCTCGTTCATCATCGGCGACGCGGCGATCGAGAAATACCGGTTGATCGCCACCGCGGTCGGACTGGTTGTGTTCGCCGCGCAAATGCTGATCCTCAATCGCACCAAGATCGGCCTGTTGATCCGCGCCGGCGTCGAAAATCGCGAAATGGTCGAGGCGCTCGGCTATCGCATCGACCGGCTGTTCGTCGGCGTGTTCATGGCCGGCTCCGGTCTTGCCGGGTTAGGGGGCGTGTTATGGGCGCTCTATCGCGAGCAGGTGCATGCCTCGATGGGCGGCGAATTGCTGGTGCTGGTGTTCATCGTCATCATCATCGGCGGCCTCGGTTCGGTCGGCGGCTGTTTCACCGGCGCGATCCTCGTCGCGCTGATCGCCAATTATGCCGGGTTTCTCGTCCCCAAACTGGCGCTCATCTCCAACATCCTGCTGATGGTTGTCGTATTGCTGTGGCGCCCGCGCGGGCTTTATCCGGTGAGCGGGCGATGATGCCGCTATCGGGCGACCCGCCGCGCAGCTGCGCGCTTGTCCTGTTGCTGATCGTCATCGTGCTCGCGCTTGTCCTGGCGCCGTTGCTGTTTCCCGGCGCCAAGCCGCTCAATGTCGCGGCGAAAATCTGCGTCTATGTGCTGCTGGTGGCGTCCTACGATCTGCTGCTCGGCTATGCCGGCATCGTGTCTTTCGCGCATGTGATGTTTTTTGGTATCGGCGCCTATGGCGTGGCGATCGCGTTCTATGGCCTCGGGCCTAGCTGGGGCGCGCTGGCGGTCGGCGTCGCCGCCGCCATGCTCGTCTCGGTCGTCCTCGCTCTGGCGATCGGGCTGTTCTCGCTGCGCGTGCAGACGTTTTTCTTTGCGATGGTGACGCTGGCGGTGGCTTATGCCTTCAACGTTCTGGCCTCGCAGCTGTCCTGGCTGACGGGCGGCGAGGACGGGCGCTCCTTTCAGGTTCCCGAGGTCTTGCGCCCCGGTTTCCGCCTGTTCGATTTCAACGTGCTGGGCATCGCCATTTCCGGGCGCGTGCTGAGCTATTATCTGGTGTTCACTGTGTGCGCCGTTTTGTTTCTCGTGCTGCTGCGCATCGTCAATTCGCCGTTCGGGCGCGTGCTTCAGGCGATCCGCGAAAACCCGTTCCGCGCCGAGGCGCTCGGCTACCGCATCGTGTTCCACCGCACGCTGGCGACCTGCATTTCGGCGGCCGGCGCGACGGTGGCCGGCGCGCTGAGCGCTTTATGGCTGCACTATACCGGGCCCGACACGGCGCTGGCCTTTTCGATCCAGATCGACGTTCTCGTCATCGTGGTGATCGGCGGCATGGGCTCGATGTATGGCGCGATCGCCGGCGCCGCTCTGTTCGTGCTCGCGCAAAATTACCTGCAGGCCCTGATGGGCGCGCTTTCCTCCGCCGCGACGGAAGCCGGCCTGCCGATCCTGCCGGGCCTGTTCCACCCCGACCGCTGGCTGCTCTGGCTCGGCCTGATGTTCATATTGGCGGTCTATTTCGTGCCGACGGGGATCGTCGGAAGGCTGCGCGGGACGGGGACGCGGTGAAGCTAGGGCGCGGTTTCCCCCTCCCCCACAAGAGGGGAGGGAACGCGCTATAGCCGCATACCTTCCGCATTATCCGCCTGCCGCTTCTGCAAAAACCGCCGCACCGCCGGATCCGCCTCCAGCCCAATCGCCTGGTCGTAAGCCTCTTGCGCGGCGGCGGCGTCGCCGAGCCTCGACAAGAGTTCGGCGCGCGCGGCCCAATAGGGCTGGTAGTCGGCGAGGCGCGAGCCGTCTTCGGCCGCCGGCAGCGCCGCCAGGCCCGCTGCGGCGCCACGCGTCTCAGCGACCGCGATCGCCCGATTGATCGCGGCGACGGGCGAGCCGGTGATCGCGCACAGCCCGTCATAAAGCCTCTCGATCGCCGCCCAGTCGGCCGTTCCGCCGCGGCGGCGCACGACATGGGCCGATTGGATCGCCGCCTCCAGTTGATAGCGGTCGAACGCGTGCAGCGCGCTGGCGCGAAACAGCAGCGCCTCGGCTTCATCGATGAGCTTTTCGTCCCATAAAGCAGGGTCCTGATCGGCGAGCGGCACGAATTCGCCCGCCGCGTCGCGCCGCGCGCCGCGCCGCGCCTGCGAATAAAGCATCAGCGCCAGCAGGCCGAGCGCTTCGGGCTCATCGGGCAAAAGCTGCGCGACGAGCCGGCCGAGCCAAATCGCCTCTTCGGCCAGATTGCGTAAGCGCACTTCGATGCCGGCCGGATCCGTCCAGCCTTCGGTGAACGCGGCATAGATCGCCTCCAGCACCGCCTCCAGGCGCTCGCGCATCTCGGCCCGCTCGGGAGTGCGGAAGGGAATGCCGGCGCCGCGGATCTTGTTCTTGGCGCGCGCCAGTCTCTGGCCCATCGCGGCGGGCGAGACCAGAAAAGCCGAGCCGATCGATTGCGCGTCAAAGCCGAGGATGGTCTGCAGGATCAGCGGCGCCCTGATGCCGGGCTCGATCGCCGGATGGGCGCAGGCGAACATGAGGGCCAGACGCTCGTCGGGAATATGCGGCGATTGGCTCGCCATGGCCTCCAACTCCTCAGCCAGCAATTGCAGATGTTCGACCGCCGCTTCGCCGACGCGCTGGCGCCGCGAAGCGTCGATCAATTTTCGCCGGGCGACGGCGAGCAGCCACGCTTCGGGGCTCCTCGGCGTGCCGCCGGCCGGCCAATCGACCAGCGCGGCGGCGAAAGCCTCCGAAAGGGCGTCCTCGGCGCGCGCGACGTCGCGCGTGCGCGCGCTGAGAAAGGCGATCAGCTTGCCATAGCTTCGGCGCGCCACTGCTTCAGCGGCCTTGGCGGCAAGCGGGTCACCTTCTCGCAGCACGACAGGTTCCAGATTACATCTTCCGGACGGGGCGAACCTCGATCGCGCCGAATTGCGCGCCGGGGCAACGCGACGCCCAGGACAGCGCGCTGTCGAGATCGGCCGCCTCGATCAGATAGTAACCGCCAAGCTGCTCCTTGGTCTCGGCATAGGGCCCATTCAGCACCTTGGCCTTGCCGTCCGGCGCGCGCACGGTGGTCGCCGTCGAGGATCCTTCCAGCGGATCGCCTGCCTTGAACACGCCGGCCTTTTTCATCGCCTCGGTATAGGCGCCATAGGCGGCGTACATCTGGCCCATCTGTTCCTTGCTAGCGCTCGCCTGCGCGCCTTCATTGCCATAGATCAACAGCATATATTGCATGACACTCTCCTCACTCGGTGAGCGGGGCGTTCGACCCCGCCGGTTCAGTGACGTTCGAGCCATCAGGATTTCGACAGCGCCCGGCCAGAATGTTTATCGGACGCGGCGGGAATGGGAAACAGGGCGCGCACCCCTTCTCCCGCCAAAGGCGGAAGAAGGGGTGCGCGCCCACCGGCTCGATTGCCCCGCGACGCCAGCGGCCTTATGGATGGCGCGCGTGCATCGAGGGAAGGGGAGGCGCAATTGTCCGGGGATGTTATCGCGCCTGTGGTTCGAATCGAGCGCCGGGGCAATCTCGCGCTGATCCTCATCGACAATCCGCCCGTCAACGCCACTTCGCAGGCGGTCCGTCAGGGCCTGGCGAGCGCGATCGAGGCCGCTAATGCGGATTCCGCCATCGAGGCGATCGTCATCGCCTGCGAGGGGCGCACCTTCGTCGCGGGCGCCGACATTCGCGAATTCGGCAAACCGCCGCTCAGCCCCGCGCTGCCCGATGTTCTCACCATCGTCGAAGCTTCGGTGAAACCCGTCGTCGCCGCCGTCCACGGCACGGCGCTGGGCGGCGGCTTTGAACTGGCGCTCGCCTGCCACGCCCGCGTGCTGGACGGACAAGCGATCGTCGGCCTGCCGGAGGTCAAGCTCGGCCTCATCCCGGGCGCCGGCGGCACGCAGCGCCTGCCGCGCCTCATCGGCATCCGCAACGCGATCGATCTGGCCGCCAGCGGGCGGCAGGTCAAGGCGCAAGAGGCGCTGACGCTCGGCATCGCCGATTCCTTGGCGGCGGGCGATCTGCGCGAAAGCGCGCTCGCGCTCGCCCGCTCGTTGATCGGCGCTGCGATCCGCCGGCTGAGCGCCGAGGCGACGCCGCCGTTCGAGCGGGCCGAAATCGACGCTGCGCTCGCCGGCGTCGCGCAGAAATCGCGCGGGCAGGCTTCGCCCTTGGTCGCGGCGCGCACCGTGCTGCTGGCCGCCGAACTTCCCTTCGCGCAAGGGATGGCGCGCGAGCGCGCCGCTTTCATCGAATGCCTGCAAAGCGGCCAGTCGAAAGCAATGCGCTATGTGTTCGGCGCCGAGCGGGAGGCGCCGCGCGCGCCGCAACTCGAGGGCGTCTCGCCGCGCAAGGTCGAGCGGGTCGGAATCATCGGCGCCGGCACGATGGGGGCCGGAATCGCGGTTGCCTTCGCGGATGCCGGTTTTCGAGTCCGCGTCGTCGAGACGAGCGACGGGGCGGTCGAGGCCGGGCGCAAACGCATCGCCGCGCCGTGGGAGCGTCAGGTGAAATCGGGTCGCATCAGCACGGCCCAGCAGGAGGAGCGAGCCGCCGGCGTCACGATGAGCGCCGATTTTTCGACGCTCGCCGATTGCGATTTGATCGTCGAGGCGGCATTCGAAGATATGGCGGTCAAACAGGACCTGTTCGCCCGCCTCGGCGCGCTCGCAAAGCCGGGCGCGATCCTAGCCAGCAACACGTCCTATCTCGATGTCGGCGCGCTCGGTGGGGCGAGCGGGCGGCCCGTCGACGTCATCGGCATGCATTTCTTCTCGCCGGCCAATGTGATGCGCCTCGTCGAAGTCGTCGAGACGCCGGCGAGCGGCAGGCAAGCGGTGGCGACCGGCGTTGCGGTCGCGCGCCGACTCGGCAAGGTCGCCGTCGTTTGTGGCGTCTGCGACGGCTTCATCGGCAATCGCATCCTCGCCCATTGGCACCCGATCGTCGACATGATGGTGGAGGACGGCGCGACGCCGCAGGGCGTCGATTCCGCGCTCGAGGAATTCGGCTTTGCGATGGGCCCTTACGCGGTCGGCGATCTTGCCGGCCTCGATATCGGCTGGGCGCGGCGCAAGCGGCTCGCGCCGATGCTGAACCGCAACATGCGTTACGCCTCGACGATCGCCGACGAACTTTGCGCGCTCGGCCGGTTCGGACAGAAGACCGGCGCCGGTTGGTACAGCTATTCCGGCGGCAAGAAGGCGCTGGATTCGCTGGTCGAAGGGCTGATCGAAAAAGTGCGCGCGCAAAAGCATCGCGAGCCGCGCGCCTTTTCCAATGATACGATCCAGCGCCTGGTGCGGGCGGCGATCGTCAACGAGGGCGCCAAGGTGTTGAGCGACGGCATTGCGCGCCGGCCGCTCGATATCGATGTCGTGCTGATCAACGGCTACGGCTATCCCGCATGGCGCGGCGGACCGATGTTCGAGGCCGACGCGATCGGCCTCGACAAAATTCTCGCCGATATCGAGGAAGCGCATACATTCGCCGGCGCCGGCTACGAACCCGCGCCGCTGATCCCATATCTCATCCGCAACAACCGGCGTTTCGCCGACCTCGCGCCGAGCGAGGCCGCGACGATGGAGTTCGACAAATGAGGCAAGCGTTTCTATGCGAGGGCGTCCGCACGCCCGTCGGCCGCTATGGCGGCTCGCTGTCCTCGGTGCGGCCGGACGACCTCTTCGCCCATGTCATCAAGGCGACGCTCGCCAAAGCGCCCGGCCTCGATCCGCGCGCCATCGACGAAGTCTATGCCGGCTGCGCCAACCAGGCGGGCGAGGATAACCGCAACGTTGCGCGCATGGCGGCCCTGCTCGCGGGCTTGGCGCAGACGCCCGGCGCGACGATCAACCGGCTGTGCGGCTCCGGCCTCGATGCGATCGGCACGGCGGCGCGCGCGGTGCGCTCGGGCGAGATCGATGTGGCGATCGCCGGCGGCGTCGAATCCATGTCGCGCGCGCCTTTCGTGCAGGGCAAGGCCACCGAGGCTTTTTCGCGCCATGCCGAAATCTTCGACACGACGATCGGCTGGCGTTTCGTCAATCCGCTGATGAAGGCGCAATATGGCGTCGATTCCATGCCGGAGACGGGCGAGAACGTCGCCGAGGAATTCCAGGTCTCGCGCGCCGACCAGGACGCGTTCGCGCTGCGCAGCCAGGCGCGCGCGGCGGCGGCGCAAAAGAACGGGCGTCTGGCCCGCGAAATCGTCACCGTCGAGATCCGGGATCGCAAGGGCAATGTCACGCTCGTCGAGCGCGACGAGCATCCGCGCGAGACGAGCCTTGAAAAGCTCGCCGCTCTGCCTACGCCCTTTCGCAAGGGCGGCACGGTGACGGCGGGCAATTCGTCGGGCGTCAACGACGGCGCCGCCGCTGTGATCGTCGCTTCGGGCGAGGCCGTCGAGCGCTTCGGCCTGAAGCCGCTCGCGCGCATCGAGGGGCTCGCCACCGCCGCGCTGGCGCCGCGCATCATGGGCTATGGCCCTGTGCCGGCGACCGTCAGGCTGATGGAAAAGCTCGGGCTCAAGATCGGCGATTTCGGCGTGATCGAACTCAACGAGGCCTTTGCCGCGCAGGCGCTCGCGGTTTTGCGCGCGCTCAATCTGCCCGACGACGCGCCGCATGTGAATCCCAATGGCGGCGCCATTGCGATCGGCCATCCCCTCGGCATGTCGGGCGCCCGCCTCGCGCTGACGGCTGCGATCGAAATGAACGATCGCGGCGCAGCCCGCGCTTTGGCGACGATGTGCATCGGCGTCGGGCAGGGCATCGCGCTGGGGCTGGAGAAAGTGTGAGTAGGGACATCGTGCGCAGCATCATTCAGCAATCGCTCGTCCTGCCCGCGAAAGCGGCGGCGCTTTACGAGGCCTATCTTGATCCCGTGAAACACGCCGAGATCGCCGGCGGACCGGTGACGATCGGCGCGAGCGCGGGCGCCGCGTTCGAGGCGTTCGATGGCTCAATCAGCGGCGCCATGCTGGCGGTCGTCGCGCCTCGCCTCATCGTTCAGTCCTGGCGCTCGGTGCGGTTCAAGCCCGAGGATCCGGATTCGACGCTGATCCTCACCTTCACGCCGCAGGGCGATGAGGGAAAAATCGATCTCGTGCATCTCGACGTGCCCGAGCAGGATTACCAGGGCGTCATCGACGGCTGGGAGAAATATTACTGGACGCCATGGCGTCGGCTTCTCGCCGGACGCTGAGGTGGGGCGCGTCGTTCATTCCGTTCACAACGCCAAAGCGGCGACAGCGAGTCCGATGAGCAGGCATAGCGGCGTATAGGCCGCCGTGTCGCTTAGCGCGAAATTCGTGTCCTTGACGCGCTTGAACAATCCGACCCAGCGGAAATCGCCGATCGCGCGCGCTAGGAACAGCGCGGCCAGAAGCCAGCATCCGGTCGTCGCGAGACTGCGCGGCGGCCATGGCGCGAGGCCCGAGGCCTGCTGCGCGACAAGAAGGCTCGCCGCCAGCAGAGCCAGCGCGACGAGGCCGGCGCCGATGCGGCCGGGCCGGAAGGCCGGCTTGCCGTCGCTCTCCGGGACGGCGAGGCTTGTTCCCCCTCCGCCGATCGCCCAATAGGCGTGAAGGAGGCAAGCGGCGAGCAAAACGCCCGCCACCGCAACGCCGATCGGCAATCTCGTCGAGGCGAGCGCCACGACGCCGTCATGCTGCGCCGCGGTCCACCAGCACAGAATCCCGACGATCAGAAACAGCGGCCAGCCGATATGGCGTCCATCCGAATAGGATAGCGTGATCGCCGCCGAGGCGATGAAGACGGCGCCGGAGATTTCCAACACGAGCAGGGCGGCAAGATCGGGAGGCGCGGCGCCAAGCGCGGCCATCATCGCCGCGCCCCCCAGCCACAGCAGCGAGGTCAGATGCCAGGCGAACCGCAACGTGAGCCGCACGAAGGCGGTGCGCCGCGGGGCACCCAAAGCGAGCGGCTGGGCAAGCAGCGGCCCCAGGATCTTGCGCTCCCCCAGCCAGGAATGCGCCGCCGCGATGACGATCGTGATGGCGGCGGCGAGCGCGAGGCGCACGTCGATCATTTTATGGTTCCATACGGATGCGTATGTTATCCCTAGACCCGTGCATTGCCACAGTCAATACGCATGCGTATGGTGCCGGCATGGCCGAAAGACTGAATCGGATGCATTGGGTGCGCGCGGGGCTCGCCGCTCTGTCGAAGAGCGGCGTCGCCGCCGTCGGCGTCGAGCCGCTCGCGAGAAAGCTTGCCGTCACCAAGGGCAGTTTCTACTGGCATTTCGCCGATCGCGAGGCGCTCCTTTCGGCGATGATCGCCGAATGGGAGCGCGCGCAGACCTTCGCCGTCATCGAAGAGGTCGAGGCGGCGGGCGCCAACCCGAGCCGCCGTCTCGAAATGCTGTCGGCCTCGGTCGAGCGGCTCGACATGCGGCTGGAGATGGCGGTGCGCGCCTGGGGCGCCTTGGAGCCAAAAGCGCGCAAGGCCGTCGCGCGCATCGACGCGACGCGCCTTGGCTATCTCCAATCGATCATCGAGAGCGCCGGCGTGCCGAAAGCGGCCGCCGAGGCGCGCGCGCGTCTCATCTATTACGCCCTGATCGGCCATATCAGCAGCGGCGCGATCGGCTGGCGCCCGAAGCATCGGGAAGCGGCCCGGTTGAACCGGGCGATGATCCTCGCATGGCCGTAGGCCCGGCGCCTCGCCGAGGCGCTGCGGAAAGGCCCGCTCCCTTGTTCCGCGCCTTGTTTTATGACCCTATCGCGCCTCGGGGAGTCTCAGTTTTAGGAAACCATGACCAAAGAGACCAGTGAAGAAGCCGGCAAGGCCGAGCAAGTCGAAGCGCTGCTGGCGACGAAGGATTTGGCCGACGCGCTGGAGAGCGAACCGTTCCGGCGCTTTCTCGACCAGGTTCCGATCGCGATCATCATTTCGCGCATGCAGGATCCCGAACGCATCGTCTACGCCAATCCGGAATTCGAGAAGCTGTCGGGACAGACCGCATCGCAAGTGCTGGGACAGCCCTGGAGCGCGCTCAAAGGCGAAAGCCATGTCGACAGCCCGGCGCGTCAGCTCGGCGAGGCTATCGCCGAGTCGAGTGATTTTGTGGCGACCTTCAAGATCGAACGCGCGGGGGAGGAATCGGCCATCGTCGACGCCTATTCCAATGTGATCGAGGACGATGACAGCAAGCCGCGCTACCGGCTCGCCGCTCTGGTGGATGTCGGCGCGCACGGGCAGGAGCGCGAAGAGCTCGAGCGGGCCATTCGCGAGAAGGACACGCTGCTGCTGGAAGTCCAGCACCGCGTCAAAAACAACCTGCAGATGATTACCGCCTTGATACGCCTCGAGGCCCGCAACGCGCGGGGTCGGCTGGATGTCGAGCCCTTCAACCGGTTGGCGGGACGTATCGAATCGATCCACCTCTATGCCTTGTTGTCGGAGCCCGGCCAGAAGGATGAGATCGACCTCGGCGTCTATCTCAGCAAGATCGCGTCCTCCATCTTGAGTTCTTACGCGATCGAGGGCATCCGGCTCGATCTCAAGGTCGACGTCTATCCGGTCTCGGTCAATGTGGCGCTGCCGACCGGGCTGGTCGTCAACGAATTTCTGACCAACGCCCTCAAACATGCGTTCGTCGGGCGCGACGCCGGCACGATCACTTTGAGCAGCCTTTCCGACGGCAACGGCTGCCGCATTGTGGTGGCCGACAATGGCGTCGGCCTGCCCACAGGCGTCGAATGGCCGCAGACCGGCAAACTCGGCGCGCTGATCGTCCAATCGCTGCGCGAGAATGCGAAAGCCCGTCTGGAGGTCGAGTCCAGCCCGGGAAAAGGCATGCGCGTGACGATCCTGTTTACCCGCGCCGCCGCGGCGCCGGAGGCAGCGTCGACCGGAGCGGGCTAGCAGAAATGACCAACAAGGCATGGGCGCTGCAGGGCGGCTTTGGCGTCGACAGGCTCGTCCTCGAAGAGCGGCCCAGCCGCGAGCCCGGCTTTGGCGAGGCGCGGGTGCGCATCGAATGGGTCAGCCTTAACCGGCGCGACCTGCTGCTCGTCGAGGGCATCTATAATCCGCGCCAGGTCCTGCCGATCGTTCCCTGTTCGGACGGGGCGGGCGTCGTCGAGGCGCTTGGCCAGGGCTGCACAAGGGTGAAGGTCGGCGATCGCGTCGTCGTTCATTTCATGCCGGGCTGGATCGCCGGCGAGCCCGACATGGCCAAGCTGGCGACCGCGCTTGGCGGGCCGGGCGGCGATGGAACGCTGCAGCAGAGCTTCGTCATCACCGAACAGGCGCTGCTGCGCCTGCCCGAAAATATTTCCACGCAGGCGGCCGCGACCTTGCCCTGCGCCGCGCTGACGGCCTGGTCGGCGATTGTCGAATACGGCGGCCTCAAGCCCGGTTCGACCGTGCTCACCCAGGGCACGGGCGGCGTGTCGCTGTTTGCGGTGCAATTCGCCAAAATGCTGGGCGCGCGCATCGTCGCGACGACCTCGAGCGAGGCCAAGGCCGCCATTTTGCGCGAACTTGGCGCCGACGAGATCGTCAATTATCGGAGCGAACCCGACTGGCCGCGCCGCGCGCGCGATCGCGCCGGCGGCGCCATCGACCTCATCGTCGAGGTGGGCGGCGCCGATACGCTGGAAGCTTCGCTGCGCCTCATCCGGCCCGGGGGAACGATCGCGCTGATCGGCGTGCTGTCCGGCGCCGAGGCCTCGATCAATCTGCCGCTCGCGGTGATGCGCCAGGTGCGGCTGCAAGGCGTCACCTGCGGCCATCGCGAGAGTTTTGCGGCGATGCTGCGCGCCATCGCCGCCCATGGCATCGATCCCGTCATCTCGCATCGCTTTGCGCTCGGCGACCCGCGCGAGGCTTTCGGATGCATGGCCGCCAACGATCATGTGGGCAAGATCGTGGTCGAGATGGCGGGGTAGAGGGGTGGGCCTACAGCCCAACAAGGCGGTGCGATTTGCACGTCCAGCCAGGGTTCAAACATATGCGAGACGAGCGCTGCGCCCAGCGCCACGTCTTCATCGATTCCTTTCGCGCGCCGCTCCGCCAAGCAAACAATGAAGGGATCTGCCTCCGAATGATCCGTCTCGGATGTCGCGAACTCCGACATGCCCCCGCCTCAAATCGCCAGCCGCGCGCCGACGATCGCCAGCGTGCCGGCCAGGACCGGACGCAGCACGCGGTCGGGCACGCGCGAGGCCAATTGGCTGCCGATCGCAATCCCCGGAATGGAGCCGATCAGCAGCGAGGCGAGCAGCGGCCAATCGATGGTTCCGATGAACCAATGGCCCGCGCCGGCGATCAAGGTCAAGGGCACGGCATGCGCAATATCGGAGCCGACGATGCGCACCGTCGGCAATTTCGGATAGAGCATCAGCAAAGCGGTGACGCCGGTCGCGCCGGCGCCGACCGACGAGATGGAGACGAGAACGCCGAGCACCGCGCCCAGGAGGTTGGTCAGCAGCCGGATTTGGCGATCGTTGAGTTTTTCGAGCGTGCTGGCGACTTTGGCGAGCAGCCACGCGCGGAAGATCAGCGTCACGGCGGTGACGAGCAGGGCAAAGCCCAGCGTGGTCGTGATGACGTCGCCCGCAGTCTTGCTGTCATGGCCGAAATAGCCGAGCGCCAGCAGCGTCAACGCGGCGGCCGGCGCGCTGCCGGCCGCCAGCCGCCGCGTGATGCGCCAGTCGACCGCGCCGTTGATCCCGTGCACGGCGGTGCCGCTGATCTTGGTGAGGCCGGCATAGAGCAGGTCGGTGCCGACCGCCGTCGCCGGATGAATGCCGAACAGCAGCACCAGCACCGGCGTCATCAGCGAGCCGCCGCCGACCCCGGTAAAGCCGACCAGCGCGCCGATCGCCAGGCCCGAAAGCGAATAGAGCGGATTGAGACTATGCAGGAATTCCATGACGCTTCCGCTCTTCCGATTTGCTATTCGGCGGCGATCGCGAACGAGCCCGCCGCATTAAGCGCCCGATCGAGATCGGCGAGGATGTCGTCGATATGTTCGATGCCGACCGACAGGCGGACATAGCCGTCCGATACGCCGGTCCGGATCTGATCTTCGGGCGAGAGCTGCGAATGGGTCGTCGAGGCCGGATGGATCGCGAGGCTGCGCGCATCGCCGATATTGGCGACGTGGTAGAAAAGCTGCAGGCTGTCGATGAAGCGCCGCCCCGCGTCGCGGCCCTTGGCGAGTTCGAAGCCGACGAGGCCGCCGAACTTGCCGTTGAGATATTTGTCGGCGCGCTGGCGTGCCGCGCCGCTCTGCACCGAGGGGTGAATGACCCTCGCGACCTCGGGGCATTTGGCCAGAAAGGCCGCCACCGCGCTTGCATTGGCGACATGGCGCTCGATGCGCAGACTCAGCGTCTCGATGCCCTGCAGGGTGAGAAACGCATTGAACGGCGAGATGGCGGAGCCGAGATCGCGCAGCAGAATGACGCGCGCGCGGATGATATAGGCGACCGGGCCGATCGGCTTGACGGCCTCGACCCACACCGCGCCGTGGTAGCTGGCGTCCGGCGTATTGAGGGCGGGCTGGCGCTCGGGGAATTTCTCCCAATCGAAATTGCCGCCGTCGACGATGATGCCGCCGATCGACGTGCCGTGTCCGCCAAGATATTTGGTCGAGGAATAGACGATGATCGCCGCGCCGTGATCGAGCGGGCGCGCGATGAGGGGCGTGGCCGTATTGTCGACGATGAGCGGGATGCCGAGGCCGCGCCCGATCGCCGCCACTTCCGCGATGGGAAATACGATGAGCTTCGGGTTGGGCAGCGTCTCGGCGTAATAGGCGCGGGTGCGCGCGTCGGTCGCGCGGCGGAAGTTTTCTGGATCGCTGGGATCGACGAAGCGCACCTCGATGCCCTGGTCCTTCAGCGTATTGGCGAAGAGGTTCCAGGTGCCGCCGTAAAGGTCGGTCGAGGAAACGATATTGTCGCCGGCGCGCGCCAGATTCTGCACCGCGAAGGCGGAAGCGGCCTGTCCTGAGGCGACTGCGAGCGCGGCGACGCCGCCTTCCAGCGCCGCGACGCGCTTTTCGAGCACGTCATTGGTGGGATTGCCGATGCGCGTGTAGATATTGCCAAGCTCCTTCAGCGCAAAGAGATTGGCGGCGTGTTCGGTGCTGTTGAACTGGTAGGAAGTCGTTTGATAGATCGGTACGGCGACCGCGCCCGTTGTCGGGTCGGCGCGCCAACCCGCGTGAAGGACAAGCGTTTCAGGCTTCTGGGCAGGCTCGGACATGGGTCGCTCCATGGTTAGGTTGGATCAAACGAAACGGCGGCGAGGCTCGTCGTTCATTTCAACAGAATATTAATTTCATAGATTTAGTCAAGTGATGACTTTTCCCCTACTAAGGGGAAAGCGGCCGCTCCGATCTCCGCGCCGCGGGCCAAAGTTAACTTTGACATAGTCTATCAAAATAGTATTCTGATGTAAATCGGCGCATCCGGCCCGAACCGCAAGATTGAGGCTCGGCCCGGGCCACCGCAGGATCCGTTCAGATGGGAGCGCTCGAAGATGGGGGCGACGCCGATGAAAGCCTTCGCCAATGGTTCGCCGTTCGAGCCTTCGCTTGACGAGTTTCGCGCCGCGATGCGCGAACTGGCGGGCGCGGTCAGCGTCATTTCCTGCGGTCAGGACGAGCGCCGCACCGGCTTTACCGCAACTTCGGTCTCTTCGCTGTCGCTGGAGCCGCCGACCCTCATCATCAGCGTCAACCGCGCCTCGTCGAGCTGGCCGGTCTTGCGTGAAGCGCCGAGCTTCGGCGTCAATATTCTCTCAACTTCCCATCGCGACCTTGCGCACCGCTTCGCTGGCCAGACCGGGGCCGAAGGCTCGCAGCGCTACGAGGGCGGCCATTGGTCTATTGGCGCGGCGATTACGACCAATTGGGCTGGTCGCCGGACGAAATAGCCAACGCCGTCGGATTGCCCTGCCGCAACTAGCGCTTTTGGCCGCGAAGCGCGCCGCGCCGGCGCGGGATCACGGCTCCAGTTCGCTGTCCCAATAGAGATAGTCCATCCAGCTCTCATGCAGATAATTGGGCGGAAACAGGCGCCCGTTCTGGTGGAGGTCGTGGACGGTGGGCTGATACGGCATGGTCGCGGGCCACATGCGGGCGGCGGCGGGCAGCAGGTCGCCCTTGCGCAGGTTGCAGCACGAACAGGCGGCGACCACATTCTCCCAGCAGGTCAGCCCGCCCTTCGACCGCGGCACCACATGGTCGAAGGTCAGTTCGTCGCGATCGCCGCAATATTGGCAAGTGAAGCGGTCGCGCAGGAACACATTGAACCTTGTAAAAGCGGGAAATCTCGACGGCTTCACATAGTTCTTCAGCGAGACGACGGAAGGCAGCCGCATCTCGAACGAGGGGCTGCGCACCGTCATGTCATAGAGCGAAACGATATTGACCCGATCGAGGAACACCGCCTTGATCGCATCCTGCCAGCACCAGATCGACAGCGGGTAATAGCTCAGCGGACGGAAATCCGCATTGAGCACCAAGGCCGGACAGGTTTCCGGCGACACCGCTCGGACGTGAATCGTCAACCGGACGCTCCGTTCCACCTCGCACAAGCCAATCGGACCCGAATCCGATTGTCATAATAGTCTACAACTGGCGTGACGGACTTGTGAAGGCGCCCCTTTGGGGCGATGCGGCGCTAGGCCGCGGCCGCCTCGATCGCCTCGATATCCTCGTCCGAAAGGCCAAAATGATGGCCGATCTCATGGACGAGGACGTGGGTCACGACGATTGCCAGACTATCCTCCCCTTCGCACCAGAAGTCGAGCAAGGGGCGGCGATAGAGCCAGATCATATTGGGGAGGGTTCCGGTTTCCTGGACGGCGGGGCGCTGCGCCATGCCGCGGCCGCGAAACAGCCCGAGCAGGTCGAATTCCGTCTGCGCCCCCATTTCATCGAGCGTTTCGTCATCGGGAAAATCGACGACCTGGATGATGAGGCCCTGGCAAAGCCGCTTGAATTCGTCGGGCAATCGCTCGAACGCCGCCTCGGCCAGGCGCTCGATGTCGGCCGCCGTCGGGGCGCCGATCGCCGTCCAATCGACGATTGCCGGGGTCTCGTTCATCGGGAGGAACCTTCCATGTGCCGCGACGTTCTTTCCGCAACCTTGCCTTGCAAACTCCCGTGGTCAAACTTTTTTGAACGGAATTTGGCGAAGAAGGCATCCCGCGGGGATTGCAGACCGCAATTACCGAACGAAGTAAGACGCGAAGACGGAGGCGAAAATGTCAGACGCCCGATATTTCGACGAAGACGCCTATGACGCGCCTGTGAGCGATAATGACGTTCAGACCATGGCGCGCCGCCAGTTCGGTATTTCCTTGGTCGTCGGCTTTGCGCTTATGGTCGCGGCGTGCCTGATGGCCGTGACGACGCTGCGCGCCGCGCCGGCCTCCTCGGTCGAAATGACCGCGCACCACAAGATCATCCGCATCGACGCGCCGCGCATAGAAGTCGCGCAGCCCGCCCAGAACGCGCTAACCCGAGGATAAACCGGCCGAATCTCTTGGCGTCATTGCGAGCGGAGCGAAGCAATGACGGTAGGCCCGTTCGGCCTAATACAATCTGCTTTATCGAACGGGGCCGAGCGCCCGCGACCGTAATTCCTCCAATTCCCCGGACATTTTGCGCGTGCGCGCGGCGAGCGCCGCCCTCATTCGCGCCGCTTCTTTGGGGAATTCGCCCAGCACCCGGTGAAACACGCCGCGCGAAATGCGCAGCACGACAGAATTTTCCCTGGCGCGCGCGCTCGATGGCCGCAAAACCTCGGCGATCATCGCGTTTTCGCCGATCAGCGCGCCGGCGCTCGCCACCCGCACCCGCTCCCCGGCATGGCCGCGGGCGGTCAGCGCAACAGAGCCCGACAGCACGAAATAGCCGCAATCGGCCGAATCGCCCTCCTCGAACAGCCGCTCGTTGGCGGCGAGCTTGCGCTTCTCGGCCGAAAAGACGATGAGCTGCACCGCATCGTGCGGCAGCAGATTGAATGGCCGCGTCCGCGAAAGACGCCCGATGTCTTCCTCAAGCGTCATTTCAGATTGCCTTGCAATTCATGGCAGCAGCTTGTAGCCGCCGGCATCGGTGACGAGCAGGCGCGCGTCGGCGGGATCAACCTCGATCTTCTGGCGCAGCCGGTAAATATGCGTTTCCAGCGTATGGGTCGTCACGTTGGCGTTATATCCCCACACGTCCTTCAGCAGCACTTCGCGCGAGACGACCTGCCGATCGGCGCGATGCAGGAATCGCAAGATCGCCGCTTCCTTCTCGGTCAGGCGCAGGCGCGCGCCTTTTTCATTGATGAGGTTTTTCGAGGCGGGCCGGAAAATATAGGGGCCGATCTGAAATTCGGCGTCTTCGCTGGCTTCGTGCTGACGCAATTGAACGCGCAGGCGCGCCAGCAAAACCGCGAAACGGAACGGCTTGGAAATGTAATCATTGGCGCCCGCGTCAAGGCCAAGCACGGTGTCGGCGTCCGAATCATGGGCGGTCAGCATGATGATCGGGCGCTTGAACCCGTCCTTGCGCATCAGCCGGACCGCCTCGCGCCCGTCCATATCGGGCAGGCCGACATCCATCACGATGAGATCGGGCGGATTGTCATGCGCGATGGCGCGGGCCGAAGTCGCGTTTTCGGCGACCGAGACCGAAAATTCCTCATGCAGCGCCAATTGTTCGGCGAGCGCGCCGCGTAGCTCGGAATCATCGTCGACGATGAGGATGTGACGGGTCTGAACCATGAAGGAATCTCTCGCGCGAAGCCGCTTTGGCGGCGATCATAGCCGGTTTTGCCGCAATCCGCATAGATGAGACCTGGTTGCGACAAAGCGCAACCTGTTCACCCTATGGTCATATTTAGGGTGCTTCTATCCGCGGCGCGGGGGCGCAGACGACGGCTTGTCCATGGCTATTCCAGACCCGCGCTTGCTTGTCGCTTTCAACCGATTCGGTCTTGGCCCACGCCCCGGCGACCTTGCCAAGACGGGCGATCCGCGCGAGGCGATTCTCGCCGAACTGAACGCGCCCCGCATCGCCCTGATCGACGATCCCGCGCTGCTGCGCACGCCCCTTGCGCTGCAAGCGGTCTATGAAGACCAGGATCGCAAGAAACAAGAACGCGAACGCTTGAGCCAGGACAAACTGGCGCAGCTTGGCATGCCCGCGCCCAATGTCGCGTCATTGATCGTGACGCCGCCAGCTTCCCCTGCGCCGCTGGTTCCCGTCATGGCGCCCACCCCGTCGGCGCCGCCTATGGCGGGCCAGAAGATGTCGGCCCCGATCATGGCGCCGCAGCCCCCGCCCGAGCAGCAGATTTTCCGCGCCGAGGCGGCGGCGCGCCTCGCCCATGCCTGCGCCGCGCCGGTTGGCTTTGCCGAAAGATTGGTCGCCTTCTGGTCGAACCATTTCTGCATCTCGGTCGCCAAGAGCAATATCGGGCGCGCCTGCGCCGGCGCTTTCGAGCGCGAGGCGATCCGCCCCTATGTGACGGGCCGCTTCGCCGATATGCTGCGCGCGGTCGAGCAGCATCCCGGCATGCTGAATTTCCTCGACAATGCGCAATCGATCGGCCCCAATTCTAAGGCGGGGCAGAATCGCAAACGCGGATTGAACGAGAATCTGGCGCGCGAAATCCTCGAATTGCATACGATGGGCGTTGGCTCGGGCTATAGCCAGACCGATGTGACGCAACTCGCGCAGATCATCACCGGCTGGACGTTCGCCGGGCGCGAGGGCAAGCTTGGCGAGCCCGGCTCCTTCATCTTCAACGCCAATGCGCATGAACCGGGCGCGGCGACCTTGCTGGGGCGCGTTTATGCGCAGGACGGCCTCGCCCAGGGCGAGGCGGCGCTCGCCGACATCGCGCGCCAGGGCTCGGTGGCGACCCATATCGCCAGGAAATTCGCACGCCATTTCGTCGCCGACGATCCCGATCTCGCGCTCATAGCAAGGCTCGCCAAAGTGTTTAGGGATAGCGAGGGCGATCTTGGCGCGCTGGCGCAGGCGCTGATCAAGGACGAGGCGGCGTGGCGCGCGCCGGCCGCGAAAATCCGCAATCCATGGGAGATCGTAGTGGCCGCCCAGCGGGCCTTCAACCGGCCCGCCGGCGACGCTGGGCCAGCGCTCAACGCGATGAACCTGCTCGGCATGCCGCTTTGGCAGCCCGGCGGGCCAAACGGTTTTTCCGACGACACGACGGCCTGGGCTTCGCCCGAAGGCATGAAGATGCGCCTCGAACTTGCCGCCCAATTCGCGCGCCAGACCAAAGACGCGCCAAGCCCCGTGAGCCTTCTCGACGATATCCTCGGGCCGAGCGTCTCGAGCGAAACGCGCGACACGGTGACGCGCGCCGAATCGCGCGAACAGGCGTTCGCGCTGCTCATCATGTCGCCTGAATTTCAGCGGAGATAGAACCATGCTGCTTTGCCAGGCGCCTTCGCTATCTCGCCGCGCGCTGCTCGCAGCGGGCGGCGCGCTGTTCGCCTGGGCCCATATTCCCTCTTTCGCCAGGGCCGCCGACGCGCGCGATCCCCGCCTTGTCGTCATCATCCTGCGCGGCGCGCTCGACGGCCTGTCGGCTTTGGCGCCGATCGGCGATCCCGACTATGCCGCGCTGCATGGCGAACTCGCGCTGCAATGGGGCGGCGATCATCCTGCGCTCGCTATCGATTCGTTCTTCGGGCTGAACCCGGCCATGCCGAATTTCGCGCGGCTCTATGGCGCGCGCCAGGCGATCCTGGCGCATGCCTGCGCGACAAACTATCGCGAACGCTCGCATTTCGACGGGTAGGACGTGCTGGAAAGCGGCATGCCGGGCCCCGGCCAAGTTCAAAGCGGCTGGCTCAACCGGGCGATTGCCGCGCTGCCCAAGGGCGAGCGCGTCGCCGAGCGCGGCGGCCTCGCCGTCGGGACCACACCGCCGCTGGTGCTGCGCGGCGGCGCGCCGATTCTCGGCTGGGCGCCGTCCGGCATGGCCGCCCCGACCGACGATCTGACCGCCAGATTGATGAACCTCTACGCCCATCGCGATCCAGCTTTAGCCTCCGCGCTGCAGGCCGGCGTCGACGCCGATCATATGGCGATGAAACAGGGCATGGACGGGGTCAAGGCGGGCGGCGATATCGCCGCGGCGATGCACAAGGCGGCCGAGGGAGCGGCGCGCCTTATCAGCGCCGACGACGGCCCCCGCATCGCCGCGCTCGCTTTCGACGGCTGGGACACGCATGCCAATGAGGGCGGCGCGACGGGGCGCCTCGCCCAATTGCTCGGCGGCCTCGACGGCGCCATCGCGGCTTTCGAGACCGAACTCGGCGCGCATTGGAAGGACACAATCGTCGTCGCCATCACCGAATTTGGCCGCACCGTCCATATCAACGGCACGACCGGCACCGACCACGGCACTGGAACGGTGGCGTTCCTGGCCGGCGGCGCGCTCAACGGCGGGCGCGTCCTCGCCGACTGGCCGGGCCTGAAGACCGCCGACCTCTACGAGAATCGCGACCTCAAGCCGACGACGGATATTCGCGCCGTACTGAAGGGCCTGCTCGCCGATCAATTCGGCCTGTCGGCGGATGTGCTCGCGCGCACGGTGTTTCCCGACACATTGGGCGTGAAGCCGATGAGCGGACTGGTGGCGGGGTAACAGCCGGATGCGCTCTGGGTTGAATCGCGACGCCGCTCGGGGCCCGCTTCGCTATGGCGCCATTGTTCGCATGCAGGCCATTATTTTCATCCTTGAGAGCTTGTCAATGACGGGCCTATTGGCGCGCCGCCTTCGGCGGTGGCCCGAAGGGCCATCATTGACAAGCTCTCAAGGATGAAAAACGCTCCGCCATGCGAAACGATGGATCCGCCCCGACCTCGGCGATCTGGCCAGCCCCCACTACAGCTCCAATTCCACTTTCACCGGCACGTGATCGGACGTGCGCTCCCAGCCGCGCGCGTCGCGCAGCACTTCCATCGAGCGGAGATTGGCGCCGAGCTTGGGGCTGACCCAGATATGGTCGAGCCGGCGGCCCTTGTTGGCGAGCGCCCAGTCGGGCGAGCGATAGCTCCACCAAGTGTAGAGCTTCTCCGAATCCGGCACGAATTTACGCAAAGCGTCGACCCATTCGCCGGCGCCCTGCACGCGTGCCAATTTCTCCACCTCGATCGGCGTGTGGCTGACGACCGACAGCAGCGCCTTATGGCTCCAGACATCCTGTTCGAGCGGCGCGATATTGAGATCGCCGACCAGGATCGCTCGCCCGGCCGCGATTTTCTCCTCACCGATCCATGCCGCCATTTCGTCGAGGAAGGCGAGCTTATGGGCGAATTTCTCGTTGACCGCCGGGTCCGGCTCGTCGCCGCCGGCCGGCACGTAAAAATTATGGATTTCGAGGCCGAGATTGTCGCCGCCCAAAGTCACATGCATATGGCGCGAATCGCCCTTGCCGCAGAATTCCCGCTTTCTGCTGGCGTGAATCGGCAGGCGCGAGACGATGGCGACGCCGTGATAACCCTTCTGCCCGTTGATCGCGATGTGCTCATAGCCGAGCTTGTGAAACTCGGACAAGGGAAACTCGGCGTCGCGGCATTTGGTCTCCTGCAGACACAATACGTCCGGCTGCTGCTCCTGCAGATAACGCGCGACGAGCCCGATGCGCAGACGCACCGAATTGATGTTCCAGGTGGCGACGGTAAAGCGCATGCGGGGGCTCGGAGCAAAGGGACGGCGGACAATGGACGCTTTGCGAGGGGTTGCAAGGCCGCGCGCCGATTTGCCCACAGCGCAGGCGCTCAAGCGGCGGAAGCGCGCCGCTACTTCTTTTGTCCGATCATCCGCTGCTCGTCGATCTTGAACAGAGTCTCGTCGAGCTTGGTCGTCAGGTCGAGATTGAACAGCGTCACGACGGTCGGGAGTCCCTGCGCGTCGTCGACCGTCCATTGCTTGAGCGCGAAACTCGTGGGGTCGAACACAAGCTCGATGCGCGCCTCGCCGCCGAGCGTCGCCTTGTCGTCGATCTTGATCGTCACGGCGCTGTCATTCGTCTCGACGCCGAGGACATGGGTGTCCTTGGCCAGATCGACCGATTCGTCGAGGAGGAATTTCAACGGCGTCTGGCCGATGAGATAGAGATCCTGGGTGTCGAGCTTCTGGTCGCGCACCGCGACGCTGCGTCCGTCGGCGATGACCTCAAGCCGGTCGGGCGGGGCGAACTGGAAACGCATGCGGCCCGGGCGCTCGACATAGAGCTTGCCTTCCGAGCGATGGCCGTCAGGTCCGATCTGCACGAAATCGGCCGTCATCACTTGCGCGCTCTCGAAAAAGGCGTTGGCCCGGCGCACCGCCTCGGCCGCGCTGATCGCCTGTTTGGGCGCCGGTTTGGCGTCCTTGGTTTCCTTGGCGTCATTGGCGGGCTTGGCCTTCGGCGCCGGGGCGTGCAGATCGACCGGCGCGTCCTGCGCCAGTGCGAACCCGCAAAACCCGATCAGCGCCAGCGCCGGCAAAGCGATCACCCGCAAAATCGACATTATGGCTCCTTGGCCGGCTGTTCCCTGGCGCGCCGGCTCTTAAGCAGCCGATGTGGCGTTAATTGGACAGGGCGCCAAGCGGTCCTTGACCGCCCGCTTTCGCCTCAATCGTCCTGCTCGATCGAGAAGGCGCCGCGGTCGACGCCCTCGCCGACCAGGATTTCACGCTTGCCCGAATGATTGGCGGGGCCGACGACGCCCTCCTTCTCCATCCGCTCCACCAGCGAGGCGGCCTTGTTATAGCCGACCGACAGGCGGCGCTGGATGTAGCTGGTCGAGCATTTGCGGTCGCGCAGCACGATATTGACGGCGCGGTCGTAATAATCGCCCGCCTCCTCGGCGTCCATCGAACCGGGCGAGGGAGAGCTGCCGCCGGCCTCATCGTCTTCGCTCGGCGCCTCGTCCTCGGTGATGGCGGTCAGATATTCCGGCTGGCCTTGCGTCTTCAGATGCGCGACGATTTTTTCCACTTCATTGTCGGCGACGAACGGCCCGTGCACGCGCGAGATGCGGCCGCCGCCCGCCATATGGAGCATGTCGCCCTGGCCAAGCAGTTGTTCGGCGCCTTGCTCGCCCAGGATCGTGCGGCTGTCGATCTTCGAGGTCACTTGGAACGAAATGCGGGTGGGGAAATTCGCCTTGATCGTGCCAGTGATGACGTCCACCGACGGGCGCTGCGTCGCCATGATGAGATGGATGCCCGCCGCGCGGGCCATTTGCGCCAGGCGCTGGATCGCCCCTTCGATGTCCTTGCCCGCGACCATCATCAGGTCGGCCATTTCGTCGACGATAACGACGATATAGGGCAATTCGACGAGGTCCATCTCCTCCTGTTCGTAAATCGCCTCGCCCGTCTCGCGGTCGAAGCCGGTCTGGACGGTGCGGGTGATTTTCTCTTCCCTCGCGGCGGCTTCCGCGACGCGGGCGTTGAACCCGTCGATATTGCGCACGCTGACCTTGGACATTTTCTTGTAGCGGTCCTCCATCTCGCGCACCGCCCATTTCAGCGCGACCACCGCCTTTTTCGGATCGGTCACGACAGGCGTCAGTAGATGGGGAATGCCGTCATAGACGGACAGTTCGAGCATTTTGGGATCGACCATGATGAGCCGGCACTGTTCGGGCTTCAGCCGATAAAGCAGCGACAGGATCATCGTATTGATGGCGACCGATTTGCCCGAGCCGGTCGTGCCGGCCACCAGGAGATGCGGCATGCGCGCGAGATCGACGATCACCGGCTCGCCGCCGATGGTTTTTCCGAGCGCGATCGGCAGCCGGTGCTTCGATTTCTCGAAATCCTGGCTGGCGAGCAATTCGCGCAAATAGACGGTCTCGCGGCGCTGGTTGGGCAGTTCGATGCCGATCGCATTGCGTCCCTGCACCACGGCGACGCGGGCCGAGATCGCCGACATCGAGCGCGCGATATCGTCGGATAGGCCGATCACGCGCGAGGACTTGATGCCCGGCGCCGGCTCCAGTTCGTAGAGCGTGACGACCGGGCCGGGGCGCACATTGATGATTTCGCCCTTGACGCCGAAATCGTCGAGCACGCCTTCGAGCAGGCGCGCGTTCTGCTCCAGCGCGTCCTCGGAAATCTTGGAGGCGACGAGCTTTTTGGGCTCGGCCAGCATGAACAAGGGCGGCAATTGATAATCGGCGCGATCGAGCAGCGACGGCTGCGCCTCGTTGACGATGCGCCGTCCGGCCTTGATGGCGCCGGCGGGCGCGGCGACGCGCGAGGCGCCGCCCGCCGCCATCGCGGCGTCCTGGGGTCTTGCGCCGCCGCCCGCCTGGCTGAAGGACGGCTCGACGCGGCGCGCCGATCGCAACGCGAGGCCGGATTCGTCGTCCGAGGAAAAGGCGCTGGCCTGAGGGTTGAGCCATGGCGCGCGCGGCGGCGCGCCAGCCGACGCCTTCTGGCGCGTCCTGGCGGCAAACATCCGGCGCAGCGCGCTCTTTACGGTCAGAAGCGCGTGGATCGCGGCGCCGAGCAACACGAGGCCGAAGCCCGGCTCGCCGTCGAAATCCTCGTCCTCGCCATCGCTCGGCTCCGGCGCCCGGCGCCGGGGCGCGGCCGTCATTTTGGCGTTGGGCTCGATTTCGTCGGGGTCCGACGTCCTCATCAGGCCAAAACCGGCCGCCGCGGTCAAAGTAAGGATCGCGGCGCCAGCCAGAGCCAGACCGGCGATCAGCATGCCGCTCGTCGAGCCGCCGACGAAATAGCGGGGAACCCATAAGACGGCGTCGCCCAGGACGCCGCCGAGGCCCGTCGGCAGCGGCCAACGGGCGGGGGCCGGCAGAAACGAGGCAAGGCCGGCGGCGGCGGTCGAGCCGACCAGCCAAAGAACGAGGCGGACGCGCGCGTGCTCCAGCCGGCGGCGCGTCAACAGGCGCCAGCCCCAGAAGGCGGGCGGCGTCAGCGCAACGATGCAAGAAAGCCCCATGCATTGCATCGCGATATCGGCGGCGATGGCGCCGGGGGCGCCCAGCAGATTGTGGATCGCCGTCGATGTCGCATGATTGAGGCTGGGATCTTCGACCGACCAGGTCAGCAAGGCGAGCGACATCGCCCCGACGCCGCACAGCACGCCGAGGCCGACCAGCTCGGCGGCGCGCCGTTTGGGCAATTCCCGCACGGAATCGGGCAGATAGTCGATGATCGAAAAGCTTGTGGTTCGCATGGAATCGTCCGCAACTCGACCGGATCGGGGCGGCTCCGGGCGCCGGTCATGCTGCAAACTAGGCGCGCGGAGTTAATGCCGGCCTAACCTTAATGCGATCGCCCGCGCCGTCCGCGAAGGCCGAAGTTTTCACCGCCGGGCCGGTGACAAAAAAACGCCCTCGTGAGAGGGCGCTGAGTTGGGGAGGAACGGAGGAAAAACGCGGCGGGCTGTCAGGAGGTCCGTTGGGAAACCGTGTTGAGGCTCGCCCTGCAAATTATCTGCCAGTCGAAAGCGGGAGGTTAAGGGGCGGCCGCGCGTCGCGCCGCCGCCCCATCCTTGTCCTACTGCACGATTTCGCCGTGCAACGCGAGATCGAGGCCGTCGCGCTCGATTTCCTCGCTGACTCTCAAGCCGATCGTCATATCGACCAGCTTCAGGATGATCAGCGATACGATGGCGTCATAGACGACGACGGTGCCAATGCCGATCAACTGATTGACGACCTGCCCGGGATTGCCTTCGATGAGGCCAGACGTGCCGCCATATTCGTTGATCGCGAAGACGCCGGTCAGCACGGCGCCGATGGCCCCGCCGATGCCGTGGACGCCGAAGCAGTCCAGCGAGTCGTCGTAGCCGAAGGCTGCTTTGAGGCTGGTCGCCCCGAGGTAGCAGCCGATGCCGCAGGCGACGCCGATCACCATCGAGCCGATCGGGCCTACAAAGCCCGAAGCCGGCGTGATCGCCACAAGTCCCGCGACGGCGCCCGAGCATATGCCGATGACCGTCGGCTTGCCGCGATGGATCCATTCGACGAACATCCAGGTCAGCGCCGCTACGGCGGTGGCGATCTGAGTGACCGTCATAGCCATGCCCGCTTGCATGCCGGCGGTGGTCGCCGAACCCGCGTTGAAGCCGAACCAGCCGACCCACAGAAGCGCCGCGCCGATGAAGGTCAGCACCATGTTATGGGCGGGGCCGGTATCCTTGCGTTTACCGAGCATGATGGCGCACATCAGGCCGGCGACGCCAGCGTCGATGTGCACGACCGTGCCGCCCGCGAAGTCGAGGACGTGAACGAGCGCCTTATCGTTGGCCGAGTTGAAGATGCCGTCCGGCCCCCACAGCCAATGGGCGACCGGGGAGTAGACGAAAATCGCCCACAATCCGATGAACCACAGCATCGCCGAGAACTTCATACGCTCGGCGAAGGCGCCGGCGATGAGAGCTGGCGTGATGATCGCGAAGGTCATCTGGAAGGCCATATACACCGATTCAGGGATCGTCGGGGCCAGCGAATTGGGGTTGCCGATGTTATTGGTGCTGTCGCTCAATATTCCTTGCAGGAATGCTCGACTCAACCCCCCGATAAACGGCGTTCCGGCCGTGAACGTCGTGCTGTAGGTGACGATGGCGTAGATCACCGTGACGAGACAGGTGATGGCGAAGCTCGTCATCACGGTGTCGCCGACGTTCTTCTTGCGCACCATGCCGCCGTAGAAGAGGCCGAGGCCAGGTATCGTCATCATCAGGACGATGGCCATCGAGGTCAGCATCCACGCCGTGTCGCCGTTATTGGGTGTGCATTTGGTCAGAATCGCCGGGACGGCCGGGACGGCCGCGAATTTGTCGGTGGCGTCGACGGCCGCAACGGCGCCGGCGCAAGCGGGTGTCGCCGGCGGAGCCGGCAAGGCGGCGGCCGGAGCGGCCGCTGCGGGGGCGGCCGCTGCGGGGGCCGCGGCGGCGGGAGCGGCGGCTGGCGCATCGTCGGCGCGCGACGGGTTTAGCCCCGAAAATCCGATCAGCGCGGCAATTGCCAGCGCCGGCGCGAGGCCAGTAAGGAACCGAGACAGTTTCATTTCAGGAAACTCCAATTGAAGGGGGACGGGTCGCCTCAGAGGGCGTCTGAATCTTTTTCGCCCGTGCGGATGCGGACCGCCGAGTCGATGCCGTAGACGAATATCTTGCCGTCGCCGATCTGGCCGGTTCGCGCGGCCGCCGTGATCGCCTCGATCACCTGATCGACGAGACTGGCGTTGACCGCGACTTCAATCTTCAGCTTGGGCAGGAAGCTCACGGCATATTCCGCGCCCCGATAAATTTCTGTATGCCCCTTCTGTCGGCCATAGCCCTTGACCTCGGTAACCGTCAGGCCGTGCACGCCGATGGAGGTGAGCGCATCGCGCACCTCCTCAAGCTTGAACGGCTTAATAACTGCCATCACTATTTTCATGTGCCTCATCCCAGCTTGGCGGGTCCCTAGGGCCTTGAGAACGAGCAAGCCCTTTCCCGCGCGGTGTCGGCTGGGCGCGCTAAGTCGCCCCGCTCAAGACCTTCTTAACAAGCCTCGTGCCAAGCGATTGGGGGCGCGATAAGTCGATGAAATGTTGGAATGTTCGGTGAGACTGGGCGAAAGGAGGTCGTGCTGGGCCCGCCACGCCCGCGCCATTGCCTAAATAACGGGCGCCCAGAAACTAGTCAGGCGTTCGGGGCGTGCGTTGCCGGATCAGCCCCTCCTGCGCCACGCTCGCCACCAGCACTCCGGCGCGCGAATAGAGTAGGCCGCGCGTCAGACCGCGCGAGCCGCCGGCATTCGGGCTGTCCTGCACGTACAGCAGCCATTCGTCGGCGCGGCACGGGCGATGGAACCACAAGGCGTGATCGAGGCTGGCGACCTGGAATTCCGGATCCGAGACGGCAAAGCCATGGGCGACGAGCGCGGTGTCCAGCAAGGTCATGTCGGACAGAAACGCCAGCGCGGCGCGATGAATTGCCCAATCGTCGGGCAATGGCCCCGCAATGCGAATCCACAGGGATTGCCGGGGCTCCCTGGGCACGCCCCTGGCGCCCGGCGCATAACGGGACAGATCGATCGGGCGAATCTCGATCGGGCGGATGCGATCGAAGAAACCCTGCATGCGCTGCTGCGCTTTTTCGCCGACGAACCGCAACAGGTCGATCGGGTCGGGCAGACTGTCGGGATCTGGCGTGACTGGCATCGCCAGGGAATGTTCGACGCCTTGTTCCTCGACCTGAAACGAGGCCGAGAGCGAAAAGATCGCCTTGCCGTGCTGGATCGCGACGACGCGGCGCGTGGTAAAACTCTTGCCGTCGCGGATGCGGTCGACTTCGAAAACAATCGGGACCAGCGGATCGCCCGGCAAAATGAAATAGGCGTGCAGCGAATGCGGATTGCGCCCCTCGACCGTGCGCGAGGCGGCGACCAGCGCCTGCGCGATCACCTGCCCGCCAAATACGCGCTTCCAACTATTTTGCGGCGAGCGCCCGCGAAATATGTCGACCTCGATGGTTTCGAGATCGAGATTGGCGACGAGACCGGCGGCGCTGCCCAACATGCGGATCCTCGAACGGGTTTGCGCTGCAACGTGACGGCCTATCGCGGCCAGCGTCAAGAGCGCAGGGCGTGGGACCGCGAGCGTCTCGCTCGCAATCGCCGCGGCGCCAAGTGCGAGCGGGACGCTCGCGGTCCCAGCAGCGCTTCGCCCGTCACTCCCCGTAGGGCGCCCAGATATTCTTGATCTGCGTCGCGCGGCGCAGAAACTGCCGGCCCTGCGCCTCGCTCGAACGCCAGTCGCGAAAATGGCTGTCGGTCCAGGTCGCCTTCAGGTTGCTGACGGAGGCCGCCTCGACCATTTTGGCGCCGCTGGCCGCGCCGCAATACCAAAGCGCGTCGACGCCCTCGTGGTCGGCCAGCACTTTGGCCAGGACATCGCGCTCGCCCGTGACGATATTGACGACGCCGGCCGGCACGTCGCTGGTGTCGAGCACCTGATAGAGATCGGTCGCGGCGAGCGGATGGCTTGGCGAGGGCGCGACGACGACCCGATTGCCCATCGCGATAGCCGGCATCACTAAGGACACGAGCGCCAGCAGCGGAGCCTCGTCGGGGCAGACGATCCCCATGATTCCCCACGGTTCGTTCATCGCGAGCGTGATGTGGCGCGATTTGGTGGAATGGACGGCGCCGTCGAATTTGTCGGCAAAGCCCGCATAGAAGAAAGTGCGGCGAATGGCGGCTTCGACTTCGCCCGCCGCTTCCTTGAGCGAGGCGCCGGTCATCTCGGCAACGCGCGCGGTGAATTCGGCGGCGCGGGCGTCGAGATTTTCGGCGAGATAGAACAGCACTTGCGCGCGATTGTGCCCGGTCGCCGCGCCCCAGGCGGCCGCTTTGCCGGCCGCCTCGACCCCGTTGCGAATGTCCTTGCGATTGCCTAAGGCCGCAAGGCCGACGCTGAGGCCACGGCGGTTGACGACCGAATAGGAATAGCCGGAATCGGGCCGCGCCTGCTTGCCGCCGACATAGAGCTTGGCGGTCCGGTCGATGCCGATCGGGCCGTTGCTGGCCGTCGCGCTGTCGCCCGGAGCCGCCGAAAGCGACGCCGGACTTTTCTCTTTGCGATCGACTTTGGCCGCCGGCTTGGCGGGCGCGAGATATTCGCCGAGGCCCTCGCGGCCGCCTTCGCGGCCGAAGCCGCTCTCGCGATAGCCGCCGAACCCGGCGGCGGCGTCGAACAGGTTGGTGGAATTGATCCAGATGACGCCGGCCTTGATCTGCGCGGCGACCTCCAGCGACCGGTTGATGTTCTCCGACCAGATGGAGGCGGCCAGGCCGTAGCGCGTGTTATTGGCGAGCGCGACCGCCTCGTCGGGCGTGCGGAACGTCATGGCGACCAGCACCGGGCCAAAGATTTCCACCTCCGCCAGCAGCGAGGCGGGCTCGATATCGGTGACGAGCGTCGGCGGATAGAAACAGCCTTGCGTCGGCAGGGCGGTCTTCGGCTGCCAGACCGTCGCGCCCTCGCGCGCTCCCTGATCGACGAGTTGCCGGATGCGCTGCAATTGGATGGGCGCGACGATGGCGCCGATATCGGTCGATTTGTCGAGGGGATCGCCGACCCGCAAATGCTCCATGCGCGCGCGCAATTTGCCATAGAGGCGCTCGGCGGCGCCTTCCTGCACGAGGAGGCGCGAGCCGGCGCAGCACACCTGGCCCTGGTTGAACCAGATCGCGTCGACGACGCCTTCGACCGCGCTGTCGAGATCGGCGTCCTCGAACACCACGAAGGGCGATTTGCCGCCTAACTCCAGCGATAGTTTCTTGCCCGTTCCGGCAGTCGCCTTGCGGATGAGCCGGCCGACCTCGGTCGAACCGGTGAAGGCGATCTTGTCGACGCCCGGATGGGCGACCAAAGCCTCGCCCGGCGCGCCATCGCCCGTCACGATATTGACGACGCCGGGCGGCAGGCCGGCGTCGCGGCAGATTTCGGCGAAGGCCAGCGCGGTGAGCGGGGTAAATTCGGCCGGCTTCAGCACGATCGTATTGCCGGCCGCCAAAGCGGGAGCGATTTTCCAGGCCAGCATCAGCAGCGGGAAGTTCCACGGAATGATTTGGCCGCACACCCCGACCGGGCCCTGGCCGGGGAATTCCGTTTCGATCAATTCCGCCCAGCCGGCGTGATGATAGAAATGGCGCGCGGCAAGCGGCACGTCGAGATCGCGCGATTCGCGAATCGGCTTGCCATTGTCCATGCTTTCGAGCACCGCGAGGAAACGGTCGCGCTTCTGGATATGGCGCGCGAGCGCATAGAGATGGCGCGCGCGGATATGGCCTGGAGTGGCGGACCAATCCTTGAACGCCTTGCGCGCCGCCGAGACGGCGGCGTCAATATCCGCGCCCGTCCCTAGCGTCACCTTGGCGATCAGCTTGCCGGTGGCCGGATTGGCGACTTCGAACAGGGCGCCGGGCTTGGTGAACGCGCCGTCGATGAAATGGCCGAAGCCTTGGGCATGCGCGGCGAGCCAGGCGACGACATGGTCGTTGCTCTCCGGCGAGGGGCCGTATTCCATCGTGCGCAAGATATCCCTGATCTTTCCCATGGACTTTTTTCCTCACGCCATCGCGTGGCGATAGCTCGCCGAATAATGGCCGGTCGCGTAGTGATCGAGCTGGCGCTCGATATCGTTGAGCAAAGTGCTGGCGCCGATGCGGAAAAGATCGGGCCGCAGCCAGCGGTCGCCGAGCTCTTCCTTCATCAGGAACAGCCAGTTCAGCGCATCCTTGGCGGTGCGCAGCCCGCCGGCCGGCTTGAAGCCGATCTTGTGATCGGCCATCGCGCCGTAGTCGCGCAAAGCGCGCAGCATGACGAGGCTGACCGGCAAAGTGGCGTTGACGTCCTCCTTGCCGGTGGAGGTCTTGATGAAATCGGCGCCGGCCTGCATGGCGACCATGCTGGCGCCATAAACGTTGCGAAGCGTCTTGAGATCGCCTGTGCCGAGGATCGCCTTGAGATGCGCCTGGCCGCAGGCTTCGCGCATCGCCTTGACCTCGTCGTAAAGCGCCGCCCAGTCGCGGTTCAGCACATGGGCGCGCGTGATGACGATGTCGATCTCGCCCGCGCCCTCATCAACGGCGTAGGCGATCTCGGCGAGCCGTTGCTTGAGCGGCGTCAGTCCCGCGGGAAAGCCGGTCGCCACCGAGGCGACGGGAATGCCCGAACCCGCGAGCGCCTTGACGGCGGGGCCCACCATGGTTGGATAGACGCAGACCGCGGCGACAACAGGGGGATCGTCGGCCAGATCGAGCGCCTTGAGGAGTTCGTCGCTCAAGGGGCGGCGCGCCTTGGCGCAGAGCCGGCGCACCCGGCCCGGCGTATCGTCGCCCGCCAAGGTCGTCAGATCGATGCAGGTCAGGGCTTTAACGAGCCAGGCCGCCTGATATTCCTTCTTGACCGAACGGCGCGCGGCGAGGCTCGAGGTGCGCCGCTCGACCGCGCTGAGGTTGACGCCGACGCCCTCGAACCAGGCGGGATCGAGCGCCACGCCGGGATTGCGCTCGATATTATGGCCGGCAAGAGCGGCGCTGCTGCGATCGTCCATGGATGGCCTCCTTACGCGGCGCCCGCGTTCGCTCGACAAAAGACTTCGAATTCGGCCTCGGTCGCATAGGCTTTCTGGGTGCCGCGCCTTGTGATGGAATCGGCGGCGTAGCGCACCGCTTTGTTCAACGCCGCGTCGAGCCCGGCGCCGCCGACATAATAGCGCGCGAAGGCGCCGACGAACGCATCGCCCGCCCCCGTCGTGTCGACCGGCGTCACGCGGACCGGCGCGATGCGTTTGACCGCATCGGCGGTCAGCAGCATAGCGCCGCGCGAGCCCATCGTCACGATAATCGTCTCGATGCCCTTGGCCATCAGCGAGCGCGCCGCCGTCTCGATCTCGCCCTCGCTGCCGACCGGCAGGCCGGTGAGGATCGCCAGTTCCGTCTCGTTGGGCACAAGGAAGGTCGCGTTGCGAATCCGCTCGGGATCGAGATCGGCCAAAGCCGGGGCCGGGTTGAGCAGGGTTTTCACGCCATGGCGCTTGCCGAATTCGATCGCGGCGTAAACGGTCTCGACCGGGATTTCCAGTTGCAGCAGGATGAGGTCGCAGCTTTTGATATCCTCGGCCGCCAGCTCGATATCGGCGGGCGACAGATCGGCGTTGGCGCCCTTGACGATGAGGATCGAGTTTTCGCCCGACGGCTCGACCATGATCGGCGCGACGCCGCTGGAGCGCCCCTTCACACGCGTCACATATTTCGTGTCGATGCCGAAGCTGGCGAGATTTCGGATCGTATTGTCGGCGAACATGTCGTCGCCGACCTTGGTCACCATCAAAACCTCGGCGCCGAGTTTGGCCGCCGCCACCGCCTGATTGGCGCCCTTGCCGCCGTGGCCCATTTCGAAACTCGGCGCCTCGACGGTTTCGCCCCTGACCGGCATGCGCGCGACATAGGTCACGAGATCGACCATATTGCTGCCGATCACCGCGATGCGGCCATTCTTTAGCTTGCTCATCGGCGGGCGCCCTCAATGCTTTTTGCGGCCGCGGCCGCTCCGGTGGAATCGACATAGCCGATCTCAGTCGTAAAGCTGGCCTTCGCGCCGCCGGCAAGGCGGCGCACATTGCCCTTGCGCTTTTCGGCCAGATAGCCCTCGGGCTCGCAGGTCGCCGGCATCGCGAAAGCGGCGACACGCTGGTCGCTATTGGCGAGAATCCAGCGGATCGTATGCGGCATGATTTCAGGGTCCCAGGCGATCGTAAAGCCGTCGCCCTCGGCTCGCGCCATCATGAAATGCACGAGCCCGTCGGCGCCCCGTTTCAGGCCCTTGATGTAGAAGACCTGTTCGGGATCGTAGCGATGCGGCTCGCTCAACACTTCCATACGCGCCGGATTCCCAGCGAGTTCGGCGAGCAGCGCGCGGTAGTCGTCGTTGGGCGTAACATGGCCGGGAATGGCGGTGCGGGTGACGACATGCTCTGATGTGAAGGGGACCGGCTGCACGATGCGGCCATTCCCGGCGAAAGCGAAATTGACGTGGCAGAGATACATCAGATCCATCGGCGCCGCCGAAAGATTCTCGACCTCCATCGCGACATCGAAACGCGTCGCATCGGGGCGCAGCGCGACATGCGGCGTCGCCAGATAATGCGCGCCAAAGCCCATCGCATATTCGCGCTTTCCCGTGACGGCGATCCACGGCCCCTGCGAATCCGTTCCGCAGGCAAGCCCCGCCTCATTCATCTCGGCGCACGGCATCTCGCCATGCAGGATATGATCGTCCTGCGGCGTCGGCACGCCGTTGCGCAGCAGGCCGGCGTGGTAGACGAGGCAACCATAGGTCTCGACGATCACCCTGGCCGGGCGCGGCTCGCGGAACATGCTTTGCATGGCGAGTTCGACGCCATCGAACAATGCGCTCCAGACGATCTGGCCCATATACGGCAATATGAGCACGTGTCCCCGCGCATTCGACAGGCGTATCGCCTCGATGCCGGTGTCGAAGCGGAACAGGCTCGCCGTCAGTCCGCCGTAGCTGAGGACAATGCGCTCCTTTTCCCCGAAGAAGGCGCGCCGCAGGTCGATCGCCGCATGACCCTTGTCGCTCCGCATCCGCGTCTCCCCCTCTTGGCAAGATTGTTATGATCGTAACATCGATGTTTCGATCTTTACAAACCGCTCCGGCAAAGTCAATATAGGCGATGGCTAGGGATAGCGGAGAAATGGCCGAGCGGAAAAGGGAGCGATTGCGCCGCCTGTCGGGGGCGCTCTACGGCCGCGGCGCGTTGCACTTGAGCGAGGCCGCGGCGCTCCTCGACGTCTCGGCGATGACGGTGCGCCGCGATATCGCGGCGGCGCGCGAACGTTTCTCTTATCTTGGCGGCTATATCGTCGCGGGCGGCGCCGAGGGCGGCTACCGGCTCGCGTCCGAACAGGACAGGCACGCCGCCGCCAAAGCCCTCGTCTGCGCGCATGCCGCGCGATCGATCGAGGACGGCGACACGATCTTCATCGATTGCGGCACGACGACGCCCCACCTCGTCCACCGCCTGCCGGCCGGGCGCAAGGTGACGATCGTCTGCTACGCGCTCAACATCGCCGAGCCGCTCGCCGCCAATCCGGACGTGCAACTCATCCTGCTCGGCGGCCTCTATAATGCTTCGTCGGCTTCTTTCGCGGTCGACGACGGCTTGCGGACTTTGGCGCGCCTTGGCGTCAACAAGGCGTTCCTGTCGGCCGGCGGCGTTCATCCGACGCGCGGCGTCAGCTGCTCGAATTTCCATGAGGTCGCGGTCAAGCAGGCGGCGCTCGACATCGCGCTCGAAAAGCATTTGCTGGTCGACGCCAGCAAGCTTGGTCAGGTCAAATCGGCGCATTTCGCCAGCCTCGATCGGTTCGATTCGATCGTCACGTCGGCGCCGTCGCCCGAGATGATGCGCCAGTTCGCCGGCCTCGACGAAAGGCTGGTGATTGCGCGAGGCGAGCAAAGCGGCGGCGCGGATTCATCGCGCCGCCGGAATTGACGCGCCGTATTGTTATCCCGCATAATGATCGTGGTCGCGATTTCCGCGAAACATGCCGCCAAAAACGCCCGGCACAGGGCGAGGCAGACCCAAGGGAGGACGTCGATGAACCGCAGACAGATATTGCTGGGCGGCGCCGCGCTCGCCATGACGCCGCGGCTGGCGAAAGCTGAGGCCGGCAAGCCGCTCAAAATCGGCGTGATGAACGACATGTCGAGCGTCTACGCCGATTATCAGGGCATCGGCTCGGTGCTGAGCGCGAGACTCGCCGTCGACGATTATTCGGTCAAGCTTGGCGTTCCCGTCGAAATCGTCTTCGCCGACCATCAGAACAAGCCGGATATCGGCGCGGCCATCGCGCGCGACTGGATCGATAATCAAAACGTCGATGTCCTCATGGACCTGCCCAATTCCGCCGTCGCGCTGGCGGTGCTCGGCGTCGCCGACCAGAAGAACAAGGCGGTGATCGGCTCGGGGGCGGGCTCGTCGGTGATGACCGGGCCGAAATGTTCGAGGAATTTCATCCACTGGACCTACGACACTTACGCGCTCGGCACGGGGCTCGGCAAAGCGCTGGTCGCGCAGGGCGCCAAGACCTGGTTCTTCGTCACCGCCGACTACGCGTTCGGCAAGGATCTGGAGGCCAATTGCGCGGCGGCGGTCGAGGCGTCGGGCGGCAAGGTGCTGGGCGAAGTGCGCCATCCCATCAACAACCCGGACTTTTCTTCGTTCCTGCTGCAGGCGCAGGCCTCGGGCGCCGATGTCGTCGCCTTCGCCAATGCGGGCGGCGATCTCAACAATTCGTTCAAACAGGCCGCCGAATTCGGGCTCGCCCAGAAACAGCGGCTCGCCGGCCTCATCCTCAACGTCACCAATATTCCAGCGCTCGGCTTGGCGAGCGTACAGAACTCGACCATCTGCACCGGCTTCTACTGGGACATGAACGACGATACGCGCGCCTTCGCCAAGCGCTTCCAGGCCGTGCATCCGACCAGGATGATGCCCAACGACATGCATGCCGGCATGTATTCGGCGACCGCCCATCTCATCAAGGCGATGGCGGTCCTGCAAAGCGCCGCCGACGGCGTGAAGCTGATCGACCAGATGAAGGCGATGCCGACCGACGATCCGCTGTTCGGCAAAGGCTCGATCCGCGTCGACGGACGCAAATTGCACCCGATGTATCTGCTGGCGACCAAGACGGTCGCCGAATCCAAGGGCGATTGGGATTATTTCAAAGTGCTCGCGACGATCAGACCCGAAGACGCCTGGCGCCCGCTGGAGAAGGGCGGCTGTCCGTTCGTGAAGGTGTAGGGCGACGCCTTTACTTCTGGCGGCGCGAGGCCGGAAGTCGAGGCCCCTGGCTTCACGCCCCGCGCGCGATCGCCTCGTTGCGCACGAAATCATAGACCGATTGGGCGGCCGGCGAGATTTCGCGATTTCGCACCTTGATGAGACTATAGGGCTGCACGATGATCTCGAATTGCGTCGGCAGGATTTCGACGCCGCCCGAGGCGCTGCGCTGGGCGGCGACGAATTTGGCCGCTTCCACTGAGATCGGCGCGATCGCATCCGATTTTGCGACCATGATCATTGTCAGCAGCAGCGAGGACGTGTTGGACAGGCGCTGCGGCGGCGACAGGTTCTTGGCCTGGAACATATTCTCGATCGTGCGGCGCAGCGGCGTTCCGCGCGGCTGCAGCACCCAGTCGTAAAGGTTGAGCTGGCCGAGCTTGACCGGCCCATGCCCCAGCAGCGGGTGGCCGCTGCGCACGATGAGGCAGGCTTCCTCGACGCCGATGGTGAGCCAGTCGAACAAGGCGGGGTCGAGGTCGTCGGGAACTCTGGCGATGATGAAATCGAGGCGCGAGGCCAGCAGCTCCCTGGCGAGCACGTTGCTGGTGTCGATCTTGATGCTGAGTTCGATTCTCGGGAAGATCGAGCGGATTTTGGTGATGGCGGGCGCGGCCAGATCGATGGCCGGCGCCGTCACCGCGCCGAGCGCGACCGAGCCGCTGCGCCCCGTCCGCATATCGGTGATTTCCTGCTCGGCCTGCAGCAATTGCAGCAGGACCGAGCGCGCGTGGCGGGCTAGCGACTGGCCGAGCGGCGTGAGGCGCACGCCGCGCGACAATCGCTCGCAAAGCTGCGCGTTGAGCAGCGATTCCATTTCCGCGATCATGCGCGAGGCGGCCGGCTGCGAAATGTTCATCGCATCGGCCGCCGCGCTGACCATTTCATGTTCTTCGAGCGCGACGATCATGCGCAGATGCGACATTTTGAGCCGGCTGGTCGGCAGCGGCTTGCCGGCCCGCCGCGTCGGCGCGGCCGGATCGAGGTTCTGGGGCGCTGCGCGCGCTTCGTCCATTTCACAACCTCTAGATGTGACCTGCGCTTGCCGCGCTTCCCCCTATTATACCAATTTGTTATATCTGACGATGCGCTACGCATTTGACTGTCATACCAATATCCACCTACGTAAGGTGCACGGGCGCGCTGGCGCCGGCAGGGGGCTGTATGAAGCCTTGCCGGCGTCCTTGACCGCAAGTGACGGGCGCGCAACGTGCACTCGCAACAAGACTTGTTTATTCGGGAGGAATTAAGCGATGATTTTCAAAACTTTTGCGGCCGCGCTGGCGCTCGGGGCGATCGCCCTGGCCGGCTCGGCGCAGGCCCAGGATAAGGGCACGATCGGCATTGCGATGCCGACCAAGTCCTCGGCGCGCTGGATCGCCGACGGCGACAATATGGTCAAGGTTCTGCAGGCCAAAGGCTACAAGACCGACCTGCAATATGCCGACAACGACATTCCCAACCAGCTCGCGCAGGTTGAGAACATGATCACCAAGAAGGAAAAGGCCCTGGTGATCGCCGCCATCGACGGCACGACACTTTCGGACGCGCTGCAGAAGGCCGCCGACGCCGGCATCAAGGTCATTTCCTATGACCGCCTCATCGTCGGCTCGCCCAATGTCGACTATTACGCGACCTTCGACAATTTCCAGGTCGGCGTCCTCCAGGCCGGCACTATCGTCAAGGGCCTCGGCCTTGACGCCGGCAAGAACGGCCCGTTCAACATCGAATTGTTCGGCGGTTCGGCCGACGACACCAACGCCTTCTATTTCTACAATGGCGCGATGTCGGTGCTGCAGCCCTATATCGACAGCGGCAAGCTCGTCGTGCAGAGCAAGCAGATGGGCATGGACAAGGTCTCGACACTTCGTTGGGACGCCGCCGTCGCCCAGGCGCGCATGGATAATCTCTTGAGCGCCTACTACACCAAGGCGCATGTCGATGCGGTCCTGTCGCCCTATGACGGCCTCAGCATCGGCATCATCTCGGCGCTGAAAGGCGTCGGCTACGGCTCCAAGGATCAGCCGATGCCGATCATTTCGGGCCAGGACGCCGAAGTGCCTTCGGTCAAGTCGATCATCGCTCACGAGCAATATTCGACGATCTTCAAGGACACGCGCGAACTCGCCAAGGTCGCGGCGGGCATGGTCGACGCCGTGCTTTCGGGCGGCAAGCCCGAGATCAACGACACCAAGACCTACAACAACAAGGTCAAGATCGTTCCGTCCTATCTCCTGAAGCCGGTCGCCGTGGACGCCACCAATTGGAAGTCCGCGCTGATCGACACCGGCTATTACAAGGCCGAACAGTTCCAGTGAGATTGGGTGTGGTTTGAAAAGCGGCCCCCGCGCGTTCAAGGCGCGGGGGCCTTTTCTTTTTCCGCTGGCGTCGTCTTGCTTTTTGCGGCAATCATGGCTGTTTGCAAGGCCTTAGAGAGTTTGCGATGAACGCAATCCTGGAAATGAGGGGTATTTCCAAGAGTTTTCCGGGCGTGAAAGCGCTGCGAGACGTCAATCTCGTGGTGAAGGAGGGGGAAATTCACGCGATTTGCGGCGAGAACGGCGCCGGCAAATCGACGTTGATGAAGGTGCTCAGCGGCGTCTATCCCTATGGCTCCTATGAGGGCGAGATCGTCTACAAGGGCGAGGAGCGCCGTTTCGCCAATATCGCCAGCAGCGAACATGTCGGCATCATCATCATCCATCAGGAATTGGCGCTGGTGCCGCTGCTGTCGATCGCAGAGAACATATTTCTCGGCAACGAGCCCGCGACTTTCGGCGTCATCGACTGGAGCGCGGCGTTCGGCAGGACGCGCGAGCTTTTACAGAAAGTGGGCCTCAAGGAATCGCCCAACGCCCTCATCACCAATCTGGGCGTCGGCAAGCAACAATTGGTCGAGATCGCCAAGGCGCTCGCCAAAAAGGTCCAATTGCTGATCCTCGACGAGCCGACCGCTAGCCTCAACGAGAGCGACAGCGACGCCCTGCTGAATCTGCTGCTCGAATTTCGGGCGCAAGGCATCGCCTCGATCCTCATCTCCCACAAGCTCAACGAACTGGCCAAGGTCGCCGATTCCATCACGGTGCTGCGCGACGGCACGACGGTCGAGACGATCGACTGCCACACCGAGAAGATCAGCGAAGGCCGCATCATCAAGAGCATGGTGGGGCGCGAAATGTCCGATCGTTATCCGCCGCGCGAATCCAACATCGGCGAAAAGCTGTTCGAGGTGCGGGACTGGCGCGTCGAGCACCCTCTCCATGCCGGGCGCGAGGTCATCAAGGGCGTCAATCTTCACGTCAATCGCGGCGAGGTGCTCGGCATCGCCGGCTTGATGGGCTCGGGGCGTACGGAACTGGCGATGAGCGTGTTCGGCCGCGCCTACGGGCGCAACGTGACCGGCAAAGTATTCATGGAGGGGCGCGAGATCGACGTCAGTTCGATCCAGAAGGCGGTCGCCGGCGGCATCGCCTATGTCACGGAGGATCGCAAGAGCCTCGGGCTGATCCTCAACGAGGACATCAAGAACAATGTGACGCTCGCCAACCTGCCGGGCATCGCCTGGCGCGGCGTGATCGACGATCACAAGGAAGCGGCCGTCGCCAGCCAATATCGCGGCATGCTCAACATCCGCTCCTCCAGCATCTTTCAAAAGACGCTCAACCTGTCGGGCGGCAACCAGCAAAAAGTCGTTTTGAGCAAATGGCTGTTCGCCCATCCGCAAGTGCTGATCCTCGACGAGCCGACGCGCGGCATCGACGTCGGCGCCAAATACGAGATCTACACCATCATCAACGAACTGGCCTCGACCGGCAAAGGCGTCATCGTCATTTCCTCGGAAATGCCGGAATTGCTGGGCGTGTGCGATCGCATCTATGTGATGAACGAAGGACGGTTCGTCGATGAAATGCCGGCCAGCGAGGCCAGCCAGGAGAAAATCATGGCCTCGATCATGAAACAATATGGGGCGGTGCAATGAAACACGTAGCGGTCAAGGCCCCCGGCCCGGCGGCGCCGGCCAGCGCGAGGTCGGGCTTCTGGAAGGACAGCCTGCGCGATTACGGGCTGTTGTTCTCCCTGCTCGTGATCATGGGTTTCTTCTACTTCATGACCGACGGCATATCGCTTGCGCCGCTCAACGTCACCAATCTCATCTTGCAGAACAGCTATGTAGTCATCATGGCGCTCGGCATGCTGCTGATCATCGTCGGCGGCAATATCGATCTTTCCGTCGGCTCGATCGTCGGCTTCGTCGGCGCGATCGCCGCCACGATGATGGTCGGATTTCATCTGCCCTGGCCGGACATGGATATCAAGATCCCCTGGCAGTTCGTCATCCCCATCTCGCTGCTGCTTGGCGCGGTGATCGGCGCCGCGCAGGGTTATTTCGTCGCCTTCAGCAAGATACCGTCGTTCATCGTGACCCTTGGCGGCATGCTGATCTTTCGCGGCCTGACCGGCAACATGCTGCTCGGCCAGTTCGTCGGCCCGTTTCCGAAATCCTTTCAGAACATCAGCGCCGGCTTCATCCCGGATTTTGGGGATTTCGACGCCCTCAAGCCGCTGGTCGGCGGTTCGAATTTTCACTGGGGCTCGATGTTGGTCGGCATCGTCGGCGCCGTCGTGCTGATCTATACGGGCGTGCGACGCTGGAGCCTTTCACGCGCGCAGGCGATGGACACGGAGCCCTTCGCGCTTTTCATCGGCAAGAACGCGATTTTCGCGCTGCTGATCCTGTTCTTCAGCTACCAGCTTGCCTCTTACAAGGGCCTGCCCGAAGTGCTCATCATCATGGGCGTCCTCATTCTCATCTACGCCTTCGTGACGACGCGCATGACGATCGGCCGGCGCATTTATGCGCTGGGCGGCAACAGGCTGGCCGCGCAACTCTCGGGCATCCGCACCGATCGGCTGACCTTCCTCACTTTCGTCAATATGGGCGTGCTGGCGGGGCTCGCCGGCCTCATCGTCGCCGCGCGCCTCAACTCGGCGACGCCGAGCGCGGGCCAATCTTTCGAACTCGACGTCATCGCCGCCTGTTTCATCGGCGGCGCCTCGGCTTCGGGGGGCGTCGGCAAAGTGATGGGCGTGGTGATCGGCGCCTTCGTGATGGGCGTCATGAACAATGGCATGTCGATCTACGGCCTTGGCATCTACTGGCAGATGGTCGTCAAGGGCATCGTGCTGCTCTCGGCCGTCTATGTCGACGTCTACCAGAAGAACAAGGGGTGAGGGGGCGAGCCGGCCCATTCCGCCGCGTACCGTAAAGTCCCTCGAAGATTCTGCGGATTGCGAAAAGGACTTGGCCCGTGCCTCAGCCGCGCACACAAAATTGGCGATGGCTGGCCGCGATCAGCGGCGCCGCCGGCGCGTGGCAGATCTACGAGATCGCGACGGCGACCGAAGCCCCTCGGCAGGCGCTGGCGTTGATGCAATATTTCTCCGTCGGATGCGCGCTCGTCGGGTTCGTCGGCTCGCTCATCATGTTGGCGAAAGGCAAGTCGGCGTGAGCCGCCTTACGCCCCCCGCTCGATGAGCTCCGCCGCCAGCCGCGCCATGATCGGGACGGCCTTGCCGATGATGCGGGCGCGTTCGGGATTGGAGGCGTTGCCGTCGAGCGAGCGCTTGAAGACGCCCTGCGCGATCGCCGCGTAGCGAAAGAAACTAAAGGCGAGCAGGAACGTCCAGTCGGGAATGGCGGCGATTCCCGCGCGACGGCAATAGGCGGCGACATAATCGGCCTCGCTGGGAATGCCCAGCGCGGCGCGGTCGAGATCGGCAAGGCCCCGCGACTCGCCCGCATTGGGCAGGCGCCATTGCATGCATTGATAGGCAAGATCGGCGAAGGGATGGCCGAGCGTCGACAATTCCCAGTCGAGCACGGCGATGAGGCGCGCGCTCGATGTATCGAAGATCATATTGTCGATGCGCCAATCGCCATGGACCAGCGCAACGCGTCCGTCGTCGGGCGGCGTGTTCTGGCCGAGCCAGACGATCAGCTGGTCCATATCGGGAAAGGCCGTCGTCTCGCTCGATCGATATTGTTCGCTCCAGCGCTGCAATTGCCGCGCGAAATAATTGCCGGGCTTGCCGTAATCGCTGAGGCCGGCGGCGGCGACGTCGACGCCGTGGAGCTCGACGAGCGTGCGGTTCATCGAATCGTAAATCGCGGCGCGCTCCGCAGGCGTCATGCCGGGCAAGGCCGGGTCCCAGAAGATTCTGCCCTCGACATAGCCCATCAGATAGAACACGGAACCGGCCACGCTTTCGTCCTCGCACAAGCCAAGCGCGCGCGGCGCGGGGAAACCGGCGCTTTCGAGGCCGCGCAGCGCGCGATATTCGCGTTCCACCATATGCGCCGATTTCAGCAACTTGCCTGGCGGCTTGCGCCGCAACACGTAACGCTCGCCCGGCGTCTCGACGAGATAGGTCGGGTTCGACTGGCCGGTGTCGAATTTCCTGACGCGGCTCGGCCCGCGATAGCCCGTCACATTCGCGCTCGCCCATTTGTCGAGCGTCGCGGTGTCGTCGGGAAATCCGCCTGCGCTCACGGCCGCGGGGCTTCGTTCGAATAGCGCTTCAATTCGTTCTTGGCGATGACGCGTCGGTGAACCGCGTCAGGGCCGTCGGCAAGCCGCAAGGTGCGCACATGGACCCACATGCTGGCGAGCGGAAAATCCTGGCTGACGCCTGCCCCGCCGTGCATCTGCACGGCCTGGTCGATCACTTCGAGCGCGATGCGCGGCGCGATCACCTTGATCTGCGAGATCAGCGGCGCGGCGGCGCGCACGCCTTGCGTGTCCATCGCCCAGGCCGCTTTCAGACACAGCAGCCGCGCCATTTCGATCGACATCCGCGCTTCCGCGATAATGTCGTGATTGGCGCCCAGCGAAATGAGCTTTTGCCCGAAAGCCTCGCGCGCCTGCGCGCGCCGGCACATCGCCTCCAAAGCCCGCTCGGCCTGGCCGATCGCGCGCATGCAATGATGGATGCGGCCGGGCCCGAGCCGCCCTTGCGCGATCTCGAAGCCGCGCCCGCGCCCCAGAATGATCGCCTCGCGCGGCACGCGCACATCGGTAAATCTTATGTGCAGATGGCCGTGCGGCGCGTCGTCCGCGCCATAGACCTTCATCGCGCGCAGCTTTTCAATGCCTTTGGTTTCGGCGGGCACGAGCAGCATCGAGTGGCGCGCATGTTTGGCGGCCCCGGGGTCGGTGAGGGCCATCACGATATAGAGCGAGCAGCGCGGATCGCCGGCGCCCGACGACCACCATTTTTCGCCGTCGAGCACCCATTCGTCGCCCTCGAGCCGCGCCGACATCGCGATATTGGTGGCGTCCGAGGAGGCGACGCCCGGCTCCGTCATCAGATAGGCCGAACGCGTCTTGCCATCGAGCAGGTCGGGCAGCCAGCGCGCCTTCTGCTCGGGCGAGCCGAAACGCTCCAGCACTTCCATATTGCCGGTGTCGGGCGCCGAACAGTTGAACGCTTCGGCGGCGAGCGGCGACCAGCCCATTTCTTCGGCCAGATAGGCATATTCGACGGTGGTGAGGCCGTGGCCCTTGTCGGACCCGGTCAGCCAGAAATTCCACAGGCCCTGCGAACGGGCGCGCGCTTTCAGGGCGGCGGAGATTTCGACCATTCGGGCGGTCGGCTTGAAGCGGTCGCCCTCACGCCCGACTTCGGCCTCGTATTCCTCCTCGATCGGCATGATCTCGTCGCGCACCATGGCGCGCACGGCCGCTATCAGCGGGCGCACCCTTTCGGTAATGCCGAGATTCATGATTTCCTCCCACGAGATTTATTTGTCGCCGGAGTTGACCCGCAATCGGGCCAAGGCGCAAGGCCGGCAAGCCGAAGTCAACCCCGCAGCGGCAGGCAACCCGGGCGCGGCGACTTTAGAGGTCGGCGCCGCCCCTCATCCGTCATGCTTCGCATGACACCTTCTCCCGCTTCGCGAGAGAAGGGGCGCGCGTTGCCTTCTCTCGCGAAGCGGGTGCGAACGAATGCTTCGCATTCGTCTTGGGAAGGTGGCCTCGCGTTAGCGAGGTCGGATGAGGGGCGGCGCGGACGCCGAAGGTCGTCCTATTTCGGGAACGGGACCGGGCTGTCCGACAGGGTCTGCAAATAGGCGAGGATGTCGGCGCGCTTGTGGGCGTCCGGTTCGCCCGGGAAGGTCATTTTCGTGCCCGGCTCCATCGCCTTCGGGCTCTTGATGAAATTGAAAATGTTTTCGTAGGACCAGTTGCCGCCCATCCCCTTCAGGACGTCGGAATAGGCAAAGCCGGCGATCGAGGCGACGGGGCGCCCGACCACGCCATAGAGCGGCGGCCCGACCTTGGCCGGGCCGCCCTTGTCGAAGCTGTGGCAGGCCTGGCAGGGCTTGGTGTCGTTGGCGCCCTTGGCGGGATCGGCTTTGGCGAGTAGGGCCGGCAACGGCTCCTCGGGCGGCGCGTTGGCCGGCGCGGCCGCGGCGGCCGCCTCTTGCGCCGCCGGCAGGTCGTAGCCCGCCTTGATCGCCTTATGGGGCGAGAAAACCGCGTTGGTGAAAATTCCAAGCGCCATCGTCAACAATAACGTGCCGAGCACGGCCAAGGCGAGCTTGTTGGAATTGGTCGTTTCCATGCGCGGCGCAGCCCCAAAGTGTAAAATTCAACCGCCAGCCCGCGTCGGCAGGCAGCCCGGACGGGTTTTGATTACCCGCTTTGCGCGGGACTTGGCAACACGTATAAACGCGACCCTTTGTCCTTTTCGACCCCGCAACGGCGGCCCAGAGTTTTCGTTGGTCCATGGCGAACCCGATCGTAATTATCCCCGCGCGCATGGCCTCCACGCGCCTGCCGGGCAAGCCGTTGGCCGATATCCATGGCGAGCCGATGATTGCGCATGTCTGGCGACGGGCCATCGAGGCCGATGTCGGGCCCGTTCTGGTCGCCGCCGACACAGTCGAGATCGTGCGCGCGATCGAAGCGATCGGCGGGCGCGCCATTTTGACGCGGGCGGACCACGGCTCGGGCTCCGACCGCATCTTCGAGGCGCTTAACGCCTTCGACGCGGCAGGGCGCCATGACGTGGCGATCAATCTGCAGGGCGATCTGCCGACGATCGAGCCTGCCGCGATGCGCGCCATTATGGCGCCGCTCGACGAGGCCGAAGTCGATATTGCGACGCTGGCGACGCCCATCGCGCGGGCCGAGGAGCGCGACAATCCCAATGTGGTCAAGGCGGTGGGCGCTGAAATAAGCCCCACTCGCCTGCGCGCGCTTTATTTCACGCGCGCCAGCGCGCCCTGGGGCGAGGGGCCTTTGCTGCATCACATCGGGCTCTACGCCTATCGCCGCGCGGCGCTCGCCCGTTTCGTCGCCCTGCCGCAATCGAATCTGGAGCGGCGCGAGAAGCTTGAACAATTGCGCGCCCTCGAAGCGGGGATGCGGATCGACATTGCGATCGTCGACACGCCGCCGCTCGGCGTCGATACGCCGCAAGATTTGGAGCGCGCCCGGCGGATGCTTGGGCCGGGTTGGGGGAACCATGACCAATCGTAGATCGATCGCCTATCAGGGCGAGCCCGGCGCCAATTCGCATATCGCCTGCCTTGAGCGCTTCCCGGAAATGACGCCCTTGCCCTGCGCGACCTTCGAGGACGCGTTCGCGGCGATCCAGGACGGCGCCGCCGATCTCGGCATGATCCCGATCGAGAATTCGATCGCCGGCCGCGTCGCCGACATTCACAATCTGCTGCCCGCCTCCGGCCTGCATATCGTCGGCGAGACGTTCCTACCGATTCATTTCCAACTGCTGGGCGTCAAAGGCGCGCGCGCCTCGGACCTGCGTTCGGTCTACAGCCACGTCCATGCCTTGGGTCAATGCCGCAAGATCATCCGCAAGCTCGGACTGAAAGCGGTGGTGGCCGGCGATACCGCGGGTTCGGCGCGCGAGGTCGCCGAATGGGGCGATCCGACGCGCGCCTCGCTCGCCACCAAACTGGCGGGCGATATCTATGGGCTCGATAATCTTAGTGTCGATGTCGAAGACGAAGCGCATAACACGACGCGTTTCGTGATCCTGTCCAGGACGCCGCGCTGGGCGCCGGCGGGCGAGGGGCCGCTGGTGACGACGTTCATCTTCCGGGTGCGCAACGTGCCCGCCGCGCTATACAAGGCGCTCGGCGGCTTTGCGACCAATAGCGTCAACATGACCAAGCTCGAGAGCTATATGATCGAAGGCGAATTTGCCGCCACCCAGTTTCTTTCCGACGTCGACGGCCATCCCGAAGACCCGGCTTTGCGCCGCGCGCTGGAGGAATTGAAGTTTTTTTCCAAGGAAGTGCGCGTGCTCGGCGTCTATCCCGCGCATCCGTTTCGCGTCGAGACGCAGAAGGGCGCCGAATAGGGCCCCAGGCCAATCGAATCCGAGATTTCTTCGGCGCCCCTATTTGACAAGAACAAATCGAAGAATAGATTTTGTCGGGTGACGAATCCCGATTCTGCCGAGGGGGCGCCGTGCAGAGTAGTCAAACCATCCGATGCGTCAATAGGGGGGTCAGCCGGCTTCAGCACGAGCGAATTGTGAATGTTGGCGGCACAAATCCCGACGGTTCGCGCTGGAAGCAAAGCCAAAACCAGACGATACGGGAAATAGAAGGCGGCGCCTGGGACTATTATGTGCAAGCCCAATGGAGACGAGAGAAAATTACTGTCGCAATCTATTTTGGCGTCAAATACATAAAGGCCGACGGCGACGCTCTTCATCCTGATACGTTGCTGTCTCTTCCCGAATGTCCATAGAGAGGGAACAACGCTGGATTCCCTTCGGCGCGTTGTGCAATATGCCTATCTGTTGGGCGTGCTCAATATTTGCGCAATATAATCTGATTTTAGCAAAATTTCGGTAACTCTTTAACGGCCATGCTGCGATCTCGTCTTGATGGGGATTGCGTATGCGGGCCGGGGCTTTTTTGCGTGGAATGTCGCGGGCGTTTGGTTGGTCGAGGCCCGTCGGCGATCCGGCGGCCGGCGCGCGCCCGCATGGGGCCGGCGAAGGCTCGACGCAATCGGACGCCAATCTATGGCGCGAAACGCTCGACATGCTGCCCCAGGGCATCGTACTGCTGGATCCCGCCGGGCGCTATATCTTCTGGAATCAGCGTTACGCCGACATCTATAGCGGCAGCGCCGACCTGTTCAAAGTGGGCGTCCGGCTGGAAGACACTTTGCGCATCGGCATTGCGCGCGGCGAATATCCGGAAGCGGCCGGCCGCGAGGAGGCCTGGCTCGGCGAGCGCATGGAGCGCATGCGCAATCCGGCCGGCAAGATCGAACAGAAGCTCGCGGACGGGCGCTGGATTCTGATCGACGAGCGCCGCACGTCGGACGGCGGCTTCATCGGGCTGCGCGTCGACATTACCGACATAAAGTCGCGCGAGGAATCCTTCCGCCTGTTGTTCGACGCCAATCCCGTGCCGATGTTCGTCGTCGGCGCGGCCGACAAATGCATCCTTGCGGTCAACGATTCGGCGCTGCGCCATTATGGCTTTTCGCGCGCCGCGATGATGGGCGGGCCGTTCCATCGCGTCGAATGGCTCGGCGCCAAGGACAGGGCCGACCCGGACTGGAGCTCGAAAGAGGCGCAAAGCTGGACCAGCACGCATCGCACGGCGAGCGAGGCGGTGATCGACGTCACGCTGTTTTCGCGCCCGCTCGATTATGCCGGCGAGGCCGCCTGCCTGATCGCCGCCTTCGACGTCACCGACCGCAACCGCGCCGAAGCCAAGGCCGCCTATCTTGCCCATCACGACCAGCTGACGGGCCTCGCCAATCGCGCCTATCTGCATTTGCGCTTGCGCGAAACATTCGAGCGCGGCGCCGGGGCGCCCTCGCTCGCCATCCTGCTGGTCGATCTCGACCGCTTCAAGCTCGTCAACGACACGCTTGGCCATTTCAGCGGCGACAAATTGCTGCAGGAGGCGGCGGGGCGGATGCGGGCGGCGCTCGGCGGCCAGGATTTCGTCGCCAGGCTTGGCGGCGATGAATTTGCGGTAGTGACCGGCGTGACGGATGTGGCGGAACTTGGCCAACTGGCCGAGGCGCTGATCGAAGCGCTTTCAGCGCCTTATCGGCTGGACGATGCGGAGGCCACGGTCGGCGCCAGCATCGGCATCGCCGTCTGCCCCGCCGATGGCGAGGACCCCGACCTTTTGATGCGCTGCGCCGATCTTGCGCTTTATCGCGCCAAGGCGGACGGCCGCGGCGCCTATCATTATTTCGAATCGGGCATAGACGCCCGTCTGCAAGAGCGCCGTTCGATGGAGGTCGAACTGGCGGCGGCGCTGGAGGCCGGCGAGCTGCAAGTGTTCTACCAGCCCCTCGTCACGCTCTCGACCGGCAAGATCGCCGCTTTCGAGGCGCTCGCGCGCTGGCCCCATCGCGTGCGCGGCGATGTCCCCCCTTCGGTCTTCATTCCAATCGCCGAGGAAACCAACCTCATCTGCCGGATCGGCACCTTCGTGCTCGATCAGGCCTGCAGGGACGCCGCCGCCTGGCCCGATCCCGTCAAGGTCGCGGTCAATCTGTCGCCCAAGCAGTTCCGCTATGGCGCGCTGCTCGCCACGGTGCAGGCGGCGCTGCAAAAGTCCGGCCTGCCGGCCTGCCGCCTCGAACTCGAAATCACCGAGGCGATGCTGCTGGAGCGCACCGATCTCGTGCAATCGACGCTGCACGCCTTGCGCGCGCTCGGGGTCCGCATATCGATGGACGATTTTGGCACTGGCTATTCCTCGCTGAGCTATCTCAGAAGCTTTCCCTTCGACAAGATCAAGATCGACCGATCCTTCGTGCAGGAAATGGCGACCAGCGCCGACGCGGCGGCGATCGTGCGGGCGATCGTCACGCTGGGCGCGAGCCTTGGCATCCAGGTCACGGCGGAGGGCATCGAAACCGCCGAGGCCGCCGAACTGCTCGCCGAGCAAGGCTGCACGGAGGGCCAGGGCTTCTTCTTCAGCCGCCCGCGCCCGCGCAGCGAGGCCGACGCGCTGGTCGGCGGCACGGGCGGGCGATCGGCGACCGGCCCAACGCCCTTGCTGGCTAGAGCCGGTTAGGCGCCGGGTCCTAGCCAAACCGACCCGCAGCGCCTAATTAAGCAGGCGAGCCGCGCATGGCTTTGGCCCATTCCTTGCTCGGGCCGGCGCCGCGTGAACCCAAGGTTTTGATATGCCGAATTTCGATGTGTCTACGGTCGTCTTTGCGATCATTGCGATCTTCGTGGTCTGGAAGCTGCGCTCGGTGCTCGGCACAAGGAATGGCGCGGAGCGCCCGCCAATCGATCCGGCCGCCGGCCCCAATGCCGGCCGCAACGGGATCAACGGCTCTCAACCCATGGGTCAGGTGGTGCGCCTGCCGACCGCCGCCGCGCCGGTAGCGGCGGCCCGTTCCGGCGTCGCGCCCGCCGATGCCGCCGCTCGCTGGAAGGGCTTTGCCGAGCCCGGCTCGAAAGTCGCTGAAGGCCTCGACGCGATCGCCGCCGCCGATCCCAGCTTTTCGCCCGACGGCTTTCTGTCGGGCGCCCGCTCGGCCTATGAAATGATCGTGACCGCTTTTGCCGCCGGCGATCGCGCAACGCTCGCCAATCTTCTGGCGCCCGACGTGCTGGATAATTTCGCCAAGGCTATCGAGGCGCGCCTCGCCCGGGGCGAAACCATGACGACGACCCTGGTTTCGATCGATTCGGCGACGTTCGAGGACGCGCGGCTCAATGGCGGCGCGGCGCAGATTTCCGTGCGCTTTGCCTCCAAGCTGATCTCGCATACGCGCGACAAGGGCGGCGCGGTGATCGAGGGCTCGGCCGAGGCCGTCGTCGACCATCTCGACATCTGGACCTTCTCCAGGGATACCGCCTCGCGCAACCCCAACTGGCAGCTCAGCGCGACCGAGACGGTCCATTAAAGCTTCGCCTTGGGGATGATCGATGGCGCAGGCTCTCGACCCGGTCCGCTTTGCCGATCTTGCCGGCTTTGCGGAGGATGATGCGCTCGCCGCGTTCGAGACCTTCCGGCGTTCGGCCAGGGCGCTTATCGAAGGCGTCGCGCCATCCAGACCGGGGAAAACCGCGTCGGCGGGCCTCGTCGCGCTCGCCCGCGAGGCTTTGTCGGCCGGCATTGCCGGAGCGCAGGCGGCGCGCTATTTTTTCGAGGGCGGTTTCCAACCCTATCGCCTGCGCCCCGGCGGCGGCGCCGCCGCGGCCGGCTTTCTGACTGGCTATTACGAGCCGCGCCTCAAGGGTTCGCTGATTCCGAGCCAAGAATTTTCCGCACCCGTGCTGGCGCGCCCCGACGATTTCGTCGCTTTGGCGGCTGGCGAGGCCCCGCCCTCCCTCGATGCCGCGCTATCTGGCGCGCAGCGCCTGGCCGGCGGCGCGCTGCGCCGCTATCCCGAGCGCGCCACCATCGAGGCCGCCGCCGCGGCCGGCGAGGGGCGCCCGATCCTGTGGCTCAACGACGCCGTCGAGGTCTATATGACGCAGGTGCAGGGCTCGGCGAGCGTCGAACTCACCGACGGGCGCCTCGTGCGCCTCGCCTATGACGGGCGCAACGGCCAGCCCTATACGTCGATCGGCCGGCGGCTCATCGAATCGGGCGAGATCGCTGAAGGCGATATGTCGCTAGCGCGCCTCAAATCATGGCTGCGCGCCAATGGCCTCGCGCCGGGCGAACGGGCGCGCGACCTCATGCAGCGCAATCGTTCTTACGTCTTCTTCAAAATCGTGACGGCGTTCGATCCGGCCGACGGCCCGACAGGTGGTTCGGGCGTGGCGCTCACTCCGCTGCGCTCGATCGCGGTCGATCGCGGCCTCTGGCCCTATGGCGCGCCGTTCTGGCTCGACGCGCAATTGCCCTGGCTTGAGCCCGAGCCAAGCCCGTTCCGCCGGCTGGCGATCGCGCAGGACACCGGCTCGGCCATTCTAGGGGCCGCGCGGGCGGATCTGTACTTCGGCGGCGGCGACGAGGCGGGACGCCGCGCCGGCGCCATCCGCCATCCCTGCGATTTCACCGTGCTGCTGCCGCGGGGGGAGCTGCGGTGAAAGAGCCGCCGCCTATTCCGCGGACGGTCCGACTGCGCCGCCTTAGCGACGAGGAAATCGATCTGTGGATCGCGGTCGCCAAAAGCGTCTCGCGCCGCAAGGGCGCGAAATTGCCCAGCGCGCGCAAGATCGCCGCTCCGCCCGACGGGGCGGCGCCGCCGCGCGAGGCGGAAAGGAAACGCGCGAGCCCCGCGCCAAAGCTCCCGCCCGCGCCGCCGCCGCTCGCGCCGCTGGAAAAGCGCCTGAAGCGGCAGCTTTCGCGCGGGCGCAGCGCGATCGACCAATCCATCGACCTGCACGGCATGAACCAGGCGCAGGCGCATCAGGCGTTGCGCGGCTTTCTCCATTTCGCCCAATCTCAGGGCGACCGGCTGGTGCTGGTCGTCACCGGCAAGGGCGACCCGAAGGCGCGGGACGCGGGTTCGTCCGGCTTCGACGAGCCGGGCGTGCTGCGCCGCATCGTGCCCCATTGGCTGCACGCCCCCGACCTGCGCGCGATCGTGCTGGGCTTCGAGGAGGCCGGGCGCGCGCATGGCGGCTCGGGAGCGCTTTATGTGCGATTGCGGCGAAGCGAGCGGGCGGGCGGGCGTTAGCGCGGGATATCCGTGGCTGTCATTGCGAGCGGAGCGAAGCAACCTAGGCGTCGCGACATCTCTTGACAGGACACGACAGCTGGGTTGCTTCGCTCCGCTCGCAATGACAAAGACCGCTTCGATCGAAAATCATCCCCTCCAAAGCGCAACAGGCGCGGCGCCATTGACCCCAACCGGCCGGAATGCGAGGAGGGCGCGCCTTCCCTATAGGAAATCAACGATATGACGCGCGCCATCGAAGTTCTCGGCCTCGGCAATTCGCTGGTCGACATCCTTGCTTTGGCGAAGGACGATTATCTCGTCGCCCAGAATATGCTGAAGGGCGCGATGACGCTGATCGACGAGCCGCGCGCCGAGAACCTCTACGCCGCGCGCATCGAGCCCACCATCATGTCGGGCGGCTCGGCCGCCAATACGATCGTCGGCGTCGGCTCGTTCGGCGTCAAAGGCGCCTATATCGGCAAAGTGAAGGACGATGCGCTCGGACACGCCTTCACCCATGACATCCGCGCGATGGGCGTCGATTTTGCGACCGTTCACGCGAGCGAGGGTCCCGCCACCGGCCGCTGCTTCGTCTATGTGACGCCCGACGGCGAGCGCACGATGAACACCTATCTTGGCGCGAGCACCTTCCTGTCGCCCCCCGACGTCGATGAAGCGCTCGTGCGCGCCGCCGGGCTCATCTATCTCGAAGGCTATATGTGGGACCGGCCGGCGGCAAAATCGGCCTTTCAGAAAGCGGCCGAGATCGCCCACGAAGCGGGCGCCCGCGTCGCGCTGACGCTGTCGGATTCGTTCTGCGTCGACCGCTTCCGCCCCGAATTCCTCGATCTGATGCGCCGCGGCCTCGTCGATATCGTGTTCTCCAACACCGAGGAGGTTCTCTCGCTCTACCAGACCGCTGATTTCACTTCCGCGCTCGGCGCGCTGCGCGCCGAGGGGGTGCTGGGAATCGTGACGCGCTCGGAAAAGGGCTCGGTCGTCCTGCATGGGCAAGAGACGCGCGAAGTGCCGGCCTTTCCGGTCGAGCGCGTCATCGACACGACGGGCGCCGGCGATCTTTTCGCCGCCGGCTTTCTTGCGGGCCTGGCGCGCGGCGCGGATCATTACGTCTGCGCGCGCCTCGGCGCCCTGGCCGCCGCCGAAATCATTCAGCATCTGGGCGCCCGTCCGCAGGTGAGCCTGGCCGCGCTGGCGGCGCAGCATGGCATCCAGTTTTAGGCTTGAACGAACGCGCCGCCGGCCTTTTTTTGGCGCGACGCGCTCCCTCAATCCGCCAGAAAACGCATCAGCATCTCTCGCAGGGACCAGCCGCCTCCGCGGAACTCGTCGATTTTCCATTGGCCGTCCTCGCGCACGAAGCCGTAGCGAATCACCGTAGGATTGGGTCGCTGGCCGCTTTCCCTATAGGCGAGCGTCACGGCGACGGTCGCCGTCTTGTCGTCCTGCTTTTCGGCCTTTATGCTGAAGCCTGCGAGCGTCAGGCCGTTCGTCGCGCCGATGATGTCGATATCCACGGGACCCAGTTCGCCGGGCATCAGTTTCGGATCGGTCCTGGCCCATAGCGCGATCAGCGATTTCGACAGATCCTTCACCCGCTCGGCTTGTTCCGACCAGTTCGGTCCGTCGCCCTTCACCGCGCGCCGATAGATAGCGGTGAGGATGGCGACGGGATCGCGAGCCGGCGCCGCAAAAGACGGCCCGCCCGCTAAAAGCATCGCGGCGAGGCATGAAAAAAGCGAGCGCCGGCTAAAAGCGAAGGTTTGGATCATTGTCTGCCTCCTTCGCTCGATCGCGCGCGGCCCCGCGGCGAACCGGCCGATCCCGGGCCGTCACCACAAATTGGTCACGCCATATCCCCTGGCGCGCAGCAACTCGATGAGGCCGCCCTTGCCGATCAGGTGCAGCGCGCCGACCGCGACGAACACGGGGCCGCCGTCGAGCAGCGGCGCGAGGCGATCGACCATGATCTCGTTGCGCCCGCCAAGCAGAAGCGCGGTGAATTCGTCCTCCGCCTTGCTCTCCTGCGGGGTCAGCAGTCCGCTCGCGTCAAGCAAAGGCAGAATCTCGCCGGCGTCTTTTTTCGCGTAATAGTCCAGCATCGTCGAATAGAAATTCTCGTCGAAGCCCGGCCGCCGGACCGAGCTCAATAGAATCGTCGCGGCGAGCGAGGGCTCGATCGAGGCGAGGATATCCATCTGTTCGTCCACCGTCTCCAGGCCGACCACTTTGACGCCGAGGTCTTTGCCGCTCCTGGCGATGAGGTCGTCGACAAATGGCAATCCGAATTGCTGCCGTCGCATTTCGCATGAAGGCGTCCCCGCCAGGATGGCGAGAAACCAGAGCTTGAGGTGATGGGCGAGCGACGCGTCGACGCCGCGCGTCGCCAGATATTTCTCGACCAGCGCCAGATCGTCGGGCGCGCCGATGACGGCGAGCGTGTCGCCTTCCTTGGCCAGCGCCCTGACCATCGTCTTGGCGCCCATCTCGGCCATGGCGAATTTGTCGAGAGGACCGCCGAGTTCGGTCGCCACCACATTCACGCCCTGGATATGGGTCGCCGCCTCCTTCGCCAGCGCGATGGCGCGATCGTCCGTCGAATGGACCGTGCCGAACAAATAGGAGGGCGGGCGACCGGCCTTTTCGATGCGCCACAACAGCCCCTGCGAATTGTCGAGTTGGCCGGCGCGCTGCGCCTCGGCCTGCGCCAGGGCTTCGGGACGAACGGCGCTTGGGCCGAACAGGTCGAGGCCCTGGCAGCTCGGCGGCGTGGTGGGGGCGGCTGGCGGATCGTCGGCAAGGACGGGGGCGGCGAGCCAGCCCCAGGCCAGGGCCGCCACCGCCAGTCGCAGAGCCGTTTTGGTCGCGCGCAAATTCGTCGCCCTCGCTGTTTAGAAAAACACCGCTTCTTCGCCCGGCGGCTTACTTTGCGCCGCGGCGCAAAGGTCGGCCTCACCACACGTTGATTACGCTATAGCCTCTCGCGCGCAACAATTCGATGATCCCGCCCTTACCGATCAGATGCAGCGCGCCGACCGCGACGAAAGCGGGGCCGTCGTCGATCAGCGGCGTCAGGCGCTCGGCCATGATCGCATTGCGCGCGCCAATCAGATGCGCGGCGAATTCGTCTTGCGCCTTGATCTCCTGCGGCGTCAGGACGCCGCTCGCGTCCATTGTCGGCAGAATCTCGCCGGGCTTCTTGCGCTCGTAAAGGTTCAGCAAGGTCGCATAGGCGTTCTCGTTGAACTCCGGGCGCCGGGCCGAGTTCACCAGAATTGTCATGGCGAGCGCGGGGTCGAGCGAGGTCAGGATCTCAGTCTGTTCGTCGATCGTGTCGAGGCCAACCACTTTGACGCCGAACGCCTTGCCTGTGTCGGCGATGATCTGGTCGGCGAGGGGAAAACCAGACTGCCGTCTGCGAGCTTCGCGTATCGGCGTCGTCGCCACGGCGGCCAGAAACCACAATTGGAGATGATGGGCGAATTCGGCGTTGACGCCGCGCGCGGATAGAAAATTCTCGACCAGAACGACGTCGCCGGGCGCCCCAATCGCGGCGAACGTATCGCCCTCCTTGACGATCGCCTTGACCGTCATCGCCGCGGTCAACTCCATGATCGAAAATTTGTCGAACGGGCCGAATTCGGTGGCGACAACCCTGGCGCCAAGAATGTGAGCCGCCGCGCTTCTTGCCAGATCGGCGGCGCGATCGTCGGTCGCAAGCAGCGCGCCGAACAAATAGGACGGCGCGCCGCCGGATTTTTCGACGCGCCACAAGAGCCCCTGCGCATTGTCGAGCTGGCCCGCGCGTTGCGCCTCGGCGCGCGCCAAGGCCTCGGGGGCGAGCGCATTGTCGCTGAGGAGATCCCGGCCGCCGCAGACGGGCGGATTGTAAGCGCCGGGCGCCGCGTCGGCGAAGGCGGGCGAGGCAAGGCTGGCCAAAGCCAGCGTCGCGGCGGCCAATCGCAGAACCCTGACTGTCGCGCGCAAATTCATCGCCCTCGCTATTTCCGCAACGCTGCTTCTCAGCTCCGGCAGCTTACGGTCCGCGAGTCGTCGCCCAAGGCGGGCAATGCGGGCGAGGCGGTTGTCGCGCCAATTCCGCCGCTCTCACAATTTCCGCAGCGCCACTTCCTCGATCCGGTGGCTCGCGCCCTTGGTCAGCAGCAGGCTCGCGCGCGGGCGGGTCGGCAGGATGTTCTCGTGCAGATTGACGAGATTAATGCGCGTCCAGATCGAGCTTGCGATCGACTGGGCGGCCTCGTCGACAAGATCGGCATATTTGTGAAAATAGCTGCGCGGATCGCGGAACGCCGTCTCGCGCAGGAGCATGAAACGCGCGACATACCATTTTTCGAGCAGCGCTTCGTCCGCGTGTAGGAACACCGAGAAATCGAAGAAATCGGAGACGAACGGGATCATCTTGTCCTCGCGCGACAGGCGATTGGGCAACAGCACGTTGAGTCCCTCGACGATGAGGATATCGGGCCGATCGATGCTGACCGTCTCGCCCGGCACCACATCATAGACAAGATGCGAATAGACCGGCGCAACGACATTGCGCCGACCCGCCTTCACATCCGACAGGAAGCGGATCAGCGCCGTTCCGTCATAGCTTTCGGGAAAGCCTTTTTTCTCCATCAGGCCTTCGCGGCTCAGCACCGCATTGGGGCGCAGGAAGCCATCGGTGGTCACCAGCTCCACTTTCGGCGTATTGGGCCAGCGCGTCAGCAGCGCCTGCAGCACGCGCGCCGTCGTCGATTTGCCGACCGCGACGGAGCCGGCGATGCCGATAATATAGGGCACCTTGCCGTCGTCCGCGCCGAGAAACCTTTGCGTCGCCTTGAACAAGCCTTGTGTCGCCGCGACATAAAGGGCGAGCAGGCGCGACAGCGGCAGATAGATGGCGATCACTTCGTCGAGCGAAATGGGATCGTGCATCGATTGCAACTTGCGCAGATCGTCGATGGTGAGGGTGAGCTGCGTATCGGCGCGCAATTTCGCCCATTCGTCGCGGGTGAAGCGGCGAAAGGGCGAGGCGACCGCCTCGGGCATTTGCGCTGGCGCCGGATCGTTCATAGGGAGCCTTGAGACCTCAGATGCGCGCATTCCCTCCCCCCACAAGGGGGAGGGGACGCGCGCGATCCTATCGATTTAGGGGACGCCCGCCACTAGGATTTGCGCGCCGCCTTTTCCTCATGGCCCGACTGTCCGGTGCGCCGCTCCAGTTCGCCAAGCACTTCTTCGAGGGAAACGTCGCGCGATTTTAGCACGACCAGCAGATGATACAGCACATCGGCCGCCTCGGCGCGCAAAGCCTCGTCGCTCTCTCCAACGGCGGCGATGATGAATTCCACCGCCTCCTCGCCGAATTTCTTGGCCGCTCCGCGCGGCCCCTTTTCCAGGAGCGAGCGCGTATAGGACTTTTCGCGGCTCGCATGGGCGCGCAGCGCGATCGTTCGGGCGAGATCGTCGAGGGAGAACATCAGAAAAAGCGGTTCTCAGAGGGGAAGGGGAGCGAAACGCTCATTCTGACGCCGAAACGGTCGGATGTCGAGAAAGCGGCCTGCGAAGCCGCTTGACGACGGGCCGGCCCCGATAGGCCCGGAATTGAATTGCCTTGCTCCTTTTGTCGTTTCATCTAATTCGCATATGAATTGGATTGGGTCCAAACGCGGGAGCAAGATGTGAGCTTCACCGTCAGCGTCGGATACGACGAGGCCGAGCGCCGCTTGCGCGGGGCTGACCAATTTCAGGAATGGGCGCGATCCAGCGCATCCGCGCGCGCCGCCTCGATCGAGCGGGCGTATATCTGCGCGGACCGGATCAGCGCCTCGATGCTTCGCTTCGAGCGCGCCTGATTCGGCCGGGCGAGTTCCTGCAGGATCAGCCCATCGACGCCGGCAAGGATGAACCGCGCGACGGCGATGCAGCCGGCGGGCGACAGCTCCCCTGTCTCCCTGGCGACCATGGCCAGAAAATCGCAATAGACCTCGACATAGGCGTCATATTGTCGCTCCGCCAGCCATTGCGCGCCTTCGCGCAACGCATAGAGCGTCAGCTCGTATTGGACGATTTGAAGCTCTCTCGTGCGCGTGACCCAGCGCCACGAGGCCCGCAGCACCTGTTCGATGCACGCCGCCAGGTCCGAGCTGCTCTTCACCCCGTCGCGCAAATTCCGCGTCATCTCCTCGATCAGCGCCTCGAGCACGGCGAGGAGAAGGGCGCTCTTGCTGTCGAAATGATAGTGCAGGGTCGCCAGATGGACGTCGGATTCGGCGGCGATCTTTCGAGTCGTCGCGCCGATCACGCCAAAGGCGCAGAGCGCGCGTATGGCGCCTTCGATGACGCGCGCGCGCGTTTTGTCGCTCTTGGTTTCTGTCATGGCGCCTTCCTTTGTCGCCCGCTCCGAATTTGTCAATCGCCCAAAAAGGGGTGCGCCTCGGCGCGCCTCGGCAAATTCCCGATTGCGCGCGAAGCGCCGTCTAAGCGGGGCGAGCGCCGAGGCCCTGGTCAATTTTTGGTCATATGCCCAAATTTAGTCGATTGACCAAATACCGCGATTGAGAATACGGTCTTAGGCGAAACAGGGCGCAGACTGCGAGCGCGGCTCGGGGCGTCAGGCCATTCGTAAAGGTTGCGTTCATGTCCGTTGCGGAAAGCCTGGCGAACGACAAGCTCACCCGAAACATCGTCTATCCCTTCGCCAACGCCAATTTCCTGGCCAAGAACCCGCCGCTGTGCATCGAGGGCGGCGAGGGCGTTTACGTCACCGATGGGCAGGGCAAGCGCTATCTCGACGGCCAAGGCGGGTTGTGGAACGTCAATGTCGGCCACGGGCGCCCGGAGATCAAACAGGCGATCGTCGAGCAACTCGACAGGCTGAGCTTCTATTCGACATTCGGCAATACGACGACGCTGCCTTCCGTCGAACTTGCCGAACTGCTCTGCCGATTGACCGCGCCCGAAGGAATGAAGCGCGTCTTTTTCTCGTCGGGCGGCTCCGAGGCGATCGAGGCCGCCATCAAACTCGCGCGGCAATATTGGCGTCTTGCGGACGAGCCCCAGCGCACCAAGTTCATCTCCTTGCGCCAAGCCTATCATGGCGTCACGCTCGGCGCGCTGTCGCTGAACGGCAAGACGGCCTATCGCGAACAATACGAGCCGCTGCTGCCCGGCTTCTTTCAGATCGAAACGCCGTATCTCTATCGCAATCCCTTCACCGCCGATCCCGAGGAACTGGGCCGGCTATGCGCCGAACTGCTGGAGCGGGAGATCCTCTACCAGGGCCCGGGCAGCGTCGCCGCTTTCATCGCCGAGCCGATCCAGGGGGCCGGCGGCGTCATCGTTCCCCCGCCCAATTATTGGCCGCTTATCCGCGAGGTTTGCAGCCGCCATGGCGTCCTGCTGATCTCGGACGAGGTGGTGACGGGCTTTGGCCGCTCGGGCAGCATGTTCGGCTGCCGCGCCTTCGGCGTGCAGCCGGACATTATGGTCTTCGCCAAGGGCATCAACAGCGGCTATGTGCCGCTCGGCGCCACGATGATCAACGCGCGCGTCGCCGAGGCCTTCGACTCCGAGGACAATTCGGAGTTCACCGCTAAGGCTTTCATGCACGGCAATACCTATGCCGGGCATCCGCTGGCTTGCGTCGCGGCCTTGGCCAATTTGCGCATCGTCGAAGAGGAGAACCTGCCGGCCAACGCCGGCGCGGTCGGCAAATATTTTCTGGACCGCCTGGCGGAGATCGCCCCGCGCCACGCCAACATCGGCGATGTGCGCGGCATGGGGCTGATGATCGGCATCGAACTTGTCGCCGACAAGAAAACCAAGCGCCCGTTCGACCTTTCCGAGCGGTTCGGCGCGCGCATCTGGGAGCGCTGCGTCGCCGAGGGCGTGCTGGTGCGCAATCTCGCCGACACGTTCATTTTCTCGCCGCCGCTGACGGTCGCCAAAGAGCACGTCGACATTATGGTGGATGCGTTCGAGGGCGCGATCACGGCCGTCGAATAGGCGCGCGAGCATGGGACGCCAAGCAATGACCACCGGTTGGCTCTGTCACGAACTCTATATGTGGCACGACACGGGGGCTTCGGCTGGAATTTTCCCGCCGAGCCTCAGCGTCCAGCCGGGCACGCCTACGAGAACCCCGAATCGAAGCGCCGCTTTCGCAATCTCGTCGAGGTCAGCGGGCTTCTCGACCATCTGGCGATCCTCAAGCCGCGCTATGCCACAGAAGACGAGATAGCCCGCGTTCACACGCGCGCTCATATCGAAAAAATCAAGACGATAAGCGCGGCCGGCGGCGGCGATGCGAGCCAGCTGACCCCGTTCGGGCGCGGCAGTTTCGAGATCGCCCTCCTTGCGGCGGGCGGCGCCATCGCCGCGCTCGAGGCCGTGATCGCGGGGGATGTGAAGAACGCCTACGCGTTGACGCGGCCGCCGGGTCATCACGCCACACCCGACAAAGGCATGGGCTTTTGCCTGTTCGGCAATGCCGGCGTGGCGATTCGCCATGCTCAGGCCGTCCATGGCCTCAAACGCATCGCCACGGTGGATTGGGACGTGCATCACGGCAATGGAACGCAAGCCATCTTCTATCACGATCACCGCGTGCTGACGATTTCGCTGCATTAGGACAATCTGTTTCCGCCGGACTCGGGAAGCTGCGAGGAGAACGGCGAGGGCAATGGCCGCGGATACAATATCAACATTCCGCTGCCGCCCGGCTGCGGCAATGGCGCCTATCTCGAGGCCTTTCGCCGCGTCGTGATCCCGGCGCTGCATCGCTTCAGGCCCGAACTCATCGTCGTTCCCTCCGGTTTCGACGCGTCGGGCGTCGATCCGCTCGGCCGCATGATGGTCTCGAGCGAAGGCTATCGCGAGATGACGCGCCTGTTGATGAAGGCCGCGGCGGAGCTCTGCGGCGGCAGGATCGCGATGGTCCATGAAGGGGGCTATTCCGAGAGCTACGTCCCCTATTGCGGGCTCGCCGTGCTCGAAGAGATGTCGGGCGTGAAGACCGCGATCGCCGACCCATGGGCGCCGCTGATGGCCGGTTGGGGCCAGCAGGATTTGCAGCCGCATCAGGCGACGGCCATCGCAAGAGCGGAGCGACTACTCGACCATATTGCCTAGCAGCGTAGAGGAGGAGCAAGTGATGTCCCAGTCCGATCTCAAAAAACCGAATGTGATTCGAAACAGACGCGCGTTTCTCAAAGGCGGCGCGGCGGCGCTGACGGGGGGAGCGGCGATGCTGGCGAGCATGAACGCCGGCGCGCGCGCCGCCGGCGCCGCCATTCCGGTCGGACAGGCCGCGCCGCTGACCGATTTTGCCGCCGCCGACGGCGTCGAATTCAAAAACGGCCTGACGCTTGCCTGCGAGGAAATCAATGCGCTCGGGGGAATTCTGGGACGCCCGCTGGAGCCTTACTTCGAGGACACCGTCCAGATGGGCGACGCGACCAACGTGCAGGCCGTGCAGCGCCTGATCGACCGCCATTCCGTCCATGCCGTGATCAACGGCTATAATGTCGGCTCGGGCGCCGCCATCCAGGATGGCGTCGCCGATGCCGGCATCATCTATGTTCACTACGATACGACGATCGCGCATAACAATTTGATCAAGTCCAATCCGAAGAAATATTTCGGCTCGTTCCAGGGCGATCCGGCCGAATATTGGTATGGCCAGGGCCTGCTCGACTATCTCAAGGGTCTGGAGGCGAGCGGCCAGTGGAAGCGCGCCAACGACAAGGTCGCCATCATCACCAGCGCCGGCGTCTACAGCGTCAATATCGCCAATGCGGTCAAGGACAAGTCCGGCCAATACGGCTGGAAGGTCAGCCTGTTCGAGACCGTCAACGTGCCGATTTCCGAATGGGGCCCGACGCTGGCCAAAATCCGCCAGGACCCGCCCGGGCTCATCGTCATCACCCATTTCTACCCCGGCGATCTCGCGCAGTTCATGATCCAGTTCCTGCAGAACCCGACGCCGAGCCTCGTCTATATGCAATATGGCCCGTCGATCCCGGCGTTCCGCGACATCGGCAAGGAATCCGTCAACGGCGTGCTTTACGCCACCGTCGTCGCCGCCTTGCAGGACGAAATCGGCGCGGATTTCGAAAAGCGCTACAAAGCCAAATTCGGCGCCAATGCCGGCCATCTCTCGGGATGCCAGCCCTATGACGGGTGCTACCTGTGGGCCGCCGCCGCGGCAATGGCGGGGGGGACTGGCGAGCCGGGCGACGAAGCGCAGAACCGCAAGGTCGCCGACCGCATGCGCGCGATGATCTTCCGCGGCGTCAACGGCGTCACCCGCTTCATTCCCAATGAGCAGACCGCCTATCAATATCCGACGCAAACGAAGGACCCCTCGCTCGGCATGCCGCATCAGTTCCTGCAAATCCAGGATTACAAGAAAGGGCCTGCCCTTGTTGCGCCGCCCCCTTATGATACCGGCAAGTTCGTCACGCCGCCCTGGATCAAGTCATAGGGCGCTTACGGGAACATAGAATGACCGCCGCCGGCGCCCCATTGCTTGTCTGCCGGAATCTCAGCAAATATTTCGGCGCGCTGGCGGCGGTCAAGGATCTGAGCTTCGACGTCGCCAAGGGCGAGATTCTCGGCATCGGCGGCCCCAATGGCGCGGGCAAGACGACGTTGTTCGAGATGATCTCCGCGCTCAATCCCGCAACCTCCGGCGAGATTTGGTTCGAGGGGCGCGACATCGCTGGCCTTTCTTCCGAGCGCGTGTGCCACGCGGGAATCCTGCGCACGTTCCAGCTCAACGCGGGCTTCGACAGCCTCACCGTTTGCGAGACAATTCTCGCCGCCGCGCAATTTAGCGTCAGCCGCCTGTGGCCGGGCGTGCGGCTCGACCGCCAATCGCGCGACAAGTCCGACGACGCGATGGCGCTTGTCGGCCTTAGCGATTTTGCCGACGCCCGAACCGAGACGCTGCCCATTCTCGAGCGCAAGCTGTTGATGATCGCCAGCGCGCTCGCCGCGACCCCGAAACTATTGCTTCTGGACGAGCCGGCTGGCGGCCTCACGCCCAAAGAGATCGACCGCGTGATCGCCATTGTCGAAGCCATCACCGCGCGCGGCGTCGCCATTATCCTCATCGAACATGTGATGCGCTTTCTCGTGCGTCTGTCCTCGCGCGGGATGATCCTGCATCACGGCGAGAAAATCTATGAGGGCTCGCCGGCAGGCCTCGCCGGCGACGCGAGGGTCGTCGACGTTTATCTCGGCGCCGGCGCCTCGGCGCGCCTGATAGCCCAGCCTGACGGGAGGGGCGCGTGACCAGCCCGGCGCCACTGGTCGCGATCAGGGATTTGACGGCCGGCTATGGCGGCCTCACCGTCCTCGACAATCTGTCGCTCGATATCGCCCCCGGCGAATTCGTCGCCATCGTCGGGCCGAACGGGCATGGCAAGTCGACGCTGCTGAAGACGATCTCCGGCCTCGTGTCGGCGAGCCGCGGCTCGATCAAGCTGGCGGGCGTCGACATCACGCATAAGCGGCCCGACCGCATCGTCGCGGCGGGAATCGTGCATGTACCGCAGGGCGACCTGCTGTTTGCCGATATGACCGTGCTGGAGAATCTGCTGATGGGCGCCTATCTGCCGCAAGCGGCGGCGGAGGCCCGCCATCGGCTGGAGGAGGTATTCGCGCTGCTGCCCAAGCTGCGGGACCGGCAGGGCCAGATCGCCTCCACGCTGTCGGGCGGCGAGCGGCGGATGACCGGCATCGGGCGCGGGCTGATGACGGGGGGCAAGGTGCTGATGCTGGACGAGCCCTCGCTGGGCCTCGCGCCGATCCTCATCGACCAGATCTACGAACTCATCGATCGCCTGAAAGCGAGCGGGCGGACGATCGTGCTGGTCGAGGAAAACGCCGCGCGCATTTTCGAGCGGGCCGATCGTGTCTGCCTGCTCGACAACGGCCGCTTCGTCTGGTCGGGCGGCGGCGCCGAGCTGATGCGGCGGCCCGAACTTCTCGAAACGTATCTGGGAGGCTGACCATCATGGACGTCGTCGTGCAGATCGTCGCCTCGGGCCTTACGCTTGGCGCAATGTACGCCGTCTCGACGGTCGGCCTGTCGCTGGTCTATGGCTCGCTCAACATGCTCAATATGGCGCATGGCGCCATCCTCACCATCGGCGGCTATGCCGCCTATGCCGTCTCGCAGCAATTGGGATTACCCGCCGCGTTTGGCTTTCTCGCCGCGATCGTCGTCGGCGCCTTCATTGGCCTCCTGATCTTCGCCGCGACCGCGCGCCCGCTGCTCAAATCGAAAAATTTCGAAACCAATGTGTTCATCGCGACGATCGGCGTCGGCGCGGTGCTCGAAAACGTCGTGCTCAAACTGTTCGGGCCCTATGCCAAGCCGCAGCCTTTGAATATTCCGGGCGGGGTGCGGATCGGCGCCGTGCTGATCCCCTACCAGAACATCGCCATCTTCGGCGTGGCGATCGCGATGATGGCAATCGTCGCGTTCCGGCTGCAGCGCAGCCGGGCCGGCCGGGCGATCCGCGCCACCGCGCAAAACCGTGAGGCAGCCGAACTGATGGGCGTTCACGTCCACGGCGTCTATGCGCAAGTGCTGGCGCTGTCGGGCGCGCTCGCCGCGGTTTCCGGCGTGATGATCTCTTCGCTGGCGACGCTCTCGCCGAATATGGGCGGCGATCCGATGCTGAAGGCTTTCATCATTTGCGTGGTGGCGGGCCTTGGCAACACCTATGGCGCGGTCGCCGCGGCGATCGTGATCGGATTGCTGGAGGCGGCGACGCAATATTTGCTGGGTGTGCGGTTCGGCTTCGCTCTGCTGCTGCTGCTGGTGATCGCCGTCCTTATCTGGCGGCCCGCCGGCTTCTTCGGCAAGGCCAGGATCGTCCGGCTATGAGCGAGGCGCGCCGCGATCTCTTCGTCGGCCTGATCCTACTCGCCTGCGCGGCCGTCGCGCCATTGGCTTTCACCGACCGTTATATCGTCACCCAGCTCACGCTGTTCTTCATCTGGGCCGCCGTCGTCACGCAATGGAATCTCGTTCTGGGCATCGGCGGCATATTCTCGCTGGCTCAGATGGCGCTCTTCGCCTGCGGCGCCTATGGGACGGCGATGCTGGGCTATTATCTTGGCTGGCCGCTGTGGCTCGCCATGCCGGCCTCTGGTTTGCTCGCCGTCGTGGTCTCGATGCTGATCGGGCTCGCGTGCCTGCGGCTCAGAGGGCCGTACGTCGCGCTCCTCACCCTCGCCATCGCGCAAGTGATCTATCTCATGATCATCAACGACACCGAATGTTTCACCACCGATGCGGGCGGCTGCATGCCTTTGTTCGGCGGCGTGCGCGGCATCGGCAGATTCGGCGATCTCGGCTTTCGCGAAATGTTCGGCGCGAGATTCGTCATCGCCAATTACGCCTTGGCGCCGGCCCTGCTGGTCTTCGCCTTCACTTTCTCGGTCATCGTCATCCGCGGCCCGCTCGGCCTTGCCTTCCGGGCCCTGCGCGACAATCCGGGCTATGCCATGTCGCGCGGCGTCAGCCGGTTCCGCTATCAGCTCTGGGTGTTCGCTTCGTCGGCGTTCTTCACGGGTCTGGCCGGCGCCGTCTATGCCGCGCAATTCAAGGTCGTCGGCCCGACCATCTTCTCCTTCACGCTATTGCTGTTTCTACTGTCGATGATCGTCGTCGGCGGCATGGGCTCGGTCTGGGGGCCGCTAGTCGGCGCGGCGCTGCTGATGCTGGCCGACGAGGGGTTCAAGGAGTTCCAGGACTGGCGGGCGCTGGGCATGGGGCTCGTGCTGCCATTGTTCGTCGTGCTGCTGCCCGGCGGCCTTGTCGGCCTCTTCAAACGCAAGCGAACGCAAAAGGCGCCGATGACAGGCGGCGACCGGCCGATCGCTGACAGGGGGAGGCAGGAAAATTGGCGAAGGCCCGCGGAGGCGACGCGGCCGCGCGCGCAACCCTGAAGGCGGCGCCAAACGCGCTGAGCGTTCGCGCCCCAAGCCAAGTTCGGCTTAAGCTAATGATCGCTCCGGGGACGCTGCTTCGAGCGCCGTTTCGATCGCCTGCGAGAGATCCTCGCAACGGTAGGGTTTGCGGAGGATCGGCAAATCTTGCATCGAGTCTTCCGCGAAGGCGGAAATTCCCGTCATGCCCGATGTCAGCACGATCGCTAGGCGCGGCAGCCGGCGCCGGATTTCGCGCGCGAGCTGGAATCCGGACATCCCGTCGGGCATCTGCACGTCGCTGAGCACCACATCGATCGCCAGGCCTCTATCGAGCAGGTTCAAGGCCCCCGGCCCGCTTTCGGCGGCAATGGCGGCGTAGCCGAGACCTTCCAGCACCTCGACCACAAGCTCGCGCACGTCCCGGTCGTCCTCGACCACCAGAACGCGTCGCGCCTCCGGTGCGCTCGGCGCAATCCCGATGGCGGCAGGCGACCCCGGGGCGAGCGCGGAGGCTTCGCTCCTTGGAAGATACAATCGGACCGACGTGCCGGCGCCGGCGTCGCCCTCGATTGTCGCATGGCCGCCGGTTTGGCGCATGAAGCCATAGACTCGGCTGAGACCGAGGCCCGTCCCCTTGCCGACATCCTTGGTCGTGAAGAAGGGATCAAAGGCCCGCTCGCGGATCTCGGGCGCCATGCCGTGGCCGGTATCGGACACGACGATCGACAGATATCGCCCCGCGCGGATGGCCTCCGAGCCGCCATCCGGCTGGCCATCAAGCTCCGCGTGTTCGGTCGTGATCGTGAGCGAGCCGCCGCCCGGCATCGCGTCCTTGGCATTCTTGGCCAGGTTCAGGATTGCGGCCTGCAGCTCCGCTGAATCAACCAGACACGGGGTCAGTTGCCCGCCGAGCAAGAGAGTGAGCCGTATCCCATCGCCGACGGAACTGCGCAGAAGGGGCTCCATATCGAGCAGCAATTCATTCACGGAAATAGCATGGGGCAGAAGACTCTGGCGGCGGGCGAAGGCGAGGAGTTGCTGGGTCAGGCGCGCGCCTCGCTCGACGGCGCGCTGACCGGATTCGACCCGACGCTTCAACCATTCGTCCTGCGTGCGCGCGTGGAACAATTCCAGATTGCCGCCGATCACCAACAGGAGGTTGTTGAAATCGTGTGCGATGCCGGCGGTCAGCTGTCCCACGGCCTCCAGCTTCTGTGCCTGGCGCAGCATGGCTTCGGCCCGTTCTCTCTCCGCCATGGCGCCGACCAGCTTGGCGTTGACTTCGGCCAGCTCCCGCATCCGCTGCTTCTGCCAACGCAGATCCGTAACGATGCCGCAGAGGATCCTCTGGCCCTCGTCCGGGAGGTCGACCACCGACAGGTAAACCGGAACGGGCGCGCCTTCCGCCGCGCGCAGGGCGAGTTCGCCCTTGCCGCCGGCCTGACCGCCCTCGACTAGAAGCTCGTTGAACAAATCCCGATCGTCCGCCGCGATAAATTGCCCGAATTTCTGGCCGACGATGTTGGGCAGGGCGAGGCCGAGGAACGACGCGAGGCGCTGATTGGCATAGAGGACGGTGCCGTCCGGCGTCAGCGTCAGCGCTCCCTCCTGCATGCGCTCGACGATGTTGCGATAGGGACGGTCGGCATTGAGGAGCGAGTAGACTTGCGGGCCGGAAACGCCTTTGACGACGACCGCGTCCACTTCGCCCTGCCCGATCGCCTGGAGCGTCTCCTCCACTTCCGCTAGCCGTCCCCTCAATTCGTCGATCTCGCGTTGCAGCGGATGAAGGGCGGCGTTCGCCTCTGGCGATGAACGCGGCGCGCTCATGATGCCGCCGCTGTTGGAGCGCTAAGACCAAGGCTGGCAAGGACCCGTTTTCGGTCGGAAAGGATCGCCGATGACGCGGCGCAGCGGAGCAGGCAGCAGCCTGACCAAGGTCGGCGCCGCAAGGATCTGTTCTCGGGCCGCCGCTTCGGGATGCTGGTAGAGGTCAATGACCTCGAGGTCATGACGGCCTTCGAGGTGGGTATCGCAGATTTGCCGCGTCGCCTCGATCGCACGCGTCGACCTCATCGTGCTGCCGGTGACATAGAGGCGCAACACGTAGCGTTCGGCGCCCGCTGGGGTTTGCGAACCCGCGCCCGTCACGATGCGCTCCGGGCTTCAATGTCCAACCCGAGAAGCACAGGCTCTGTCGATCGATCGCCGATGATCCGCTTGCGCGGCTTCGGCCGGCGGCGCGCCAGGGTTGGCAGGGCAAGAATAGGGTCCATTACCGCATCCTCATGCGCTCGCGCGCGTCTGGTGTAATAACTGGCTTGTCGACGGGCTCTTGTCCTCGCCATTCGCGCGCAAGCCGCGGCTGGCGCCCATGGCGGCCCGGTCCGTTTCGAGCACCGTCTCGCGCCGTTCTTCCTGCGCGACAAGCCTGGCGACCTCCGCATCCTGCGCCTCGATCTTCGCGTGGAGCTCGGCGATTTGACGCTCGCTCGCCGCTCGCCGACCGGCGATATCCCGCCGGCGGCGAGCGGCGAGCGATCTCGTCCTGCCGAAGCTGGACGCCACGCCGAGATAGGCCTCGACGAGCTTGACGCCCTCGCCGGTCAGGAGATATTCGCGAATCTGATTCGAATGGTTCATGCCGCGCGACTTCAGCGCGTAAAGGCCGCGGTTGCGCTCGCCATTGCTTTCGATGTCGACCAGAAAAATCCAAGTGTCCATCAGCGAGGACAGGCCGAAATCGCTTTGCGCCACACGATCGTTGGAGCTCGTCAGGCTGGTGAAAATGGCCGTAATGCCGCGGGTCTTCAATATGTCCATCATGCGCAGCAGAAGGGCGTGCACTTCGCTATCGGGGCCGCGAAAGCTCGTCACCGGATCGATGACGACGGCCGAAGGTCGAAAGCGGTCCAGCTCGCGCTGCATATGCGCCAAATGCATCTCGAAGCCGAAGGACGTCGGACGCTTGGTCTCGAAGCGCAGCAGACCGGACTCGACATGCTGCTGCAGCTCGATGCCGACCGAGCCGACGTTGCGCGCCAGCAGCTCGGCCGATTCTTCGAAGCTGAAAAACATGCAGCGCTCGCCGCGCTTGCAAGCGGCGGCGGCGAAGGACGCACCGAGGATGGTCTTGCCCGATCCCGGGACGCCCGAGATCAGCACGCTCGATCCGCGATAGATGCCGCCGAGCCCCAGCATAGCGTCGAGCCCGGGAACGCCCGTCGACACCACCTCGTCCGAGATTCGATGCCCGAGGCCCACCGAAGAAAGCGGCACGACCGTGATGCCCTGGTCGTCCAGGAGAAATGGATATTCGTTCGTGCCATGCGCCGAACCGCGAAATTTGACAATGCGCAGCCGCCACGTCGTGACCTGATCCTCCACGCGATTGTCCAGGAGGATGACGCAGTCGGAGATATATTCTTCGAGGCCGTGCCGGGTGAGCGCGCCCTCGCCCCGCTCGCCGGTGATGATCGCGGTGAGCCCGCGTTCCTTGAGCCAGCCGAACAGGCGGCGCAATTCGGCGCGCAGGATTGCCTCGTTTGACAGGTTCGAGAACAAAGCCTCCAGCGTGTCGAGAACGACGCGCTTGGCGCCGATCTGATCGATGGCGTAGCCGAGACGCACAAACAGGCCCTCGAGATCGTATTCGCCGGCCTCCTCGATCTCGCTGCGCTCGATGCGGACATGATCGATCGCCAGTTTTTTGGCCGCGATCAGCCCAGGCACGTCGAAACCCAGCGAGGCGACATTGTCGGCCAGATCGCGGGAGGTTTCCTCGAAGCTGACGAAGACGCCAGGCTCGCCGAACCGCGTCGCGCCGTTCACCAGGAAGGTCATGCCCAGCAGAGTCTTGCCGCAACCGGCGGCGCCGCAAATCAGCGTCGGCCGGCCGGCCGGGATTCCGCCGGGCAGGACTTCGTCGAGGCCGGGAATCCCTGTGGGCGCTTTGGTCAGCTGCGGCGCTGGCAACTCGGCTTCCGTTGGCTTCATCCAGATTCCCCGCCCTCTGGGCGCGCCCATATGGGCAAAACTACCTATCAGGACGGAGGTCATCCGCGCTAGATTCGTAAAATACCTATATGGTTCTTTTGGCGGGATACTCTCCCCCGGCTTTTCACGCGCAACGCCAATGGGCGGACGGATCGACCTCTCCCGTCATCAGCGCCCCAGCACGATGACGCCATTGGCCGGCAAGGTCAGCGCGGCCGAGGCGGCAAAGCCGTCCAGCGGCGGGCCGCCGGCCTCGCCGCCGCCGCCATTGCCGATCGCGCCGGCATTAGGAAAAACATCGTAATAGTCGCTGTTGAAAAGCTCGCGCCACGCGCCGGCATAGGGCAGCCCGATCGCATAACCGTGCTTTGGCGCCTCATCGAGGCTGGCGATAACGACGATGTCGCGGCCCTCCGCCTCGAGCCAGCGGTGCAGAACGAGCACGCGGTCGTAATTGTTGGCGCGCGAGACGCGCGCGCCGCCGGCGCGCAAAGCAGGCTCGGCGCGGCGAAGCTGGATCATATCGCTCACGCAGCGTAGGAAGTCGCGCATCGTCGAATCCGCGGCGTCGAGACCCTCCCACCAGATGAGGCCGTTGAAGCCGCGGTCGTCGCTCCAGTTCTTGTCCTCCAGGAATTCCTCGCCCATGAACAGCCCGGGGATGCCGGGCGCCGCCAATAGCAGCGACGTGACGACGCGGCTGCGGCTGCGCGCATACCAAGAGCGCCGGTCCGTTGCGTCGGCCAGCATCGCCACGCGGGCCGCGCCGTCATGGCCGGCATAGGTGAGGTCCTGATTTTCCATGGCTTGCACGAGTCGCCACGCGTCGGGAATGCCGACGGGGGCCACGAGCGCATTCGCCACGGCGTCAAGATCGAGCGGCGCCGAGGCGCCGGCCGCCGCCTGTCCCAGCAAAGCGCGCAGCGCATCGCGCAGGCCGTCGCCAAGCTCGGCGTCGAAGCCGAGGCCGCCGGGCGGCGCCTGCACGGCGCTCGGGCGGTCCGGGTTCCAATATTCGGCGATCTGGATCGCGGCGGGATTGGCGGCGCGCACGCTTTGCGTCAGATTCTGGCAGAATTCTCGTCCGCCATTGTTCTCGATCACCCGCACCTCGTCGTAGCGGATGAAGTCGATGCGATATTCGCCGAGGAAAAAACAGGCGTTGTCGATGAGGAATTCAGCGACCCACTGGTTCCAATAGGCGAAAATAAGGCCGCCCGCCCAGCCCTGGTCGGTGAAATAGAGGCTGTGGTTCTGGTCGCCGTTCGTCTGCCGGTCGTAGAAATATAGGCTGTGATCGTCGAAGCCGCCGCCGGCGTGATTGTAGACGAGGTCGAGAATCACCGCGATGCCTTGGAGGTGGCAGAGGTCGACGAGGCATTTGAGCTGGTTGATTCCGGGCGCAAGCTGCGCCTCAGTCAAGGGCGGCTGGCCGAAAGAGGCGAACATCGCGTTGAGTTTGGGCAAGCGTCCCGGCAGGTCGCCGGGGGCCGCGAGATAATCGGCTTCCGGCGAGAAATAGTCGACGCCGTTATAGCCCAGGCTAAACGCCGTCTCGAACTCCTGTATCGGCAGCAGTTGGATGGCGGTGACGCCGAGGTTCTTGAGATGGCCGAGCTTCTCGGCCGCGTCCAGGAACGTGCCGCCGCGCGTCGCCCGCACGTCCTGCCCGGAAGCGTCCTGCGCCCACCAGGTTCCGATATGGAGCTGGTAGATGATGAGGTCGCTGAATGGCGGCGCCCGCCAGTCCCGCGCGCGCCAGGGATAGGCGGCGGGATCGCGCAGGACGCAGAAGCAATTGGGAAAAGCCGGCGCGATCGTCAGTTCGCGGGCGAACGAATCGCGCTTCCAGCCAGGATTGGGGTCGGCGCCCTGGATGAAGAACATGTAGGGGTCGCCGTCGCGCAAACCTGCGACGAAGCCGCCCCAACTGCCGTCGCCCAATGGCGCGAGCTGATCCTGCGGGCCCGGGCGCCAGGCGGGGCCTTGCGCGCCGGTCAGCCGCGCGCCGGCGACGACATAGACGGCGCTGGCGTTGGGCGCCCAGGTGCGGAGGCCCGCGCCGTCGGGCCAGACATTGGCGCCCATGGCGCTCGTTCGATCGATCCGGCTCTGATCCACGGCCATCGCGGCCCCCGGCGAACATGGCAGGCGGTCTCATACTGCCTCAGCTTGGGCGGGATGGGAACGGAAAATAAGCGGCCGCCGCGCGCGCGCGGAGAGGCATAACGACTGGCGGCAAAAATAATTCAGGCGGCCCGTGAACCTTTTCGGCGTCCGTTGCGACCCATTCAGGAGACCTGCGCTTTTGCGGGCTCGCAAACAGGGATCACAACCATGCGCTCCATTCTTTTTGCTTCTGTCGCTTTGCTCGCCTGCGCCGTCGGCGCCGCCGCCCACGCCCAAAGCATCACCGACATGCTGAATCCGGACCAGGTCATCCGCGCCGAAACGCCCAATGAGCTGGGCGGCACGAACTATGTCATTCAGAACCCAGACGGCACGCATATCGTGATCCAGACCAGCCGGTCGGGCGGGATACGCCATGTCGTCCACCACGACGGTCCGTTGATGGATCCGGCCAAGGGGTTCACTTACGCCCTCGACGGCGGGCCGCTTATCTACCAGGCCTATAACCCCAATCTGCATGCGGTGAATCCGGTCGACCCCGGCGCCATGAACCCTGGGATTCCGCATCGCAGCGGTGGCGGCGGGCGCTGATCGGCGGCGGGCCGCAGAAGGAATGAACCCCCCGCCGCGCGGCGGGGGCGGGCGTCGAAATGCGCCAGTCCGCGTGAACTTCTCCAGCCATTCCGCGTTTAGGCTTGGCAGCAAGGGAGTTCCCCATGGCCAAGCTCGACACGCAAGACCGCAAGAAAATACCGCCCAAGAAATTCGCCGAACCGGACAAGCGCGCCTATCCCATCGAGGACACGGCGCACGCCCGCAACGCCAAGGCCCGCGCCAGCCAGGCCGTCAAGGCCGGCCGAATGTCGAAGGCCGAAGAGGCCAAGATCGATGAGAAGGCCGACGCCGTTCTGAAATAGACCGGCGCGCGCTCGATCAAGACTGGCTCGCCTTGCCATGCGGCGCGGAGGCCAGGCGAAGAAAGATTCGATCTTCGCGCCGAATGAACTGCTCCTTGCGGGCGAATTCGTAATTGGCGCGCCCGGCGGGATCGGCCTTGAGGCGCGCGCGATATTGCTCGTAGGCCGCCAGGCTCTCGATATTGTAGACGCCATAGGCGATCGTGCTCGAGCCTTCATGAGGCGCGAAATAGCCGATGAGATCGGCGCCGCAGCGCGGAATCGCGTCGCCCCATTGACGCGCGTATTCCTCGAAGGCGCGGACCTTGAACGGGTCGATCTCGTAGCGGATGAAGCAGGTGATCATTCGTTTGTCCTTTGGCGGCTCGATGACCCAGGCAGGCTAGCGGACCGCGCGACGCCGATGTTTCGATCGCACTCGAACGATGGACGGCGCCGCAGCTCCGCTCGAAAGCCCTGATTTGGCGGCCATTCCCACCCATTTTTCTCGTGGTTTTCTTTCCCGCGCGCGACATGCTATTTGTTGGCTTGGCGTTCTGGCGGGGTCCGGGACGTCTTTGCCTCTCTGCGTGGACGAATGGCCGCCGGCGCCACGGGCGGCGTCTGTCGCTTTCAACCCAGCCCGCCAAGCGAGGACTGGCCAATTTCGTTTTGGATTCCAAGCGATTGCCGGGAGCATCTCGATGGATCATCCTTTCGCGAACGGGGCGCCTTCCATCAGCAAATTGGCGATCGAGGGCGGCAGCCTGCTGAGCGGCCGCTATTGGGGCGAATTGCGCACGTTTCTAGCGGTCGCCAAAGCCAAGAGTCTCAACCGCGCGGCCGACGAATTATGCGTGAGCCGGATGACCGCGGGGCGCGAGATCCGGCGCCTGCAGGACGCTATCGGCGCCCAGCTCATCGTGTTCAACAAGACCGGCGCCGCTCTGACCCGAAGAGGCGAGGAACTGGCGCGCGCGCTGCAGCGGTTCGATCAGGATATCCATTCGCTGACCAGCGATCTTCGCGCCGAGCTCCGGCAGGCCGAAGGCGCCGTGCGGCTCAGCGTCACCGACGGGATCGGCGTCGTATTCGTCGTTCCCGGGATGCGTTGGCTGTCGCAGGCCTATCCGCGCATTCGCGTGGAGCTGAAGAGCCCGCAGAACTATCTGAGCCTCGTCGAAAACCAGGCCGACCTGATGGTTGGCTTTGCCGCCGAAACCCATCAGGACCTCACCTCCGTGCGGATGGGCACGATTTATTTCCTGCCGATGGCGAGCCGGTCCTACGTCGAGCGAAGGGGCCTGCCGACGCTCGACAATCTCGAGCGCCACCATTTCATCGACTCGGAAAGATATTCCGCCAAGGTCGAGGTTTGGCGTCCCTGGCGAAAGCTCGTCGAACGCGGCTATGTCTCGCATTGCTGCGATGCGCCCATCACCTATGGCATGATGGTGAAGGAGGGCCTCGGCATCGGCCTGCTCGGCAGTTTCAATGTTCTGGAGCCGACGTCGGCGCCGCTCGATCTTGATTGCCGAATTGCTCTGCCGCTGTTTCTGACCGCCTTGACCGAACGCCTGCACGCCAAGCCCGTGCGGATCGTCTTCGATTTCGTCCTGTCCCTGCTCGGCGAAGACAATCCGTGGTTCGCCGAGGAACTGACCCTCGAGGCCAGCGATTCCTCATTCAGCGCGGGTTATCTCGAGCTGTTCAATATTTCGCGGCGGGCGAACGGCTAGGGCGATTCAATCCAAAATCATCCCGCTTTTGGCAATGGCGGAAGCGCCACTCAATTGTACGATCGGCGCCGGCAGTCCGGCGCGCGGAACGCGAGCAGCCGTTCGAACGCCTCATCGATCGCGGCGCGATCGGCGCGGTCCAACGCTTCCATCCGCGCCTTTACGTAACGGACGACCTTTATAGAATCGCCGCCGTACAGGCTTACGGCCTCCTGGAAAAGCCTATCGAGCGAATTCAACTGGATCTCTTCCTGCGGCATGATCGAACTGATTTGCCTCTCCGACGCGCCTATACAGCCATTCAAATGAAACATTCCTTTTAAATAAACAACTAATAAGTGCCGGGTAGGGTGAGTTGCATTTTTTAGCCCAAGCAATCTTGAGCATCCGGATGAGCGGCCCGACAATTCACAAATCGGACAATGCGATTCGTGTGGTCGTCGTCACCAATGGCGAGCAGCTTCTACATGCCTATGCGGTGCGCAGCATCTGCTTCATGGAGGAGACCGGCCTCCCCGCCCGGCGGCCCTTCGACGGCAATGACTTTCAGGCCTCGCATTTCGTGATCTATTGCGAAGACGAGCCGATCGGCGCGACCAGAATAAGATGGTTCAACGGCTTTGCCAAGATCGAGCGAACGGGCCTTCGCCAGGCCTATCGCAACGCCCGCATCCTCAAACAGACCGCCGAATTCATCTTTGAGCATGTCGCCCGCAAGGGCTATTCCAAGCTCGTCACGCTGGCGCAGCCAAAATATGCGGCGATGTGGGTGCGCGTGCTCGGATTTCGCCAGATCCTGGATCGGCCGCCGACCTTTTCGGGCGACGGCCAGCCGTTTGTCGAACTGATCAAAGACCTGCGCGTCGGCCCCGACGCCATTTCGATCGACACCGATCCCAGCGTGCTGGTGCGCGTGGAAGGCTCCTGGCATGTCGCAAGCGCCTTCGAAGCCGGCGACGCCTGAGGCGCGGCGCGCCGGCCGGGGAAGAGAGCCGTTTAGGCCCAGCGCTTTTTTTCTCGAAGCCGGGCGCATCAAGTATAGGGTTCGGCTCTCGGGCGACGGCGTGAGCCATTCCTGCGCATGCTGGCGAGGCCCGGGCCGGTCCGTGGATGCTCCCATGTCCTTCTTCGGCAAGCTGTTCGGCCAAGGGCCTTCGCCCGTGGGGCCGCCCCAATCGGCCGAGGCGGTGCGCGCCGCCATCCTCGCCGTCAACCGGTCGAGCGCGCCGTTCGAGGTGCGGCTCGGCCATGCCGGCGAGGCGGAACTGGTGGCCGAATGGCGCATCGTCGATGCAAGCTGGTATGAGATTTTCGCCAAGGCCGGACTTGAGAAAGCGTTCGAGGTGCTGATGCGGCTCGACGAGGCGGCGCAGGAAGTGCGCAGCGTCGATCAGGAATGGTCGGTCGAATGGCGCGCCGGAATCCCGCGGATGAACCTGGCCGCTTCCGCCTTCCGCGGGCAGCAGACTTCGATCGAATTCGGCAAAGCCTATGGCTTTACGGAGAAGGGGACGCTCGGCGAAATCTACAATTACCGCTTCGCGACCAAGGAGCTGAAGGACCCGCTGCAGAAGGCCGTCGCGGCGCAAGGCTGGCGCTGGCGTCCGGTGGCGTTCGGCAAGCTGTAGCGGGGCTATCGGGAAGGAGCGGCGCCCTCACCCTGGCCCTCTGAGAACGCGGTCACCGCTCGTTCCCCTCGTCACGGTCGAATTTGTAGTCCGCGGGAAGCGTCCAGTTGAATTCTTGCAGCCGGTCGAGGAATTCGGCGCGGCGATCGATCTTGCGCACCGCGAGCCGTCGCGCATCGGCGGGCGTGAGCTCCACCTCGTCGCCAGCGTTGAGGCCCATCTCTCCCACGAGATTCGTGGGCGGCCGCACGGCGACGCCATTGCCCCATTTGGAAACCAGCCTGATATCCACCAGCGATATCCGCGGCGTCGAGCCTATCATCGCAAGCCTGAACCATCCTACAGCCACCCCTTGAGCCGCCAGGACAGACGCGAGGCGCGGCGAATCAATCCGGCGACGCCCGGCGCGGAATACGGCTCGTAGGCTTGCAGACGCGCGATTTTGTCGCCTCTCGCCTCGACGACAAACACCTGCTCGAACGCCACCGTCATGCCGATCTTGAGCCGATGCTTGGTGTCGACCTCGAAGAAGCCTATGTCGCCCTCGACCGCGCTATGGCGCAGCGTGAAGCCAGGCTGTTCGAGGCTGCTCAGGCCCCAGCGCAGCCCGCGCTCGATCGCCGCGCGGCCTTGCATGCGCGCCTGCGGATAATGCGGATCGATCAACACCGCGTCGTCGGCAAAAAGACCCATCACGCCATTCAGGTCCTTGGCCATGAACGCTTCGATAAGCTGGTTGAAAAGATCGCGGACCGGCATGTTTGTCTCCCTCAGGAAGCGGCGGCGGGCGTGGCGATCCAGCCGGCATAGGTCAGCCACAGGCCGATCAGCGCGAGCAGGCCGAAGCCGGCCTGCACGACCGGCGCCCAGTTTAGCGCGGCGGCGGCGCCGTTGGCGATGAGCTGCGGCGCGGCCAGCAGTACGAGGCCGCGCAGCGCCAGGTACCAGCCGAACAGCGAGATGAGGATCGCCGCGAGGCCCGACCAATATTGGTGGTGCGCGATGATGAGGAGCCCGCCGAACAGCAGCAGGCCGCCCGTCATCCACACCAGCGCCTCGTTCGCAAAGAACGCGGTCACCATCGTCGCCATATTCGGCGCCCTGATCGCGACGATGGTGGGCGTGATGACGAGGAACGGCCCGATGACGCGCGCAAAAGCGCGCGTGCGGGCGCTGGCTTCAGGCGCAGCGGGCATTGGCGTTTCTCCCTCGGCCGGCGCGCCTCGCCTTGAGCGACGCCGAAAGCCCAGGAAATGTCGTTGTCCGGGCTCGAAGAATCGAGCCACGCCGCCGAGCCGCCGTCAAGCGGGTTTTCGGGGGCACGATCGCAAAGGCGGAGGCGGCGGCCAGCGATCGACTCCGGCTATCGCCATGCTCGCCGGCCGGACGAAAGCCTGGCATTCGCCCCTCCCGTCGACAAGGCGCCTCATCGGCGCGATAAATTTGTCCTCGCGGGAACGAGAGCGCCTCCTTGCCGCTTTACTCCCGTCGATCGATTTTCAAAGGAGAATGGCATGGCTGGGGCAAAATCAGACAAAGCGGAAGAATCGATTTCGCGCGATCGGCTGGCGGAATTGCTGAACGAGGACCTTGCGCGCGAATATCAGGCGATTATCGCCTATGTCGTTTATTCCCAGGTGCTGAAAGGCCCGGAATTCATGAACATTGCCGACCAGCTCGAAACCCACGCCCATGAGGAGCTGAAACACGCGCTGATCCTCTCCCGGCAGATCGATTATCTCGGCAAAATGCCGACGGTTACGCCGAAGCCAGTCAAGACGTCGGAGAAGGCGCGGGAGATGCTGCGGTTCGACCTCGACAACGAGAACGAGACGATCCGCAATTACCGCGAACGCGTCCGCCAATGCGAGGCTCTCGGCGAATTCGCCATGGCCGAACAAATCCGCCAGATTCTGGTGGACGAGCAGGATCACCAGATCGATCTGGCCACGGCGCTTGGGGAAGACGTGCCCGATCTCACCGGGCCGCGAAAGTAGCTCGCCATAGGCGACGCACAGGCAACGGCCTGCCGCTGTTGCGGTCGAACTCGAGTGGCGGCGCTCGCCATCGACGTGCTCGCCGTCACCGCCAAGCCCCCTGTTGCCGCAATGTCGCACCTGGGCGTTTCCTGTTAACCCGCATTGACTCGGTGAATGGAGCCGGTAGCTTGCCGTTGGGGAAGCTAAGCTGAACTGGCGCCGGCGGGTCGCCCAATCTTTCGCTCGGGGGGCGATCATGCAGGCCAGTCTGCCTACAACTCTTGTTGCGTCGCTGGCGCTCGTCGCGGCCTCGGCTTTTGCGGCCAGCGCCGCCGATATGGGCGCCCCGGCGCCGATGGCGCCTCCGACCTATAACTGGACCGGCGTTTATGCCGGCATATTCGGCGGTGGCGCCTTCCCCGACAAGTCCGCGACCGTGTCGGACTGCCGCGGAACGTTTTTCGTCTGTTCGGGACCGTTCGTTCATCAGGATTTCAATTTGAACGACAGTTTCGCGGCGGCTTGACGCTTGGCTATAACTGGCAGGCGGGCAAAGCGGTGATCGGGCTCGAAGGCGAAGGCGGCGCGGCGCATCTGACCGGCTCGGGGAACTTCGGCAGCACAATTATTCAGCCCAACGCCGAATCGGAGACGTTCGGCAGCCTGTATGGCGTTTTGTCGGCAAGGCTCGGCGTCTCCTGTTCGGCAAGATCGGCGCCGCGGTCGGCGATTTCCGTAGCACGCTCCGCTATGGCAACAATGCGGCGACCGCCGGATTCCTGACCGAAAACCTCGCCCAGACGACCACTTTTGGCGGATTGGCGCTGGGCGGCGGCGTCGAATGGGCGCTCGCCGGCAATCTTTCGGTGAAGGCCGAATACCAATATCTCGGCTTCTCCGGCCATGTGACGGCTTGCGGTCCGGTGCAATCTACGGGTTTTGGCGCGCCCATCGTGCCCACCACCATCGTCTGCAGCACCGGCAGCGTCCCCGGCCTCAACCTCGTGAAGCTCGGGCTCAACTATAAGTTCTTCTGAGCGTGTGGGCGGCCTCCTGTCGTCGCGATGACAGAAGCAAAAGCAGAGCCGACATAAATACGCACGCATTCACGACTTGCGCCGCGACCTGGCGCATACGACGCGACATTGAAGCTATTCGATTCGAGCATTGAGCCGAGAGCCATCAAGCCCGTTCGGCCATGGCGCCCACAGAACAGGATATTCGAGCGCAAGGAATTGTCCGTTCGCATCCTGATGGCGCTCCGCGAGGCCGAGGGTGCGACCCTGACGCTAGACGCCATTGCGGAGCGGATCGTCGGCGACAAAGGGCTGGAGAGCGTTGCGGGGGCTACGGTGCGCCGTGTCGCGGCGGTGGCGTTGCGGGCGTTACAGAAGCGGAAAGTTGTGACGGCAGACGACGGGAAACGGTGGACATTGAAGCCATAAATTATTTGAGGTTGTTCGCGACCTCGTTAAAGACGTTGGTGAGACTTGAACCCACATTGCTCACGACACCGATGATAACAACGGCGATCAGCGAGGATATGAGAGCATATTCGATGGCGGTTGCCGCAGATTCATCGCCGATGAATCTAATGATAGGTATGGTCATGATTTTTCTCCCTGGATGGAATGACTCTCCCGGATAGAAGGAATCATTCGTTGGGGCAGAAACGAAAAGTTTAGGCGCACCTCGTTTCAGCTGGATTACTATAATCAGATTAAATTGCCTCAATTGACGACTTGTTATGCGGCTCTGCGACGCTGCCAATAGCCACAAAAATCCACACTGGGCCGGTTCTTGACAACTAAACTCACGACCGGCCTGAATTGTTCCCCATTCGACAGCCGCCGATGGTCGTCGCGCCAAGCCGCTTCCGAAGCGTAGCGGCCGAGCTACGCGCCCGCGAGGTGGGGGTGATGCCCAATCTCGCTTGCTACATAATACCGAAAAAGGTTGGAAAAAATTTGGCGACGGTCGGAATTATCGAGGAGTTTCAATAGCGCCTTCGCGCGGCCGCAAGCCGGCGGCGCGTCTGCCAAGGTTTCCCAAAGTTTTTGGGGCGTGGCGAGGCCGCCCCGCGTTCAGGACCGCGGCGCGGACATTGTGAGGTAGAGGATGCGCTTCTGCTCGACGCGGCCCCGGGCGACGCTGTCGAGGATGAGCCCGCACGAGCCGATCAGCGCGGCAAATAGCGTCAGCCCGGTGCATAGCACGACGGTCGGGATGCGCGGCACGAGGCCGGTGGCGAGGAAGGTTGCAAAGATCGGGACCGCGAGGCCGATCGCCAGCGTCATCGCGGCAAAGGCGAGCGAGCCGAAGAACAATGCCGGGCGCGTCTCCTTCAGCAGCAGCGCGAAGGTCGACAGAATGCGCAGGCCGTCGCGCACCGTGCGCAGCTTGGAGGCCGACCCCTCGTCGCGCTTGCCGTAGGGCAGCACGATTTCGGCGGTCGGCAGCTTCAACTGGCTGGCGTGCACGCAAAGTTCCGTTTCGATCTCGAAGCCCGAGGAGAGCGCGGGGAAGCTCTTGACGAAGCGGCGCGAAAAGGCGCGGTAGCCCGAGAAAATATCGTCGAAACCGGCGCCGAACAAAGCCTGATAAAGCCGGTTGAACAGGCGGTTGCCGATGGCGTGGCCGGGCCGGTGCGCGTCGTGCGCAAGGCCGGCGCGCGCGCCGATCGCCATATCGACATTGTCCTTTTCGACGCAGGCGATGAGCAGCGGCGCGGAGGCCGCGTCATAAGTGCCGTCGCCGTCGGCCATCAGATAGATGTCGGCCTCGATATCGGCGAACATGCGGCGCACGACATTGCCCTTGCCGGGCCTCGGCTCGAAATGCACCTCGGCGCCGGCCTCGGCGGCCATCTCGGCCGTCGCGTCGCTGGAGGCGTTGTCGAACACGATAAGGCGCGCGCTCGGCAAGGCGGCGCGAAATTCGCGCACCACCCGCCCGATCGAGGCCGCTTCATTGTGGCAGGGCAGGATGACCGCGACGCTGAGAGCGGCCGGGTCTGTGGAGGGCGCAAGACCGTCCAGAGCGCCGCGCATATGGCGCGCGGCGGCGCGCAGGGATTGGGTCAGGGCCTGCGACCCGTAGGCGGGGGCAGGGGGCGAGGCGGCGCGCACAGGCTTCGACATTCAGGCCCCAGGATCGGACTTAAGGGATTCGAGCTAACCCGATCTCAATCATTGGCTGGGAAAAGTTGAGCGTTCGTGAAAATGCGCGCCGCTATTGCCGCGATTGGTCCGCCGCGCGCTGTTTGGCCTGGGGAACCCTAATGTCCGTCGCCATCGTCCACCCGGCTTCGCTCGCTCCCGAGCGCGCCAATTCGCCGCTTCATTCGGTGTGGGTCCTCGGCGCGATCGGCCTTCTCTTCACGCTGGCCCTGTCCTGGCCGAAAGTCACGGAAGTCTGGCGCACCGGCGCTTTCGCCAATACTGACGATGCGATGCGGCTGGTCGAAGTGCGCGACTGGCTTGCCGGCCAGGCCTGGTTCGATCTGCATCAATATCGGCTCGATCCGCCCGGCGGCGTGCAAATGCACTGGACCCGCGTGCTGGACCTGCCATTGGGGCTGCTGATCCGGCTTTTCGAGCTGTTCCTGCCCGTCGAGGGCGCCGAGCGGCTCACCCGCATCATCTTTCCCCTCGCGCTGCACGGCGTTCTGTTCGTCGCCGTCGCGGGGCTGGCGCGAAAGCTCGCCGGTCCGGCCGCCATGTTGCCGGCGGTGGTGATGGCCACCCTGACCGGCGGCGTCCTCGTGCAATTCCAGCCCGGGCGCATCCATCATCATTCCGCGCAGATCCTGCTGGTCGTTTTGATCCTGTGGGCGAGCGTCGTTGCGATCGAGGCCAGAAAATTCTGGCCGGCGGCGCTCGCGGCGGCGCTCGCCGCGCTGTCGCTGTCGATCAATATCGAGAATCTGCCCTATATCCTGGTCGAGATCGCCGCCTTCGCCCTTGTGTTCGTCGCGCAGGGGAAGGAATTTCGCCGCGCCCTGCTGGGCTTTGGCCTATCGCTCGCGGCTTCCTCGGTCATCGTCTTTGTCGCGACGATCGGGCCTTCGCGCTATTTCGTGGGCGCCTGCGACGCGTTCTCGACCGCGCATCTCTATGCGATTTTCTTCGGCGCGGCGGTGTTCTGCGTTCTGGCGGCGCTGTCGAGCCGCCTCACCAGCGCGCCGTTGCGTCTGGCCGGTTGCGCGGCGGGCGGCGCTTTGGTCCTGGGCGCGATGGCGCTCGCCTATCCCGCCTGCCTGCACGATCCGCTGGCGGGCGTCGATCCTTTGCTGCGCAAGCTATGGCTCGAAAATGTCGAGGAAGCGCGCCCGCTGCTGACCATCGTGGCCGCTCATCCCCTGAAATTCGTCACTTTCGCCCTCGCCGCTCTGCTCGGCTTCGCCGGCGCGCTCGCCGCGGCATGGCGCGAGCGGGGCGCCTCGCGCCTGCATTGGCTCGTCGTCTGCGCCTTCATCGCGATCGGCCTCGCCACATCGATGTGGCAGGTGCGCGCGATATCCTCCGCCTCGGCCGTCGCGATCTTCGGCGGCGCGTGGCTGGTCGCGCGCTCGATCGACTGGGGCGCCGCGCGCGCCAGCGTGCTCGCCAAATTCGCGCCGGTCGTGCTGAGCCTGCCGTTTTGCTCGGTCTTCTGGGCGTTTCTCACCCCCGCCGAGGCCCAGTCGGGAGTCGCTTTGGGCCGCGTAACCTGCCGCGCCCCGGCCGTGATCGACGCGCTTGGCGCGCTGCCGCCCTCGCTGCTGATGGCGCCCATCGACATGGGCTCCGATATCCTGGCTGAGACGCGTCATTCCGTCCTTGCCGCGCCCTATCATCGCAACAACCACGGCAACCGGGAAATGGTCGATGCGATGATGGCGGGACCCGAATCCGCACAAAAGATCGTTAGAGACAGCGGCGCCGATTATGTCGTTTTCTGCCCCGCCATGCCGGAACTGGAAATCTACGCCGCGGCCAGCCCCGGCGGCCTCGCCGCGCAATTGCTGAGCGGCCATCCGCCCGATTGGCTTGCCCCGGCGCCGATCACAGGCTCGCCTTATCGCATCTACAAAGTTCGCTAAGAGTCTGACTCAAAACGATCCCACTGATTTCAAAGCCTTGCGAGTTTACGCGTAAGGACTCGGATATGGGCGATGAAGAGCCATGCTACGGCGCTTGCGATCGTTGCCTCGAAGTCCTTGGCGAGTCTGCGGCAGCGGTTCAGCCATGCGAAAGTTCTTTCGACAACCCAT
>Ga0182024_10000316_pt1 | contig 121304 bp, 100 predicted proteins | sample P32metaG_FD_120480 | JGI IMG/M metagenome (GOLD analysis project Ga0182024, IMG submission 120480) | Permafrost microbial communities from Stordalen Mire, Sweden - P3-2 metaG (Illumina Assembly) | ecosystem: Environmental > Terrestrial > Soil > Wetlands > Permafrost | place: Sweden: Stordalen... | reverse complement strand
CAGAAGAGCAGTCCGTAGGGGTGAGCAAGCTGCGCCAGCGCCACGTCCCGCGTCATGCCTGGATTGGCGGATCCTCTCGCGTCGGTTCTCGCTGCCGCGCCCATGTCTCAACGCTCGATGGTAAATGGATACGCCACGGCGCACGCCGGCACGAACACGATGTCGAACGCGACCAGCAGCCGCATCCAGTCCAGCGCCCCCGAGAGGGGCCGTCCGCTGATCACGAGCACCGTCGCCTGCGCGGCCGCTGTCACGACCGGCAGGAAAAACGGGAGCGCCAGTACCGGCAGCAGCAGCTCGGCCAGCCGCGTGTTCACGGCCATCGCGCTGAAGAGCGTCCCCACTGCAACAAGGCCGACCGACGCGAGCACGGTGACGCCGGCGAGCGCCGCCGCCGCTCCCCATCCGAGCGACAGGTTGTAGAACAACACCACCGTGGGGATCGCCACCACCTGCACACCAAGCACGAAGACCAGATTTGCGAACGCCTTGCCAAGGAAGACCGCCTCGCGGCGGATCGGGGCGATGAGCAGACCGTCGATCGCACGATCCGCGAGCTCCGCGGCAAACGCGCGGTTGAGTCCGAGGAGTACCGCGAATGTAAAGATGACCCACAGCACTCCGGGGGCCAAGTCGATCGACGCGACCGCTGTCGGGTCCCATGTATACAGGAAAATTGCAGCGACCAGCACGGTGAACACCGCAGCCGACAGAAACGCGGCGCGCGTTCGCAGCTCGACGGTCAGGTCCTTGCGCGCGATCGCCCACGCCGCCGCGAAGACTCCCGGGGTCTGGGTCATCGCGTCACCCGGCGGCCCCCACCGCCGCGCGGTATCCGCTGGCGAACGACGCCGGATCGATGGCATCACGCCGGACGTGCACAATGAAGCGCCCGGCGCGCATGACCGCCACGTGCGTGGCAATCGCCAGTCCCTCATCGAGATGATGCGTCACGAGCACCAGAGCTGCTCCACCCGACTTGAGGCCTTCGAGCGCCGCGGATAGCGCGGCAGCACCCGTGGCGTCGAGGCCCGTGTACGGCTCGTCGAGCAGGACCACCCGCGGTGCATGAACGAATGCCCGAGCGATCGATACGCGCTGCTGGAGACCTCGGCTCAGGACCCGCACCGGCACGTTCGCCCGGTCGAGTACTCCCAGGCGGTCCAGCGCCGATTCCGCGGATACCCGCGGGGCCTCGAGGCCGTGCAGGCGCGCGGCGAACTCCACGTTTTCCCGCGCGGTGAGTGCCGGATACAGCATGCTGTGGTGCGAGATCAGACCGACCTGCGCGCGCGCAGCGTGCCCTCCGGGGAGCGTCACGCCCGCCACGCTGGCCGATCCACCTGATGGATCCAGCAAGCCCGCCAGCACACGGAGCAGTGTCGTCTTGCCCGCGCCATTGGGGCCGAAGATGGCGAGGCAGTCGCCAGGCGCCACAGACAGATCGACGCCGCTCAGCGCCTCGTGGCGGTCGAAACGGCGGATCAGGCCGCGGGTCTCGATCGTGGCCAGGGGCGGCGTCGGCACCGGGTGCACGGCCAGAATCTAGCCTGCCGGCCCCTTGGCCCGGGCGGGCGCTCGCCTGCCCTGCTGGGCTCCGCCCCGCAGCGGGCCGTTTCCGGTTCGGTGGCCTCTGGCCCCTGACAGCCGCCCGTCGCCAGATTGCACCCCGTGAACGACATCGACGTTCTCATGGACGAACGGCGGCGATTCCGCCCCGCCGGCGAGTTCTGCCAGCGCGCCGTCGTGCGCGACCCATCGGTCTACCAGCGCGCAGCCGCCGACCCCGAAGCGTATTGGGCTGGCCGCGCACGCGAGCTGGATTGGTTCACTCCGTGGACCCGCGTGATGGAGTGGACGCCCCCGCACGTCAAATGGTTCCTCGGCGGCACGCTCAACGTGTCGGTGAACTGTGTGGACCGGCATCTCGCGACACGCCGCGACAAAGCCGCCATCGTGTGGGAGGGTGAACCGGGCGACCGGCGCACGCTCACGTATGGTGAGCTGTCGCGTGAGGTCAATCGCTGTGGGAACGCGCTTCGCGCGCTCGGCGTTGCGCGGGGTGATCGCGTCGCGATCTATTTGCCCCTCATTCCGGAGGCCGCGATCGCGATGCTGGCCTGCACGCGCATCGGAGCGATCCACTCGGTGGTCTTCGGAGGGTTCTCGCCCGACTCCCTGCGCGACCGCATCAACGATGCCCGCGCCAAGCTGCTGATCACCGGCGATATCGGATACCGGCGCGGGAACCCCGTACCACTCAAGCGCAACGCCGACACCGCCGTCGCGGCGTGCCCGACGATCGAGCATGTCCTCGTCGTGCAGCGCACGGCGAACCAGCCGGCCGCCGATGCCGCGTTCCACGCCCCACGCGATGTGTGGTGGCACGACGTCATGCGCGACGCCGCGGTGGAGTGCGTGCCGGAGCGCATGGACGCCGAGGATGTGCTCTATATCCTCTACACCTCAGGCACGACGGGACACCCGAAGGGCATCGTGCACACGACCGGCGGCTATCTCACCGGAGTCGCGGCCACGACCAAGGATGTATTCGATCTCCGCGAAGACGACGTGTTCTGGTGCACGGCGGACGTCGGGTGGGTCACCGGTCACTCGTACGTCGTGTACGGCCCGCTCGCCAATGGCGCCACGACCATGCTGTACGAGGGGGCGCCCGACTGGCCGGACAAGGATCGCTTCTGGTCGCTGTGCGAGACGCACGGCGTGACCATCCTGTACACCGCGCCGACCGCCATCCGCGCATTCATGAAATGGGGCGACTCATACCCGGCGAAGCACGATCTGTCCCGGCTCCGGCTGCTGGGCTCCGTGGGCGAGCCGATTAACCCCGAGGCCTGGATCTGGTACCGGCGCCATATCGGCGGGGATCGCTGCCCCGTCGTCGACACGTGGTGGCAGACGGAGACCGGCGCGATCGTGATCTCCCCGCTCCCGGGGCTCACTGAGACGAAGCCCGGCAGTGCCACGGTCGCACTCCCCGGGTACAGCGCGGATCTGCTCGACCGCGACGGCAACGTGATCCCGGTGGGCGGCGGATTCCTCGCGATGACGCGGCCCTGGCCGTCGATGTTGCGGACGATCTGGGGCGACGATGCGCGCTACGGCGAGACGTATTTCTCGAAGTGGCCCCAGCGATCCGACGTGTATTTCGCGGGCGATGGCGCGAAGCGCGACGACGACGGCTACTTCTGGATCCTGGGCCGGGTAGACGATGTGCTCAATGTGGCGGGCCACCGCATTGGGACCATGGAAGTCGAATCCGTGCTCGTCTCGCACCCGGCGGTGGCCGAAGCGGCGGTTGTAGGCCGCCAGCACGAGATCAAGGGGCAGGCGCTGGCGGCCTTCGTGACCCTCCGTGCCGGCCAGCAGTCCTCCAACGAGTTGCGCGACGAGCTCCGTCGTCACGTGGTGGACAAGATCGGCGCGATCGCGCGTCCCGATGATGTCCTCTTCACGGCCGACCTTCCCAAGACCCGATCCGGGAAGATCATGCGGCGGCTCCTGCGCGACATCGCCGAAGGCCGGGCCCTCGGCGACACGACGACGCTCGCAGATCCGACCGTCGTGGCTGGGCTCAAAGAACAGTACGAATCTCTGGAAAGCTGATCGGACACCACCAGCGGAAACACCACCGCCAGACGGCCTCAACAGTTATATTATGGATGTGTTCGGCCGCCTCTTTCCTGAATCGCTCTTCCCGCGGAAACTCTCGGATGCCGCAGAGCGGCGGCTCCGCCTCGCGCAGGCACGCGCCGAGGAAGCGGTCGTTCGCGCCCATGTCGACAACGCCCTGATGTTCGTCGATACGCTGGCCGAAGAGTTGTCCTTCGACCGCGCGATCGACACCTACGTCCGCGTGATGGGCATCCCGGAACCGCTCGCGGGTACGATCGCGACCCGGGCGCTCGTCTCGCTCGGACAGGATCTCGTCACCGCCACCCGCCGCCGCTCACGCGACTCCGAGCCGGTGACTGGGGGTGACGAAGACGGCCGCCCTCGCCTGCGCATCAACGACGCCGACGCGCGGCAGCGGTCGGTCAAGCGGGCCTGAGATCGGGCCTGGGCTCGGACCCGGGATCGGGTCGCGTGTGCTCCACGACGCACACCGCGAACATGAGCGTCACCACCACCGCCGACGCGATGCAGTAGAGGCAGATCGCGTGAATCACGAAAAACTCCAGCCACGTCAGATACGCCGAGAAGAGCACGCCGGCGCCGGTCATCGCGGTCAGAAGCCGCATGATCCCGCGCGATGACGCGGGCGGCGTCTGCGTCGCAAGCACCGAGACGCCCAGGGTCGTGAGATAGAAGCCCGTCCCCCACACGGAGACTGGGATCCCGAACAGCATCGACCAGCGGCTCGTCTGCACGCGTTCGCACGATCCCACCGCGCAGCTCATGTGCCCGATGTATCCGAGCTTGAAGAGCGTGAGGTAGAGCGAGAGGAACAGCCCCACGAGCGCCAGGAGCGCGACCGCCATCCGCCGGGTCACCGATCGGCCGTTCAGCACCCAGCGCGGTTAGTGCGCCGTCGTGTTGCTGGCCGTCGGTGCGCCACCGCGCGCGCTGTCGACATAGGCCTTGATCTGGTCGTCGGTCAGCGAGCCCGGTACCATCCGGTTCCCGATCACGAACGTCGGCGTCTGATTCACCTGGCGTCGCTCCCCTTCGGCTTTGTTGGCTTCGATCTCCCGCTGATGGGCCCGGGAATCCACGCACGCGCGCCACTTGTCCACGTCGAGGCCGATCGCCTTCGCATAGCCCTGCATCACGCTCACCGGATCACTCGTCGCTTCCGTGTTCCAGTCGGTCTGCCCCTGGAACAGCCGGTCATGCATCTCCCAGAACTTGCCCTGGTCGTTCGCGCACGCCGCCGCCTCCGACGCCGACAGCGTGTTCTTGTGCTGCGGCAGCGGGAAGTCATAGTACGTCACGCGGGCGAGTCCGGGCTCGATGATGCGCTTCCGCACATCCGGCTCGGTGACCACGGAGTAGTTGCCGCACGCGGGACACTCGAAGTCGGCAAACTCGAGGATCTGCACAGGAGCGTCTGGCCGGCCCATTGTGTATCCCTTCGCCACCGCCGGGGGGAGGTTCGGATCCACGATCGTGGCGGCAGACGCCGCGTGCTGCCGGCTCGCGAGATATGCCAATCCTCCGGCCCCGGCGAGGATCAGCACCAGCACCAGCGCCACAAATGATTTGGGATTGGCGGCGCCGGCACGGCCACTCCTGCGGCTGGTCACCATGGCTGGCCCTCCTCGTCATCCGCCGCCCAATCCGTCGGCTTCCACTGGGATTCCTGATCCTCCGCCTCGGAGACGATGCGCCGGTTCTCGGCGACTTCGGGCGTGTCGTAGGTCGCCCGCACTTCGTAGTGAAAGAGTTCGGTGCGCACGTCGCCGATCAACTCCATGAGTTCGTTCGTCCGTGCCAGGAGGGTCCCGGCCGCATCAAGTTCCCGAATCTTATTTGCGAGGGTTCGAAGCAGCTCCTCGAGTTTTCGCTGCCGGGCCTCGCCATAGGTCTCGTCCGCCATGGAATCCGCCACTGCTCCCGCGCGACCCGAACCGGCCACACGCCGGCCCCGGTGCGACATTCTCGAAAGGTAGACATCGGCCGGGCGTGCGCAAGCAATTGCGCGCGCATATCTTGCCCGCGTGCGTGACCCTGCTGCAGTGCCCGCGCTGCTGGACGAACTGGCCTGGCGCGGCTTACTATATGACCACACCGACCGGCTAGCCGACGCGCTCACCGCGGGCCCCGTCACTGGCTACTGCGGCTTCGACCCGACGGCCGACAGCCTGCACGTGGGGAGCCTCGTCCCGGTCATGGGGTTGCTCCACCTCCAGCGCGCCGGCCATCGCCCCGTCATTCTCGTCGGCGGGGGCACTGGCTTGATCGGCGACCCGAGCGGAAAGAGCACCGAACGCCCGCTGCAGTCCCGCGAACAAATCGCCGCCAACTCGGCCGCCCTCCGCAAGCAGTTGGAACGGTTTCTGGACTTCACCGGTCCGAACGCGGCGCTCGTCCGCGACAACTCAGAGTGGCTCGGGCCACTGGCGCTGGTCGACTTCCTCCGCGACGTCGGCAAGCATTTCAGCGTCAACGTGATGCTGGCCAAGGATTCCGTGAAATCGCGGCTCGAGGCTGGGATCTCGTTCACGGAGTTCTCCTACATGCTCCTGCAGGCATATGACTTCCTCGCGCTGCACCGCCGCGATGCGGTCACACTGCAGCTCGGGGGGAGCGACCAGTGGGGCAACATCACCGCGGGGATCGAACTGATTCGGCGCACGTGTAGCGCAGAAGCGAACGGGCTCGTGCTGCCGCTCGTCACGACGGCGGCCGGCACCAAGTTCGGCAAGACGGAAGCCGGCGCTGTCTGGCTCGATCCGGCACGCACGTCGCCCTATCAGTTCTATCAGTTCTGGATCAACACCGATGACCGCGACACGGGCCGCTACCTCCGGTACTTCACGCTCCTCTCGCGCGACGACATCACCGCGCTCGACGCCCAGACGGCCGCCAACCCCGGACGGCGCGACGCGCAGCAACGGCTCGCCCACGATGTGACGGCCCGGATTCACGGCGAGGAGGCGGCGCGGACCGCGGCGGAAGTCTCCGCGACGCTCTTCGGCGGCGCCGACCCGCGCACACTGTCCGCCCGCGCGCTCGAGGTGCTGGCCACGGAGATCCCGTACGCCAATGTGCCCCGCGCGGACTCGTTCGACACGCTCGATCTCTTCCTCGCGGTGCGCATCGCACCCTCGAAAGGCGCGATCCGCCGGCTGCTGGAGCAGGGCGGCCTCTCCGTCAACGGCCGCAAGCTGCCCGCCACCGACCGCACGATCCCGGCGGCAGAAGCACTCCCCGGCGGCTATTTCCTGTTGCGCAAGGGCGCACGCGACTACGCGCTGGCCCGCCTAACCGTCTGACGCGGGCGGCGAGCGCCGCCAGCGGCGGTGATGCCACAGATACTGCTCCGGATACGCGCGGACCCAGCGCTCGAGCACGGCCGTGTACTGAGACACCACGGCATCGACATCACGTTCGCGATCGCCCGTCGCCACGACGCCGACCGGTTCGACCAGCGCCCGGTACTTGCCGCCTGGCAGACGGACCGCCGTTCCCACCACGATCGGAACACCTGACCGAAGGGCGAACACAGCGGGTCCGCGCGGTGTCTTGGCGAGCCGGCCGAAGAATGGGACGAACGTGGACGCCATGCCCTTCGTTCCCTGGTCGGCGACCATCGCGACGACATGGCCGGCACGCAGCGCGCGCGGGATGCGGCGGACCGCATCCGAATCCGCGATCACGGTTACTCCCGCCTTCTGCCGGGTCGCCGTGAGATAGCGGTCGAACAGCGGATTGGTCATACGCCGCGTCACGCCTTCGATCGGTATGCCGCGTGCGGCGATGTAGGAGCCTGCCAGTTCCCAGTTGCCGATGTGGCCCGTGACCACGATCACCCCGTTGCCCGCGGCGTGCGCCCGCGCCAGCACATCCCAATCCCCTTGGCGCTCGAACAGCGCGACGACGCGGTCCGGCGACAAGCCGGGCAGCAACGCCGCTTCGACGGATGTGCGGCCGAGGTTCTCATATGCCGCGCGTGCCACCTGACGCACACGTTCGTGGTCCCAGTCCGGAAAGGCTCCTGCGATTTGCGTCTCGACCACGCGGCGGCGGATGCCGAGCGGACGGTACCCGAGCGCCGCGATCCGCGCGCCCGCAGCCACCGCCCGATCCCACGACATCATGCTGAGGAATCTCACGGCGGCGCGCGCGGCGCCGTATTCGATGGCATCGGTGATGGTCGCCACTAGACCGCCGCCACGTGCGGCGTGCGTCGTGCCGCGACGGCGTCGGCGGCGAAGCTCCGAACCTCGCTGGCCACCCGGTCCCAGTTGAAATGCGAGAGCGCGTCCGCGCGCCCCGCCGCGCCCATCGCCTGGCGGCGGGGCGCGTCGGCGAGCAGTGACCGGATCGCCTCCGCCACGGCAGCCACATCCGACGGCGGCACGACCAGTCCCGTGCGTCCGGCGGACACGGCGGACCGCACGCCGCCGGAATCCCCTGCCACGCTCGGAATGCCGCTCGCCGCGGCTTCCACAAACGCGATCCCGAAGCCCTCGGCGTTGATCCCGGCATCGACGCGGGAGAGTCCGATGTACAGCGTCGAGGTGGCGTAGGCTTCGGCGATCTCCGCGTCGCCGAGGCTCCCGGCAAACAGGACGCGGCCGCCGAGCCCCAGCTCGTGCGCGAGCGCCGAGAGACGCGGGCCGTCCTCACCGCGTCCGATCACCAGATACCGGAGCGCCGGCCACTCGCCCGCCAGTACGGCCATCGCGCGCATCGCGACGTCGATGCCTTTGTGCGGCACGAGCCGCGACACGGTGAGCATGAGCGGCGCATCACCGGTCCCGAGACGAGACCGCAGGGCGCCCGTGTCGCGGCCGGGATGGAAGAACGCCGGGTCCGTGCCGAGCGCGTTCGTCAGGATGCGCGGCGGCCGTTCGACGCCGGCGGCCCGCATCACGTCTGCCGCCAGCGACGCACTCCACTCCGAGATCGCGACCACGCCTGCGCTGTTCTCGAAGATCCGCCGCGCGGTCCATCGCTTCAAGGCGCTGGCGCGCAGCTTCCGCTGCTCCCGCAGGAGGTCACCGCCGTACACGTAGACGAGATAGGGGACGCCTGTGACGTGATGCGCCCACCACGTGGGATATCCCGCGGGCCGGATGTTGCCACAGTGCACGATGTCCGCGACCGGAACGGCGTCCGCCGCGCCCGGACCGACAGGCGCGGGCCCCGCGCACCGCGGCACGAGCCAGCGCGCCCATCGCGCCTGGTTGAACACCGTCTTGGCGCCACGAAACGGAAAAGGTTGGCGTACGATCTCGTACCGCTCCGAGGCGTCGAACGCCGCGGCTGCAGCCTCCTCACCAACGTCCGGCGCTACGGTCGATACTGTGACGGCCTCCGGCGCGAGCCGCCGGCACAACTCGACGTGGCGCCGCGCCATCCCGCCGCCCATTGGGGGGTAATCCTGCGTGATGAAGAGATGCCGGATCGCCACGGCGGCGTCCACGCTATCCCTGCCACCGCGTGCGATCGCGCGCGCTGTCCGCGGCTTGCTGCAGTGCGTCGATCATCGCCGATTCCGTGTATTCGCGCGTCACGCGCGCACGCCCCGCGCTCCCCATGGCTCGCCGGCGGTCGTCGTGCCCGAGGAGGCCGGCGACGACGGCCGCCGTGCCCGGCGTATCACCCGGGTTCAATAACGCGCCCGTGATGCCGTCGGCCAGGTAGCGCCCGGGGACCGTTCCACGGCCGGCCAGCACCGGTATCCCCATCGCCATCACGTCGAGCGAGGTGAATCCCCCGGTGTCCTCCGTCGCGACGATCCACACCACGTGTGCCGCCTGCAACACCGCGAAATCATCATCGCGTTCTCCGAGATAGGAGACGCGGCGTCCGAGCCCGAGCGAGGCAGCATGCATCTTGAGATCCTCATCGGTCGACGCCGCGCCCAGGATGGCCAGGTGCAGCTCCGGATGCCGGGGCGCGAGGAGCGCCATCGTACGGAGCACGGTGGCCGCCTCGGTCTTGCCACCTGCATCGTACGCACAGATGATGAGCTTGGCGTCCGGACTCGTTGCACCCAGGGTGGCGAGCGGGACCGCGCGCAGCTCGTCGTACCGCGACCCATCGACGCCCAGCTCGGCCACGACGGGATCGCGGGCCCGCCGCGGCTTCGGCACCGCGGCGGCTTCGGCTGCCGTCGTGAACACGAAGCCGCCGGTCGCGAGGCGCAATGCTGTATTGGTGGCTCCTCCCTGGACTGGCCTGGTCCCCGCGGGCACGCGCCGCACGACCCCGCCGCGCCCCGCGATGCGCATCGCGATCGAGACGTCGAGCTGCTCCTCCTCGGTATGCACGAACACCGTCTCGACGAAACGCTCGGTGAGGAGACGCTGGAGGCGCCATCCGCGGCGCACGATCGATCCCGATGTATCGAACGCGACGACGTCGCACCCCTCGGCGGCCGCGCGCGCCTCGACGGATCCGCCGCCGGGACACGCGAAGGTGACCTGGTAGCCGCGCGCCGCCAGTCCGCGCGCGGCGGCCACGAACACGCGGGCCCCCCCCGTCCAGCCCGGCGCGGAGTAGTAAAACATGACGCGCATGCGCTAGTCGGCTTCGCCGTCGATGCCGGCACCGCCTGCGCGAAACTGGAGCGTGTACAACCGGTGATAGACGCCCTTGGCAGCCAGCAAGTCCCCGTGCGTGCCACGCTCGACGATCTGGCCGCGGTCGAGCACGAGGATCTGGTCAGCGTGGGTGATCGTCGACAGCCGGTGCGCAATCACGAACACGGTGCGGCCCGTGAGCAGCCGGTCGATGGCTTCCTGAACGAGCCGCTCGCTCTCGGTATCGAGCGACGACGTCGCCTCATCGAGGATGAGAATCGGCGGATCGGTGAGGAGCGCCCGCGCGATCGCGAGACGCTGCCGCTGCCCGCCGGAGAGCCGTGTGCCACGCTCGCCAAGCACGGTCTCGTACTTGTCGGGGAGCTCCGCGATGAACGCGTGGGCGTTCGCGGCGCGCGCCGCACTCTCGATCTGCGCGTCGGTGTACCGGTCATCCGTTCCGTACGCGATGTTGCGCCGCACCGTGTCGTTGAACAGCACCGTGTCTTGGCTCACGATCCCGGTGAGCGCCCGGAGTGAGGGAAGACGGATCGTGCCGGTGTCGACTCCGCCCAGGAGGATGCGGCCGTTCGTCGGCTGCACGAAACGCGGGATCAGGTCGACGAGGGTGCTCTTCCCCGCACCGCTGGCACCGACCAGCGCCACGACGGCGCCGCGGCGTGCGGTGAACGACACGTCCGACAGAACGGTCTCGCCGTCGGGATCGTACGCGAACGAAACATGGTCGAACGCCAGCGAATCGAAATCGGCCGGCGCATCACGCGTCCCCCGGTCGAGGGCCGTCTCGGTCGGCTCGTCGAGGATGTCGAAGATGCGCTCCCCCGCGACCAACGCCCCCTGCGCGACCGTCGGCAGTTGCGTGACCTGCTTCAGCGGCTGGAGCAGCTTCATCATGATGACCAGGAAAACGAGTAACTCCGACCCCGCGAGCGTCTTGGCGATTAGCACCTGCTGGGCACCGAACCAGAGGAGCCCGACGAGCACCAGGGTGCCCAGGAACTCCGTGACTGGCTGCGAGAGCAACGCGAGCTTGGCGACCCGCACCAGCCGCCGAGAGTACTGGCCGCTGGCGTGAATAAACCGCTGTTCCTCGTAACCTTCGGCCCGGAACGATTTCACGAGCCGCATCCCGGAGACGATCTCCTGCAGTACGCTCATCATCTCGCCGTAATCTTCGCGCAGCCGCCGGTGATTCTTGCGGAGGCGCCGGAGAATCGGCTGCAGGAACCCCGTGATCGCGGGCGCAATGATGAGTGCCGCCAGCGTCAATCGCCACGAGATCGCAAACATGAGCACGACGTCCACCACGATGAGCGCGACACTCTGCACCCCGGATGTCACCACCTGCGTGATCAGCGCCTTGGTCTGATCGGTGTCCACGAGGATCCGGGCGCTGATCTGGCCGCCCTTGGTTCGCAGAAAATATGGAAGTGGCAGCCGCTGCAGATGTGCATACACGACGTTGCGCATGTCGCGGGTCACGAATTCCTGGAGCTGTGCGCCGAGTTGGCCGCCGTACCAGACGAGAAGATTCTTGGCTGACACGACCACCAGGATGATGACGATGACGCGTTCGAGCGACGCGATCTTGGCGGCCGGATCGAGCAGCCAGCCGATAGCGAGCGCCACCCAGTGTGTGAGCCGGGATCCGGAGTTCGGCAGCGCCTGAAACCCGAACAGCGCATTGAGGAAGGGGATGAGCAGCGACAGTGAGAATCCGTCGAGTGCCGCCGCGATGACGCTGGACCCTATGGTCGCCGCCATCGTCCACCGGTGCGGACGCAGAAACACGAGCAAGCGGCGGTACATACTGTGCTTCCCCGCGTCCGGGCGTGCGCCAGCTGCGGACGTGGCGCGCGTCGCGGGCGGGGCGCCGGACGAAGGTTCGGGCCTCGATGGCGGGCGAATCGCGGTGGTGCTCACGGGCGCCGCTCCACGGGCGGCTGCGACTACCGGCGCGGCGTGAGCAACGCCACGGGCAGGATCATTTCCTCGGGCGTCACGCCGCCGTGCAGAAACGACCCGCGGTACCGGCTCTGGTATTCGCGCAGCTTGGTCGGATAGACGAAAAACGAATCGCCGGTCGCCAGGAGCGTGTGCGCCCCCATGCCGCGATGCGGCAACCGCAACCGGTCGGCGTTGGGAAACATGAGGGCCTGATCGGGTCGCTCGGCGCGCACGTCCTCGCCGAACTTGTACCGCAGATTGGCCGTGGCGTCACGCTTCGCGTACACGGTGGCCGGCGTCTGGCAGTGGATCGACCCGTGGTCGCTGGTCAGCACGACGGTGATCTTGCGCCGGGCCGCTTCCTTGAGCACGCCGAGCAACGCCGAGCGCTGGAACCACTGCACGGTGAGCTGGCGGAGCGCGATCTCGTCGCGCGCCACTTCGTACAGGATCGCCGACTCGCTGCGCCCGTGCGTCAGCAGGTCCACGAAGTTGAACACGAACGCGCTCACACCCTCGGGCGCGATCGCGGAGTTGAGCCGGCGGTCCAGTTCATCGGAGTCCGCCGCAGTCGAGATCTTCGCGTACCGCACCGGCCCGGCATGCCCCGCCTCTGCCAGTTGGGCCTCCAGGAGCTCCCGCTCGTGCGCGTTGAGCGTCTCGTCCTCGCGCACGCCGGGTCCCCACCAGTCGGGGAACCGGGCCGCGATCTCTCCGGGGAAAAGGCCGCTGAACAATGCGTTGCGGGAGTACGGCGTCGCCGTGGGCAGCACCGCGAAGTGGTGCGTCACCTCCACGTCGAAGAGCGGGGCGAGCAGCGGCTCGAGCGCCAGCCACTGGTCCAGCCGCAGGCAGTCGACGACCACGAACACCGCCGCGCCGTGCCGCTGCAACACCGGCAGCAGGAACTCGCCAATGACGTCAACGGACAGCGGCGGCCGGTCGCCCTCCAGATTTTCGAGCCACGCCGGATACGCGACCGCCATGAATGCCGCGAACTCACGGTGCATGTCCGCGTAGAGCCCGCGTAGCGATTCGTACAGGCCGGTCTCACCCGCAGCCGCCAGCTCGACGTCCCACACCATCAACTCGCTGTACCGCTCGACCCAGCCGCGCCAGTTGAGCGGGCGGGCGCGCTCGAGCTCGATCGCGCGGAACCGCTCCACGAACCGGCGCGCCATCGCCTGCTGGCGGATCCGCGGCCCATCCAGAATCCGCCGCACCGCCGCCAGCACCTGGCGCGGGTTGATCGGCTTGGTCAGGTAGTCACGGACATTGGCGCCGATGGCCTCCGTGAGCGTGGCGTCTTCCTCGCTCTTGGTGACCATGACGACCGGAACGTTGGGCGAGATCTCCCGCAGCTCCCGGTACGCTTCAAGCCCGCGTTTCCCCGGCATCTGCTCGTCGAGCAACACCACATCGAATGCGCGGCGGCGGAGCAGCTCGATGGCGTCGTCGGCGTTGCTCGCCATCTCGACATCGTACCCGCTTTCGCCCAGAAAAATGCGATGCGATTCGAGCAGGTCCGCCTCGTCATCGACCCACAGGACGGACTTTCGCGCTGGCGGCGCCTTGGTGAGCGAAGGTGGTGCAGGCATTGGGGGCATCTCGTGCGGAATGTACCGTTGCTCTCTACATTCCTGTAGGTGTTGGCCACTCTCCCACCATACGCCTTGGCGGCGCCTGTGTTCCGCTTCCGCGCGCTCGCGGGACTCGCGGGCCGGCGGCAGCTCGGCGGGGACCGTGAAGTGGCAGTCGCGGCCTTCATCGCAGCACGACTCGCGTCTGCCGCCCTGCTCCAGGTGCCACTGCCGGCCGAAGTCCGTACTGCACGCGCCACCGGTGCCCGCGCGTGGCTCGCGGCGGTCGCCGTCCCTGCGGCCGCACGCGGTCCGCTGGTCCGTGTGATCGATGCGTCCGGCCGCGCCGACCGCGCGGCCCTCGGAGCGGCCGTGCGTGCGCTCATCGATGCGGCGGGCCGGTGCCTCGACGGGGCCGCACGCCGCGAAATGGACGCACTCGCGAAGGAGCTCGAGTCACCGTAGACCGGCCGAGCCATGAATTCGTGCCAGGCCGTGTCGTATATTAGGACGGCAGCCAATTGCGCCGGCGAGACCCGACACGCACGACTCGCTACCGCGTCCTGCGCGGGTCGTCCGGACCCGACCACCGTCCACCGCCCTCCCCATGGCCGGTCACAGCAAGTGGAAGCAGATCAAGCATTACAAGGCAGCCACCGACGCAAAGCGTGGCGCCCACTTCACGAAGTTGATCCGCGAAATCACCGTGGCGGCGAAACAGGGCGGTGGCGATCCCGCGGGCAACCCGCGGCTCCGCACCGCGATCGAGCTGGCGCGCGCCGCGTCGATGCCCAAGGACAACATCGAACGGGCGGTCAAGAAGGGCACTGGTGAGCTCGAAGGTGTCAACTACATCGAGGTCATGTACGAGGGCTACGGGCCCGGCGGGGTCGCGCTCATGATCCAGGCCGTCACCGACAATCCAACACGCACGGTCGCGGAGATCCGCCACAAGTTGTCCCGCGGCGGCGGCAACCTCGGCGCCACGAACTCCGTGGCGTGGATGTTCGACCGCAAAGGCCTGCTGACGCTGGATGCGGCCGCGCATGACGAAGATGCGCTGATGGAAGCGGCGCTCGATGCGGGCGCCGAAGATGTGCGGCGCGACGACGACCAGTTCGTCGTCACCACCGACGCCGCGTCGGTCCATGCCGTACGGAGCGCACTCGAATCCCGCAGCATGCGCGTCGCCGGAAGTGAGATCGCGTGGCTCCCCAAGACTACGGTCCGCGTCGAAGGCAAGACCGCCGAGTCGCTCATCAGATTGCTCGAAGAGATCGACGAACTGGACGACGTCCAGAAAGTGGACGCGAACTTCGACATGGATGTGGCCGACATGGCGAGTGCGTGACCGTCCTCGGGATCGACCCCGGCACCGCCACCACCGGATACGGTGTGCTGCGCCAGGTGGAGGGACCGCGCCGCGCGGTCCTCGTCGAATGCGGTGTCATTCGCACGCTGCCACGCGACACGCTCGCGGCCAGACTGCGCGCCATTTATGAGGGCGTCGCGGGCCTCATCGAGCGGCACCGCCCTGACATCCTCGCGGTGGAAGACGTCTTCTACGCCCGCAATGTCCGCACGACTGTCGTCCTCGGCCACGCACGCGGCGTGATTCTGCTCGCCGGCGCCCAGGCCGGCATCGTGATCCACGAGTTCCCGCCGGCGACCATCAAGAAGGCCGTCACGGGCTCCGGCGGCGCCACCAAGGAACAGGTGCAGTTCATGCTCACGCGTCTGCTGCACCTGCGATCCGCTCCACACCCGAGTGATGCGGCAGACGGGGTGGCAGCCGCCCTCACGTACTGCCTCGAAGGGCCGCCGATCCGGCTGGCCGCCGTCCGCATCCCCTCACCCCAGGTGGCCCGCGCGTGATCAGCCAGGTGACAGGGCGCCTGGTCGCCAAGGAAATCGATCGCGCCGAGGTCATGACCGAGGGCGGCGTGGCCTATGACATCGCGATCCCGGTGCCCGTGTTCGAGACGTTGCCGGCGACCGGCGATCCCGTCACACTGCACACGCACCTCGTGGTACGCGAGGACGCCTGGCAGTTGTTCGGGTTCTCCACGCCGTACGAGCGCCAGGTGTTTCGCGCCGTGCTCGCTGCGAAAGGTGTGGGTCCCGCACTTGCGCTCGGTCTCCTCTCGTCGCTGTCCGCCGACCGGCTGATCCAGACCATCCGCGACCGCGACATCGCGACGCTGCAGACGGTCCCGCGCGTCGGGCGCAAGAAGGCGGAGCAGCTCGTGCTCGATCTCGCGGACAAGCTGGATGACCTGTTCGCGGCGGCGGCACAGGATCGCGGCCCCGCCGGGCGGCCACACACAGCCGCCGCCGAGGACGCGATTCTCGGACTGCTCCGCCTCGGCTACGGCCGTGCCGACGCCGAGCGCGCGGTCCGCGGTGTGCTCGAGTCAGGCAATGGCGACGGCTCGGTGCCGAATCTCCTGCGCAGCGCATTGGCTGCCATCGGCAGTCGCTGAGGACACGATCGGCTCGTTCGCCTTTCGGCATTCATTCGGCATATATTCGATCCCATGACTGCCACCGCGCCGACGCGCGCCGCAGCACGCCCCGGGGACATGCCGCGCCACGAAATCACCACCCCTGACGAGTTGCCCGAAGAGGGCCCGGTCGAGCTGTCCCTGCGCCCGCAGCGCCTCGCGGAGTTCATCGGGCAGCCCAAGGTCAAGGATGCGCTGCGGATCTACATCGACGCCGCGCTCGTCCGCCGAGAGCCGGTCGATCACATCCTGTTTTTCGGCCCGCCGGGCCTCGGCAAGACCACACTCGGTGAGCTCATTGCCCGCGAGCTGGGAGTCAACATCCACACCAAGTCGGGCCCGTCGCTGGAGAAGCCCGGGGACCTGGTCGCCACGTTGACCAATCTGCGCGCCGGCGATGTCCTGTTCATCGACGAGATCCACCGCCTTCGGCCTATCATGGAGGAGTTCCTGTACCCGGCGATGGAGGACTTCAAATGCGAGGTCCGCCTCTCGGACGGCCCCAAGGCGCAGACGATCACCATGCCGGTCGAGCGATTTACGCTGATCGGCGCCACCACCCGCCTCGGCATGCTCACCCCGCCCATGCGCGCGCGGTTCGGCATCGAGCAGCGGCTCAACTACTATCCGGCCGCGGACCTGGAAACGATTGTGCGCCGTACGGCCGACGTGCTGAAGGTGGTGATCGATGCCGGCGGCACCGCCGAGATCGCGCGGCGCGCACGCGGGACGCCCCGGGTCGCGAACCGTCTGCTGCGCCGGGTGCGAGACTACGCGCAGGTGCGTGCCGATGGGACGATCAGCGAGAGTGTGGCCCAGCGTGCGCTCCAGATGCTGGACGTCGATCAGCTCGGACTCGACGACATGGACGGCCGCATCCTCCGCACCATCATCGAGAAATACGACGGCGGCCCCGTCGGGATCGGCACCATCGCGGCCGCCGTGGGTGAAGATCAGGACACGATCGAGGAAGTGTACGAGCCGTTCCTGGTGCAGAATGGATTCCTGCACCGCACGCCCCGCGGACGCATGGCGACGGCGGCGGCGTACCGGCACTTCGGGTATACGCCGCCGGCCGATCCAGGGCAGCCGGAGTTGTTTGGCAACTAGCGCGTTGCCACGAGCGCGCGGCCGTCCGCGCGCGGTTCGCTCCTAATCCATTCTGCCGGCCGCCATGTATCGCACGTCCGATTACGACTTCACGCTGCCCGCCGATCGCATCGCGCAGATGCCGGCCGAGCCACGCGATGCGAGCCGGCTGATGGTGCTGGATCGGGCCACTGGCTCCATCTCGCACCGGACATTTCGCGATATCGGGCAGATCATCCCCGCAGGTGACGTGCTGGTGCTGAACACGACGCGCGTGTTCCGCGCGCGGCTGCTGGGGACCCGCGACGGCTCGGGCGCACCCGCGGAAGTGCTGCTCCTCAAGCCGCACGGCGACGGCCGGTTCGAGGCCCTGGTGCGCCCGGGAGGCAAGCTCGGACCGGGACGCATCGTCACGGTGTCCCCCGAGCTGTCCGTCGAGATCGAGCAGGTCACCGAGCGCCGCACACGGATCGTGCGGTTGCGGACAGCGCTACCGCCCGACGAGGCGATCGACCGGTACGGACACGTGCCGCTGCCTCCCTACGTGACGCGTGCCGATACGGCGATCGACGCCGGCCGCTACCAGACGGTCTACGCGCGCGAGCGCGGGTCGATCGCGGCACCCACGGCGGGATTGCACTTCACCCCAGCGCTGCTGGCAGCCCTGGCACGCCGGGGCGTGGTGCGCGCGGACGTCGTGCTGCATGTCGGAGCCGGGACGTTCAAGCCCGTGGAGACTGACGACCCGGCAGCCCATCCCATGCATGAAGAGTGGTACCGCATCCCGCCGGAGACGGCGCAGGTGCTGGACGCCGCGCGTGCCCGGGGCGCCAAGGTCTGGGCCGTCGGCACCACCAGCGCCCGGACGCTGGAGAGCGCCGCACTCGGGGATGGCCGGGTCGCCGCCACCACCGGCGAGACACGCCTGTTCATCCGCCCGCCATTCGCCTGGCAGGCGGTGGATCGTCTCATCACCAATTTCCACCTGCCCCGCTCGACGTTGCTGATGCTCGTGGCCGCGTTCGCCGGCTATGATCTGACAATGCGAGCATATCGCGAAGCCGTCGGCGCGGGCTACCGGTTCTTTTCGTACGGCGACGCCATGCTGGTCACATGACGGGATCCCGCACCGCGACGGCGGCGCCGTTTTCGTTTTCCATCGTCGCGACCGCCGGCCGCGCCCGTGCAGGCGTGTTCATGACGCCGCACGGTCCCGTGGAAACGCCGGCCTTCATGCCGGTCGCCACTCTCGCCACCATCAAGGCGCTCGACCCGGCCGAGGTGTATGCGGCCGGCGCGCGGATGATCCTCACGAACGCCTACCACCTGCATCTCCGGCCCGGCGATGAGGTGATCCGCGACCTGGGCGGCCTGCACCGGTTCATGGGATGGGATGGGCCCATCATCACGGATTCGGGCGGATTTCAGGTGTTCTCGCTCGAGACGCTGCGCACGGTCGATGAGGACGGTGTCGACTTCCGAAGCCACATCGACGGATCGCGGCGGCGGTTCACGCCCGAGTCGGTGATGCGCATCGAACGGAATCTCGGCGCGGACGTGATCATGCAGTTCGACCACGTCGTCCCGGGACAATCCAGTGTGGAGGTGGCACGGGAGGCATCGGATCGCAGCATCCGGTGGCTCACCCGGTGCCGCGATGCGTTCGGCCGTCTCTCCGCCGATCAGCCCGCCCTCCGCCAGGCGCTGTTCCCGATCGTGCAAGGCGGCATCCACGCCACGCTCCGCCAGTCGGCGGCGCACACGATTGCCAGCCTCGGCCCATGGGCAGGCTATGGAATCGGCGGACTGTCAGTCGGCGAGTCCAAGGAGGACACCTACGCGATGGTCGACGCCGTTGATGAGGTGCTGCCCCGCGATCGCCCACGGTATCTCATGGGCGTCGGATTCCCCGCGGACCTGCTCGCGGGCATCCAGCGCGGCGTGGATCTCTTCGACTGCGTCGCGCCCACCCGGATGGGCCGCAACGGGACGGCGTTCACGAGCGCGGGCCGCATCAATGTCCGCGGGGCCAGCTTCCGCGACGACGCGCGGCCGCTGGACGCCACATGTACGTGCTCGGCGTGCACCCGCTTCTCGCGCGCCTATCTACGGCACCTGTTCGCCGCCGACGAGATGCTCGGCCCGCGCCTTCTGTCCCTGCACAATGTACATTTCTTGGCGTCGCTCGTCCGCTCCGCGCGCGCGGCCATTGTGGCCGGGAGCCCGTTTCCCGCCGCACCGCCCGACAGCGCGCCGGACGCGCCGTGATCCTGCCCATGCCCCTCCACCCCCGATGACCCCATGAACTCCGCTGCCGCGCCGCAACTGCTCATGTATGCGGCCATTTTCGCGATCTTCTACTTCGTCCTGCTCCGGCCCCAACAACAGCAGAAGAAGAAGGCCGAAGAGTTGATGCTGGGCGTGAAGAAGGGCGACGAGATCGTCACCGCGGGCGGGATCGTCGGTGACGTCATCTACATCAAGGCCACTGGAACGGATGGCACGCCCTCGCTCGATGACCGGATCACGATCAAGTCCGGCGAATCCAGGCTCGTCGTGGAGCGCGGGCGCATTGCCCGCGTGGTGACCGGCGGCGCGACGACCGCGGGCAACGGCAAGACCGCGGCGTCGGGGTCCGGCGGCTGATCCGGAGGACGGCGACCCGTGAGCCTGCTCGACATTCACGTCCTCGGCGCACCGATCCTCCGCCAGGAAACCATCCCCGTCACCGCCGTCACGGATGACCTCCGCCGGCTGATCGGGGATATGTTCGAGACGATGTACGCGGCGCGGGGCATCGGACTCGCGGCCCCGCAGGTCGGCCGGCGGGAGCGGGTGACCGTGATCGATGTCTCGCGCGACAAGTCACCGCCCCAGCCGTTCGCCCTCATCAATCCCGAGATCGTGCTCCAGGAAGGCTCGGTGCGAGGCGAAGAGGGCTGTCTCTCGATCCCCGAGGTGTACGGGGACGTCGACCGCGCCGAACGCGTCGTCGTCCGGGCGATCGAGCGCGACGGACAGCCCTTCGAAATCGAGGGGACCGATCTCCTCGCCCGGTGCCTGCAGCACGAGATCGATCATTTGCACGGCAAGTTGTTCATCGACTACCTGAGCATCCTCAAGCGCCGCGCCGCGCTGGGCAAATGGGAAGAACAGAAGGCCAAGTATCCGGCGCTGATCCGCACGATCGTGCCGGTGTCCGTCGTCGCCGGACGGCACGACAACGAGGAGATGTGAGCCGGCGGCGCCGCCGGCCGCCTCGCACCGGGCGCTAGCCGGCCCCCCGCCGATCGTCCGGTGAGACTTCTCTTCTGGGGCACACCCGAATTCGCCACGCCGTCGCTGCTCGCTCTGCTGGGCGAAGGCTTCGATGTCGCCGGCGTCGTCACGCAACCGGATAAGCCGCAGGGGAGATCGCGGTCGCGGCTCGTGGCATCGCCGGTCAAGGAGATCGCGACCGCTGAGAAGATCCCCGTGCTCCAGCCGGCCCGCGCGAGCAATCCGGATTTTCTCGCTGACATCCGTGCCCTGCGGCCGGACGCCTCGATCGTCGTCGCCTACGGGCACATCCTCACCGCAGACGTCATCGCGGTGCCATCGCGCGGCACCTTCAACGTGCACGCCTCGCTGCTCCCGGCCTTGCGCGGCGCGGCGCCGATCCAGGCCGCCATCCGCCAGGGACTGGGCGAGACCGGGATCTCCGTGATGCGCGTCGTGCCGGCACTTGATGCGGGTCCCGTGATCCTCCGGATCGCGACGCCGATCGCCCCCGAAGAAACATACGGAGAGCTCGCCTTGCGTCTCTCGGAGCTGGGCGCGCAGGCGCTCATCGAGGCACTCGTATTGGTCGAGATCGGAAAGGCACGCGAGAGCCCGCAGGATGACGCACTGGCGACGTACGCGCCCAAGCTGGAGCGCGGCGCCGTCCCCGTGGACTGGACGCAGCCCGCCACTGACGTCGCGCGGCTGATTCGCGCTGTGGATCCCAGGCCGGGCGCCGTGACGACGGGCCCTGCGGGTTCGGTGAAGCTCTATGGCGCGCAACTGCTGGATGCATCCGAGGGCGCGCCACACGAACGCGAGCCGGCGCCCGCACCCGGGGTCGTGCTCGGCATCGGCGATGATGGCATGGCAGTCGCCTGTGGGCACGGCGCGATCCGGATCGCCCAGGTACAACCCGCCGGACGGCCGCTCATGAGCGCGTCCGATTGGGCCCGCGGCCGCGGAATCGCCGCCAGCCAGCGGCTTGGCAGGTGACGACGGTCCCCGTCGTTCACGCGGTCACGACCGACGAGATCATCACCCGGGAGGACTTTCTCAGCCGCGCGTCAGCCGTCATGCGGGCCCTGGGCCCGCGGGGCGCGATCCACCTCCGGGCCGCCTCCGCGACGTCGCGACAGTTGCATCACCTCGCCGTCTCGCTCGCGGCCGCGCAGGTTGCGACCGGAGCGTGGCTCATCGTCAACGACCGCGTCGACATCGCACTGGCCAGCGGCGCCCGCGGCATTCAGCTCACGTCGCGCTCGATGGATACCACCGATGCCATGCGTGCGGTGCTCGCGACCGCGCCCGGAATCGCGCACCCCGCGTTTGGACTGAGCGTGCACAGCGCCGCCGAGGCGCGCGCGGTGGGGGAGGGAGATGGCATGTCCTGGCTCGTCGTGGGTCACGTCTTCGACACGCCGTCCCATCCGGACCAGCCCGCGCGCGGTGCGGGCTTGCTGCACGACGTCGTGGGCGCCACGACGCTGCCCGTGATTGCCATCGGCGGTGTACGTCCGGCGCACATCGCTGGGCTGCTCGCCGATGGTGCGCACGGCGTCGCCGTGATCCGCGGGATCTGGCGCGCGGACGATGCCGAATCTGCCGCCGCCGAGTATCTTTCGGCACATGACGCCGTCCAAAACACAGGGCCCAGCGGCGGAGCGTGAACGGGGTTCAGCGGCATTCGCCGGAGACCCGGATTCGGGCGCCGGGACCGTCGTCCTGACCGTGAACGGGGACCGCCGGACCCTCGCGGATGGCGCCACGATCGCCGACCTGCTCCGCGAATTGGACCTCGACCCCCGGATGATCGTCGTTGAGCACAACGGGGAGATTCTCCGCCGGGATGCCGCCGGACCGGTGCACGCGCTGCGCACGGGCGACATCATCGAGTTGGTGCACTTTGTTGGGGGTGGCTGACCTGTGGTGACCACCGTCACGTCGCTTGCCGAGCTGTCTGCCGCTGACGCCGCACTCACCATCGGAGGCCGCGAGTTTCGCTCGCGCCTGATGGTCGGCACGGGGAAGTACGCATCCATCCCCCTGATGCGGGACGCTATCGCGGCATCCGGCGCCGAGGTCGTCACGGTCGCCGTGCGGCGCGTGGACCTCGACCGGTCCAAGGACGAGAGCATTCTCGCGCACCTCGATACCTCGCGGTACTTCCTGCTCGCCAATACGGCGGGCTGCTACTCGGTCGCCGACGCGTGCCGGTACGCACGGATCGCCCGCGCGGCGGGATTCAACGAGTGGGTCAAGCTCGAGGTGATCGGCGACGAAGCGACGCTGCTCCCCGATCCGGTGGGGGTCGTGGAGGCCACGCGCGTGCTGGCGGCCGAAGGATTCCAGGTGTTGGCGTATACCAACGACGATCTCATCACCGCACTTCGGCTCGAGGATGCAGGTGCTGCGGGGGTGATGCCACTCGCGTCGCCGATCGGGTCGGGACTGGGCCTGCTCAACCCTTACGCCATCCGCACCATCAAGCACCGGCTCAGCGTGCCGGTGATCGTCGACGCAGGCGTCGGGACGGCGTCCGATGCGTGCCTGACGATGGAGCAGGGAGTGGATGGGGTGCTGATGAACACGGGGCTCGCGGCCGCACAGGACCCGGTTCGGATGGCCACCGCGATGCGGCACGCCGTCGACGCTGGTAGGCAGGCGTTTCTCGCCGGACGGATGCCGCGGCGGGAAGTTGCCGTCCCGTCGTCCCCCCGCACCGGCATGCTCGGATGACCGAGAAGCCGCCTGGCGGTGGCGCCGGCAGCAGTTCGGGCGCGATCCGCTTCGTCATGCCAGGCGATCCCGCAGGCGGAGTCGCCGGTGGCCTCCCGGCCGATGCGGCCTTACCTCCGGAGCGGCCGGACGGAGGAAGCGGCTCTCCACCGGCACGTCTGGCCCGCGTCCCGATCGGTGGGATCACCGATTCGCGCGTCGCGGCTGCGGATGTGCTGGCGGACCTGCGGGGCGGCGAGCTGCTCGATGCCGCGTTCGACCGGCGTGCCGGACGGCTCGACGCGCGAGACCGTCGCTGGACCCAGGAGCTCGTGTACGGGATGCTCCGCCGTCGCGCGTGGATCGATGCGCTGCTCCTCACCCGCGTGCGCGGTGGGCTCGCACGACTCGATGCCGATGTCACGGATCTCCTCCGGCTTGGCACCTATCAGTTGCTCCAGATGGGTAGCGTGCCCGCATACGCGGCCATCGCGCAGACCGTCGAGCTGACCAAACAGCGGCACGGGATCGGCGCGAGCCGGCTGGCCAACGCGGTCCTGCGGCGGCTCGACCGCGAGCGTGCCGAGGCGCCGGCGGCGCTGGAGACCGATCCGCCGATCGATCCGCTCGACGCGCTCGCCCTCCGCTTCTCGCATCCGCGATGGCTGGTCGCGCGCTGGGTCGCGCGGTGGGGCGCCGAGGAGGCGACCGCGCTCCTGAGTGCCAACAACGTCGAGGCGCCGCTCGTGCTGCGCCCTTACGGCATCGTGCGGGAGCAGCTCGAGGCCATGCTGGAGGCGGCCGGCGTGCAGCACGAGGAGGCACCGTTCGTTCGCGACAGCATCCAGCTGCGGGTGACGCCGGCGCTCACCGAGCTCGGTGCCTATCGCCAGGGGCTCTTCTTCGTCCAGGACCCCGGCGCCACACTCGTGACGCAGTACGCCTGCGTGGCGCCCGGCAGTCTCGTGGTGGATCTGTGCGCCGCGCCGGGCGGCAAAGCGCTCGAGCTCTCGCGAACGGCGAGCCTGGTCATCGCGACCGACCGCTCCGTGCCGCGCGAGCAGCGTCTCCGGAATAACCTGCGGCGGGTTGAGGCACGCAACGTAGTCAGCGTGGTCGCGGACGCCATGGCGCCGCCACTCGCACCGGCCGATGCGGTCCTGCTCGACGCGCCCTGCACGGGGACTGGAACGTTCCGGCGCCATCCCGACGCCCGGTGGCGCCTCAAGCCATCCGATCTCGCGGTGATGGCATCCACGCAGCGCGCCCTGCTGCGTGCGGCGTCGCGGATCGTTCGCCCGGGCGGGTTGCTCATCTACTCGACGTGCTCGCTCGAGATCGAAGAGAACGACGCGCAGATCGAGAGTTTCCTCGCGGATCATCCCGATTGGGTGCTCGAGCCGCCACCCGACGGCGTGGTGCCCGCGGCCGTGCTCGATGCCGGACGGCTGCGGACATTGCCGCAGCGCCACGCTGTCGACGGCGCGTTCGCGGCGCGACTCCGCCGAGCTGGCGGGGCTGGCGCTTGAGCCTGGGGTCACTCGCCCGACGATTCGCCCCGTACGTCGCCGTCGCTGTGGGCGGATTCGTGCTCGCCTACGTATTCGTCCTGCTCGTCGTCTTTCCAGTCGGTGGCCAGCCTGAGCAAGCCCGCGTTCCCAACGTCCTGGGACTGACGTTCGACGAAGCCGCGACACGACTCACTGCCGCCGGATTCCGCGCCCAGCAGGGCGAATCCCGATTCAACGTCGGCTCGCCGAAATCCACCGTACTGACGGAGACGCCCGGGCCGGAAACCAGCGCCGCCAAAGGCAGCCGGATCGTGATGGATGTCAGCGCCGGGCAACGCCGCATCAACGTGCCCAACGTCGTGGGGATGGACCGCGAGGCGGCGCAGCTCGCCCTCGAGAAGGTTGGCCTCGAGGTTGGAAGCGTCGCCGAGCATGAGAGTCCGCTCCCCCGCGGCGAGGTGATGACGACGTCACCGGTCGCCGGCACGGCGCTGATCCTGCCCTCGAGTGTCGCGTTCGTGGTGAGCGCGGGACCGGCGACGATCGAGGTGCCGTATCTGGTCGGACGCCCCTTTGGCGAGGCCCGGGCCGCCCTCGAACAACTGGGACTGACCGCGCGGACCGCCCGCGTGGACTCGGCGTCGAACGAGCCCGACGGCGTCGTCACCTCCCAGACTCCCACGGAGGGGACCGCCGTCGGCGCCGGCTCGGCCGTTGCGCTGACCGTCTCCCGGGGATTGCATTCACCATGAGTGCCCGCCCATGACCGTCCGCATCGCCCCTTCACTCCTCAGCGCCGACTGGGCTCGGCTCGCCGAGGCGGTGGCGATCTGCGAAGCCGGAGGAGCCGACTGGATCCACCTCGACGTGATGGACGGGTGCTTCGTCCCAAACCTCACGTTCGGCGCGCGATTCATCGAGACGGTGCGTGGCCTCACGACACTCCCGCTCGATGTGCATCTGATGGTGGTCCAACCCGAGAAATACTTCGAGGATTTCGTGCGCGCAGGCGCCACGGGTCTCACGATCCACGCCGAAGCAGCGCCGCATCTCCACCGGCAGATCGCCCGGATCAAAGAACTGGGCGGCCGGGCCGGCGTCGCGGTGAATCCCGGCACGCCGCTGGAAGCCGTGTACGATGTCGCGGCCGGCCTCGACGCCCTGCTCGTCATGTCGGTCGACCCTGGCTTCGGCGGCCAGCAGTTCATCGCGCACTCGCTGGACAAGTTGAGCCGGGCTCGCGCCATGCTGTCCGCGGCGCACAGCCAGGCGCTGCTGGAAGTCGATGGCGGCATCAACCGCGAGACCATCACCGCGTGCTGGCGCGCCGGCGCTGACACGTTCGTGGCCGGCAACGCGGTCTTCGCCGCGCGCGACCCCGCGGCGGAGATCCGCGCACTGCGCGACCAATGCCGGGTGACCGTATGACGCTGCGGCGATGACGTTGCGGCGCCAGTGGGCTGTGACCGCGGCGGTGGTAGCCGCCTTGGCCGTGACGCTGTTCGCCCTCGACCGCCTGGTCGGGCGGCAGCTTGTGCTGGTGTCGGTCGGCTCGCATGCGCCGGCATTTCGCGGTGCGACCGTCGGCGGGACACCGCACGAGAAGACCCTGGCGGACTATCGCGGAGACGTCGTGTTGCTGAACGTGTGGGCGACATATTGCGTACCATGCCGAGTGGAGATGCCGTCACTCGAGATCCTGCAGAAGACGTATGGCCCGCGCGGGCTGCGGATCGTCGCCATGAGCGTCGATGATACCGCCAGCGACGCCGCAATTCGTGCGTTCGCGCAGCGATACGATCTGACGTTCGAGATCCTCCACGACCCGACGGGCGCCATCGAACACGACTATCAGACCACGGGCGTGCCGGAGACGTTCGTGATCGCGCGCGATGGCGTCATTCGCAAGAAAGTGATCGGCGCCGATGACTGGGGCTCGCCCGGTAACCAGGCCCTTGTCGCACAGCTCCTCCGGGAGCCGGCCGGATGATGCCCCGCGTCCTGACGATCCGGCGCCGGCTCGCAGCCGCCGTCAGCCAACGGCTCGGCTACAAGGCCGTCGCGCTCTTCCTTGCCATCGCGCTCTGGCTGTTCACGCACTTCAACGGCCGGCCGCCGGCACCCTGACGCGCGTGGCCCGCGTACTCGGCATCGAGACGTCGTGCGATGAGACCTCCGCCGCGGTCGTGGAGGGCACCGGCGACGACGCGGTGATGCGCTCGCTCGTGATTCTCTCACAGGACGCCCACGCGGTGTTCGGCGGCGTGGTCCCCGAGATCGCATCACGCGCGCACCTCACCAGCATCGTCCCGGTCGTGCGGCGCGCGCTGGACGACGCCGGCCTCGGCCCCGGAGATGTTGACGCCATCGCGGTCACGTACACGCCCGGGCTCGTCGGCGCCCTCCTCGTGGGCGTCAGTTATGCCAAGGCGCTGGCGTTCACGCTCGAGCGCCCGCTCGTACCAGTCCACCATCTCGAGGGTCACCTGTTCGCGGCCACGCTCGAGCATCCTGACGCCGTCCCGCCCTTTACCGCACTGCTGGTGTCCGGCGGCCACACGATGCTGATCGATGTCGCCGGATGGGGCGACTACCGGCTGCTCGGTGCCACTCGCGACGATGCGGCCGGCGAGGCATTCGACAAGGTCGGCAAACTCCTCGGCCTCCCCTACCCCGGTGGCCGCCACGTCGAAGCACTCGCGCTCGACGGCGTGGCGGGCCGATACCCGTTTACGCGGCCCATGCTGCGGCAGAACCAGCGGCCCGGCGACCCCGATTATTTCGACATGTCGTTCAGCGGCATCAAGACGGCTGTGCTGCACGCCGTCCGGCATGCCGCCGACCCGGGCACGACTGAGCCGGGCGGCAACGGCCAGCAGCAGCGGCGGGCCGACATCGCGCGAGGATTTCAGGACGCCGTGATCGGGACGCTCGTCGCCAAAACCGTTCGCGCGGCGACCGCATACGACCGCACCCGGATCGTCCTCGGCGGCGGTGTCGCGTGCAACCGCGGACTGTCGGCCGCGCTCACCCGGGAAGCCGCCACGATCGGAGCGGCGGTGTTTGCCCCCACCCGGCGGTTGGCCACCGACAACGCGGCCATGATCGCGCGCGCGGGACTCTTTCGCCTGGGACGCGGCGAAACCGGGACACTCGATCTCAACGCGTACGCGTCGGCTGGCCTTCCCGGTCTCCGCGCGGCGTGACGCCAGTGTAGCTTTGCTTCTCGTTCTCCCTCAGGGTCCCCAGTGTCCGATCTCCGTTCCTTGCTGCATCCGTTCGTCCATCACGCGTTTTCGTACGACATCGGGAGCTTCCAGTTCACCGGGTTCGGCGTTGCGGTGCTGCTGGCGTTCGTCATCGCGCAGATCACCTCCACTGAGATTCTGGAGGAACGCGGACAGGACCCGAGCGTCACCTCGGATTTGGTATTCGCGGCGGTCATCGGCGGTCTGCTCGGCGCGAAGATCTACTACGCCATTCTCACGGGCGACATCAGCAACCTGTTCCACCGCGCCGGGTTCGTGTTCTGGGGAGGTCTGATCGGCGGCATCCTCGCGACCGCGGGATTGATGCGCGCGCGGCACTGGAAGTTCACCCGCATCAGCGATGCCGCCGCCCCTGGGCTGGCCGCGGCGTACGCGATCGGCCGCACCGGCTGCTGGGCGGTCGGCGATGACTACGGCCGCCCGTGGCACTCGCATTTCGCGGTGGCGTTTCCGCAAGGCGCGCCGCCGTCAACGGCGGCAAACCTCGCCGATCTCTTCCACGTCCAGATACCGGCCGGCATCCCTCCAACCGAAGTCCTGAGCGTGTATCCGACGCAGCTCTTCGAGGTCGCGCTCGGATCGTTGATGTTTCTCGTCCTGTGGCGCTATCGGAATCACAAGCACGCCGAAGGCTGGCTGTTCGGCCTCTACTGCGTCCTGGCGGGGATCGAGCGCTTCATCATCGAGTTCTTCCGCGCGAAGGATGATCGCTTCTTCGGCACGTTGACGACGGCCCAGTTGATCGCGATCGCGTTTGCGGTCGGCGGCGCGGTGTGGATGTACGCCCGGCGGAACGTCACGCCCAGCGCACCCGGCATCCAGGCACAACCCGCCTGACCAGCGGGTCCCGCCTTACTCGCGGGTCCCCGCCCTCTCTTCCATCGCCACGACGCGCCGCTGCAGCGCGTCGATCGCGGCCTGTATCGCGCCCAGGCGCTGGTCGATGTCACCGGCCGGCACAGCGCGCGGCGCTGGAGCCGCCGCTCCGTTCTCCATGGAACCGGCTGGCACGGTCGGCAGAGTCACGGAGCGCTTCGGCCAGAACGTCTTCGCCAGTGCGAACAGGAGGAGAGCGATCAGGACGAGCTGTGCGAGCAGCGTCTCGACACTCGGGTAAATCCCCATCAGCTCGATGTGCGGGAATCCGCTCAGCAGCGTGATCGGCACGGCGCCGCCTTCCTGCAGCTCGCGCACGCCCTTGCCGGCGAACACGAACGCCATGTAGTAGAGCAGCGCACTCGTGATCGTGAAGAACGGCCGCAGCGGGATCCGCACGCCGAACCGGTAGAAGAGCGTGAAGATGACGCCCAGAGCGGCGAATCCGACGACGATGCCGAGTGTCAGCGGGAGCGCGGTGTGCCCGCCCTCGTTGAACAGGGCCTGATAGAACAGCGCGGTCTCCGCGCCTTCACGGTACACAGCGAGGAACGCCACGAGGGCGAGGGCCTTTCCGCCGCCATGGGCGAGCGCGTTGTTCACTTTCTCGCGGATGAACTGCTGCCACCGCGCGGCTTCGACCTTCGAGATCAGCCAGTAGCTCACCGAGAACAGGACGCCGACCGCGACCAGCAGCGTCGCACCCTCCAGGATCTCCCGGCTGGCCGGCAGCGCGCGCAATACCGTCGCGAGGATGACGGCCGTGACGCCGCTCGCCACGAGTCCGAGCGCGGTCCCCTTCCAGATCGCAGGCAGCCGTTCGCGATGACCGGTCTTGAGGAGGAAGGCCACCACGGCACCCACCACCAGAATCGCCTCGAACCCTTCGCGCAGGATGATCAGGAACGACTGCAGGAACGCGCTCCAGCCGCCCCCGGTCGGTTGCGTCAACTGCACGACCTCGGGAAGCCCCAACTGGATTGCGTCACGCGCCCGGTCGGCGACCCGCAGGTCGCTGATCTTGATGGCACCTTTGAAGTCGGCGAATTGCCGCTCGAGTGCCGAGACCAGTCCGGGATTCTTCGCGCGTGCCGGCGTTTCCAGCGGCTCGAACGCGATGTACGAATCGAAAGCGCGATCCGCCGCATCGCTCATGCGGCCGCCGCGCGCGTCGACCAGCGCCTCGTTGACCAGCGCCATGACGTGGGCCGCGATGCCGGCCGCGCTCGTGCTGTCGGCCGGTGGCACGGGTGACGTCGCCACCAGGGCCACGCTCTGCCCGGCGTTGCCCGGCAACGACCGGATGTACGCGACCAGGCTCGCCAGGTCTGCCGCCGAGAGGTCCCGCGCAGGCGGCATCGCCGATGCCGGCACACCCTGCACGATCGCCTCGGCGAGCTGCGAGTCGCTGCGCTCGGCTTGCCACGCGAGACGGCCGATCTCCGGCGGGAGCGTCGTCAGATCGCGCGCATACGTGCCGCCGCCCGCGCCCGTGGCACCGTGGCAGGACGCGCATCGCTGGAAGTAGAGACCCTCGCCGGCATGCACCTGTGCGGGCGTCGCACGCAGGGACGTGACGTAGGCGACCACGTTCCACCGCTGCGATGAGGTCATGGTGGTCCAGGCAGGCATCGCGGTGCCGCGCACGCCGACCGAGACGATCCGGTACATCAGCGCCGGACTCACTCCATGCATCCCGGCGGCCGTACCGATCGCTGGCGGCACCGTCGACAGGGTCTTCGCCGCCGGGCCATCGCCTTTGCCGGCCGCTCCGTGACACGTCGTGCAGTTCTGCTGGTAGAGCACGGCGCCGGCCGCGGCGTCGATCCCGCCCGCCGGCAGTTCGAGTGCGCCCTCGCTCCCGAGCGCCGCCGCAAACCGCCGATAGATCGCCGCGATCTCCTGCGGCGGGCGGTCGGCGTCCGCGGCGACGATCAGCGTGTCGAGGATGGCCCGCGCAGCCTCCGCGCGTTTGCCCGGCAACCGTCCGGCAACCTCGCTCGCATCCCGCAGAAATCCGGTCGCCTCGGAGTGCTCCTCAGCCGATATCAGCTGACCGCGCTCATCTACGCCCTTGGCATACTCGCCGACGGCGACCCCTACGATGCTCGAAAGCCGTTGGGCCGGATGATCGTCCTGCGCGCGAGCCACGCGGGCGCTCGCGAGACCCATGACCGCAATGCATGCGGCGGTTGCAGCCCACGTGATCGGCGGCGGACGACGACGAGATCCCGATTGCATTCCGATCGAATTTATCGGCAATCGCGCAGCCGGGGTAGCGGCCAGAAGTGCTATCGCGCTTCCACGATCACGACGGCCACGGCCGAGCTGTCGCTGTGGGTCAGCGAGACCCAGACCTGGGCGGCTCCGATCTCGGCCGCGCGCCGGGCGGCGCGCCCGTGCAGCATCAGCACCGGCGACCCGTCCGCCCTGGGCACGACTTCGATCTCGCGCCATCCGATCGCGCGGGCCAGGTCGTTACCGGCCAACGCCTTGTAGGCCGCTTCCTTGGCGGCCAGCCGCGCCGCGTAGTGCCGGACCGGATCGGGCCGCGAGCAGGCGTACGTGGCTTCGGCTGGGGTGAATAGCCGGGCGACCACCCGGTCCCGATGGCGTTCCAGCAGCTGATTCACTCGCGCGATGTCCACCGCGTCGACGCCCAGGCCGAGGATCACGACAGGAACTCCTCGATCGAAAACGGCGCACGACTGTCGGCGTGCTTGCCCTGGCGCCAGGGCCACCGCCAGAACGGTCGCGCGGGCGGCGGCGCTTCGCCCAGGGCGGGCAGCGCGGCGAGCCAGCACGCGTCCGCGTGCGCGAACAGTGCCCGGCATTCCGCCGCCCACGCCCGCCACCAGACGAACGCAGTGTCATCGAGTGCCCCCGTCACCGCGCGGGCCGCGTCATCGAGGCGCCGCAGGCTGATTCGCACGGGTGCGGCCAGATCATCGAGTTCGGCTTCGAGTGCGCGCCGGTCCGGCGGGCTCGCGGGATACCGCTCCGCCGCGAATGCGTGCAGCACGCGCACCAGCTCCGCCTCGAGCGCGGATCCGCGCATCGCCGCGAGCCGCCCCGCCGGGTCGCTCGCGCGCTGGGCCGCCCGCCGCGCCGCGAGCAGCGGGCCGAAATACCGGTCGTGATCCGGGCCGGGGTGTGCGCGCGGCGACCCCAGACCGCGAAGCGCCAGGGTCAGCTCGGGCAACGTGCAGGCGCGCGACCGCAGATGGCGTCCCATCTCGCCCAGCTCTGCCGCGCCGCTCAATTCGACGACATCACCGTTCGAGGGATACAGCGTCAGGTGACCGAGCGACACGCGCGCGCCGTCGAGCGCGGCGAACCGGATCACGACATCGAGACCCGCCGCCTGCACGCAGATCCGTACACCATCCGCCAGCAACTCGAACGTGCCGGGACCGGCCACCTCCGCCCCGCGCCAGAGCGCCCATACGCTGACGCTGAGTGGCGCCGTCTCCACCTCAGCCATGGCTCACGGGCCTCGCGCGGGGGTCCAGGCCGGCATCGCGCCGGCTGCGCCGTTCATGCATCGCGCACCTGATACGCGAAGTCACCCGCCAGCTCGCGCACACACAGTGCGGCCCGCGCGCCGGTACGGGCTTCGTACCGCGCGACGAAATCCGGTAGACGCGCAGCGGAGAACTCCGTACGCGGCAACTCCAGCCGCGCGATCGCCTGCTCGATCGCGCCAGGCGAACCCTCCACTTCGACGAGCACGTCCATCCTCGGATATCGCTCGAAGCGCACGGTCGCGCCAGCGAGTGTGTACTGGCGCACGTCGCGATCGATCTCACGGATCACCGTGTAGCCCAGGCGGCCGAGGATGGTCGCCACGACATCGGGATCGGCGACCGCGGACGAGAGCTCGTCGCGCACTTTGTAGCCGTTCTCGTATTGCGTCGGGCCCTTCCAGTCGAGATGCGCGCTGCGCAGCCGGCCGTCCGGGTCCCGATAGGTGCGGAGCCGCAGCACGAGATCGCGCGGTGCGAGGCGTCCCGCGGCGTCGTCGTAGCGACGGTCCTCGAGCCTCCCGGCGAACGTGAGCTCGGCTCCGGCGGATTCCAGCCGCGCTCGGGCGGCAGCTTCGTCGGGGACGACTCCCTTGAGCTCGATCTCACGCATCCGCGCCGGCGCGCCGGATGCCGGCCCGGGTGTCCCCCATGATCGCGGCGATGACCTGCTCCGTGTCGGCCAGGTCCGGAAAAACGACACTGGGAGCGTGCGCCTCGAGTTCCGCCGGCGAGAAGCGGCCTGTCGCGACGGCGATCGCCGTGGCTCCGATCCCGCGGCCGCAGGCGATGTCGTCGGGCGTGTCGCCGATCACGACGATCGCGCGGCCCGCGACGTCGAGCCCCAGTGTCTCGCGAGCGCGCCGCTGCGCGACGTGCGGGAGCTCCGGCCGCCGCTCGTGATCCGACCCGAACGCACCGATCACGAATCGCGCGGGATCGAGACCCACCGCCGACAGCTTCGCATGCGCGCCGGGTTGCACGTTCCCGGTCAGGAGACCCACGACGACATCGTCGCGCGCTTCGAGACCTTCGAGGAGTGCGGCGACGCCCGGGTAGAGTCGTGGCGGATGCGCGGGATCGATCAGGGCCTCGGCGAGAAACTCGAGGTATCGCGCCAGCACGGCGTCCATGCGGTCGTCGATGCCGGCATCATCGTGGCCCTCGGACCGCATCAGCTCCCGGACGATCTGGCGGTCGGTCTTCCCGTCGAACCAGTAGCCGTCCGGTACGCTCCAGCCGAAGAGCTCCTCGAACGCCGCATTGATGGCCCGGCGGCCCGATCCGCCAGCGGACAGCAGCGTGCCGTCGATGTCGAAGAGAACGAGTCTCACGGCGTGAAAGCTACATCACGAGACGCCTCGCGCGGGACGCAGCTCGAGCCGGAATGCGATCCGGCGCGCGGGGCTGCGCTCAGGCCGGGGGAGGCTCGATTGTCCCGGTCTGCTCGCACCCCAGGCAGTACTGGTGCCCGCGGAACGTGCAGATCAAACAGAGAAAGGTGCCACACCCCTGGCACGGGTAGCCCTCGGACGCCCGCTCGTCGCGTCCACACCACCGGCACACCATGACGTCGTGCTCCGGAGGTAGCCCGGCCGCCGGCTGGTTCACAGCCCGTACGCCTTGATCTTCTTGATGAGGGTCGCCCGGGAGATCCCGAGCTCCCGCGCCGTGTGCGTGCGGTTGCCGGTATGCGCCCGGAGGGTTCGCTCGATGTGCGTCCGTTCCACGTCGTCCAATGATTTGGGAACGTGATGCCCCCCGCCGCCTCCGCCGCCCGCGACTTCCCGGACGTCGCCGGGAAGATGCTCCGGTCCGATGCTCGCTTGTCCGCGAGACATGATCATGGCGCGCTCGAGCACGTTGCGGAGCTCGCGGATGTTGCCTGGCCATGAATACCGCAGCATCCGCTCGAGCGCGGCCTCGCTGACTGCCGCCGGCGCATCCGTGAGACTGGGCCGCAGCTCGCCGATGACGTGCGCCACTAACTCGAGCACGTCTTCTCTGGCGCGCGCGCGCAGCGGCGGCAGATACACGGGCATCACGTTGAGCCGATAGTAGAGATCCTCGCGGAAGGTCCCGGCCGTGACTTCGTTCACCAGATCCTTCCCGGTTGCCGCGATCAGCCGGACGTTCGTGCAGATCTCCTGCGTGCCACCGACGCGGCGGAACGCCTTCCCTTCGAGCACGCGGAGGAGTTTCGGCTGCAGGTGCGCATCCAGGTCGCCGATCTCATCGAGGAAGATCGAGCCGCCGTTGGCGACTTCGAACAGCCCGGGCTTGAAGCCGTTGCTCCCGGCGCCCGCGTCTCCGTGGGTACCGTTTGCATCGCTCGCCCCGGGCGCGACGGGCCCTGCGCTCTCCTGGCCAAATAGCTCCGCGTCGAGCGAGGCGGCGGTGAGTGCCGCGCAATTCACCTCGACGAACGGCATCGCCGCACGGGGGCTCCTCGCATGAATCATCTCGGCGACCCGCCCCTTGCCGGCGCCGCTTTCGCCGATGAGCAACACCGTGGTCCGGTCGCTCGCGGCGAGCATGTCGATCTGCGACGCCAGCTCCTGCATCGGACGCGACGTACCGAGGACGAACTGCCCCTCACCATGGCCGTGCCGCGAGGTGAGGTATCGGTTCATCTGGCGCAGCCGCGACTTCTCAAAGGCCCGCTCCGCCACCGCCTCGAGATGCGTCAGCTCGATCGGCTTGGTGAGGAAGTTCTCGGCCCCGCTCTGCATCGCCCGCACGGCCTGCGGCACGTCGCCGAACGCCGTCATCATGATGACCACGGGATCGCTGCCGCGCAGCCGGCCCAACACCTCGAACCCGGTCATGTCTGGAAGCCGCACATCCAGCAGGACGAGATCGGGATGGGTACGCTGGAAGAGGGCGACCCCTTCTTCTCCGCTGTGCGCGGAGGTGACTACATGCCCGCCGGACCGCTCGAAGAACGACCCGAGAGTCTGGGTGATCGACGGCTCGTCATCGACAATGAGAACTGAAGACATCCGGTAGCAGCCCGTGTGCGGGTGACGCCAATACGCCCGATCGACATCTACTCCGCCTCCGCCGGCCGCTGGTGCGGGACGAGCAGCTGCGCTGCGAGCGGTTCCACCGTCACTTCGAACGGGGTGTCGCCCAGCAACTCGCCATCGGCCTGCACGGGACGCGGTGGAACCGTTTCGACGCGGAAATGGCGGCCCGCCCGATAGAGCATGCACGGATCGGCTTGGAAGTCCTTCCGGAGGAGTTTCCAGGCGACCCGCACTGCATCCCGTGCGGTCCCCGGAGAGAAGACGCACAAGTCCAGCTTTCCGTCATCGTGCAGTATTCCGGGGCCGAGCCGGATCAGATCGTTGAGCACGGCGCCGAAATTGGCCAACATGACCGCAGAGGCGTCCCGCTCGATTACCTCGCCGTCCACGGTCACCCGGACCCAGAAGGTCTCGCGGCGGAGTGCCGCCGTGACCCAGCTCAGCATGTACGCCGGGACCCCCAAATGGCGCTTCAGCCTCGCGGAGACCTCGGCCACCATCGTGGCGTCGATCCCGACCCCCGCCGCAAAGGCGAATCGCCGGGGTTTCCGGACCGGCGTCCCCGTCAGCACCCCCAAATCCACTCTGACCGCCCGGCCACGCAGCAGAAGCGGTACGGCACGCCGCACGTCGAGGGGGATCCCGAGGGTCCGCGCAATCAGATTGCCAGTCCCGCCCGGAAGAATGCCCACCGGTGGACCGTCGCCGCCTGCCAGAGCCCCCACGACCTCCATGGCGGTCCCGTCCCCGCCCAACGTGAACACGATGTCGTAGCCAGGCGCCAGGGTGGTCGCGAGGTGCGCGCCCTGCCCCTGTCGTTCGGTCAAAATGGCATCGCACACCAGCCCGGCTCCGGTGATCGCCTCCAGCGCGGCCTGGTGGAACTGGGCCCCCCGCCGTGATGCCGGGTTGACCACCAGCAGTGCCCGCGAGAAGCGACCGGCGGCGGGGCCGCTCGCGGCGCCCGGAGCCGGCGACACACGATCCCGCGGTCCCCTCGCGGCCGTCGCCGTTCGCGTCACGGTCATCTCAGAACTGCCAGCTGCGAAATACGTCGAGACCCCATTGCCGGGGCGTGTCGACGAAGCTTCGGGTCAGTGCACCCGTCGTGCAGTACAGACCCACCGTCCCAGGCTCCGAGCTCGCCGCGAGCGTGAGCCGCCGGGTCAGTTGTTGCTCCAGCCGCACGCCGATCTGCGACGCCGTCGGCGGCGGCGCTGCGCCGCCGGCTGCACCGGTGGCGCCGAGCCCGCACACGCCAAGGTCGGCGCTGATGAAGGTCGACCGCCCGAGTTGCTTGCCCGCTCCGATCCTGGTCGTGGAGAGCGCCGTGCCGAATCCGCTGGTCGCGCCGTTGTTGGCGTAGGCGGTGCCCGCCTGCACGTTCACGTAGTCGAAGATCCCGCCGGAGAGCCGGCTGCCAAGCGCCGTTCCGATGGTGGGGAGGAAGACCGAGCCGACGGTGTACGCATCTGTCCCGTTCCCCACACCGAACGACTGTTGCCCCGTGATCAGATAGCTGAACAAGTCGGACTGCGAGAGTTGCAGCGCACTGTCGGCGCTCGACAGCGTCACGGTCGGACGCTCGAGCGTTCCACCGAGGAGCGCGCGGATCCGCAAGTCGGGGATCGTGTTTCCGGCGTTCGTTCGCGGCTGCCGCACGGTATACAGCCCGGAGATGTCGAGGTCGGGGTTGATATCGACCTCGCCAGTGAACCGCACCGTTCCGCCCCGCTCCACCGCGAAGGTGCGCTGCACGAGCCCCAGGTTGAGCCGGTAGTCTCCGCGCTCGGCGACGAGCGCCCCCGTGAGCGCGAGGCCCTTGGTCGAATCCCGCCCCGTCGGCGCCGTCGTGACGATCAGCGGCCCGAGGCTGGTCGAGAGGTTGACGTTGGTTTCTGACGACTTGAGCCACACCTCGTCGCCGAGGGTGATGCGGACATCCGTGAGCGTCAGGTCCTGGAGGAGCCGCGGGGGCGCCTCGGGGAGCAACAGCCGGTTCTGGAACAGCGACGTGTCCACGACATTGAAGAACTCGGGATCGTCGAGGTTGACGACGTTCTTCTGGGTGAGCACGTCCGGGATGTAGATCACGCCGCGGTCCATCGACACGGCGCCCGTCAGCTGCGACCGGCTGAACCGCCCCGTGAGCTGCAGCGGCGCGACGGTCGACACCGACATGTCGGCGACGCGGGGGTTGCTGAGCGCGTGCAACTCGGACGCCCGGAACGTCAGGTCGAATCGCGGATCCTTGATGTCGCGGAATGTGAGCCAGCCCTGCAGCGTCGCGTGGCCCCGGTGCTGGCCATCCATTGTCGACACCGACACGTCACGCACCGCCAGGCTGTCGCCGGCGAGATACAGGTTGGCGTTCATCCCGAGGAACCGCACGCCGACACGCGGGATCCCGGCCTCGCCATTCCGGAGCTGGATGCCGCCGGTCAACGCCGGATGGCTGAGCGTGCCGCCGATATCGACGTTGGCCGCGAACGACCCCTTGGGATTCTGGAGCGAGGGATACATCGCCGCCAGCGCACCGAACTGCACGCTGTCGGCTCGCACGTTGCCGCGCAGCGAATCGTTGCCGAGGGTCCGCCGGACTCCGGTTTCGAGTGCCAGGTCCACCGGGAGCGACACCAGTACGTGCAGCGTGGTGTCGTGCTCAGCGATCAGATCGCCGTGAAGTGCCAGCCGGCGATTGGCGTACACGGCATGGCCTAGCAGCTCCTCGAAGTGTACGTCGCCGAACTGGGCGTCCGTCAGTTGGCCCTCGCCTGCCATCGTAGGATTTGCCCGGGTCCCACCGATCGTCAAGTCGAGCGCAGCCAGACCGCCATACGACGCGGGAGACTCCGCCAGCTCTCCGATGTCCGCCAGCGGAACGCTGTCCGCCCGGATGTGCGCCGCGGCCTCGCCTTGCTGCGGGAGATCCGCGGTCGCCGTGAGCCACCCGGTCACCGCCCCACGAACCGACAGTTGGTCGATCGACAACCCGCGCGCGTCCCGCCGGAAAATCGCGGGCTCGGTGAGATGCCACGCGTTGTCGTGCGTATAGACCGCGAGCGTGTCGAGCGTCGCGATCGTCGTGTCGTGCGACTGGCGAATCTCGGCGGCCGCTCCCCCGTGGGGCCCGGTCGGCATGGACAGGGTCATCGCCAGCTCCGACCGGCCCTCGCCCAGGAACCGTGCATCCACACCGACGTGATCCACCGCCAGCCCTTCGAGCGTGATGCCGTCGACCGCCAATCCGGCGGTTCCGCGCGGCGCCCACGAGAGATAGCCCAGCGCGAAGGAGGCCGACACACCCCGGATGCTGGCGCCCGCGGCGCGGAGCCCGGCGCCCTGCAGGGTTCCGGTCAGGCCGAGGGAATCCACCCAGCCCGCAAACGTCCCCGAGGCGCGTACCGTTCCCATGAGCGGGTCGGCGCTGCCGGAATCGTCCGCCAGGTAGGGACGCCATCCGCCGAGTGAATCCAGCGCCACGGCGACCATCAGGGAATCCGGATCCTCGGCCGCCAACCCCAGGGCGCCGTGACCGGTCAGCGAGCCGCCGGGTGCATCCAGACTCAATGAATCGATGCGCAGTTTGCCTCTGCCAAATCGCCCAACCACACGCGCGGTGTCCAGATGCAACCGTCCGACGTCGGAGCGCGCGAGCGTGCCGCTGACTGGCCCGTCGAGGATCGCCAGCGAATCGCCATGCACGACGGCGTCCAACCGGAGCGACAGATCCGTCTGCGGGAGCGAATCGTCGTCGAAGAGAGCCTGAAGGTCCGTGTGCACCATCGTGAACGCGGCGGAGCCGGACAGCGCGGGCGGCACCAGATCGAAATGCCCGTCGATGCCGAGCACGCCGGGTTCTCCAGTGAGCTGGGCGGTGAGATCGAGATCGTCGAGGGTGCCCTGCAGCGAGATCGGCCCGCTGAACTCGCCGCGTAGCCGCACGCCGGGATACGTACGCGCGATCGTCGTGAAGGACAGGGGCTCGGCCTGGAGATCCATGTCGTACGACGCGGCCGCGTCTCCGAGCGTGAAGTGGCCGCTTCCGGTGATCCGGTCCGGAGAGCCCGGGCCGTCTGTGTGCGTGATGTCGGCATCCCGGAACCGCACGTCGCTCCACGCGGAGTCGAGGACCGCGGTGCCCCGCACGAGTCCATGCAACCGGGGGAAGTCGGGCAGGACGTATTGCGGCGTCCGCAGGTCCAGCCGGTCCACGGACATCCGGAAGTCGTGGAACGCCGTCAGTGACGGCACCGAAATGTCGAGCTCACCAGAGCCGGCGAGCCGCGACGTCGCACCCGGCACGTGCGCATCGTGTAAGGTGAGATCGAGGGTGTCCACCCGGAATCGGGACACGAGGCCGCCCGGCGCGCGGACGCGCCCGGTCCACTGCCCAGCCCAATCGACCGGAAACGGCGCACCGCCCGAGAGCACACGGATGAACGCGAAATCCACCGGCGCGACTTCGGCGGCGACGTCCTTGATCACGAGCTGCGGATGGCCGCTCTCGAACGTGATGTTGCCGATGAAGCGCGAGTTGGTGGTGCGGACATCCATGTTCGTGATGGCGTAGTCGATGATGCTCGGCTTGGGGATGTCCGTGATGATGTCCACCGATGCGCGGCCACCGCCTGTCGTGGGAAGCGTCGGATAGACCCACGCGATGTCGGCCATCGAGACGGTGTCGGCGTCGACGTGCAGCGCCAGTGTGAGCGGCCGTCCGTCGCCCCAGAACACCTTCCCGCCTCCCCGTGCGGCGCTGCCCGGCAGCTCGACGTGGCTCAGCGTCGCCCACAGGGAGTCGTGCACGATGCGCACGCGGCCGTGCACGGCAGAAAAGCGAAACGGCGGAAAGAACTCGTTCATGTCGAGGCGCTGGATCTCGAAGCCGGGGCCCGCGCTGTCCGGATCAGTGATCCGCGCATACGGCGCGTCGAGCTGGATGCCGGTCCATGAGAGGATGCGCATCAGGCCGTCGGGCGTACGCTGCAGGCCGAAGTGCGGCCGGCGCAGCGCCTCGGTGATCGCACTGTCCCGCCGGGCACCGCGTAGCGAATCGTCAGGTGACCAGCGCTCGCTGTAGATGAACGTGCCGCCGTGGATGACCACATGGGTGGCCATGATGAAGTCGCCGAACCCGCGGTTCTCCGCTTCCGGGATGTGGGCACGTGCGATCGCGCGGGCAGGCGCGGAGCGGGGCGGCGGCGCCGGCGACAGGATCCGCTTGTAGTTCCAGGTGTCGTCGTGGTAGTGCGCCAGCCGTACGTACGGATGCGTGATCTCCAGCCGCTGCATCAGAATCCGGCGGTCGAGCAGATCGCGCGGATCGAACTCGGCGTGCAGCCGTCCGGTGGCCAGAAACAGATTGCCCACACTGTCCCGCACGTCGATCGAATCGACGGTGAGGTTGGTGAACAGGTTGCCTTCGATGTCTCCGACGTAGACGCGCCCGTGCACGACCCGCCGGAGTTCGCCGACGACCAGCGTCCGGATGTGCCCGCGCCCCCACGCCGTCTGCGTGGCCGCGATGACGGCGGCCACCACCGCGATTGCGGTGAGCAGAATGCCGAGGGCACTCAGGCCGACGATCACCCGGCGCCGGATCATGCCGCGGACGTCTCGGTCATGGGCTCAGAACGCCTGCCCGATCGACAGGTTGAAGGTCAGCTTCTGGAGGAAGCCCGTGCTCTGGCTCGGGACGTAGGTCGCTGGACATTGTTGGCCGGCCTCCTGAACGAGCACCTGAGAGAATTGCGGGCTCGGATGCGCTGGAATCGAATTCGTCGGGCTGACGCAGTAGAGTGGCACTTGCTGCGCCAGATTGACCGTCGACCCGTTGACGGTGATGGTGGCGGGCGCGTTGAAATAGGCCCGGGCTGCGGGCAAGAGATATGGATTGTACCCCACGTCCAGACGGACGGGCCCGACGGGCGTGAACACGCGCACGCCGAGACCCGGCGTCCAGAGAAGTCCTCGCATTTGCGCGATGTTCCCGTTCCATACCTGTCCCGCGTCGACGAAGAACGCCCATTGGAGCAGGTCCCGGAGGAAGGGACTGCGCCATCGGTATTCGAGGTTCCCCACCACGGACCAGTTGCCCCCCTCCGGGACGATACGCTGCCCCTGCCCCTTAGCGACGGAGTTGGCGCGCAGGACGGTGTCGGCGCCCCGAATGGTGTCTACGACGTTCGGGATATAGACGACCGGACCCAGCTCGTTCTGCTGGAACCCGCGCACCGTCGTCGGGCCGCCCGCGTAGAGCCGCTGGTCAGGCGGAATGAAGCCGTCCGCCTCCCGGCCCTGGGCCACGACCGCACCGAACCGGATGCGGGCGGCAAACACACCGTCGTCGCTCGCCTTGAGGTACCCTGCGGCGTCGACCGTCGCCTTATCGAACTGGAATCGCGCGGCGGAGCCCAGGTAACGCGATCCCACGAGGGCCTCCACCGACACCAGGGATCCACGTGTCGGATTGTTTTGATCGTCGCGCCGGTCCTGCACCGCCAGCGCGCCGCCCTCTGCCAGCGGCAGTAACTCCTGCAGCGGCTGATAGTCCTGCGGCGTGCACAGGTTGAACACGGCACAGTAGAGCGCCGGCTGGGCGCTCGTGCGCCCGAGATCGATCCGATACTCGGGGGAGAGCGAGATCGTGGAGCTCAGGCGGCGGGTCAGCGACAGTGACGCACCGATCGGCGTGGAACGAACGTACGCGTTGTACTCGGACTGCCGCTGCGTGAAGAGGGTGAACGCGGGGTTGAGCGCGGACCCGAAGAGAACGGGACTCCGCAGCGTCGCCGACACGCTGTAGTTCAGCGTATCGCTGTAGATGTCCTGCTGCGCCTGCGGACACAAACGACCGTTGTCGATCCGGAACGGGGACGCAATGCCGATCTTCGTCACGCTCGCATCCAGCCGCAGCAGCCTGAGCCCGTTGAGAAAGTCGCGGTCCGCGTATTCCGCCTGCGTCCGGAAGCAGTCGAGCGTCGCCCAACCGCCGCCCGCGCGGACCGTGTGCATGTATCCCTCGACCAGGTCTGCCTGGACCGTGACCGTGGTGTCCCCGGTGCCGGCCGCGCCGGCGGCGCGCGATGTGTCCGCTTCCAGGCCGACGGCGATGTGCTGGAACGCGTCGGTCTGAAAGAGCGACCGCTGCGCCGCCGCCAGATCCCCCAACCGGTACAATCGGCCGGGCTTGAGGCCCATGACGCTCCGGACGGCATCGGGAGAGATGGCCGGTGTGCCCGACCCGCGAGGCTGGATGTGCACCACCACGCTGTCGATCCGCGCAATCGGACCCGTCGTCACATCGTACGCCAGCGACGCGACGCGCCGCGCCGTATCGCTGGAGTAGCTGCGCATGACTTCCGCAAACGGGTAACCCGCATTCAACAAGCGCAGCCGCAGGGTGTCACGCGCCTGCTCAATCGCCGTCTTGTCGAAGGTGCCGCCGACCCGCACCGGCAGGCTCCTGATGATGCGCTCCCGTTCCTTCGGCACCAGCGAATCGAGACCCGCGATCGTGAGCGAGTCGATCACCACGGGCCGCCCTTCGCGGATCCGGAACTCGATGTCGGCCACGCCGCGCCGGACGGGTCGAACCATCGTGTCGACCTGCACGTCGATGTAGCCGTGGTTCCGGTAGAAAATCACGAGCCGCAGCCGGTCACGGGGAAACTCCGCGCGGTCGAGACACCGCCGTGTGCCCAGAATCCCGAACGTTCGCCTCGTCCAGCTCGACGGCGTGGTCACGATCGCGTTCGCGAGGGCATCGTCGGAATACGCGCGATTACCCGCGAACTGCAGCCGCCGGACTTCGGTGTCTCCCGGGTGGCACGTCACGTCCTGTGCAGCCAGCGCGTGTGGTCCAGCCACAAGGACGGTGGCGGCCAGGAGGCCAGCCAGCAGAACCGGCGCTCGCCGGCGAACGCCGCGGCGGGCCGCGCGGCCAGGAGGGCGCACCACGCCCGCTTACACAGCGTTGACGAGGATTGTGCCTGCGCCCTGCTGCTTCGCCCGTCGTTTCGCGTCGGCCGCGAGCGCGCCGAGGTGGCCGATCGAGACCCACTGCTCCGGCCGCACCGCCACCACGGCGGCCGCCATCCGCGCAATTGGAAATTGCCGCGGCACGCCGTCGCGATCGAGACCATCGAATGTTCCGCGCTCCAGCGTCTCGTAGCCGACGATGCGCCCGATGACTTCGCGGAACCGCTGGACCGTCTCGCGAACCACGGCCTCCGCCCGGTCCGCACGGGTCACGACGAGAAAATCGTCCCCGCCGACATGACCGACGAAGTCGACGGGATCACCCGCCGCCGCGACCGCATCGATGACGGCCGCCCCGGTTCCGCGAATCACCGCATCCGCGGCAGCGAAGCCGAAGGTGTCGGCGAACGGTTTGAAATAGTCGATGTCGAAGTAGCACACCGCGAACGCTTCGTCCGCGTCCACGCGGCGGCGGATCTCTTCCTCGATCGCACGACCCCCCGGGAGCCCGCTCGTGGGATTGCGGTCCGCCTCGCGCCGCACCAGCCGCAGGAGCGCGTGCACGCGCGCGCGCAACTCTCTCGGATCGAATGGCTTGGCGAGATAGTCGTCCGCCCCGGCCTCGAACCCTTCGACCTTGCTCTCGATGTGGCCTTCGCCGGTCAGCATCAGCACCGGGATCCGGGCGGTGAACGGATTCCCCTTCACCGTGCGGCACGCCTCGAGCCCGTTCACGCCCGGCATCATCACGTCGAGCAACAGGAGATCCGGCTCGCGTTCCTGGACAGCCGCCAGCGCCGCCCGGCCATCCGCCACGAGCCCCACCTCATGCCCGGCCGACGCGAGCACCGCCCGGACCATGAGCCGCATGTCCTCGTGGTCGTCGGCGTACAGGATGTAGCTCACGGGAGGCCCATCAGAGGCCCGGCAGAGGTGGCCGCGTAAGTTCTCGGAACGTCACAGGATATGTCAACAATCTGGGGCCCGGGAGCCCGCAACCGGTAGTCGCGCGGCCGGGCGGCGGCTAATCGTCAGTCTGGCCGAACAAGGCCATGTTGGAGCTGTGGGCCGGCGCGACTTTCTTGGCCGGGTAGATCCAGTGCACGGCCTGATTCACGGCGACGGCGGCTTCGCCGAATCCGGTCGCGATCAGTTTGAGCTTGCCGGCATAGGTCGTGATGTCCCCGGCCGCGTAGATCCCCGAGCGCCCGGTCTCCATCGTGCTGCCGACCACGATCTCATCGTTCTGCAGCGTCAGGCCCCACTCCGCGAGCGGCCCGAGGTCGCTGACGTAGCCCAGCATCGGCAGGACGGCGTCCGTCTCGATGGTGCGTGTGGCCTTGGTCTTGGTGTCGCGAAGCACGATGCCGTGCACCCGGGCCCCATCGGCCGGCGGTCCGGCGCTCAGGACGTCGTGGAGCTCATGGAATGTGAGGATCTCAGCGCGCCCCGCCGCCGCCGCGGCCTGCACGCCCCGGACAGTGGCGGCGTGTGCGCGGAACCGGTCCGTCCGGTGCACGAGCGTCACATGCGCCGCACGATCCGCCAGTTGATGTGCCCAGTCGAACGCCGAATCGCCGCCGCCGATGATGACGACCCGCCGGCCGCGAAACTCCTCGGGATCGATCACTACCTCATAGATGCCACGCCCGTACCAGGGCTGGGCAAACGGGTGGGGAAGCCGGCGGGGGGAAAACGCCCCGATACCGGCGGCGATCACCAGCGCCCGGGAGGGGAACCGATCCGTCTCCGTGACCAGCGTGAACAAGCCGCCGTCATGTTCGAGGGCGTTGACCCGTTGGTTGAGGTACGTGGGATGCCCGAATTGGCTGGCCTGGGTGGCAAGCGCGTGTACGAGATCCTTGGCCAGGATTTTGGGATAGCCCGCGACGTCGAAGATGTACTTCTCCGGGTACAACGCGGTCAGTTGCCCCCCGACTTGCGGGAGGGCGTCGACGATCCGGGCCGTCGCGCCGCGCATGCCGGCATAAAACATCGCGAACAGCCCGGTAGGACCGCCGCCAATGATCGTGATGTCGACTGCTTCGTGCTCGGCCTGTGCGCGCGGCTCTGCCGCGTGCGGTGACGTGCTCGGTGCGTCGTTCGCCATCCACCAAACATCAGTGACGCCGCCGGGAGCGGCAAGGTGATGGCTGCGTCCTCGCGCGATCGCTGTGTCCCCTGGACGCGCCGCTCGTGAGCACTCCCGCGAGCCTGCCACTGACGGCGGCCGACCGCTACATCGAGTACGCCGGCACCTTTCGCCTCGTCCGGAAAGTCGCGGTCGGCGGCATGGCCACGGTCTACGAGGCGGAGCAGCTGGGACCCGCGGGCTTCGCCAAGCGCATCGCGCTCAAGGTCATTCACCCGCAGTACGCGAGGCAGAAAGAGTGGCTGCAGTTGTTCATCGACGAGGCCAAGCTCTCGGCGAACTTGATGCACGGCAACATCGTGCAGATCTATCAGCTCGGCGAAGTCGCGGGCGAGTACTTCATCGCCATGGAGTTCATCCAGGGTCCGACGCTCCGCCTCGTCATCGACCGCCACTGGGAGCTCGGCCAACGGATCCCGCTGCCGCTCGCCGCCTACGTGGCCAGCCGCGTCTGCCGCGCGCTCGACTTCGCGCACAATTTCGTCGCGCCGGACAAGCGCCGTCTCGACATCGTCCACCGCGATGTCTCGCCCGGCAACGTCATGGCGTCATGGGACGGCCATATCAAGCTGGCCGACTTCGGCATCGCCAAGGCCCGGACATCGGCCGATCCGGCCGCGGGGCGCCAGTTCCTCATGGGCAAGAAGCACTACATGAGCCCCGAGCAGATCCTCGGCCTCAACGTCGATGCCCGAAGCGATGTCTTTGCGGTCGGCGTGGTGCTGTACGAGTTGCTCGCGCTCGAGCCGCTCTTCACCGAAGACATCACGCAACTGGCGATCGACGAGGTCGCGGTGCTCCCGACGCCGAATATCCGGGCCAAGATTCCCGGCATCGATCCGGAGCTCGAGCAGATCATCTCGGTCGCGCTCAACAAGGACCCGGCCCTCCGCCCCACCGCGGCGGCCATGGGGCACGATCTCGACGAATGGTGCGCCGCCCAGGCGCAGATTCCGTCGCCGGACCGCCTCCACGACCATTTGGCCAAGCTGTTCCCGACCACGTTTCAGCCGGCCAAGCACTCGGGCGAGAAGACGTCGTTCTCCAACCTCAAGAAATCCGCCAAGCGGCTCGCGATCGGCCACCCCGCGGCCCGCGGGGCAAACGGCAAACGCGCCCCCTGGTGGGCTCGAGTCCTGGGAAGGGAGCGCTAGGCAGCGCGCACTGGGAACCGCGAAAGGCACGACCGATTCCGGCTACCTTACGTGCATGAAGATCTACACTCGGACCGGCGACGCCGGCGAGACGGGGCTCTTCGGCGGCGGGCGGGTGGGCAAGGACGATCTCCGCGTCGAAGCCTACGGGGAAGTCGACGAGTTGAACGCCGCCGTCGGGATGGCCCGCGCGACGGAGCCCATGCCCCGGATCGATGAGGTCCTGGTGGCGGTGCAGCGCGACCTGTTCAGCCTGGGCGCGCTCCTCGCGACGCCGAAGCGCGAGAAGGTGCAGGAACACCTCGCCAAGGCGCGCATCGATGCCGGCCGGATTGCGCAACTCGAGCACGCGATCGATGAGGGTGAGAGCGAGCTGCCCCCGCTGACCGCCTTCATCCTGCCGGGCGGCACGCCGAAGTCGGCGGCGCTTCATGTCGCCCGCACCGTGTGCCGCCGCGCGGAGCGGCGCGTCGTGCAGCTCTCTCGCACGGTGGAGCTGCCGCCGCTGGTCAGCATCTATCTCAACCGGCTCTCGGATCTCCTCTTCGTGCTCGCTCGCGTGGCGTCGCACCGTGCAGGCGCCGGAGAAGTGACGTGGTAGCGGCTGAATCCCCGGCCGGCACGGAACCCGGCGCGAGCATCATCGTCGCCGCGGGGGCGCTGGACACGGTGGGCGCGCGAGCGGAGACCGCGGCGCCCGCTCACCGGTATGTCGTCATCACCGATGACCACGTCGGCCCGCTCTATGCCGAGCGCGTCCTCGCCTCGTTCGGCGGGCGCCGTGCCGCGAGCATCCTCGTGATGCCGCACGGCGAGGCCGCGAAGACCCGCGCCACGTGGGCGCGGCTCACGGATGAGATGCTCGCGCTCGGGTGCGGGCGCGACACGACGATCGTCGCCCTCGGCGGCGGCGTGGTCGGCGACCTGGCCGGATTCGTCGCCGCGACGTACATGCGCGGCGTTCCGGTGATTCAGGTGCCGACGACGCTGCTCGCGATGATCGATGCGGCGATCGGCGGAAAGACCGCGGTCGACACGCCGGCGGGGAAAAACCTCGTGGGCGCCTTTCATCCCCCCGCGGCGGTCATCGCCGACCCGTCGGCGTTGGCAACGCTGCCACCGCGCGAGTTGCGCGCGGGCATGGCCGAAGCGATCAAGCACGGCGTGATCGCGGACGCGGCATACTTCGCGCAGATCGAGTCGGAGATGCCGGCATTGCTCGCTCCCGGTGGCACCGAGACCGCCGCGATGGAAGCGCTGATCACCGGCAGCATCGCGATCAAGTCGGCCGTCGTGGCGGCCGATGCACGCGAGCACGGACGCCGCCGGATTCTCAACTTCGGCCACACGATCGGTCACGCCATCGAAGCCGCCAGCGATTTTGCCGTCCTGCACGGGGAAGCGGTCGCGCTCGGAATGGCCATCGAGTGCCGGCTGGCGGAATTGTCGGGAGCGGCCGTGTGCGGCATCACAGAGCAGGTCTGTGCGGCACTCGACAGGGCCGAACTGCCGACGATTCCGCCTCCTGGCCTGGCGGGGCCGGCGCTGGTCCGCCACACGCATTCCGACAAGAAAGTTCGGTCCGGCACGGTGGAATACGCCCTGCCGCACGCCATCGGAGAGATGGCCGGCGCGGACACCGGCTGGACGGTCTCGCTGCCTGACGCGTTTGTGCGCGAGGCGCTTGCCTGACCAGCAGTTGCGCCGCACCCGATCATCGCCCGAAGTCACTGCGGCCGCCGCACTGCGGGTCGTCCCGGTTCGCGATGCGGCAGGCGCCGTCGTTACAATCGGCGACGCGTTTCGCCGCGTCACGTGCATCGGCATCACGCGCTCCGCACCGCGGCCTTCCCTCTGTGCGCAAGCCGAGTGACCACTGCACTCGGCACAGCTTTTGGCTGTTGACGCCATCTGTTCACGTTGTTACACTGCGGCGGCTCACAGGGGGTGCTCCTCCGTCCGCAGCCAACGTAGACTGGCCGCGATTCGTGGACGCCGACCAATCGCTCCTCCCGCCAGATCATGCGCGGGCCGCGCGTCCACACGACAATCGTGACTCACTGCTAAGGGGCGTGTATGCAGCAAGCGACCGAGAGCAGGTCCAAGGGATACTTCCGCAATTCACCCTCGACCGCTTTCGATCAGTACTTGCAGGACATACAAAAGCTCCCGCTGATCCAGGATGCCGAGGAAGAGCGGCGCCTCGCCCGGCGCGCGCAGCGAGGCGATGAGCTGGCCGCCGAGCGGCTCGTCACCGCGAACCTCCGGTTCGTCATTTCCTACGTCAAGAAATATCAGGGACACGGACTCGATCTGAGCGAGCTCGTTGCGATCGGCAACGAAGGACTCCTCAAGGCGGTGCGCAAGTTCGATCCCGATCAGGGCGTGAAATTCATTTCGTACGCCGTGTGGTGGGTCCGGCAGGCCGTGCTCAAGGCGCTCGCCGAGCAGACACGCTCCGTGCGCATCCCGCTCAATCAGAACTCGCAGCTCATCAAGCTCGCACGCGCCGAGACCGTGCTGGCGCAAGTCCTCAAGCGCGATCCCACCGATCACGAGATCGGCCGCTTGATCGAAGAGACGCCCGAGCAGGTCCGCTCCTCCCGCCAGATGTCGTCGACCGAGGTGTCGCTCGATGCGCCGATCGACCGCGCCGATCGCGAGGCCTGCACGCTCGGCGAGCGGTTCGCCGGCGTGGACGGTGGCGAGATCGAGGATGTCACCGATTTCAAGTTGATGCGCGAGTTCATCGATCGCGTGTTCCGGAAATATCTCACGCCGCGCGAGCGCAAGATCCTCTATCTGTACTATGGCCTCGAAGAAGGGTCCGAGGCGATGACCCTGGAGAAGATCGGCGCGCTGCTCGGTGTCACGCGGGAACGCATCCGCCAGATCCGCGAGCGCGCATTCGAGAAGCTGCGCGAATCACCCGACGGATCCGCACTCGCCGGGTTCTGGGCTGCCTGACCCGTCTGGCCCCACGCGCATCGCGCTCGTCATCGATGACGAGCCCTCGATCCGCCTGGCGCTCCGCCGGTGCCTGGCGCGCGAAGGCTGGCAGGTCGAGGAAGCGACGGACGGCCGCGCCGCACTCGACAAGCTGATCCCCGCCGCGGGTCCCCTGCCCCACTACGACCTGATCATCTGCGATCTCCGCATGCCGGGATGCTCCGGCTCGGAACTGCACGAACGGCTCAAGGCCGAACGCCCCGCACTGCTGCGGAGACTCATCGTCGCGACCGGCGACACCGTGTCCGATGAGGCCGCCGACTTCGTCCGCCGCACGTCGTGCCCGGTGCTCCAGAAGCCGTTCGAGCTCTCGGAGTTGCGGTCGCTCGTGCACCGCGTCGTCGAGGCCGCCTGAGCACGGAGCGCGCGTAGCGGCTGGGTACGTTAAATTTTGTCACCTGCACGCTGATCGGCGCGCTGTCCACCACGCGGCCGCGTCTCGTTTGTGGCCGCACTGCCCTCATGCCAACGCCCCCCTCGCCCGGTCCGACCCCAACACCGTCGCAACCTGTCTTTCTGGACCCGCTCGGCCGCCGGGCCCGCGGCTGGCGGCGGCTGTGGATCGTGGTGGGCGCGATCACGATGGCGCTCGCGGCGCTGCTCATCGTCGGCGTCGCGATCCCGCCACTCGTGCCGGCGCTGCCCATCGACCATAAGTTGTTGCCGCCGGTGGCGTTCACCCGCGATCAGCGCGAGCGCCTCGCGATCCGGCGCAGCCTCGCACACGCCTTCCACCCGGCGCCGCCCGCCCGGCACGGGCGCCACGCGCCGCCCGGAGGCAGCGCCCTCGTGGCACGCCGCGGGACCTCGGCGAACCCGATCGTCGCCGGGTTCTTCGTCGACTGGGCCGACAACTCGCTGGCCTCGCTGATCCAACACGTCAATGATCTCGACTGGGTCATTTGCGAATGGTCGTTCCTGGCCCCCGCCGGCGACTCGATCGACTTCGACATCAACCGGCGGGTCTTCGACGTCGTGCGCAAGCCCGGCGTGCAGTCCCCGCCGGCGATCCTGCTGATGGTGAGCAATTTCGACCGGCGCACCACCGGACCGACGGCGAAGCGGTTCAACGCCGGCACCCTGCGGACGTTCCTGCGCTCGCCGCAAGCCCGCGCCCGCGCCGTCGGGCAGATCCGCGACGAAGTCGTGCGCGATTCCCTCGCCGGGGTCACGATCGACTTCGAGGAGGTACCCGAGGAGCTCCAGGGGCCCGCGCTGCAGTTTGCCGCCGCGCTCCGCGCGGCGCTGAACCCGATCAAGCGCATCGTCACCGCCGCGGTGCCGTCCTATGCCACGACGCACGAGCTGCAACGGGTCGCGGCCGTGACGGACTACGTCATCACGATGCTGTTCGACGAGCACTACAGCGGCGGCGCGCCCGGCCCGGTCGCGAGCCAGCAGTTCTACACCGATCGCGCCCTCGCCATCGTGGCGGCGGTGCCGCGCGAAAAGGTGATCTTCATGGTCGGCGCCTATGGGTACGACTGGCACGACGACGGCAGCGCGCCCGAGGCCATGACGTTCCAAGAGACGATGCAGGCCGCGCGCGACCATCACGCGCCGACGCACTTCGACCCGGTCGCACTGAATCCCTACATCGCGTGGACGGATCCGGACTCGGTGGACCACGTCGTCTGGTATCTCGACGGCGTCACCGCGTACAACGAGTTGCGAGTCGGACACGAGCTCGGCGTCGCCGGCGAGGCGATCTGGCGGCTCGGCGAGGAAGACGCATCGCTGTGGTCCGTGCTGGGGCGGAGTGGTCTCGATGGCCAGCCGGATAGCCTCCGGGTCGTTCCCCCCGGCTACGATGTCGAGTTCATCAACGACGTCGTGTGCGCCGGTGGAGCGGCCTGTCGCAAAGGTGAGAAGCCCGACAGTGGCGGCGACATTCTCCGGATCCGGGATTGGCCCAGCTCCGGCCACCGCATCGTCGGGACGGACCCGGCGACGGGCCTCATCGATCGCGATTCGCTGACCTCCTATGCGACGCCGTATGTCGTGGATCGCTACGGCCAGCGCGAGCACGAAGTCGCGCTCACGTTCGACGACGGCCCGGATGGGACGTGGACGCCGATGATCCTCGACACGCTGCGCGCGCGGCACGTGCCGGCCACGTTCTTCGTGGTCGGCGAGAACGTCGACACGCACATTCTGCTGACGCGGCGGATCTTCGACGAAGGACACGAGATCGGGAACCACACGTATTCGCATCCCAACCTGGCCCTGGTATCGGACCAGCGGACGCGGTTCGAGCTCGACGCCAATGAAAGCCTCCTCGAATCGGTCCTCGACCATCGTACGGCATTCTTCCGGCCGCCCTACTTCGGTGACGCATCCCCGACCACACCGGACGAGCTGGAGCCCGTCGGGATCGCCACTCGCAAGGGCTACTATACGGTCGGCCTGCGCGATGATTCGGAAGATTGGCAGCGGATCTCGGTCGACTCGATCATCAAGCTCACGTTGTCCGGACGCGACACCGGCAATGTGGTGCTGCTGCACGACGGCGGCGGCGACCGGTCGAACACCGTCGCGGCACTCGGCGCGATCATCGACTCGCTCCGCGCACGCGGCGACACGCTCGTCCTCCTCTCCCAACTCGTCGGGATCTCCCGCCAGGACGCGATGCCACCACTGGCGACAGTCAATGAAGCCAGCCGCATCGCCCGCCTGGCGGGATGGGCCGCGCTCGGCGCCGGCGAGCTCGCGCTGTACTGGATCTTCATGGCGGCCGTGGTGCTCGGGATCGGACGGCTCTTCCTCATCGCACCACTCGCCATCCTGCAGCGCCTGATCCGCCATCAGCGGCGGGGGCTGCCCACGCGGTTCACGCCGCCGGTCACGGTCATCATACCGGCGTACAACGAGGGGAAGGTGATTCTCAAGACGATCGCCAGCCTGCTCGCGCAGCGATACGACGGCCCGATCGAGATCATCGTCGTCGACGATGGCTCGGCTGACAACACGTATCAGATCGTCCGCGAGACCTATGCTGATTCGCGCTCGGTTTCGGTCTATCGCAAGGAGAACGGCGGCAAAGCCAGCGCCCTCAATGTGGGGCTGTCGCGCGCGAAGGCGGAGTTCATCATCGCGCTCGATGCCGATACGATCTTCGCGGCCGACACCGTCGCCGAGCTCGTCGAGCCGCTCGCCGACCCGCGCGTCGGCGCGGTGGCCGGGAACGCCAAGGTGGGCAACCGCGTCAATCTCGTCACCCGGTGGCAGGCCCTCGAATATGTCACCAGCCAGAACCTGGACCGGCGCGCGTTCTCGATGCTGAATGGCATCACCGTCGTGCCCGGTGCGGTAGGTGCATGGCGGAAATCTCTCGTCGATGCCGTGGGTGGTTTCCGCAACGACACGCTCGCCGAGGATCAGGATCTCACGCTCAGCATCCGTCAGGCCGGGCACTCGATCGCGTACGCTGACGGCGCCATCGGCTATACGGAGGCGCCGGACTCCTTCCGCGCCCTCACCAGACAGCGGTTCCGCTGGTCGTTCGGCACGCTTCAGTGCGCATGGAAGTACCGCACCACGCTCTTCCGTGCGCGATACGGATCGCTCGGATGGGCCGCGCTGCCCAACACGTGGCTCTTCCAGCTCCTGCTACCCGCGATCTCGCCGCTGGCCGATCTGATGTTCGCGTACAGCCTCTTGTCCATCGTGCTGACCCGCTACCAGCACGGGACGACTTATGCACTCACCAGTCTCGCGCACGTGTTCACGTATTACGCAGTCTTCCTGTTCGTCGACTGGCTCGCGGCCGCGCTGGCGTTCCTCATGGAGCCCGGCGAGGACAAGTCGCTCACGTGGCTCATCCTGATCCAGCGCTTCGCCTACCGGCAACTGATGTATTGGGTCGTCGTCCGGTCGTTCAAGGCGGCGTTCCAGGGGCGCGGCGTCGGGTGGGGGCAGCTCGAGCGAAAAGCGACAGTGCAGTTGCCGGTCGCGTCGTAACCCGGAGGCGACGTGGTCTCGGAGCTCCCACTCTTCCCGCTGCGTCTCGTGCTCTTCCCCGGAGTACACCTCCCGCTCCACATCTTCGAGCCGCGCTACCGGCGGATGCTCGCGGACTGCCTGGCCGGCGACCACTGCTTTGGCATCATCTACCGCCCCGACGGCGTCGGCGAGCGGGAGATCCCCCCCGGGCAGATCGGCTGCATCGCGCGAGTGGAACGCGCCCAGATGCTGCCGGATGGCCGGTCCAACGTCCTGGTCGTCGGAACAGGGCGGTTCGCCCTGGATCGATTCGAGGAGACAGCGATGCCGTATTGCGTCGGCCGCGTCACCGAAGTCGGCGATGCGCCGGAAAGCGCCGCATCGCTCGCGCCGCTCGCCGCGGCCGTGCACGCACTGTTCCTACGCGTTGGTACGGCGGCGCGGAGTCTCAATGATGATGGCGACGCGCTACCGGAACTTCCTGATGACCCCGCCCTGCTCGCGTTTGCGATCGCGGCGGTGATCGACATGGATACCGGCGCTCGCCAGCGGCTGCTCGCCTCACGCTCGGCGTCCGCCCGGCTGCGGGACGTCGAGATGCTGATGGCACCAGCCGTCGAAGCGCTCGAAGCCCGGGCCGTGGTGCACACGCGTGCAAAGTCCAACGGCCATGGCCCCCAGCCGCAGTCGCCCGGCTGACGCTCCAGACGATGCAACGCATCGACGAAGCATCGCTCGCCCGCTCGCTCGAAGCGATCGTCGGACCACGCGGACTGCTCCGTCACCGCAGCGAGTTGGCGGTGTACACCGCCGACGGCCTGCCCGGTTACCGGAAGTTTCCATCCCTTGCCGTCTTTCCGGCGACCCGCGCGCAACTCATCGATGTCGTCCTCGCCCTCGCCGAACACGGTGCTCCGTTCGTTCCACGCGGAGCCGGGACCGGGCTCTCGGGAGGCGCGCTCGCCGACGATGTCGTGCTGGTCGGCCTCAATCGGCTCCGCCGCATCCTGTCGCTCGATCCCGACAACGCCATCGCCGTCGTGGAGCCCGGCGTCGTCAACGCGGCCCTCTCCCGCGCCGCGGCGCCGTTCGGCCTGTACTACGCGCCCGACCCGTCCAGCCAGGCCGCCTGCACGATCGGCGGCAACGTCGCGGAAAACGCCGGCGGCCCGCACTGTCTCAAGTACGGGGTCACGCTCAACCACGTGCTCGGCGTCACCGCCGTGCTGAGCGACGGCGAGATTGTCACCCTGGGACCCGGCACCTCCGGGGCGGAGCCCGTGGGCTACGATCTCCTCGGCGCCTTCGTCGGGTCCGAGGGATGCTTCGGCGTGGCGCTCGATGTGACCGTCAAGCTCATGCGATCGCCCCAGGCGGTGCGCACGCTGCTCGCCGACTTCCTTTCTATGGATGATGCGGCGCGCGCGACGTCAGCGATCATCGCGTCCGGTATCCTGCCCGCGGCACTCGAGATGATGGACGGGCCCACGATCCGCGCGGTCGAAGCCTCGATCTTTGCCGCGGGATACCCTGCCGATGCCGATGCCGTGCTGCTCGCCGAAGTCGATGGGCTGGCCGCCGGTCTCGATACCGATGCGGGCACGATCGAGCGCATCTGCATTGCGCACGGCGCCCGCACCGTGCGCATCGCGTCCGACCCTGCGGATCGGGCGCGGCTGTGGCAGGGCCGGAAAAAAGCGTTCGGCGCGATGGGGCGCGTGTCGTCACACCTCGTCGTACAGGACGCGGTCATTCCGCGCACACAGCTCCCGTCCGTGCTGGCGCAGATTCGCGAGATCGCGGCTCGCCACCGGGTCACGGTGTGCAACGTGTTTCACGCCGGCGATGGCAACCTGCATCCCAACATCGGCTACAATGCGTACGATGCCGATGAATCCGCGCGAGTCGGCCACGCCATGCGCGAGATCATGCGCGTCTGCGTCGATGCGGGCGGTACGATCACCGGTGAGCATGGGGTCGGGCTCGACAAGCTGGGCTACATGGAGATGATCTTCTCACCGGCATCGCTGGCAGCACAATGCCGGCTGCGTGAGGTGTTCGACCCGGCGCGCCGGTTGAACCCGGGCAAGGTCGTGCCCATCCACAGCTGCCGGGAGTGGACACGCCGCCCGTCATGAGCGCGCCTGGCGAGGCGTGGGCGCCGGAAACCGTCGCTGCGGTTCAGGATGCCGTTCGCGAGGCGGTCTCGACACGCACCCCGATACGCATCGCGGGGGGCGGGAGCTGGCTCGACGCAGGATGGCCCGTGGCGCGGGATGCGCGCCTCGTGCGACTCGATGGGCTGCGCGGCATCACGCAATACACGCCGGGCGATCTCACGCTCACCGCGCGCGCCGGCACGCCGCTGCGCGACATCGCCGACGCGACAGGCGTGGAAGGCCAGTGGCTCGCGCTCGATCCCTTCGCCACAGCCGACGACGGGGGCTCCATCGGCGCCACCATCGCTACGGCGTCGGCGGGCCCACTCGCACACGCCCTTGGCCTCCCGCGAGACACTGCGCTGGGTATGGAGGTGGTAACCGGTGACGGCGAAGTCGTACGCGCGGGCGGGCGGGTCGTCAAGAACGTGGCTGGCTATGACCTCACCCGGCTGATGACGGGAGCGTGGGGCACGCTCGGTGTCATTACCGAGGTATCCGTTCGCCTCCGCGCACGACCGGAGGTAGATCGGACGCTGGCCCTCGCGCATGCTGGCCCCGCCGAGTCAGCGGCCGATGTCGCCGCCGCGATGGGCTGTGCGGCCATGGCGCCCCTGGCGGCAGAGTTGCTCAACCCGGCGCTTGCCGCGCGGCTCGGCGTCACTGCGACCGGATCGTCAGTGCTGCTGCTCCGCCTCGGAGGCAACGCGGAGCGCGTGGACAGCGAACAATCTGAGGCCGGCGCGCTCGGAAACTGCGCGGTGATCGACGCCGATGTGTGGCGTGCATTTCGCCAGTGCGAGCGATCATACCCCGGCGCGGTGGTTGTCCGGTGGTCGCAGCTGCCCTCTCTCGTGGCGGACACGTGGCGCCACGCGCTGCAGTGCTGCGCCGGAAGCCCCGACGCACTCATCCACGCATCGCTGGGCCGCGGAGTCGTGCGGGCGATCATTCCCGCCCCCGGTGTGCCTGCGTTGGCCCGGGTGCTGCGCGCCGGGGAGCGGCCGTCCGGTGGCCGGATGTTCGAAGGCCAGCGTATCGCAGAGCGATTGCCCGCGCCACTGTGGTCGGCGGAGCCAGCGACGGCAGCCGGCGACCGCCTGTCGAGACGCGTCAGGCTGGCATTCGATCCGTGGCACATTCTGAATCCAGGCATTCTGGGAGAAGGCGCCCACGACACACTGGGGTCGCCATGAGCTCCGCGGGAGCTGAGTTGCGCGGAGGTGCCGGGTCACCTGCGGGCGCGGGTGGGCTCGACGACCGCACGCCATTAGCACGTGCCCGCAAAGGACTCGACGCGTGCGTGCATTGCGGGTTTTGCCTGCAGGCGTGCCCGACCTACCTGGCGCTGGAAGACGAGAACGACAGTCCACGCGGGCGGCTGCTGCTCATGCGCTCGGTGGTCGACGGGACACTGTCGATATCCGACCCGGCGGTAGAGGTGCACATCGACCGGTGCCTGGGATGCCGCGCGTGCGAGACTGCCTGCCCATCGGGTGTCCCGTACGGGGAGCTGCTCGAGGCCACACGCGCCACCATGCTGGAAACGCATCCGATTCCCTGGCTCGGCCGCGCCATTCTCTGGCTCTTCGCGGGACGCATCCGGCTCGCGGTCGTGCTCGCCGCCGCTCGCGTGCTGCGCATGACGCGGATTCCCGCCGCGCTGGGCCGGGTGCCGGGCCGCTTCGGGTTCGGGATGGCCATGCTCGCTGCGAGCGGCCCCGCCCTGGATCGCCAATCCCGCGGCCACTATCGCCCACAGGGTGATGGCCGCCGCGGGCGCGTCGCCGTGCTGAATGGGTGCGTGATGGCCGGTCTCTTCCCCGAGACGAATCGCGCGACGATCCGCACGCTGGTCGCCAATGACTACCGCCTCGTGAAGGCGCGGGGGCAGCGATGCTGTGGCGCGCTGCACGCCCACGCCGGCGATCTCGACACGGCGCGTCAGCTCGCCCGCGCCAACGTCGCGGCGTTCGAGCGCGCCGGCGTGACGGCGATCGCCGTGAACGCCGCGGGATGCGGCGCGATGATCAAGTCGTACGGGCACCTCCTGGCGGACGATCCCCGGTGGGCGAACCGCGCGGACACCATCGCAGGCATGACCCGCGATATCACCGAGTTGCTCGCTGCCGCCGGCCCTCGGCCCGGCGCACCAGGGCGCGCGGCGGCTGCGCGGCGGGTCGCCTACGACCCACCGTGTCATCTCATGCATGCACAGCGAGTCACCGACGCGCCGGCCGCGGTGCTCGCGGCGATTCCGGGGATCGAGCTCGTGCCGCTCGCCGACGCCGACCAGTGCTGCGGCGCCGCCGGGATCTACAACCTCGTCCAGCCCACTGTGTCCAACGCCGTACTCGCGGCCAAGATCGCGCACATCGCGGGCTCGGGAGCAGGCTGGGTCGCCACCGGTAACCCCGGATGCCTGATGCAGATTGGCGCCGGCTTGCGCCGCGGAGGACACCACGCGCGTGCCGTGCACCCGGTCGATTTGCTCGATGCGGCCTACTCGGCAGCCCATCGCGTGCGTGATGGGGCCAATAACCCGCCCATCCCCCCCGGGGCGTAACGGCCGACTACCACGGGCCCCGGCCGCAGTGTTACTTGCAAGTATGAGTGACCTCGCGCGTACGGTGCCGAGCGCCGGAGAGACCGTCCCACGCGCCATCGTCCTGGATCGTGGCGATCTGGGCCGCGAATACGCCGCCATTCGCGGCGGCGCGCTCGTGGTCGATCGCAGCTACCGGTCCCGCATCCGGTTCCGGGGTGCGCGCGCACGGGAGATGGTCACCGGTCTCGTGACCAACGATGTCGTGTCTCTCGTGAGCGGGCACGGATTGTACGCTGCCGCGCTCACCCCCAAAGGGAAGATCGTCGCCGATCTCCGGGTCTTTGCGGGACCAGAATCGCTCGTGACTGACACCGGGCCACTCGCCGCGGCCGGATGGACGGACATCGTACGGAAGTACATCAATCCGCGCGTCACGCCCTACCAGGACGAATCGTCCACCACCGCGGATCTGGGTGTGTTCGGACCGCGCTCCGCCCACGCAGCGGGAGCGGCGCTGGGTGTGGCGCCTGATATGCTGCTGGCGCTGCCGATGTATGGACACACCGAGGTCATGGCGGGCGGCGCGGTGGTCACGATCGCCCGCGTTCCGGACATGGGCGTCGAAGGTTTCGACCTCTGGACCGAGATGCCCGCACGAGACGCACTCTGGGCGGGCGTCGTCGCCGCGGGCGCGATTCCGGGTGGACGGCTGGCCTGTGAGATCAGCCGCGTGGAGGCGGGCCGGCCCGAATGGGGAATCGATATCGACGATACGACGATTCCGCAGGAGGCCAACTTCGATGAGATGGGAGCCATCTCGTACACGAAGGGCTGCTATACGGGACAGGAGACAGTGGCTCGCATCCACTTTCGAGGCCACGTCAACCGGCTCCTCCGCCGGCTGCGGCTCGGCGGCGACGCGCTTCCGCCGCGAGGCTCACTGCTCGCCGATACGGATGGCAAATCCGTCGGCGACACGCGGTCGGCCGTTCTCTCGCCGCGACTTGGACCGATCGCGCTCGGCATGGTCCGGCGGGAAGTCGCGCCGGACACGACGCTGATCGTCCGGTGGGATGCCAGCGAGGATCGCGACGCGGGCGAGACCACCGCCACGGTGGCCGCACTCACGTTCGGCGGTCCGGCGTCGGACGGCTGACGCACGGATTCTTCACGGTGGCGGATGCGCCTCCGGATTCGGAGCGGACTGCACTCAAGGAATGGTCGGTGGTCGTGGATGCGCTGGCCCGCGGCGCGGTGATCGCCTTGGTGCGCAAGGGCGGCATCCGTGAGCAGCGCGCCGGTTTCGTGGTTCGGCACGATCGCTTTCTGCTGTATCCCACCTATTTCCACGAGAACACCGCGGGCCTCGCGCCCGAGCTCAGGCCGGATCTGCATGAGTTGCCGTCGCCGCCCGCACCCGACGCGGTACACGTGACACACGTGACACACGTGACACACGTGACACACGTGGCGCACGTCGCAGGGGTATGGCACGTCGAGACGCTCGATCCGCTCCGTCGCATCGAGGGCGAGCACCCCCTGGCGTGGCAAGCCGTCGAATCGCGTTTCCACTACCGCGGCACGCTCGGCGTCCAGGTGGTCGCGCTCCGCATCGCGAGACTGCAGACACCCGTGGACGTGCCCGAGCTGGCCCGCTATCGCGGATGCGTGTCATGGGTGGAACTGGGACAGGACGTCGATACCGCCGGCGCCGAGCCAGTCGTGGCCGCCGCGGATTTCGGCCGGCGCCTCGACGCGATCGCGCAGCACCTGGGGCCGCGCTCCGCGAGCTGAGACACAAACGAACGAGAGCCGGCTGCGCGCACGCATCCGGCTCCCGCGAGTACTGCTGGCCGCAGACTACTGAGTCACGCTGTCCTTCGTCACACTTGTCATGCACGACCCGCAGACGCCGGCGGCCGATGCCGCGGCGTCTGTACGACACGACTAGGACGTCTTCTTGGTCTTCTTGGTCGTGGTGGTCGTCGAGTCCTTCTTCATGGTCGTGTCCATGTTCATCTTCATCGACGTGTCCTTCTTCATCCCGGTGTCAGCCGGCGCGGGTGTCATCGCGGGAGTCGTCGTGGTGGACGTGGAATCGGTCATGGTGCTGCCTGTGTCCTTCGGCTTACACGCGGCCACAGCCAGCAAGGCGGCGATTACGGCGAGGCGCTTCATCTACGATCTCCTCAGGAGTGGGGGGGCCAGTAGTATCAAACCCCGTGGTCCGCGCACGCCCTCGTGCCCGGAATCGGCGCGCGGAAAGCTACTTACACCGCACACCATGTCAAGACCAGTCCGGCGGCCAAGTGTAGATACCACAATGGGGTCCGCGTTTACGCCGGACTCCCCGCCGGCCCGGCAGACGTGCCGGGTGCCACCGGACGACAGCCTCCGCTAGCTTGCGGCGGGGACACGCGTATCCCAGACACGCATCCTTCATGCCCAACCCCCCGTTTCCTCGACTTGCGCCCGCGCTCGTCATCCGGGCCTGTGGTCACGACCGCCGCGATTCGGGATACGCTGCAAAGGTCGCTGTTGCCCGCCGCATCCGCGATGGCCATCGCGCCGTCGCGTTGCTCGCGACCTGAACTTCCCCGGCGAGCGAGGTGTCTTACTCTATTTCTTTCGGAGTCTGCCGTTGCCGCTCTACCCGGAAACGCTCGGGGCGCTGAAGCGCTCACCGTTCGCCGCCGCCGATCTCGCATGTCGCTCGGTCAAGGACGAGCTGCGCCAGAACCTGCTGGGCCGCCTGCGCCAGGGCGGCCCGCTCTTCGAGGGCGTGATCGGATACAACGAAACCGTCATGCCGCAGCTGGTCAACGCCATTCTGTCGCGCCACAATTTCATTCTGCTCGGACTCCGTGGCCAGGCGAAATCGCGGATCCTGCGCGCGATCACGACGCTCCTCGACGACGCCATTCCGATCGTGGCGGGCAGTGAGGTCAACGACAATCCGTTTGGACCCATCTCGAAATACGGCCGCGAGCTCGTCGCCGCGTCCGGCGACGATACCCCGATCGCGTGGCTGGATCGCGAGACGCGCTACGTCGAAAAGTTGGCGACCCCTGATGTCACCATCGCCGACATCATCGGAGACCTCGACCCCATCAAGGCTGCGCGCGGCGGTCATCTGCTGTCGGATGAGCTGACAATCCAGTACGGCATGCTGCCGCGCGCGAATCGCGGCATCTTCGCCCTGAACGAGCTGCCCGATCTCGCGGGCAAGGTCCAGGTGGGATTGTTCAACATCATGCAGGAAGGCGATGTCCAGATCAAAGGATATCCGGTACGCCTTCCGCTCGACGTGCTCCTCTGCTTCACGGCGAACCCCGAGGACTACACCGCGCGCGGCAAGATCATCACGCCCCTCAAGGATCGCCTGGGCAGTGAGATCGTGACGCACTATCCGGAGTCGGTAGATCTGGGGATGGCCATCACCGAGCAGGAAGCGTGGACGGATCGCTCCGGGCCGCCCGTTCGCATTCCGGACTTCATCGCGGAAGTCGTCGAGCGCATCGCGTTCGAAGCGCGCACCGACAAACGCGTGGACCGGCGATCGGGTGTCTCACAGCGGATGCCGATCAGCGTGCTCGAGAACGTGGTGTCGAACGCCGAACGCCGCGCCGTCAGCACCGGCGAGCGAGAGGTCGTACCGCGCATCGCCGATGTGTACGCCGCGGTGCCCGCTATTACGGGCAAGCTCGAACTGGAATACGAAGGCGAGCTGGTGGGTGGCAACGTCATCGCCCGGGAGCTGATCCGGCGCGCCTCGGATGCCACGTTCAAGATGCGCGCCGGCGGCGTGAATACGGACGACGTCGTCATGTGGTTCGACGCCGGCGGCGCGCTGCAGGTGAGCGACGATGTCTCGGCAGATGCCGTATACAAGGGCTTCGAAAACGTCCCGGGCCTCGCCGAGGTCGTGCGCTCGGTCGGGTTGGCGCGCAACGGCGACACCGCTGTCGGAGCCGCCGCGTGCGAGCTCGTTCTCGAATCGCTGGTCGCTCGCAAGAAGATCTCGCGATCCGACACCGGCCAGTACGGACGCGCCGTGCAGGAGCCGCGGCGCCGGCCAGGCCAGGATCTCTTCGGCGGCGGACTGTCGGCGTGAACGCCGGATTGGCGACTGCGCGGCTGTCCGTCCGCTGCGCAACTCCTGCCGATCTCGACACCGTGGTCGCGCTACGGCTGGCACTGCTTCGTGAGGAATGCCAGAGTCCCGCCCACGGCCGTGTGCGCCCCGGGCTGGCCCGGCGGGCCAATGCGCTGTACCGCGCACAGTTGGAATCGCCCGCCGAGGTGACGCTCCTCGCCGAGCACGATGGCGTGGCGCTCGGCATCCTGCGGTGCGCCGAGTCGATCGGACATCCGCTCCTCGAGCCCGACCGCTACGCCTACGTATCATCGGTCTATGTCGTGCCCGCCGCGCGCCGCGCTGGAGTGGTCCGCGCGCTGCTCGGCTACGCCAGCCAATGGTGCCGCGACCGCGGTCTCGTGGAAATGCGCCTGCACAGCGCGGTGGATTCGGCGACCGCCAACACGGCGTGGGACGCCCTGGGCTTCGCCGTGGTCGAGCATCTGCGCGTCCGGCGCGTGCCGGCTGGTGACCGCGAGGCCGCTCTCTCCGGGCACCGGCAGTCCGGATCCGCCGACGGCGGCCGCGCCAATTCCGCTCGCGAGCAGGATCGTGCGGCCATTCGCTCGCACCTCGAGCGCTGACGGGCGGCGTCTGCGATGCCCATCATCACCATTACCCGGCAATACGGCTCCGGCGGCTCCGATGTGGCCGCGAGAGCTGCCGCCGTTCTCGGGTGGACGCTCTTCGATAACAGCATCGTGGATGCCGTCGCCGCCAAGATGGGCGTGTCGGCCGACACGGTGCGCGCGCTCGACGAGCGCACACCACCATTCGTCGCCCGCCTCGCCGACACGCTCGCACTCGGGACGCCCCAGGTCATGAGTCCCGCCGCGGCGGCAGCGGTGGTGTCCCCTGATGAGCGCGTGATCGAAATGACCAAACGCGTCATGGAAGACGCGGTGACGCGCGGTCCGGTCGTCGTCGTCGGCCGCGGCGCGCAGGTCGTGCTCAGCGAGCACTCCGACGCGGTGCACGTCTTCTGCTACGCGCCCCGCGAGGCCCTGATGCGCCGGGTCGCCGCCCGCGAAGGCGTGGGAGATGCGGAGGCGGAGCGCATGGTGACGGAAGTCAACCGGCAGCGCGAATCGGCCGTCAAGCGCCACTACGGGCGCACGTGGTCGGCCCCCGAGCACTACCACCTCTGCGTCAACACCGAGTGGCTGGGCATCGAAGGCGCCGCGCAGTTGATCGCCCACGCTGCACGAGACAAATTCGGCCTGTTGTAGCTGCCCGGAATCAGAGCCGCTTCAACTCCGGATACCGGCTGTACGCGAACCGCATGTAGGCCAGCATGATCACTGCGGCCCCGCCGATCGCCCAGTCGACGCCCACCGCTTGCGCGACGGCCCCCGCGAAGAACGCGCCCACGACCTGCGACAACCCCACCACGACAAACGAATAGGCCGCCATCAACCGGCCTCGCAGGCCGTCCTCCACATTCGCCTGCAACAATCCGTTCGCGAGCGCACCGCTCAGGATCATCGCGCATCCCGCCGCGAGCAGCACGATGCACGAGACGAGCACGGATCGCGACAGCGAGAACAGGATGAGGAGCACGCCGTACGAGAACGCAGCGGCCTGGAGCAGCCGGCCACGCCGCATCCACCGCCCGACCGCGGCGAGGAAGAGCGCCCCACAGAATCCGCCGACCCCGACGCACGCGAGCAGCACGCCGTAGCCCGCCGCGCCGGTGTGCAACAGGTCGCGCGCCACGACCGGCATGAGCACGATATAGGGAATCCCGAGCACCGAGAAGACGGTCACCACCTGCATCAACGCGTTGATCTTGCGGGTCACGAACATGTAGCGCAGCCCGGCAACCATCGCGGTCCAGGGCGATGCGGGAGGCGTGACCGCCGGAGCGGCTGGCTGGAGGCGGATCATCGCGAGACCCGCGAGCACCGCGAGATAACTGGCCGCGTTGACCGCGAAACACCACGCGATCCCCGCCGTCGCGATCACGGCCGCGCCGACGGCAGGTCCGACTACCCGGGCGAGGTTGAACCCGCTCGAGTTGAGCGCGATGGCGTCGTGCAGGTCCTCGCGCGCGACGAGGTCCACCATCATCGCCTGGCGCGCCGGGATCTCGAACGCGGAGCACATGCCGTTGACGGCGGCGAGGGCGAGGAGCCAGCCGATCGTGATGTGATGCGACCACGTGAGCCACCACAGCGCCGTGGCTTCAAGGAGCATGAGCGTCTGCATCGCCGTGACCAGACGCAGCTTGTTGACCCGGTCCACCACCACGCCCGCGGGCAGCGACAGCACCAGGATCGGCAACGATCCGACGGACGCGACGAGCCCGACCAGAAATGCGTTGTCGGAGAGTTCCAGCGCGAGCCATCCCTGGGCCATGGACTGCATCCAGGTGCCGATCAACGACAGAGTCTGGCCGATCCAGAACAACCGGAAGTTCCGGTGCGCCAACAGGGTCCGGAACGGGTTGAGCGATCGGGCGCGGCGGGCGGTGACTGACAGGGCTGGCTGGCGGCGGACGGACGACGGTCGGGCGTTCTCCCTCGCTCCCGCGAGGCGAGTGCGCAGGCGCCACTCGAGTGGCGTACGCCATTCTAACGCATTGCGACGCCGTTCGTGCAGCGCGCGATTTTCGACGAACGGCGCCCGGCGCCGGTGATATATTGCGGCAGGACCCGCCGACCACTGCCTTCGCCGCCGCATGCGATTCCACACGTACGCGAAGTTCAGCCCCCAATCCGCCGACGCCGTCGACCTGCAGGCGCTACTCGACAAGATGGCGGATTTTCTGCTGCAGTCCGGATTCGCCGGCGGCCGGCACGTCAATCCGTACTGGGGTGAGTTCGGCGGCGACGAGGACCGCTCCCTCGACGCGCTGCGGGAAGCGATTCTCGAAGCCCTCCTGGAGAGCGGCCAGTTCACGCCGGAAATGCTGGAGGCCCTCCGGGGCGACGGGGACGAGGCCGCGCAGGCCAAGCTCGCGCAGCTGCTCGATGACCTCGTCCAACGCCTCGCGGCGGAAGGATTTCTCAATGTCCAGGCGCCACCTCAGGTGCCGAGCGGGCAGCAGCCGGTGATGGGTCCGGGCGGGCTCGCACAGGCCGCCGCCAAGGACGTCCAGTTCAACCTGACCGAAAAGGGCATCGACTTCCTCGGATACCGTACGCTGCGGCACATCCTCGGCTCGCTCGGGAAATCCAGCTTTGGAAGCCACGACACGCCGTATCTGGCGACGGGCATCGAGGCCGACGGGTTTAGCAAGCCGTACGAGTTCGGCGATACGCTCAACCTGGACGTCAGCGAGACGCTCAAGCACGCGCTCGGCCGCACCGGGCGGCTCGGCACGCCGCTGGATCTCGACTACAGCGACCTCATGGTGCGGCAGGCGGAATACCGGTCGTCATCGGCGACGGTGCTCATGCTCGATACGTCGCACTCCATGATCCTGTACGGCGAAGATCGCTTCACGCCGGCCAAGAAGGTCGCGCTCGCCCTCACGCATCTCATCCGCACGCAATTTCCCGGCGACACGATCCGGGTCATCCTGTTCCACGATTCCGCCGAAGAGATTCCGATCGCGCGCCTCGCGCATGCGCAGGTCGGCCCCTATCACACGAATACCGCCGAAGGATTCAAGCTCGCGCGCCGCATTCTCATGACGCAGAAGAAGGACATGCGGCAGATCGTGATGATCACCGACGGGAAACCCAGCGCCCTTACGATGCCCAACGGACAGATCTACAAGAACTCGATGGGCCTCGATGCGACCGTCATCGCGCAGACGCTCCGTGAGGTCGCGTCATGCCGGCGCTCCGGCATCATGATCAATACGTTCATGCTGGCCCGCGATCGCGCTCTGGTGGAGTTCGTGAAGCGGGTCTCGGAGATCTCCCGCGGCAAAGCCTATTTCACGAACACGATGACGCTGGGCCAGTTCATCCTCATGGACTTCCTGCGCAAGAAGACGCGGAAGGTGAGTTAGGCGCAGCCGGGTCCTCGAAGAGCGCCGTCGTCAGATATCGGGAGCCGCTGTCCGGGGCAATACACGCGACGCGGTGGCCAGGCCCCAGTTCGCGCGCGATGCCCAGCGCCGCTCCCACGATGGCGCCGCTCGACATGCCGACGAACAACCCCTCCTCCTGCGCCAGCCGCCGCGCCAGCGGGAACGCATCTTCCTCCCACGCCTGGACGATCCGGTCCACGACCGACCGGTCGAAATTCTGCGGCACGAAGCCGGGCCCCATTCCCTGAAATTGATGCTGGCCGCGCACGCCACCTGACAGCACAGGCGATCGTGCGGGCTCGACCGCCACGACGAGTATGCCGGGCCGGCGCTCCTTGAGAAACCGCCCCACGCCACTGATCGTGCCGCCCGTTCCCGATCCGTAGACGAAGGCGTCGATGCGGCCGCCCAACTGGTCCCACAGTTCGGGAGCCGTCGTCTCGTAATGGATGCGTGGGTTGGCCGGATTGTCGAACTGGTTCGGCATCCACGCTCCAGTCGCATCCCGGATGCGCTCGGCTTCTTCGATCGCGGCGAGCATCCGGCGCTCGGGGTCTGTCAGCACGATCTCGGCGCCATACGCGAGGAGCGTGCGTTTCCGTTCTTCGCTCATCGACGCCGGGATACACAGCACCAGCCGGTAGCCGCGCACCGCGGCGACCTGGGCGAGACCAATGCCCGTATTGCCGGACGTGGGCTCGACGATCCGCCCGCCCGGCTGCAGGAGTCCGCGCGACTCGGCATCGACGATCATGCCGAGCGCCGTGCGATCCTTGATCGAGCCACCAGGATTGAGCCCCTCGAGTTTGACCCACACCTCGGCCATGCCGGGCTCGGTTACCCGCTCCAGCTTCGCGATCGCCGTGCGTCCGATCGCGGCGTCGACACGATGCGGCGGTGTCGAATGCACCGCCTCTGCGATAGCGCTCATGCCGCAACGTAACGGCGGAACCTCCCCTTGCGCAGATCGGCGAGCACCGGTATTGTACGCACGACAATCGAAGGCACGTGGCGATTTACGGCGTATTGCAGCCACGATAAACAACTGCTAAAAAGCCCTCGCGTCCCCGCGGCTTTCTAGCGCCGGGACGTTCATCGTTCCGGCGCCTGATCTCCCGGCAAGCGAGGCGGGAGAACCGGCTCATGACGACGATCACCGCACCACCCCCTGCTCCGTCCACGGTAGCATCGGCCGCATCAGACCGGCGCCCAGGCGACGATTTCGGCCACCACGGGTTCCGTGACACCGCGTCCGCCGGTCACGCGAGCATCGGCCCGCTCCCGCTCATCTGCCGGCGATGCGGTAGCCGTTACGATCCGGCGCCCATCGCCATCTGCGAGGAGTGCCTCGGTCCGCTCGATCCGCTCTACGACCCGCAACGCACATTGCCCAGCCGTGCGACCATCGCGGCGCGCCCGTCATCACTCTGGCGCTATCGCGAGTGGCTGCCGTTCAACGGATCGCCCGCGCATTCGCTGGACACGGGCTGCACGCCGCTGGTCGATGCGCCGGCGCTAGCCCGCGCGATCGGTGTGGCGCGCGCGTGGGTGAAGAACGACAGCGTTTCGCACCCCACGCTCTCGTTCAAGGACCGTGTGGTCGCGGCCGCGATCAACGCGGCCGCCGCCTTCGGTCTGGACACGTTCGGCTGTGCATCGACCGGCAATCTGGCGAACGCCGTGGCGGCGCACGCCGCACGCGCCGGCCTCCCGGCCTGGATCTTCATTCCGCACGACCTCGAGCTGGCTAAGGTCGTCGGCACTCTCGTCTATGGCGCACACGTCGTGCGCGTGCGAGGGACCTACGACGACGTGAACCGGTTGTGCGCGCAGGTCGCCGATCGCTTCGGGTGGGGCATCGCCAACGTCAACCTGCGTAGCTACTACGGCGAAGGCTCCAAGACCGTGGCCTTCGAGATCGCCGAGCAGTTGGGTTGGCGCCTGCCCACGGCCGTCATCGCCCCGATGGCGGGTGGCTCGCTGGTGACGAAGCTGCGGAAAGGCTTCGCCGAGTTCCATCTCGCGGGACTCGTGGACGGGCAGTTGCCACGACTCTACGGCGCCCAGGCGACTGGGTGCCAACCGATCGCGCGCCTGGTGGAATCGCGCGGTGACCGCCTCATTCCCGAGATCCCGCAGACCATCGCGCGGTCGATCGCGATTGGCAATCCCGCCGACGGCCTCACCGCCGCCGCGGCGCTGCGCGAGACCGGTGGATGGGCGGCCGCGGTCAGCGACGAGGCCCTGGTGCGCGGTATCCGCCTGCTCGCCGAATCGGCCGGGATCTTCACCGAGACGGCAGGCGGGGCGACTGTCGCGGCCGCGCTCGCGCTCGCTCAGGCAGGCCACCTCCACCCGGACGACGAGGTCGTGCTGTGCATCACCGGCAACGGCTTGAAGACCGTCGAGGCGGTCACGACCGCGCTCGGCGAGGCGCCGGTCATCGCACCACGCATCCGCGAGGTCGAGCCACTCGTTGCCGCCGCGTCCAACCAACCCACTTCCGATCTCTGAGCCTCTCATGCCGATTACGATTGCACTGCCCAATGTTCTCGCCCGGTTGGCCGATGGTCACCGGACGGTCGAAGGTACCGGTGGCACACTCGGCGACGTCGTAGCCGACGTCACCACGCGATACCCCAGCCTGCGTTCCCGTCTGGTCGACGAGGGCGGGAACCCATATCCATTCGTCACGTACTATTTGAACGACGAGGACATCCGCTTCGCTGGCGGCTTTGCCGCCACGGTGGCCGATGGCGATGAGGTGATCGTCGTCCCCGCCGTCGCGGGTGGCTGACGGCCATGACCGCGACTCTGTCTCCCGCTGCCCCTCCTGTGACACCTCCCGCACCACACCATCTGGACTCCAACGGCGACGACACACTGCCATCACTGTCGCGCGAGGAGCTGCTGCGCTACAGCCGGCATCTGATTCTCCCCGATGTCGGGCTGGAAGGCCAGCAGAAGCTCAAGGCGGCACGCGTGCTGCTCGTCGGCGCCGGAGGCCTGGGGTCTCCCGCGGCACTGTACCTCGCAGCGGCGGGCGTGGGCACTCTCGGACTCGTGGATTTCGACGTCGTGGATGTCTCGAACCTCCAGCGGCAGATCCTCCACGGGACGCGAGACATCGGACGGTCCAAGCTGGACTCCGCGGCGAGCCGCATTGCGGACGTCAATCCGCACGTGCGTGTCGAACGCTTCGAAACCCGGCTGACCTCCGCCAACGCATTGGACATCATTCGCAATTTCGATCTGGTCGTGGACGGGACGGACAACTTCCCGACTCGGTATCTCGTCAACGATGCCTGCGTGCTGGCCGGCCGGCCGAACGTGTACGGCAGCATCTTCCGGTTCGAGGGCCAGGCATCGGTGTTCGCGACGCCGGACGGGCCGTGCTACCGGTGCCTGTTCCGCGAGCCGCCGCCTCCGGGTTTGGTGCCGAGCTGCGCCGAGGGCGGCGTGCTGGGTGTGCTTCCAGGCCTCGTTGGTACGATCCAGGCCACGGAGGCGGTCAAGCTGATCCTCGGCATCGGCGACACGCTGATCGGACGCCTGCTGCTCGTCGACGCGCTGCGCATGCAGTTCCGCACGGTCACGGTGCGCCGGGATCCGGCGTGTCCTGCGTGCGGGACCCGCGAGCTCAAGGCACTCGTGGACTATGAAGAGTTCTGCGGGATCCGGCAGGCGGCCGCAGCGGCCGTCGCGGCGGCTGCGCTCCCCGAGATCACGCCGCGTGAGCTGGCGGCCAAGCTCTCACAAGGCGACGACTTCGATCTCATCGACGTACGCGAGCCTCAGGAATACGAGATCGCCCGCATCGACGGGGCGCGGCTCATCCCGCTGGGGCAGGTGACGCAGGCCCTCCCGTCCCTCGACCCCGCACGGGAGGTCGTCGTGATGTGCAAGAGCGGGGTCCGGAGCGCCCGCGCCGTAAGGCTCCTGCAGAACTCTGGATTCGCCCGAGTCCGCAATCTTGCTGGCGGAATCACCCGCTGGAGCGACGACGTAGCCCCCGACGTTCCGAAATACTAGGCCCGCGGAACGGGCGGCGGCCGGAAGCCGCCTTACTGCCGTTTCGGCCTGACGGTCTCGCCGGTCGCGCTGTCGTTCGGGACAACCCGCTCGACAGCGCGAACCGTTGTACCGTCCGGCAGGTCGTCGCCCGGATTGAGCACCACGGACTCTCCCTCACTGACGCCGCCGTCGACTTCCATGTAATCGCCGTAATCGCGCACGATCCTCAGCTTGCGATGCTGAACGCGGCCATCAGGGCCGACCTCGATCACGTGTACGCCGTCGGTCAGCGGCAGCAGCGCGGTCGCCGGCACGATCAGCGGCGGGTTGACGCGATTGAGCACGAACCGGATCTCTGCGTACATCCCCGGGAGGACCAGGCGCTTCGGATTGACGATCTGCACTTCGGTGAGCAGCGTGCGCGATTGCGCATCGACGGCCCGGGCGGTGCGAACGACACGGCCCACGAACACCTGATTCGGGAATTCCTGCACTCGCACATCGGCCACTTGCCCTGGCTCGATGGCGGTGGCGTCGGATTGCGGCACCGTGATGTACACACGCACCGTGTCCGTCTGCACCATCTGGAACAGGCTGGAAGGAGCGCCGCTCCCGTTTGACGGCATCGACATCCCGGTCCCGCCACCCGCCTGCACGAACGCGCCCACATCGACGTTGCGGCCGGTCACGATTCCGTCGAACGGCGCGGTCACGTGCTCGAAGGACTGGAGCGCCGCCAGCCTGGCGACATCGGCCTGCGCCGCCGCCACGAACGACGCGGCGGCCTGCGCGGCCTGTGTCTTCTGGTCGTATTCATCGACGGTGACGACGCTGTCCTTGACCATCGCGGCCCACCGCTGCTGCTCCACTTTGGCGAGCGCGAGCCCAGAGCGCGCCTGCTCCAGCGTCGCGCGCGACTGCGCGAGCTGCTGGTCGAGATCCGGCGTCTCGATGACCGCCAGAATCTCGCCTGCATGCACACTGCGGCCGATGTCGGCGGTCCATTCCTTCACGTAGCCGGATGTGCGCGCGTAGATCGCGGCCTGGTGCAGTGGTTCGAGTGTGCCCGGTAGCGCGATGTTCGTCGTCTTCGGCGCGCGGATGATGCGCACGACGTCGACCGCGGGCACCGAGTCGCCACGTGCCACCGCCGCGAGCGCGCGCGCGTTGCTCAGCCGCGGCAGCGTGCCGATCAGGAATGCCACCAGGAACAGCGCCACCACGATGGCGAGCGCCATCCCGATTCGCCGGTTCGCGAGCGGGCGAGGTTCGGGTGCATTCTCGCTGGCCGCATGTGCCGGCGGGGCGTGCGATTCCGGCTGGGGCGTCGCGCCGTGCCCGGAGGCCGGACCCCGATCCTGACTCATGTGCTCACCGCGGGGACCGTGATATCGGAGGGTGCTGGCCCGTGCCGCATCCAGCTGTACAGGACCGGCACGACGAACAGCGTAAAGATAGTGGCGAGCCCAAGTCCGCCGATCACGGCGCGTCCGAGCGGCGCGTTGGCCTCGCCACCGTCACCCAGGCCGAGCGACATCGGGAGCATCCCGATGACCATGGCCAGCGCCGTCATGCACACGGGCCGGAGACGGGTGTATCCGGCGTCGAGCGCGGCCTGAGTGGCGGTCCGGCCCACCCGGCGCTGGTCCTCGGCGAACACGACCAGCAGGATGCTGTTCGATGTGGCAACGCCAACCGACATGACCGCGCCCATCAACGACGGGACGTTGAACGTGGTCCCGGTCACGTAGAGCATCCAGATCATCCCCGCGAGGGCACCCGGCAACCCCAGGACGATCACCAGCGGGTCGACCCACGACTGGAAGTTGACGACCATGAGGAGGTACGCCAGAACGATCGCCCCGAGGATGCCGACGCCAAGGCCCAGGAAGGACGATCGCATGCTGGCCACCTGGCCGCGGACGACGAACTGAGAGCCGCGCGGCAACGACGACTGCTCGCTGGCGACGATCTTGTCGATGTCCGCGGCTACGCCTCCGAGATCGCGCTGGTCGTTCGACGCGTAGACATCCATGACCGGCGCGACGTTGTAGTGGCTCACAACCCCCATCGCGTCCTGCCGGCGCATCGTCGCCAGATTGCCGAACAGTTGCGGCGCATGGCCCGCGACGGCGACCGGCGTGTTCACCAGGTCTTCCATGTTCGACAGCCGGTACTGCGGCGTCTGGACGCTGACCGAGTAGCTGACCCCGTTGCGGGGATCGAGCCAGAAGTTCGGTGCGGTCTGCCCGCTGGAGCTCAGCGAGATGGTGAGCTGGTTCGCCACATCCCGCTGTGCGAGTCCCACCTGGGCCGCCCTTTCACGATCGATGTTGAAGTACAACTCCGGGTAATTCATCACCTGCTGGACCCGCACGTCGACGGCGCCGGGGACGCGGTCGATCCGCCTGGCCAGCGTACGCGCGAGTTGGTAGTTGGCCACCTTGTTCTGTCCCTGGACCTGGACGTCGATCCGCGCCGGAAGCCCGAGGTTGAGGATCTGGCTCACCATGTCGGCCGACTGAAAAAAGAACGTCACGCCCGGGAAGTCATGCTGGAGCACCTCGCGCAGCTTCCGCACGTAGGTCTGCGTGGGGCGATGCCCCTCATTGAGCGATACCAGAATGTCGCCATCCTGCGGACCGATGGTGGCCGAGGAGCCAGTGGCCAGGTACGTGGAGCTGTTGTTGAGCAGCCCGACAGTGCTCAGGATCAGGCCCAGCTCCGACGGTGGAATCTCGCGGCGGATCGCGTCTTCCACCTGGGCGAAGAGCAGTTCCGTATCCTCCACCTGGGTCCCGGTCGGCGCGCGCACGTGCAGTTGGAACTGTCCGCCGTCGATCCGTGGAAAAAAATCCTCGCCGATCGCGGGAATGAGCAGCATCGACGCCAGGCAGAAGAGCCCCGCGCCGGCGAGCACCGCCCGGCGATGCCCCACGCACCAGGCCAGCGCATCGAGGTAGCTGAGCCGCGCCCGCTCGAACGCCGCGTCGAACGCCAGATGCAGTTGCCGGAAGCGGGACGTGCGCGCATCCGGCAGCGCCGCCTCATCGCCTCCGTGCAGCACATGCCCCAGCTTCTCACGCACGAGCGCCAGCTGATGCGCCTCGGTCGAGAGCAGGTAGCGCGCCATGGTCGGCACGATGGTGCGTGAGAGCAGGTACGACGCCAGCACCGCGAACACGACAGCCATCGCCAGCGGCCGGAAGAGCGACGCGGCGGGGCCACTCAACAGGAAGATCGGGATGAACACGATCGAGATCGACAGCGACGCCACGAACGTCGGCGTCGCGATCTGGCTCGCCGCGTCGACGATCGCCTGCAGGATCTCCTTCCCCTGATGCACGTTGCGATTGATGTTCTCGATCTCGACGGTGGCGTCGTCCACCAGAATCCCGACCGCCAGCGCGAGGCCGCCCAACGTCATCTGGTTGAGCGTCTGGCCCAGTGCACTCAGGCAGATGATCGAGCTGAGGACTGCGAGCGGGATCGATGTCGCGACGATCAGAGTCGAACGCCAGCTCCCGAGGAAAAGCAGGATCATGAGCGCGGTCAGGCACGCGGCGACGACGGCCTCCGTGATGACGCCGTTGATGGCGCCGCGCACGAAGATCGATTGGTCCGCCAGCAGCTCCACGTGCATGCCGGCCGGGAGCATGGCCTGCAGGCTGGGGAGCATGTTCTTGACGGCCGCGATCACGTCGAGCGTGGAGGCGTTGCCGATCTTGAAGATGGGGATGACGATGCCGCGGCGGCCGTTGAGGCGGACGATGTTCACCTGGACGCCGGAACCCTCCCGCACGTGCGCGACGTCACGGACGTAGACCGTCGCGCCGTTGATCTCCTTGATCGGCAGATCGTTGAGATCGCGAACCGAGTCGGGGCTGGCATTGGTACGGACGTTGTACTCGCGGCCACCCATCTTCACCGTGCCGGCCGGCAGGATCACGTTGCCCGCGTTGATCGCGTTGCTGACATCGGACGGCGACAACCCCTTGGAGTAGAGCGCCGGCAGGTCGAGGTCCACCATGACCTGCCGGGGCTTCCCTCCGAGGCTGGGCCCGATCGCAGCGCCGCGAATCGTGGCGAGCGGGATTCGCACGAAATTATTGCCGTAGTCGTTGACTTCGTCGTCGGACATCGACGTGCTGCCGAGCGCGAGCTGCGCGATGGGCACATCGGTCGCATTGAAGCGGACGATCGTCGGCGGCGTCGCCCCGGGCGGCAGCACCTTGATGATCGCCTCGGACGCGGCGGTGATCTGCGCCACGCCGGCCGCCACGTCGGCCCCGGGCTGGAAGTAGATCTTGATCACAGCCACACCCGCGAACGACGATGACTCGATGTGCTCGATGTCGTTGGCGGTCGACGAGTAGAACCGCTCGCTCGATGTCACGATGCGGCGCTCCATCTCTTCTGGCGCCATCCCGTAGAAGTACCAGACCACCGTCACCACGGGCAGGTTGATCACCGGAAAGATGTCGACCGGCATCCGGGCGATCGCGAAGATCCCGAAGATGAAGATCAGCAGCGACATGCACACGAACGTGTATGGCCGCCGCAGCGCGAGGATGACGATCCACATCATGGCCGGCCGCTCCTCCTAGAGATCGCGCCCCACGAGCGCCTCCAGTGATGCCCGGGCAATCAGGTAGTTGTACCGCGCACTCACGAGATCGACGCCCGCCTGTGCTTCGGCGAGTTGCGCCGTGCTTAGATCGAGGAACGTGTCCACACCGTTCTGGTACCGCACACTGACCACCCGCAGATCCTCCTGCGACACCCGCACCGCTTCCTCTGACTCCGCGACGTTCTGCCAGGTGAATTTGACACTCGCCAGCAGCCGTTCCGCTTCCGCTCGCGCAAACCGGCGCTCATCCGTGGCCGACACCCTGGCCGTGTGCGCCGTCGCCGACGCCCGGGTCACGTCGTCCTCGCGCTGGAAGCCGTTGAACAGCGGGAAGGTGGTGCCCAGCTCGATCAGCCAGCCGGGCCGGAGCGAGCCGTAAGCTGCCGAGTTGTTCGCCCAGTCGTAGCCGCCGGTCAGCCGGATGTCCGGTACGTACTGGGTTTGCGTGGACCGCACCGTCGCGTCAGTTGCCCGCGCGAACTCCTCCGCGCTCTGCACGCCGGGACTGCCGTGGACCGCCAGCTCGATCAGCGCGGAATCCGTCATCGCCAATGCGACGGGCGGCAGGCTGTCGTCTCCGCGGGTCCCGACCGCCCCATCGACACCGACCAGACGGCCCAGCCCATAGACGCTCGTGGTGAAGGTGTCGCGGGCCGCGATCAGTTGCTCGCGGGCCGTCGTCAGGTTGAGCCGCGCCAGCAGCACGTCGGCACGGGTCGCTGTCCCTCGCCGCATCCGCGTATCGGCGTACTGCAGCGCGCGATCCGCCGTGGCGACCCGGTCGAGCGAGACGCTCACCAGCTCGCGCGAGCGCCGGACTTCGTAAAAGGCCGAGCGGGCCGTCAGACGCACGGCATAGCGCTGCTCGATGAGCGACGCGTCGGCGGAGCGGGTAGTCGCTCGCGCCGCCTTGATGTCGGCGGTCCGGCGCCCGCCCGTGAAGACGTCGTACGAGGCAGCCAGCCCGAGTGAGTACGCCTGTGACTGATAGGGGACCGCGACGGCGGCCGGGGCCCCAGGCGTCTCCGAGAGAACGAGTGCGCGCTGGTTAGTCTGGAATATTCCCGAGTTCAGCGTCAGGGCGGGCAGCAGCTCGCCGTAGGCGACGCGCTCGCCGGACTTTCCGGTCCGCACGCCGCCATTGGCCTGCGCGATCGCGGGACTGTTGCGCAGTGTCGCCTCCACCACTTCGTCGATCGCCATCACCGCCGCATACTGGACGCTGCTATCAGTGCGGGTCGTGTCGTACGCGGGGATGAGCGGGCGCATACCCGGCGTCGCCGAATCGGCGGCTGGCGCCCGCGCCTGCCCCGCCCGTGCGGTCGTATCGGTGCCGCCTTGCGCCGAGGCCACGGATGCCGCGAGCAGCAGCATCACCAGGCCCCCGCACATCTGACTGCGCGCGCCACGCGTCGTGCGATTGATCGTACACCCCATCGTGCAACACCCCTTTTGCGACCGCACCTGTAGGCCGGTCATGTCCAGCACGACCGGGCCGCGGGAACACCATCTCGAAGGAACGCCAACGCGGCGAGGCCATTCTGCCGCAACTGCTCCCGCCCAGAGGAGTGCCATCTCTGTCACCACGGCAGCCGCCGTGGCCGGGCCGTTCTCTCCCGACACGTGTACGCGCAACGCCTCGGTCATGCTGACAGGCGTTCGTCACGCCGCACAGCCGCCGGCCGGACGCGGTCCGGCTGCAACCTCCGGCCTCCCCAATCGTCGCCTACGAGGGCACGCCCAGGGCCGCGGGCCGGGTCCGAGCGGGGCGGCCAGATGCCGGGCGGGCCGGTCACCATGACGGCGCCCAACCGGCGAAAACGACGTTCTGTCCCGCGAATCCCGGTTCCACCCCCCAGATATAATTAGACACCTGCATGTTCTCTCGCTACACACCCGTGCCGAGTCTTCCCGATGTATGAGACGGAGGTCAACGGACGCGCCGAATCCGTGGACCAGATTCCGGTGGCGATCCGGCAGCGCTTCGATGATCTGGCCGCCCGGGTCACCACCCGGACGGTGTTGCCGTGGGGCGAGCACTGCACCGAATGCGTCTGGCCGACCTGCTACACCACGTGCGACCTCTACTCGCCGCGGACGGACGGTAAGTGCCGCCGGTTCGTGGACGGCATGGTCCGCCTCGACGCACCGCAGGCCGCCAACGGGTATCTCCTCAAGATCTCGTTCAAGCAGTGGGGCAAGCTCTGGACGCCCGGGAATGTCCACCTCGTGCCCAAGAGCGACGCGCGCTCCCTCGAGCAGCGCGATCGCCGGGTGGGCCAGACGCTGTACCAGATCGCGATGCCGGCACCGGCCAAACGGTTCGCGATGTGGCGGCGCTACGACTACAAGAAGAAGAGGGCGCAGTCCCGCCGCGGATCGGCTGGCTCCCCCCAGTTCTTCGTGGCGGAGTGCTACAACCCCAACGCATCGGCGATCGGGCTGTCGCTCACGATGCGGCCCGATGATCCTTCGCATCCGGTGCCGTTCCAGACGCTGCTCACCGCGGCACCTGGCTACTCGCGTTTCGTCGTCCCGATGGCGGACATCGAGCGCGCGCTCGACGTGCATGCGCCGTTCAGCATCGAGCTGATTCCGAACAACGTGCCGGATGGCACGACGCTCTATTTCGGGATGCTGGACTTCGCGGCCGGCACAGGTCTCGCCGCGGCCGCCGCGACGTCCGCGCCCGGCCGCAACGGCTCCGCCGCGGACGCGAATGGCGCTGCGACCAGCGCTGCGACCAGCGCTGCGACCACCGCTGCGACCAGCGCTGCAAACGGCGAGGCGAAGGCGGACGGGAAGACCAAGGTCAAGACGTACAAGTGCATCGTGTGGGATCTCGACAACACGATGTGGGACGGGATTCTCGTGGAGGACGGCCCCGCCGCGCTCAAGCTCAAGCCCGGCATCACCGAGATCATCCAGCAGCTCGACCAGCGCGGCATCCTGCATTCGGTCGCGAGCAAGAACGACGCACCGGAGGCCCTCAAGGTCCTGGAACAGTTCGGCATCCGCGAGTACTTCCTGTATCCGGAGATCTCGTGGGGTCCCAAGAGCGAGGCGATCAAGCGCATCGCCCAGCAGCTCAACATCGGCATCGACTCGATGCTGTTCGTCGATGACTCCGACTTCGAGCTCGCGCAGGTCGGCGACGGATGCCCCGAGGTCCGCACCCTCAACGCGACCGCGTACCGGTCGCTCCTCACCATCCCGGAGACGCAGGTCCCGGTGACCGCGGAAGCCAGCGAGCGGCGGAAGCTGTACCAGACCGAGTCGGTGCGGCAAACGGTCGCCGGCCGCTTCGGCGATGACTATCTCTCCTTCCTCCGCGACTGCCATCTCGAGGCGCATCTCCGGCCGCTGACGCCGGACAACGTGCAGCGCGTGCACGAGCTCACGCAGCGCACCAACCAGATGAACTTCTCCGGCAACCGATACGACCGCGCCCTGCTCGAGCGCATCATCGCGACGCCGTATCTGGACACGTACGTCCTCGACTGCCGCGACCGGTTCGGTGATTACGGTGTCGTCGGGTTCTGCATCGTCGACAGCCGCGAGCCGCGCATCACCGACCTCGCGTTCAGTTGCCGCGTGCAGTCCAAGCGCGTCGAGCACGCCCTGTTGTCGTTCATCCTGCGGCGCTACCGCGAGCCCGCGGTCCGCGATGTCTTCGCCAATTACCGCAAGACTCCGCGCAACGCGCCGTCCGGACGTGTGTTCGAGGATGTCGGCTTCGAGGCGGCGGGCGAGACCGAGGCCGGCTCGTCACTCCTCTTCCCGGCGACGCGGGAGGTCCCGGACGACGGGATCATTGAGGTGATGTACCATCCGGAAACGGCCTCGCCGGCCGGGTCCCATCCGGGGTAGGTTCTCCGCATCATCATGGCCAGCATCCGCGAATTGCTCAAGCAGGCGTACTACAGCGCAGTCTCGGCGGTCCACCAGAGACCTGTTGCGCTCGACGACGTGCCGCCGATGGTGACGTTTACGTTCGACGACTTTCCCCGGTCGGCGTACGAAGCGGGGGGCGCGACGCTGCGAGCATTCGGCGGTCACGGCACGTACTACGCGGCGGCCGGCTGGATGGACGGCGGCCCTCGCACCGACAACCGGTTCCGGACGGCCGATCTCCCCAGCCTCCTGCGCGACGGTCACGAGCTGGGGACCCACACGTACAGCCACGTGTCATGCCGGTCGCTCTCGACGGCGGCGTATGAGGCGGAGATCGCCCGGGGGCACGAGGCCCTTCACGAGCTCGTCGGTGATGGGGCGTCGGGGAATTTCGCGTTTCCATTCGGCACGGTGACGCCAGCCGTGAAGAAGGCCGCGGCGCGCCAGTGCCGCAGTTGCCGGGGCACCATCGGTGGATCCAACGGTCCGGTCGCCGACCTCAACCTGCTCCGGGCGAACCGGATGTACAGCGAATCCGTCGGCTTCGCGGACCTACAGGCGCTCATCGCCGGCGCGGCACATCGCGGGCGTTGGCTTATCTTCTACACGCATGACGTCCGCGACCGCCCGTCTCCGTTCGGCTGCACGCCGCAGTACTTCGAGGACACGGTGCGATGCGCTGTCGATGCGGGCATGCGCCTCGTGACGGTCGGCGAAGCGCTCGCCGCCATCGAGGCGGCCCCCGGACGACGGGCGCCCGCGACCTGATGCCCGCACCCGCCCCCGAGGCTGTGGAGCAATCCGCCGCCTCGGGCGCTGTCGGCTCCCAGCGCCGGCGCATCATGGCGGTGTACGCGGGCCTCATCACGGCGAACCTCGCCGCATGGGGATGGGCGTTCGCCGCGTTTTACCACTATCCCGTGGTCCTGGGGACCGCGCTGCTCGCGTACGGACTCGGGCTGCGACACGCGATCGATGCCGATCACATCGCCGCGATCGACAATGTGACGCGGAAGCTGATGCAGCAAGGCCAGCGTCCGGTCGCGGTCGGACTGTTCTTCTCCCTCGGCCACTCGACGGTCGTCGTGCTCGCATCCATCGCGATCGGCGCCACGGCCATGGCCTTCAGCCAGCAGTTCGCCACCATGCGTGACATCGGTGGCGTCATCGGCACCGCCGTCTCCGCGCTCTTCCTGTTGGCCATCGCGATCATCAATCTGGTCATTCTCGCCACGGTGTACCGCACGTTTCATCATGTGCGGCGAGGTGGCTCGTACGTCCAGGAGGATCTCGACACGCTGCTGGCCGGAGGCGGCGTGGTTGCTCGCGTGTTCCGTCCGCTCTTCGGACTGATCCGGACGAGCTGGCACATGTATCCGCTCGGATTCCTCTTTGGCTTGGGATTCGACACCGCGACGGAGATCGGGCTGCTCGGGATTTCAGCCGCGGAAGCGTCGAAGGGAATGCCGATGTGGTCGATCCTCGTCTTTCCGGCGCTGTTCACCGCGGGGATGTCGCTGGTCGACACGACCGACAGCATCCTGATGGTCGGCGCCTATGGCTGGGCATTCGTGAAACCGCTCCGCAAGCTCTATTACAACATGACCATCACGGCGGTGTCGGTCATCGTGGCACTGATGGTCGGCGGCATCGAAGCGTTCGGGTTGCTCGCCGCCAAGCTCGGGCTGCACGGCCGGGTGTGGGACGTCATCCGGTCGCTCAACCAGCACTTCGGCATCATCGGCTATCTGATCATCGGTATTTTCATCGCCAGTTGGATCGTGTCGGCGATCGTCTACGAGCTCAAAGGCTACGACCGGATCGAGGCCGCGTGACGCGCGCGCGGTCCGCTCGCGAGGCGAGTACCGGATCGCCAACGGCGGTGCCGGCGGCAGCGCGGATGCGCATACCCGGTCGCGCACGGCTGGAGTTCGGCCGGCGGCTGCGGGCCTGGTACCGGCGGTCCGCCCGCGATCTCCCGTGGCGCCGGACCCGTGATCCGTACGAGGTCCTCGTCTCGGAGCTCATGCTCCAGCAAACGCAGGTCGTGCGGGTCGTGCCGAAATACGCCGAGTTCCTCCAGCGCTTTCCCACGCTGGCGTCGGTCGCCGCGTCGAAGCCGGCGCAGGTGATGGAGGCGTGGGCGGGACTTGGGTACTACGCGCGGGCGCGAGCCCTCCACCGGTTGGCACGCCTTGCCGCGCCGGCACTTCCCGCTGACCCGGCCGCGCTCCGTGCCCTGCCGGGTATCGGCGCCTACACCGCCGGAGCCGTCGCGTCGTTCGCCTACGAGCGCCGCGCGGCGCTCGTGGACACCAACGTGGCCCGCGTCCTCACACGGGTCTTCGCGCCCGGGCTCGACCCGCGAACACCGCATGGCCGGCGCACAGCCTGGGCGATCGCCGAGGCCACGCTCCCCCGCTCGGGGACAGTCGCGTACGCCCACAACCAGGCGCTCATCGAGTTGGGCGCGCTCATCTGCACCGCACGCGTCGCCCACTGCACGGCGTGCCCGGTCAGGAGCGTTTGCAACAGCGCCGCGGCCGCCAAGGCTCGGCGGCCGCGTCACATCGATGGAGCGGGGTCCGGAGCGCGGTCCGGGCGCTACCGCCCCGCGGCCCCTTTCAGCGTCCGCTGATACGGACGCTCCGGCGACCCGATGTAGATCTGCCGTGGGCGGGCGATCTTCTGCTCCTTGTCCAGCAGCATCTCCTCCCACTGGGCCAGCCATCCCGCGGTCCGCGCGATGGCGAACAGCACGGTGAAGAACGACGTGGGGAACTTCATCGCCCGATAGATGAGCCCCGTGTAGAAATCCACGTTGGGATACAGCTTGCGCGATACGAAATAGTCGTCCGCCAGCGCGATCCGCTCGAGTTCGAGCGCGATCTCGAGATCTTTGTCCATCCCCACCGACTCGAACACCTCATACGCCAGGCGCTTCACGATCTTGGCCCGCGGATCGTAGCTCTTGTAGACCCGGTGGCCGAACCCCATGAGCCGGCCCGATCCGCTCTTGACGCCATCGATGAACGCCGGAACGCGAGACTTGTCTCCGATCTCCTGGATCATCCGGAGGACCGCCTCGTTCGCTCCGCCGTGGAGCGGGCCGTAGAGCGCCGCGATCCCTGCCGCGACCGCCGAGTAGGGGTCGACGTGCGATGATCCCACGCCGCGGACCGCGCTCGTGGAGCAGTTCTGCTCGTGATCAGCGTGCAGGATGAAGAGGATCTCGATCGCCCGCGTGAAGACCGGGTTCGACCGGTACTTCGGCTCGCTCATCCGCGCGACCATCGACAGGAAGTTCTCCCCGTACGGCAGATCGTTGTCGGGATAGACGAACGGCAGACCCTTCATATGCCGGTAGATGAACGCCGCGATCGTCGGCACCTTGGCGACGAGCCGGACGATCGAGATGTTGCGCTGCACCGGATCGAAGATGTCCTTCGACTCAGGATAGAACGACGACAGCGCCGCCACCGCGCTGCACAGCATCGACATCGGATGCGCGTCGTACCGGAAGCCCGACAGGAAGGTCTTCAGATTCTCGTGCACGTACGTGTGGTACGTGATGTCGTGCACGAACGCGTCGTACTGCGCCTGGGCCGGAAGCTCTCCGTGACGCAGCAGCCACGCCACTTCCAGGAAACTGGCCTGCTCCGCGAGCTGCTCGATCGGATAGCCACGATAGCGCAGGATACCTTTGTCGCCGTCGATGAACGTGATCGCGCTCCGGCAGGCAGCCGTGTTCAGGAACGCCGGATCATAACTGAGGAGTCCGTGGTCGCCGGGCGTGGCCGAGATCTGCTGAAGGTCGGCGGCGCGGATGGCACCGTCGGTGATCGTGAGTTGGCGGCTCGCACCGGTACGCGAGTCTTTGATGTCGAGGAAGTCGGGCATGCGTAGAGGGAGAAGCGGACGGTGAATCGGACTGAAGCGGGTGCGACGGTGCGGTCGGAAATCTCCTCAGCGCCGCGCGATCCCCGAATAAATAATCGTCCACCGCGCCGGCCGCTGCGATCCGCCTCGCCAGCGACAGGGCGACAGGGCGACAGGGCGAGATGCCGATCGCACCTCGCCGGCGACAGGGCTACAGGCGTGGCGCGATCGGCAGATCCACTTCGAAGTGGAACCGGGTGCCCTTGTCCGACGTGTCGACAGCCAGCTCCGCGCCCAGCGTGGCCACCAGTTTCTGGCATATGGCCAGCCCGAGCCCCGCGCTCGAGAACGTGTACTCGCCGGGCTTGGGCCGGCGGCGAAAAGCATCGAACAACGTCTCCATCACCTGCGCCGGGATGCCGCGCCCGGTGTCCTGGACCGAGAACTCCAGCCGGGTCCGCGACCGCTGCGTGGCCGCCACCTCGACGCCCCCCTCCGCCGTGAACTTGAGGGCGTTGGTCGTCAGGTTCAACAAGACACGGTTGAGCACCGCGGGTTGTCCGATCCGGGCGTCCGCGGGCGGCGGTACCAGCCGCACGGCCAGCCCCTTCTCCTCGGCAATCGGCTGCACGATCGCACCGACAGCTTCCATGAGATTCGCGACGGAAAACGGGATCGGCTCCTGATGCACCAACCCCTCACCGCCGCGCGCCAACTCGATCACGTCCCCCGCCAGCGTGCTCAACCCAAAGGCGGCGCTGTAGATCAGCCCGATCTGCCGCTCCTGAATGGGGGTCAGCGGCCCACTCTGCATGGCCCGCAGCCGCTCGGCGAGAAACAGAATCGAACCGAGAGGCGACCGCATGTCGTGCGCGACTTCGACGATGAGCTGCATCGCGTCGCGCCCGGCGAGATGCGCGGCGAACTGCTCCACAACATCCGGGGCCGGATCCGGTGCCGGCGCCGAGGACACGTCCGAGGACATGTCCGAGGACATGTCCGGCGCCGGACTACTCGCAGGTGCTGCCGGGCCGCCCGGCGCCGGGCCCGATGGCCTCGATGCGCTCAGCATCGCCTCGCTGGGCTTGGCCGGCTCCGCCGGCATCGGCGGCGCCCCCCCGATCATTCAAGGGTACCAGACAGCTCGTCGCGCCGGAAACCGTGCTTCTCCATCAGTCGATACAGTGTCGTGCGGTCGATGTTGGCCAGCCGGGCAGCGCGGGACATGTTCCCCCCAGCCCGCACCACGAGACGCTGGAGATATTCCTTCTCGAAGTGCGCGACGAGCTTGTCCTTGGCCGAGTGGTAGGCGTCACTCATGATCGCGGCTGACACGCCGTCGGCGGGCGGGTGCGCCACGGCGTCATCGTACACGGGAATGTCTTCCGGACGGATCGATTGCCCGGGCTCGGCGATCACCGCCACGTGCTCGATCACGTTCTGCAGCTCCCGCACGTTGCCCCGCCACGGCCGGCTCCGCAGGAACTCGATGCACGCGTCGGTGAGCTTCGGCGCGGGGTCACCTGCCGGACGGTGCCGCTCCCAGTAGTGCGCGAGAAAATGATTGGCCAGGAGCGGAATGTCTTCGAGCCGTTTGCGGAGCGGAGGCAGCTTGATGGGCACGACCCGCAGCCGGTAGAAGAGATCCTCCCGCAGCACCCCGCTATTCACGGCTTCCTGCGGCTCGCGATTGGTGGCGGAAATGAATCGCACGTCCACGACCGCGTCCTGCTGCTCGCTCCCCACCCGCCGCACCACTCCATCCTGCAACACGCGGAGGAGTTTGGCCTGCAGCGGATGCGACATCTCGGTCAGCTCATCGAGAAAGAGCGTGCCGCCGTTGGCCGTTTCCAGGAGGCCGGGCTTGTCGCGATCGGCGCCCGTGAAGGCACCTTTGCGATGGCCGAACATTTCCGATTCGAGCAGCGGCTCGGGCAATGCCGCGCAGTTGATCGGGACGAGCTTGCGGCTGGCGCGGCGGCTGTGCCGGTGGATGAACTGCGCGATCAGCTCTTTGCCGGTCCCCGACTCGCCACTGATCATCACCGAGGCATCGGTCGACGCGACTTTCCGGGCGAGATCGACGGCCTGCCGGAACGCCGGCGAGACACCGAGGAGCGTGATCCGATCGCTGTTGCCATGCTGCTCCACGAGCTGTGTGCGGAACTCGCGGGTTTCGCGAGCCACCATCACGGCGTGGGACGCGCGGCCGAGCAGGATCTGCATGTGCTGCGCGGAGAACGGCTTCGGTAGGTAGTCCCACGCTCCGGCACGCAGGGCTTCAATGCTCGTGGAGACGCTGGGATTGCCGGTCATCACGATCACGATCGTCTCGCGATGGGCCTCGATGGCGCCACGGAGGATGTCCATCCCCGTGACCGGGGTCATATACAGGTCGACGAGGATGATGTCGAACTTGCGGCGCTTGAGCAGGTCGAGTGCCTCATCGCCCCGGCCCGTCGTCGTCACACTGTAGCCGTCGATCTGAAGGACGCTGGCGCAGCCTTCGCGCAGTGTCCGATCATCGTCCACCAACAGAATGCGCAGACTGGATCGAAACTCCGGAGTCCCACCCGGAACATCGCGCGCCGCAGTCACGCTCGCCGCGCCGCTCCCCACCGGCATGAGGGGCGTCCCAGCCGAGGCCCGCGCAAACGCGCCAGCCTCGCCGGACATGGCGCCGGCCGTGCTGCCGACTGGCGTACGACGGTCCGACGTCATAGCATCTCCTCAACGTGAGCCGGTTCCAAGGTGCTAAGGCTAGTTAGCGCAGCCTGTTGCAGGTGTCAAGACAGTTCGTTGCGTCAACGATACACTGAGTGTCACATACAATCTACACAGTGTTGCGCAGTGTCTACACATGAGACGATCCACAGGACGGTTTGGCTCCGATCGGCGGATGCCGAGCCTGGGCTTGATATTGCGCTGGCAGAGACGGTTCAGGACGTCAGCCGGGCGCCGAGCGTCCTAAATTGGAAGAATCACCTGGCTGGCATCCCGCTGGCCTCAATCCCGCGATTCCACGAATGACCCACTCGCCCCTCCCCTCGCACCTCCCGGTACCCGCTCGGCAAGGTGGTTTCGCCGGACCCGGCACAGAGATCGCCCTCAATGGGGATGGATGGGGAGCCCCGCCGTCGCTGGGAGCTGGAGACGCCGAGGCCCGCACCCCGTGGCACCGCTATCTCGCCGCCCTCCGCCGGTTTCGATGGCTGATCGCGGGATGTCTCGTGGCCGGCATCGCCGGAGGGTTCGCGACCACGCGGTTCGTCGCACCCGAGTACGAGGCGCACGGCACGATCTGGATCTCGCAGCCTGATGACCGGCGCCAGACACCGGGCCAGCCGATTCAGGCCGACGAGCTGCTGAACGCGGGCACCTGGGAGCAGCTGTTCACGAGCTTGCGGGTGACGGATTCCGTGGTACTCAAACGGCGGCTGTATTTGCACGCGCCGCAGGGTGCGTCGCCCGTGTTCGTGGGGTTCGACGTCGCCCCGTCCTATCGGCCGGGCACGTACGAACTCGTGGTGAATCCCGGCGCAGCCCAGTTCACGTTGTCGTTGGCCGGCCCTCCCGTGACGGTCAGTGAGCGCGGCCAAGCTGGCGACTCCATCGGCCGCAAGCTCGGCTTCCGCTGGCGTCCCTCACCGGCAGCGCTCCGGCAAGCGGGCACGATACGATTCACGGTCGATCCGATTCCCCTGGCGTCGCAGTCGCTCGTCGATCAATCCACGGCCGCGCTGCCGGATCAGAGCCAGTTCATGCGGGTCAGCCTCACGGCGAGCCATGGATACGACGCGGCCGCCAATCTCAACGACTGGATGACGCAGTTCGTTGCCGTGGCGGCGGACCTCAAGCGCCGCAAGGTCGTCGAAGTCACGTCCATCCTCGGCACGCAGCTCCAGTACGCCGACACACGGCTGCGGATCGCGGAACATGCACTCGAGACCTACGAGACCGGCAACGCAGACCTCGTCGCGCGCGGGCAGCCCGGTGCACCGGTGACCGTGCAACCCGACGGCCTCGGGACCGCGTCGATGAACGCCGCCGTCGGAGCTGGGCAGAACCCGTTGGTGGCGAATTATTTCACGAATCAGGTCCAGCGCGACAACCTGCGCCAGGACATCGCGCGCGTGGTGTCGATTCTGGCCACGCAGGGCACCGCGCAGTTCAATCCGGAGGATCTGCTGTCGGTGCCGGCGCTGATGCTCCACGCGGACAACCTGAACAACGACATCAAGACGTACAGCCAGAAGCAAAACGAGCTGCGCGAGATGCGGCTCAAATACACGGACGAGTACAAGCCAGTCCGCGACCTCGAGACGGCCGTCACCACGCTGCAGACGCAGATTATCCCGCACGATGCGCAACAGGCTCTCGTCGGCCTGCAAGCCAGCGAAAAGGCCGTTTCGCAGCAGGTCGCGACGACCTCGCATGACATCACGCAGATGCCACGCGCCCAGGTCGAGGTGATGCGCCTCCGCCGCGAGGTGGATCAGGCGGCCCTGCTGTACAACACGCTGCAAAGCCGGTACGAGGAAGCCCGCCTGGCGAGTGAGAGTGCGATCCCCGACGTCCAGATTCTCGATCGGCCCGTCGTCCCATCGGCCCCCAGCCGCAATACCAAGCCGCGGATCATGCTGATGGCGCTCGTCGGCGGGCTCGGTCTGGGATTGGCGCTCGCCGTCCTGTTCGACCGCCTGGACCGCCGGCTGCGCTATCCCGAGCAGGCGACCGACGAGTTGGGATTGCCGATCATCGGGACGGTGCCGAAGGTGCCGACGACTACCCGGGACGTTGATGACGAATCCTCCGCGCAGGTGGTCGAAGCGTTCCGCACGATCCGTCTCAACATCCTGACGCTATTCGATCCCAGCGCGCCGGTCGTTTTCACCATCACGAGCCCGGGCGCGGGCGAGGGGAAGTCGCTCATCTCGTCGAATCTCGCGATGTCATTCGCCGAGTCGGGGCGGCGGACACTGCTCGTCGACGGTGACATCCGGCGTGGCCAGCTCCATGCGACCTTCGGCATCCACCAGGCACCCGGCGTGCTCGACTACCTCACCGGGAATGCCTCGCTGGAAGAGGTGCTCCAGCCGACGGACTACGAGAATCTCACCGTCGTCTCCTGCGGGGCGCGCCGCCATCGCGGACCGGAGCTGCTCGCCTCCGAGCGCATGCCACAGTTCCTGAACTCCCTGCGCCCGCACTTCGACATCATCATCGTCGACAGCCCCCCGCTGGGCGCCGGAATCGATCCGTTTGCACTGGGCGCCGCGACCGGCAATCTCCTGGTCGTGCTCCGCGTGGGACGCAGTGATCGCCAGATGGCGGAGGCCAAGTTGGGCGTCGTCGACCGTTATCCGATCCGCGTGCTCGGGTGCGTCCTCAACGACATCAAGGCAGAAGGCGCCTTCCGCTATTACTCATATCTGTATGGATACAACCTCGACGACTCCGAGCGTCAAGCGCAGCTCCCGTCGAGAGTGGGCGCGGTCGGCACGCGCGAGGAAGTGACGGGCTAGCGCACCCACGCCGGGCGCACCGCGCCTGGCGCGACCCGATCCACCGCTAGGCGCGTACTCCGGCGAATGCCTGGATGGGCGCGCGGATCGCACCGCCACGTCCAGAGCCCTGCCGCAGCGCGGCGGCCGCCCGGACCAGCATCTCGACGGCATCGACCGCGGATTCCGCGTAGTCAGGGACAGCGTAGTAGCCGGCGCGGATGCGCACGCGCGCCGCGCCATCCGCCCCCCGCGGAATCACCATGTGCTCCGCGTCCATCGCTTCGCGCACGCGTTCCGCAAGCCGCTCGGCGCCGGAAGCCTCGGTGGCGGCCGCGACGATCGCGAACTCGGTGGGACCGAGCCGGCCGACCGCGTCGGATGTCCGCCCGGTCCGCTGCAGCACGCCGCCCAGTTGCTCGGCCACGCGCACCACGGCGTCGTCGGTCGCCGCATCATCCATTCGGGCGCCTTCGGGCGACGGGGTGAGCGCGATACAGGCGAGCGGATCCCGGCGCCGTGCGGCTGCCGCCCCGATCTCGCGGGCGCGGCGGGCGAGCCCGCGGGCATTGTACAACCCGGTCGCTGGATCGAGGAGTCCTTCGTCCCGCAGGCGGTCGGCCTCCCGTTTGGCGCTCGCAAAAGTGTGCAGCTTGTGCAGCAGGACGTCGCCATCGAGCGGGAGAACCACGTAGTCCCAGGCCCCGCTCTTGTAGGCGGCGACCTGCTGCGAGCGTTGGCCAGGATCGGACGTGGTCACGATCATGGGCGTCGCCGGACCTAGCTGGTCCTCGCCGCGCAACGCCGCGCACAACTCCAATCCGTCGCCATCCGGCAGCCTGGCGTCGAGAATCACCGCGTCAGGCCGAACGCGCCGTGCGAGATCGAGCGTTTGGCGTGCATTGTACGTCCGCAGCACGGCATAGCCGTTCGGGCCCAGAATCGTCTCGAGCGACCGGGCTGACCACTCCTGGTCGTTCGCAATGAGCACGAGCAGCGGGCGCGCGGCGCGTAGTGTCGCGGCTAAGGTGGCCTCTGGCATGTGCCTCGCCTTATGCAGATCTCGTGCGGGATTTCGCGATCGCCGTAACCATCACGCGCATAACGAGTTCCTATTTTTTGCCAGGCTGGTCCATTGCCACGCGGTGCCGCATGAGCCCTACAGCTTCGATGGTGCCAAGTAACACGGGCGCACTGCAAGTGACATCTGATTTACGTACGACCAGCCTCACGCGGATGTCACGGCCGCAGGGGCCACACCACCCCCACGATGTCACGTTGAATGCCGATCACCAGTCTTGAAGAAGAGGCATGGGCCTGGCGACGCTACACTCATGTAGTTTGCGCCCCACAGGTGGCGTGTTCTAGCCACATGAATACTCGGACTGCTTATCTCGTAACCGCCTAGCCTGCAAGGCATTAACAAAAATCCCCCGACGCGCCTGCCGTAGCACAATGGGTGCGTATGTTTCCTTCGCTTCTTGCTTCGACACCCGTGCCCACTGTTGCCACTTCCGATCGTACCGTTCGTCGCCCCTCAACGGCTGTGCAGTTGACGCCATTACTATGCCGCCAATCCGGCGCAGCACCACGCGAACCGCTCCCTGCTTCGAGACGCGCCAGCCATTCGGCAGGTCGCGTCGCGCGTCGCATGAGCGCCGCCGCGGTGTTGACAGCCAGCCTTGCCGCCGGGGTATGGTCGCCGGCGACCGCGCATGCGCAGTCCACGCCGTCCACGCCGCCCGCGGTGACCTCGCCGGGATCGACCGGGCTCGGAGCCGTTGCGTCTCGCTCCGACCTGGAGGCGCTGGCCGCCCGGAACGGCCCGCAGGCTGTGTCGGCGCGCGAGCGTCTGGCCAATGGGGATTTCCAGGCCGGCGACCGGATCGCGATGGTCGTGCAGGGCGAGCCGACGCTCACCGACACGGTCACCGTCCGAGCCAACCAGATCGTCCATCTCACCAACATGCCGGACATCTCGCTCCACGGTGTCCTGCGGTCGGAGTTGCAGGATTTCCTCAAGCAGCAACTCGGGCAGTACCTGCGGAATCCCGACGTGCGCGCGGTGTCGCTGGTGCGCGTCGACGTGCTGGGACCCGTTATCAGGCCCGGATTCTACACGGCGCCGGCCGATGAGCTGGTGAGCGATGTCGTCATGCAGGCAGGAGGTCTGTCGCCGCAGGCAGACATCAACAAGACCGTCGTCCGCCGGGGCGTGGTCCTGGTGCAGCCAGCGTCACGGGTGCAGGAAGCTCTGTCGCGAGGTGAGACGCTCGACCAGCTCGACGTCCGAGCCGGCGACGCCATCGTGGTCGGCGAGCGGCCGCCCAACGGCACGTTCCTGCGCGTCCTCGAAGTCGTCGGCGCCGTCGCTGCCATCGCCACCAGTGTCGTACTGATCACTCGCCACTAACCCAGACCCGACGGCACTCCGCCGCCTCATGGACCTCTCGCGCGCTCCCTCCCGGCAATCCGGCCAGGCCTTAGGCCAGGCCTTAGGGCAGGCCCTAGGCCAGGCATTACCCGATGTGCGCACGGCGGTCACGTCGCGCATCTCGGGCGAGATCCGTGTGGCCCGGACGTCGGGGGCAATTGCCCGCGCGATCGCGGGGCTCGCTCCGGCCGAGGCGGTCCGGGCCGCCCGGCCTTCGAGCGCGCACGCCGCCAATCGCGCCGCGCACGCGCCGCGGAGCCGGTCAGAGACCGCCAATCGCGTCGCCAATATCGTGCTCGCCAGCGTCGCGCTCATTGCGCTGATCCCCGTTTTCGTGATCATCGCGATCATCGTCAAGCTGACGTCCCCCGGACCCATCCTCTACACGCAGACCCGGGTCGGCATCGACCGGCGCTCGCGCCGGGCACTCGCGCTCTACGATCGCCGCGCGCGCGACGTGGGTGGACTCGTCTTCACGATCTACAAGTTCCGCTCGATGTACATCGACGCCGAACGGCACTGCGGTGAGGTGTGGGCCACGAAGAACGACCCCCGCGTCACCCCCGTCGGCCGGTTCCTGCGCAAGTCCCGCATCGATGAGCTGCCACAGCTCTGGAACGTGCTCAAGGGCGACATGAACATCGTCGGGCCCCGCCCGGAGCGCCCCGGAATCGTCGTGCGCCTCAAGGAAGACATCTCCGACTACGCGCTGCGCCAGCGCGCCAAGCCCGGCATCACCGGCCTCGCACAGATCAGTGCCGCGTACGACGCCTCGATCGACGACGTACGGGTCAAGGTGCGCTACGATCTCGAATATCTGCGGCGCCAGGGTCTCGTCGAAGACGTGCGCATCATGCTGAAGACCCTGCCCGTCATGCTGTTCAAGCGCGGCGGCTGGTAGCGCCGCCACCGCCAGCCCGCTCGTGACCGCACCCAGAAACGCGGGGGCGGACCCCAGCATTGGGGGAGGAACACAGACCGGCGACTTCACGACGTCGCCTGCTGCCCCCTCACCCACGCCCGGTCCGCCATCCGCCACTCCGCCCGCCGAGAGCGGCGCCGCATTGGCCGTGCAGGTCGAGCCGGCGGGTGTGCTGCCCCGTGGCACCGTCAATCCGACGACCCCCACGACACCGGCGCGCGGCATGGCACGCCCGGTGATCGTCCACCCGGGGCGCACTGCCGCGTTCATCCGCCTGCTCCGCCCGCGCCAGTGGATCAAGAACACCTTCGTGCTCGCGCCGCTGATCTTCTCGGGAACGTTCATCTACGCGACGTCAGTCGAACGAGCCATCATCGCGACCGCGCTCTTCTGCATCGCGTCGTCAGCCACGTATGTCTTCAATGACCTGACCGACCGCGCGGCCGATGCGGCCCACCCCACCAAGTCGCGCACCCGGCCGATCGCGAGCGGTGACATCACGCCCGCCCAGGCGCGGATCCTTCTCGCCGGTCTCTACGTCATCGTCGCGGCCTCCGCCCTCTGGAGCGTCGAGACGGCCGCCGTCGCCGTGGCGTATCTGGTGCTCAACGCCGCCTATACGGTCAAGCTCAAGCACATTCCGGTCGTCGACATCTTCGCCCTGGCGGGCGGCTTCGTGCTGCGGGTTTTCTGCGGCGCCGTCGCCTTCGGCGTGCCACTCTCGCTCTGGATGCTCATCACGACGCTCTGCCTCGCGCTCTACCTCGCCGCCGTCAAACGACGGGACGAGCTGGTCGCCACGGGCGGCTCGGCGCGCTCAGTCCTGCGCCTCTACACGGTCCGGCTCCTGGATCGCTACGCCGAGATGTCGGCGCTGAGTGCTGTCGTGTTTTATGGGCTCTTCGTGATCACGGTACGGCCTGGCCTCGCGATCACCGTACCCCTCGTGCTGTTCGGCCTCTTCCGGTATTGGTACATCGCGGAGTCCGGCAGCGCGTCGGAGTCGCCGACCGATGCCGTGTGGGCCGACGGCCCCCTCATCGCGACAGTCTTGGGCTGGGGCGCACTCTGCGGCGCCGTCCTCCTGCGCCACCGGTTCGTCGGGCCGTAAGCGGGCCCGCTTCTATACTAGAGCGGCCCTCATTAGACCGGCCGGCGGGTCGGCTCCCACATCGGCATGCGCTGGCCACGGAAGAAGGTCACCCAAGCGAGCACCCCGGCGCTGATACTCCCCACCAGATAGCCACAGAGCGCGACCGGACGCGCTAGCGGACGCCCGTCGCCAGCCCGCAGCGCCACCAACCCGACCCCCGCGCCCGCAACCGCAGCTGCCAGCAGCGCCGCCGCGGCCCGATTCGTCATCGCAAGAACCACGAGGCCGAGCAGCGCGGGCGGAACCGCAAGGTAGACCAGCCACCGGCAAAGTTTGTGGCTGAACAGCATGAACGCGAAGACGCCGTACTTGCGCCCATCGAGGAGCGCCCGTTTGTACCACAGTGTCGCGAGGCCTCGCGCCATCGTCCGGATCTTCCGCCGGAACTCCGCCCGCAGCGACACGGTCCGCGGGACGACGCAACGAGCAGCGGCGACCGACACCGACCGGAACCCTCGCTCGCGCGCGATCAGCACGCTCGCGAAATCGCGGCTCAGCGCTTCGGGAAAATCCGGGGCGTAGACCGCACGGCGAAATCCATAGTAGCAGCCGCTCGCCCCGATGATGGATCCCAGCCGGGTCTCCAGATCGCGCACGGCCATTTCGTACCCGACGTATCCCGACTCACCCCGATTACCCTCGGTCTCGACATCTCCGACGCTCACATCCCGGCCCGATGCGACGCCGACGGTCGGGTCGCCAAAGGCACGCACCAGCGGCTTGATCGCATCCGGCAGGATGCGCACGGATGCATCGGTATTGATGATGATCTCGGCGCGGACCGCACCCGCCGCTGCATTCTCGGCGGCCGTCTTGCCGCTCCGCACCGGCAATCGGAGCAGCTCCACGCCACGGTCCGCATAGGTACGAACGACCGCATCCGTACCATCCGTCGAGCCATCCGACACCACGAGAATCTGCCGGCGATCGGCCGGGTAGTCCGCGCTCAGGAGGTTGTCGATCGTAGCGCCGATCGATCGCTCCTCGTTGTACGCCGGGACCGTAATGCTGATGAACGGCCAGTCACGCGGAACTTCTGGCTCGCTCGGCACGGGCCTGGCGCGGCCAAGGATCGCGAGCAGCACTGGATACAGTCCGTACGCGTACCCAACCAGCGCCAGGGGAACGAGCAGCAGCACAAACGCCCACCACGGTCCGGCCACCGTCATGCGGCTCCGCGGCCGGCCGCGCGGCGCGCCCGGGCTGCGGCCAGATCGGCATACAAACGATCGTACCGATCGAGCCAGGGACCGACCGCGTACCGGGTGCGGAGCCGGAGCAGCGCACTCACGGCGCGGGCGCGCCCCGGCGCGGGGTCATCATAGGCCTCTCGAATCGCCTGAGCCAGCGCGTGCGGATCCTCCGGCGGGACCAGGCGCGCCTCGGCTGGCGAGACCACGGCGGGCACGCCGCCGACGGAGGTCGCCACAACCGGGATTTCCGCGTCCATCGCTTCGAAGAGTGCGATCGGTGTACCCTCGCTACGGGAACTCAGGACGAAGAGGTCGAAACCGCGGTACAGACGGGCCGCGTCGTTGACGTGGCCCATCCAGCGCACCGCACCGGACACCCCAAGCCGCACCGCGTCGGCCTCCAGCGCCGAACGCTCAGCCCCGCTGCCGATGACGGAGACCGTCAGCGGCCGGTCACGCAACTCGGCCAACGCCGCCAGGAGAACGTCCATTCCCTTCTCGCGAGACAGCCGCCCCACCCAGCCGATCACGAATTCATCTGCGTTGGCCCCGAGCCGCGCCCGGGCGTCCGGGCGGGAGAGGGGCGGCGCCACTTCGTCATATACGTTCTGGATCACGTGAACCCGGGCCGGCGGCACACCGAACCGCATGAGCGCGTCCGCAACCGTGTCGGAGACTGCCACGACCCCGTCAAACTGGCGAAAGGCGCGACGCTGAATCGCAGCATTCACAAAGCTGCGCAGCCCAGCCCCCGTAAACCCGTGAACCGTGGTCACCGACGGGACACCGCGCTCCCGGGCGATCCCGGAATCCACGACGTCCGGACGCCGGCCGTGCGTGTGCACGATGCCGGCAGCGTGCTGCGCGGCCAGCCGCCGGATCGCCGCCCGCTCTCCCAGATACCCCCGCCGGCCGACGATCACCGGGACCACGAGTACGCTGGTGCCGGCAAAGCTCGTGATGAAGGGATGCTCGTACGCCTCGGCGGCCGCATCCGCGCTCCGGCGCTGCCCACGTTCGAGGACCGCGGCGACCGTAACCGTCTGCCCCCGTGCCGCTTGGCCGACGGATAACGCCCGGACTACTCGTTCGAGCCCACCGGCTGGGGCCGGCGCGAGGACGTGGAGGATCGATCGTTGCGATGCCGGCTGTACGACGGGCACGTCCATAGGCTAGCGGGAACGTCGGAACGAGAATAGGGCGGCCATACCATCAATCCGCGTGTTGCTCACGGCCATACGGGACGGCCCACTATTTTCCAGTGGCGTATCGCGCCCATGCGCGTCGATTGTAGAGATAACGCCACAGATGCCGGGTCCTGGGGCGCCGGCCTGCGGCCGCGAGCCGAAGGCAGTCAGTATTTTGAATCTCGTTGACGATTGTTAACTCACTAATCGACATAGACTTGAGAATGATTCCCGTGAGCCGGAGAGTGGGCCCGTGGCGTCGCCTCGCGTGGCCACTGGCTTGCTGAAAGGTGGACGCTGTGGATGCCATCGCAAGTTCACGCCCCGAGACCGGGGTTGGCCGGTCCATCGTGGCGCGCGCCGACTCTTCCCTCGGTCGTGACTTCCGGCCCGTGCGAGTAAGCGCGCAAACGCCCGGCGCCACCCTCCCCGTCCGCCCTTCGAGTTTCGAGATGGACGCGTCGGCGTCCGGACCGCACATCCTGACGGTCGCGCTCGAAGACTACTACCACGTCGGCGCGTTCAATCGCGTGATCCAGCGCGGACAATGGTACCGGTTCGAACGCCGGATCGAAGCGAGCACGCTGCGCACGCTCGACCTGCTGGACGAGTTCCAGTCGCGAGCGACGTTTTTCGTGCTGGGCTGGGTCGCCGATACGATGCCGGAGTTGATTCGTGTCGTCGCCGAACGCGGCCACGAGATCGCCAGCAAAGGCTATTACCACCGGAACATCCGCCAGTTGACGCCAGCCGAGTTCCGCGACGACCTCGCACGGGCACGGGAAGCGCTCGAACGGGCGGGCGGCCATCGCATCATCGGCTACCGAGTCGCCGATGACTGGTTCCAGCCGGCAGACCTCTGGGCGCTCGACGTCCTCGCCGATGAAGGGTACGAGTACGATTCCAGCGTTGGCCCGATCCTGCGGTCGTATGCGGCGGAGCCCTGGCGCCGATTCGCGCATCTGCACCGCTATGGGGACCGGACCCTGTGGGAGTTGCCGATATCGACCGCGGATGTCTTCGGATTCCTCGTGCCGATCGCAGGCGGCAACTACTTCCGGCAATTCCCGGAGCGGCTGGTCCGCCGCGCGGTGGCTCAGTGGACCCGGACGTACACCGCACCTTACGTCATGTACTTCCACACGTGGGAGCTCGATCCGGACCAGCCCAAGATCAACTCGGCCCCGTGGTTCTCGCGAGTACGCCAGTACCGCAACCTCGATCGGATGCCGCACATCCTGCGGTACTATCTGAAGCGGTACCAGTTCACGACCGCAGCTGGATATCTGGGCCTCACGCCGGCAGCCATCCGAGCCGATACCCGCGAGACCGTGCTACCGCGCGCTCGCGTTTCGGGCGGCGTGATGGTGCTCAAGCCGGCGGCGACGGGCGATTCACAGATCTCGGGATCCGACGCGCGCGCGCTCTTGAGTGCAGGCCCCGGATCAGGTCCCGCGCCGGCCGGAGCACCTGGGGTGCGCGTGCCGGTCTCGGTCGTGATCCCGTGCTACAACGAAGAGCTGATCCTCCCGTATCTCGCGAACACGCTGGCGAGCGTCGAAACACACCTCACGTCGTACGCCTTTACGTTCATCTTCGTCGACGACCATAGCTCCGATGGCACGAACGAAGCCCTGCACCGGATCTTTGGCGATCGGCCGAATTGCGTCATTGTGCGGCACGCGACGAACCAGGGTGTGGCCGCCGGCATCGTCACCGGCATCCAACGCGCCACGACCGACATCGTGTGCTCCATGGACTGTGACTGCACGTACGACCCGCACGAGCTGCAGCACATGATCCCTATGCTGGTGGACGGAGTCGACCTGGTCACCGCGTCACCGTACCACGCCCTCGGCAAAGTGCGCAACGTACCGGCTTGGCGGCTCGGGCTCTCGAAGTCCCTGTCCGGCCTGTACCGGATCGTGCTGCATCAGCGTCTTGCGACGTACACGAGCTGCTTCCGTGTTTACCGCCGGAGCGCGGCAGCCGCCGTCCAGTTGGATAACTCCGGCTTCCTCGGTGTCGCGGAGATGCTCGGGAAGCTCGACCTGGGCGGGTCCAAGATCGCGGAATACCCGACGACGCTCGAGGTCCGGATGATCGGACGGTCGAAGATGAAGGTGCTGCGCACGATCGCCGGCCATCTGGGCCTGTTGACGCGGCTCGCCTTCCAACGCCTGGCGTCGCGCCGCACGTCGTGACGGCTGCTGATCGCGGCACTTCGAGCGGGCTGCCTGCCGGCGGCCCGGGCGCGAGCACGCGCCCCCACGTCGGAATCGTCGGCGGCGGGATGCTCGGACTCGGGCTCGCTGCCCAGCTCGCGAAGTCCGGCCACCGGGTGACGGTCCTCGAAGCCGCGCCCACCCTCGGCGGCCTGGCGGCGGCCGACAGCATCGGCGACGTGACGTGGGACCGTTTCTACCATGTGACGCTGCTCTCGGACTCGTATCTGCGCGAGCTGCTCGACGACATCGGGCTCGGCGACCGGCTCCGCTGGCGCACGACGCGCACGGGGTTCTTCACCGGCGGCCGCCTGGTGTCGATGTCCTCGGCGCTCGATTTCCTGATGTTCCCGCCCCTCGGTCTGTTCGCCAAGGCGCGGCTGGGGTGGACGATCTTCTACGCCTCCCGCGTTACCGACCCCGCGCCACTCGAGCAGCTGACCGTGGTCGAGTGGCTGACGCGCTTGTCGGGCCGCAGTACGGTGGAGCGCATCTGGCTCCCGCTGCTGCGCAGCAAGCTCGGTGAGAACTACCGGCTCGCCAGCGCGGCGTTCATCTGGGCGATCATCGCGCGGCTCTACGCGGCCCGGCGGTCCGGACTCAAACGCGAAATGTTCGGCTACGTCGAGGGGGGGTACGACTCCGTCCTGACGCACCTCCGGTCATCACTGGAGGCCCGCGGCATCGAGATCGTCTGCGGACAGCCGGCGGCGGATGTGCGCGGCGACGGGTCCGGATCGGAGGTGCGGTTCGCGGACGGAACATCCCGCCGCTTCGACGCCGTCGTGCTGACCGTGCCGTGTGGCCGCGTGGCGGCGATCTGCCCGCAGCTCACGGCACCGGAACGCGAGCGCCTCCAGAAAGTCGTGTACCAGGGCGTAGTTTGTCCGTCCCTGCTGCTCGCCCGCCCACTCGCCGACTACTACGTCACCAACATCACGGACCCCGGCATTCCGTTTACCGGTGTGATCGAGATGACCGCCCTCGTAGACCCCGCGGCGTTCGGCGGACGGTCTCTGGTCTATCTCCCGCGGTACCTCGCGCAGGACGACCCCACGTGGAAGCGCACTGACGACGATCTGGTCGCCGAGACGGTGGCCACGCTCGCCCGGATGTATCCGCAGTTCCGGCAGAGCGATGTCCTGGCATCACGCGTGGCCCGCGTGCGCGAAGTACACGCGATCTCGACCATCGATTATTCACGGGCGTTGCTGCCGCCGCTGCAGACATCGATCGACAACGTGTTCGTGGTGAATTCGGCGCAGATCGCATACGGAACGCTCAACGTCAACGAGACGCTCGCCCTGGCTGCTCGCCAGTCGGCGGCACTCACTGCGCTGATTCGTCCGGCCGCCTCCGCCGCAGCCTCGGATCGCAATCAGAACGGATACGGATCGGCGCTGGTAGCCTCCGCACGCGGTGCCGGTTCGCCAGCACGAGGGCCCGCCGCCGGCGCTCCCTCGTGAATGCCCCTTCAGCCCCCGTCATGACAGATTCGCGTCCGCTCGCGAGCGTATCCCTCGACGTCGACAACCAGTGGTCGTACATGAAGACACACGGGGATGCCGGGTGGGAAGCACGCCCGTCGTACTACGATGTGTTCTTCGACACGACGTTGCGCGCGCTCGACGCCCTCGGTATGCGAATCACGTTCTTCGTCGTGGGCCGCGATGCGGCCGTTCCAGCCCATCACGATCAGTTGCGGGCCGTTATCGCGGCCGGACACGAAGTCGGCAACCATTCGTTCGAGCACGAACCCTGGCTGCACCGCTATACGCCTGAGCAGTTGGCGTCGGAGATCGGGAACGCCGAGGCGGCGATCGAAGCGGCGACTGGCCAGCGCCCGGTCGGGTTCCGCGGACCAGGGTTCAGTTGGAGCCCCACGCTGTTCGAGGTCCTCGTCGACCGCGGCTACATCTATGATGCCTCGACGCTGCCCACGTATCTCGGCCCGCTCGCCCGCGCGTACTACTTCTGGACCGCGCATCTGACTCCCGCCCAGCGCGAGGAGCGCGCCGCGCTGTTCGGATCGGCGAGCGATGGCTTTCGCCCGGTACAGCCGTATCGCTGGTCGCTGCCGTCCGGGCGCACGCTGCTCGAGATCCCGGTCACGACGATTCCCGTGGTCAAGACGCCATTCCATCTCAGCTACCTGCTGTATCTGAGCCGGGTGTCGGAAGCCGCGATGGTCGCCTACCTGCGATTCGCGATCACGATGTGCCGCCTCACGGGGACCGAGCCGAGCTTCCTGCTGCACCCGCTCGACCTGCTGGGCGGGGATCAGGCGCCGGCCCTGCAGTTCTTCCCCGGGATGGATCTGGCGGGCAGCCGCAAGGTGCAGCTCTTCACACGCGTGCTCCGTATTCTCGGCGAGCATTTCCGCCTCGTGGATATGAGCACCCACGCGCGCGCCATCCTGGCCCGGCGCGCCCCAGCGCTACGTCGCGCGCTCCCCCCGGTCTCAGCGCCGCGCCCTGCGCGCGCTGGCGCCGGCCCTTCGTGAGCGCCTGACCATGTGCGGCATCGTCGGCATCATTAATCGCGACCGCCAGCCCGTGGAGCGCGCCGTGCTCGCGGATATGGCCCATGCCATCCGCCATCGCGGGCCGGACGGCGAAGGGTGCTTCATCGATGGTCCGGTCGGCTTCTATCACAAGCGGCTGGCCATCATCGATCTGGTCACAGGCGCACAGCCCATGACGACGGGACCGCTCACCGTCGTATTCAACGGCGAGATCTACAACTACGTGGAGCTGCGCGCGGAACTTCAGGCGCGGGGTCATACGTTCCGCACGACGTCGGACACCGAGGTCATCCTCGCGATGTACGCGGAGTACGGCGCCGAATGCGTGAAGCGGTTGAATGGAATGTTCGCGTTCCTGATGTACGACCGGGACCGGCAGACCGTATTCGTCGCGCGCGACCACTTCGGTATCAAGCCACTGTACTACTCCATCTCGGACCGGCACATCCTGTTCGCATCGGAGATCAAGGCCCTTCTCCAGCACCCGTCGGTGACGGCGGTCCCCGACCACGACGCGATACGCGAATACGTGACGTTCCAGTTCGTCACGGGCGAGAACACGATGTTCGCGGGAATTCGGAAGCTGCGCCCGGGCCATTGGCAGATGATCGACCTGGCCTCCGGCGACCGGCGGACGGAATGTTTCTGGGAGCCGCGATTCAGTATCGATTCGTACCACACGGAGGAATATTTCGTGGTCGAGGTGCGCCGGCTGCTCGAGGATGCCATCCGGCTGCAGCTCCGCAGCGACGTCCCCGTCGGCGCCTACCTCAGCGGCGGTACTGATTCGAGCATTGTGACGCTGCTGGCCGCCCCGCACGCCGCGAAGCCGTTCCATACGTTCACCGGCCTGTTCCGCGAGGGCCCGGAATTCGACGAGACCCGATATTCGCGTGAAGTCGCCGGCATGTGCCAGGCGACGGTGCACGAGATAGCCCCGACCGAGCAGCAGTTCGTCGACCTGATGCCGTCGATGGTCTACCAGATGGACGAGCCGACCGCGGGGCCAGGACTCTTCCCGCAATTCATCGTCGCCCGGTGTGCGGCCCAGACGGTCAAGGTCGTCCTCGGCGGCCAGGGGGGCGATGAGATCTTCGGTGGCTACGCGCGATACCTGGTGGCGTACTTCGAGCAGGCGATCAAGGGCGCGATCTTCGAGAGCAATGAGGAAGCCGAGCACATCGTGTCGCTCAAGTCGATCATCCCGAACCTGCCGGCGCTCCGGCAGTACGCGCCAATGCTGCAGACGTTCTGGCGCCAGGATGTCTTCGAGCCGATGGACCGGCGCTACTTCCGGCTGATCGACCGCAGTGGTGGCGCCCTGTCCCTGTTCAGTGCCGACTTCCGCGCAACCTATCATCGCGAAGATCTCTTCGCGCGCTTCCAATCCGTGTTCAATCATCCGGATACGCAGTCGTACTACAATAAGATGACGCACTTCGACCTGGTGACCGGCCTGCCCTCGCTCCTCCACGTGGAGGATCGGGTCAGCATGGCGGCCTCACTCGAGTCACGCGTCCCGATCCTCGACCATCGGGTCGCCGATCTGGTCACGAGCATGCCCCCCCGTATGAAGTTCCGTGGGGGCGAGCTGAAGTACATGCTCCTCCGGGCCACGGCCAATCTGTTGCCTCAACGGGTCGCCGAGCGTAAAGACAAGATGGGGTTCCCTGTGCCGATGCATCTGTGGGCCAAGGGCGCGTCGCGCGATTTCTTCGCCGACGTGCTACTGTCTGCCCGTGCCCGCGAACGCGGTATCTTCGATACCCGTGAGGTGGCGAAACTCATGGATGGAGAGTCCGCATTTGGACGGCGTCTGTGGGGCTTGCTCAACCTCGAGCTCTGGCACCGCCAATTCATCGACGCGGCGTAGCGCGCCGCACTGATCCGTCCGACTTCGTTCCCGTCCGTCACGCTTTCCGACAACACGAGCGATTCTCCCGTGCCTCTCTCTCTCAGCGACCGCGGCGTCCAATCCTGGCAAGTTCGTAAGATCGCGGTGATCGGTCCCGGCATCGTCGGGATGCCGATGGCAGCGCTCCTTGCGCACTCTCGCATCTGCGAGGGCAGCGACACGCCGGCGCGTGTCGTCGTCGTCCAGCGCGACTCACCCACATCTGGGTGGAAGGTGGATTCGATCAACGCCGGCAAATCCCCGATTGGGGGTGTCGAGCCCGATCTCGACCGCGTCGTTTCGGAGTCCGTCGCCGCGGGACTGTTGAGCGCGACCCGCGACTATGCGGACCTCCGAGATGCCGATGTGATCCTGGTCTGCGTGCAGACCGACAAGGCCGGCATCGCCCCGGACTACGGCCCGCTGTTCGAAGCGCTGACTCATGTCGCTGAGACGCTGCGAACGCGCCCCGCCGGCAACATGCCACTGATCGTGTTCGAGTCGACCCTCGCGCCGTCCTCCATGGCGACGGTCATCCGCGAGCATTTCGCCCGATATGGCCTGATCGAGGGCCGCGACATTCTGCTCGGCAATAGCCCGAATCGCGTCATGCCCGGCCGCCTGGTCGAGCGGGTCGCGGCCTCGGACAAACTGGTGGCGGGCCTGCACCCGGCGACGCCTCAGCTCATCAAGAAGCTGTACGCCCGGATCGTCACGCGGGGCACGCTCTATCCCACGAACAGCATGACGGCGGAAGTCGTCAAGACGCTGGAGAATGCTTACCGGGACGTACGGATCGCATTCGCCGCGGAAGTGGCCCGGGACTGCGACGCCCGCGACATCGACTTCTATAAGGTGCGCGACCAGGTCAACACGCGGCTCGCCCAGGCGGACTCCGCGAGCGCTGACCCGAACGCCGTGCCCAGCGGCGGCCTGCTCGTCCCCACTGTGGGCGTCGGCGGCCACTGCCTGCCCAAGGACGGGATTCTGCTCTGGTGGCGCCGTCTCGAGAGCAAGGGCGACACGAGCCGCAGCTTGATTCTCGAGGCGCGCCGCATCAACGATGCCTCGCCAGCCGAGACGGTGCGCCTCGCCGAACGCGTCCTGGGTGCCGTTGACGGCAAGTCCGTCGCCCTCCTCGGCACTGCATATCGCTTCAACTCCGAGGATACCCGTAATTCCCCGACCCTGTCCCTTGGCCAGCTCCTGCTGGCGCGTGGCTGCCGGGTACGGTTGCACGACCCGTACGTCAAGGGCGACGACCAGAACTTGCGCAAGTTCGGGCTCACGGACCACTTCACGCGCGACCTGAAGGACGCCGTAAAGGATGCCGAGTGGCTCGTGATGTGCACGGCACACCGCGACTACGTGGGTGGCCGGGATGCTATGCTCGACGCCGCTCCAAAGGCACGTGGCGTCGTCGATGGCTGCAACGTCTACCACGCAGCCGATATCACCAAGCGTGGATTAGTGTATACCGGAATCGGACGCGGCCATCGCACACCTACCCCGGCTGAGATCGACTCCGTCACAGCAGCGTTCAGGGCGGTCGAGCGGGGATTGGCGAACGAGGTGCGGGATGTGGTTGATTTCCTCAATGAACGCTATGCGAGCGACAACTTCAACCGCGTGCAATTTGCCGACGTTCAGAAACTGGCCGGTACGTGCGTCACGGGCTGCGCGATCGTCGATCCCGGCCCGGTGGCCGCGATCCCGGCGGGTCTGGGCTCGGGGTCTGTTCTGCTGCGGCGCGCCGTCGGCGGTGCGCCCCGGGTCGCCGCAGCTACCGTCTGAGTGTTAACTGACCCCGCCGCGACGTAACTCAATCGGGACTCCCGCGTGCCGACCGTAGCGGCAGTTTCAACGACGCCCGCTCAGCCGGCCGCGGACGCGGCCGATGCCCGAGGCTTGCGATCACGGTGGATCCTGGTCGCGTCGGTAACCGGGCTCATCGGCATCACGATCTGGAACTCGCTCCACAAGAGTCTCTGGATCGATGAGGCGTATTCGTTCCATTCGGCGAGCCGCACGCTCGGGGCGACGTGGCATCAGGCGATCCACTTCGAAACGCAGCCGCCGCTGTATTTTGTTCTGCTGAATCTCTGGCTGCGCCTCGGCTCGCCGAGCGTGCACTGGATGCGCCTCCTGTCCATGCTGGCCGCGATAGGATGCATGGCGTTCCTCTGGGCGACGCGCCCCAGTAGCACGGGACGCCGCGGGTTGCCGGCGCCAGTGTTCGCGATGGTGACCGCGACCGTGGTCTGGGCCGCGGCCGAAGCGCGGCCCTATGCGCTGGCGCTCTTCTTCTCGGCGTGGACGATGTACTTCTTCGTCCGCATTCTGGACCGGCAGGACGATCGCTCGTGGCTCGATGCGACGCTGTATGCGATCGGGGCATACGCCGGGATGATGACATTCTATTACGTCGGCTTCCTGCTCGTCGGGCAGTGGATTGCCGCGGTCCTCCTGCAGCGGGGCCGGCGCTGGCTCACGATTGCGCTGACCGTCGTGGCGGTCGCGTTCGCGCCCTGGCTGACGGTGGTCCACGACCAGCTCACGCGGAACATCAATCCGACGCCGGCTATCGTGCCACAGCCGGCGATGCGTTATCTCGCGGGCGGCCCGTCCACGAACCTGCCGTCGGCGTTTCTCGCCGGTGTGTTCGGCGACTCGCCGGTCCTGACGCAGACATCGTTCGGCACCATCATCATCGGCGGGTTGATTCTGATCGTCGTGGCCCTGCGATTCATAGTGCCGGATCGGGGCGCCTCCCCAGGCGCGGCCAGGACGGGCTCGCCCCTGGCGGGTGGCAACGCCTCCAGCCATGACCTGGCGACCTACCGGTGGCTCGAGCCAGCCCTTTTCATCGCGTTGGCCGCCTCCGCGGCCGCACTGCTTGGCCTGCAGTTCTCGAACATTGTGTCAGTCTATCCCCGGCACCTGGCCGTGCTCACACCCGCGTTCATCCTGCTGTGTACGCTCTGGACGGCCCGCATCGCGCCCGGGCGGTGGCGCTGGGTGGGCGGCGTGCTGCTCATGACGGCCGCCGTGCTCGCGCTGGTCAGCTTCGAACGCCACGTCGATGTCGCGGACTCGCGCGGCGCCGCCGCGTACGTCGCCGCACATGGTACGCCCGATGAACCGGTTCTCGTCATCGGCCCGGAGGCCGTTCTCCCGTTCCGCTACTACTACGCGGGCGCCGACCGTGGGCGCGCGTCGGTGTTCGGCATCCCGAACGATGCATCGCTGGACGTGTACGATCCGCTGCTCTTCGATCTGCGCGATACATCACGGATCGGCAAGCGCATGCGCGATGCGGGCGTCCAGAACCGATTCTGGATGGTCGTGTCGGAGGGATTCGTCTGGCACACCGCACCGGCCGATTCGATCGTGACGAGTTTCCTCAAGGTGCATGCGACGGTGCTCGATAGCACGACCTACACGAATGTCTATGTCATCCATGCGGTGAAACGGTGATCGTCCCGCGGCCGTCCGCACGTGAGGCCGCGACTCCGGGGCACGCCGCTGAAGGAAGCGCCCCCGACCGGCCTGTGGGGCTGCGCGTCGCCTGGCTCGATCCGCTGAAAGGTTTCGCGATTCTGGCCATACTCCTCAATCATCTGGTGGAGTCGTTCGGCCCCGGCCCGTGGTTCACCAACCCCAGTAGCAACTGGCCCGACCTGGCCACGCGGCTGCACACATTCTTCCCGCATGACCGGCTTGCGCCGGTCGCCGCCATCCGATTCCTCGGCTGGCTGGGCGACAGCGGGCCTGGTGTCTTCATCTTCGCGAGTGGCGTCGGGCTGACGCTGGCTGCTTTTGTTCGGGCGGAGGAGCCGGGGACCGGCATTCGGACCTTCTACCGGCGTCGCCTCGCCCGGCTGTATCCGCTGTACATCGCGATGCATTTCGTAGTCCTCGGCCTGGCGCTCGCTGTCCCTGGCGACACACTCTCGTTCGCCAGCCCGATGACCATGTTCAGCCTCTCGGGATTCCGTGGCGTCCCATCGCTCTTCTACTACATCGCCCCGGCCTGGTGGTACATGTGGCTGATCATTCAGCTGTACGTCCTGTACCCGTTCCTCCTGCGATGGCTCGAGCGATCCGGGCCGGCCCTGTTCTTCGCGGGCACGCTGGCGATCACGGTCGCGGCGCGGGCGTTTGGCATCCTGTTCCAGGCCCCGCTGCATCTCCACCTGTTCATGTGGATGACTGGATTGGTCGCCCTCACCCGGCTGGCCGAGTTCACCGCGGGGATGGTGGTCGCTCGCGCATTGATCGCCGCGCGGCAGGCGGGCCGTCCAGAGCCGGGAGCGAGCCAAGTCACCGCAGGCGCCGCAGTTGTTTACGTGGCGGGACTCGCTTGCTCGTTTACGCTCGCGGGATCGCTCGTCGCCAACCTCCTCGTGACGCTCGGGCTCTCAGGACTGTTCTATGGCGCGTGGCGAGCCCTCCGAGCCTACCTGCCGGCGCTGGCGCGAGCGATCACATCCCTCGGCGTGAGCTCGTACGCCGTCTATCTGCTGCATCAGCCACTCGTGACGTGGACGGGCGTCTTCTTGCACGATCGTTTGGCGCTCCATCTCGCCGCGGCGATCTTCGTGATCGCCATCTCGATTCCTGTGGGCGGAGCCATCGAGCGGGCCACCAACGCCCTCGTGCACAACCGAGCAGCGTGGATCATTGCGCGTTCCAACGCGCTGTCCATGACGGCCGGCGTCTTCGTCTTCGTCCTCTTGGTCACGGCCGAGCCACTCACCGGTCCGGCCGGCGGACGCGTCGTCAGCTATCTGGTCGCATGGGGCACAGGGGTCGTGCTCTGGCTCGAATGGTTGCGACGCGCCGGCGCGTCGCAACGGGACGTGTCGCCGGAACCCGTATGGTGTGCGATCGCACGCCGTACCGGTCTCGCCTCGGGCTTCCTCGGCCTCTTCGTGATGGCGCCCGGCTACGGATACCTCGCGGCAACGACAGGTCTCGTCATCGGCGTGGTCGCGACCGCCACCAACCGGTTCGCGGCGCCCAACTGGCCACTGTGGAGGGTATGGGCCGCTGGGGTAGCCGTGACGCTGGTCATCGCCGGCGGAGCGGAGAAGGTGCTGCGAGTCATCGCACCACGCGAAATCGGCGGCTGGGGTGAACGGCCGGCGCTGATGGTGCACCCCACGCGCGCGTTCTCGCTCATCCCGAACCGCGTCACACACCTCCGCTACAACGACTACGACTACGTCGTGCGCACGAACGCGCTGGGACTGGCGAGCCCCGAGATCCCGGTCGCCCGGCCTACGCCCAATGCCCTGCGAGTGCTGACGACCGGCGACGCGTTCACCATGCCCGAAGGCCTGAACTACGAGCAGTCGTTCCCCGCGCTGCTCGATTCCGCCCTCGCACAGTGCCTGGCGCCACGCCCGGTGCAGGTGATCAACGCTGGCGTCACGGGGTACGGGCCGCGCGAGGAGGAACCGCAATTCGACGAGCTGGGCGCGATGTTCCGCCCCGATATCGTCGTACACGAGTTCTTCGTGAACGATTGGTCGGACATCATGGTGGGTGCCGAGGAGCGCCGCCAGGGCATCGGCCTGACGAAAGGGCGGCTCACTCGTGGCGCCCTGCTCGATCGCTCGGATCTCGTGGCCAATGCGCGGCTGCTCTACGAGCGCATCGTGTCGGCGCTCACCGGACGGATCTCCAGCACACAGCGCTACGAGCTCCTCCTCGACTACTATCGTACCGGCGCCAATCCCCTGTACGACACGCTGAATATCGACCGGATGACGCGGTTTATCGCGCACTTTCGAGATGCGGCGCGAGCCGACGGCGGGTCGCTCGTCATCTTCTTCACGCCGGGCGGCGTTACCGTACTGCCACGCGACCAGATCGCCTACCTGCCGCGGTCCGGCATCCCGCTGACGGATTCGGTGCACTACGACCTTCGCCGGCCGTTCACCACGCTCGAACGGATCACCGACTCGCTCGGCGTACCCCTGGTCGACCTGACGGGCCCGCTCCGCGTGTATCGCCCACAACCGGTGTATTTCCCGAACCAGTGGCACTGGACGGCGGCCGGCCATCGGGCGGCGGCACAGGCCATCGTAGGTGCGCTGAGCCGCCAGGGATTGATCGCGCCCGCATGCACGGGATGAGTACCCCCCTTGGGAGCGCCAATCTCCTGCGTGCCGGGCTGCTATTGACGGTCAGCCTGTGTGCGGTGATCGACGTGCGCCGCCGGCAGTCCGCTGGCACGGCCCCGTCGGTAGCCAGGAGCGCGCTCGCGGTGTGGTGCGGTATGGTCATCGCCTTCACGGTGTTCCTGTGGGCCGACCACATCCGGTCTCCGTTTCTGCTCGACCTCATGGAGGGGACCATCCTCCAGCACGTCGGCCGCGCCGCACACGGATTGGCGGTATATCCTCAGCCCACGCCGGATTTCGTCCCGCTCGCGTACAACCCGCTCTACTATTACCTGTGCGCGCCCGTGACGTGGGTGCTCGGGCTCAATCTGCCTGCGCTTCGCCTGGTCGCCATCGCCGGCATGGCGGGCAGCGGCGCGGTCATCTACGCGACGATCCGGAGATGGACCGGATCGCCGTGGTGGGGCCTGATCGGCGTCGGACTCTTCGCCGCGGCGTACCGCGTGATGGATGCGTATCTCGACACCGCGCATTCCGATTCGTGGCTGCTCTGTGCGGCGCTGCTCGGCAGCTATGTCATCGACCAGGCACCCACGCGCGCAGGACGCGTCGCGGGCGTCGGCATTCTCGTCCTGAGCTTCTGGTTCAAGCAGCACGGCGCCCTGTTCGCGCTGGGTGGAGCCGCGTTCCTGACGTTTCGCGATGGGTGGCGCGCATCGCTCCCGGCGTGGGCCGTCATCGTAGTCCTTGGCGCGCTGGCGTACGTGGCCGCGGTCCAGTGGCCGTTTGGACCGGCATTTCACTACTTCACATGGGACGTGCCCCGGAAGTGGTCCACGATCAACGCGGGTGCGGCCGTGCGCCTCGCGCGATTCACGGGACGGAACTACCTGCCGCTCGTTGCCGCCGGCATCATCCCGCTGGCGCGCGTGTGGCGCAAGCGGGCGCCGTTACGTATCTGGCACATCCAGTGGTGCTGCGCCGTAGCGAGTGCGCTGCAGGGGGCGCTGGACGCCGGGTCCTCTGACAATGTATTCATTCCGTTTGGCGCGTTCGTCATCATTCTGGGCACAATCGGGCTGGCGGATTGTGTGCGGGCCGGTGCCGGTGCGTGGACCCAGGCGGCACAGCCAGTCGCCGTCGCGGTGGCGTTCATACCTCTCATTTACGCACCCCAGACCGTGATACTTTCGCCGCACGCGCCGGCGGCATACGCTGATTTCCTCAGCGTCGTCCAGGGGCTGGACGGACCACTGTATGCGCCGGATATCGGCGAGTTGGCCGGGCCGCCCCTGTTTCATCCCGGAGCGCACTGGGTGGCACTCGAGGACATCGAACGTGGACCGGGACACACCAACAAGGACCGCGCCATCGCGTATGGTCTGATGGAGCCTGCCGAGCATCCCGCGGGTCCCGCCTATCTGATCACGAACCTGCCGCTCGCCACCGAACAGCCGCCGCTCTCACAACTCAGTAGCTCATACCTGTTGCAGACTGATTTCGGCGACCGGTTCGCGGCACTCGCCGGGCTTCCGAAGCGCTATAACCACCGGTTCCCCCGATTCCTGTACCGGTTCTCGGGGTCCCCGGAGGGCAGTCCGGGATCGCGCGGTATATGAGGCGCTCCTCCTGGCTCACCGCACACCGGGCATGGCTGTTCGCGGCCATCTTCCTCCTCGGCGCCGGCATCCGGGCGATCGACCTCTGGCGCCCGGTAGACGGCCGGATCCGCGAGAGTTGGCGCGAGAGCGACGAGGCCGCCATTGCGCGCAACTTCACCCGCGAAGGCATGAACATCCTCTATCCGCGCATCGACTGGCGCGGGGATGGCCCCGGCTTCGCGGAGATGGAGTTCCCACTCTTCCCGTGGACGATCGCGGCCCTGTACGACACGTTCGGCTTTCACGAGGTCCTGGGGCGGATTCTCGCCTACACATTCTCCCTCGCCACACTGGCGGTCTTCCTCGCGCTGGCCCGGCGATTGTTGCCGTGGCGAGGCGCGATCGCGGCCGGGCTGTTCTTCGCGCTCAATCCGCTCATCGTGCGGATCTCGAACGCGCTGCAGCCCGAAGCGCTCATGCTGCTCGCGTACGTGGGCGGGGTCTATGCGTTCCTCCGGTGGCTCGATGCCCGGAAGCCGGGGCACCAGGCGGCCGGCTGGTGGATACTCGCCGCCGTCGCGACGTCGCTCGCCATACTCGCCAAAGCAACGGCGGCCCACGTCGGCATCCTCTTCGCCGTCCTGCTGTGGCGGCGATATCGGTGGGGGACCGCCCGCGATCCGTGGGTGTGGGCATTCGGGGTGATCGCGCTCGTGCCGTCGGTGCTCTGGTACAGCCACGCGCACCATCTGTGGATCATGTACGGTAACTCCCTCGGCCTGTCCAACGAAGACCACTGGATCGGAGCCGATGTCTTCCACGAGTCGTCGTTCACGCTGGGGTTGATCACCGCGGAGCTGTTCTACGTATGGACCGCTGCGGGCGCGATCACGGGCCTCTACGGGCTCGCGGCAGCGCCGAACGCACCGGCCGCGCGCGTAGCGGTGCCGTGGCTTGCCGGCGCCCTGCTGTTCTACGTGGCCGCGATTCGCACGACCGCAAACTCCTGGGCGCTGTACTACCACATATTCTCGGTCGCGCCGGTCGCTCTCCTCTTCGGCCTCGGCGTGGCGCAACTGGCACGACTGCGGTGGCGCCCCGGCGTCCGAGCCGGGATCGCAGCGGCCATGGTGCCGTGCGCGGTCATCCTGTGGTACGCCGTCGCGCACGATCTTCCGATCGGCTACGGCTCGTCACGCGCGGTCAAGCTGGGCGCGATCGCCGTGGTCGTCGGTTTCATGATGCTGCTCGTCCTGCGTGGTCGTGATCGGACCACCGGCATCAAACGGTCGCCGGGCCTCGCGATCGCGGCCGCAGCCGCGGCACCACTCGCGCTCCTGCTCTTCGCGGCACAGGTGGCAGCCGATGCGCACCCGCACCACGAAACCGGCAATTACGTAGCCGCCAAGCTGTTCGCGCCCAGCATTCCCGCGGGCACCCTCATCGTGTCATCGGGCGGTCGGTGCACCACGGTCATGGCTCGGCACGTGGCATACAACCAGTCGTACATGTTCTACTGGCTCGATCGCAAAGGATTCGACGTGTGCGTCGAGCAGCAGTCGATGGCACGTCTCGACAGCATCATCCAGCGCGGGGCGCGATTCTTCGTCGCGAACGACACCCTCGTCCACTCCCAGCCCGGATTCGCGGACACCCTCAGCCGCCGATTCTCGGTGCTCGCCACATCCAACGGATGGTCGCTCTATGCCCTCCGTCCTGCCGGCAATGGAGAGCATGGCCACTAACACCCCAGGCCGGTCCGGGACCGGCGCCACTCAGGACACCCAGCTCGGTATGACCGCGATTGCGGCCATCGTACTGGTCGTCGTCGTCCACACGCTCTGGCTTGGACGCTACCCGATCGTCGCCCCCGACGAGGGCGGATGGCCGCTCGCGGTCCGGAACTGGGCCGAGCATGGACTGGCGACGTTCGACTACTACCAGGCGCCGGCATACCATTGGATTCTCGGCCTCGCATTCAGAATCGCGCGACCGACGGTCGTCGTGGGACGAGATACCGCCGCGATCTTCAACCTCCTGGGCCTCGCGTGCTTCACCGGCGCCGCCTATCGCCTGACCGGGAGCCGGCGCACGGCCCTGTGGGCGCTCCTGCTCCTCGGCCTGGACTACGCCACCGTCCTGACGGACCGCCGCGCGTACATCGAGCCGTTCCAGATGTTCTGGATGAACGCGCTGGTCTTCTTCTTCCTCGGCCGGTCTCGCCGGGACTTCGTGTGTGCCGCAGTGGCAGCTGCGGGACTGCTGCTCACCAAGGCCAACGGGGCCTTCATCCTGGTGGCCCTCGTGCTCGCCAGCCTTACCGACGTCCCGGCGATGGACCGCGAACGCCGGCGCCGGTCGTGGCTCGCCCTCGCCGCGGGCATCGCACTCGCGACTCTCGTGTTCGCGATCCTCGCCCTGCACGACCCGAGCGAGTTCCTGAGAGGATGGATCGCGACCACGCGGGGTGTCCCCGTGCGGCCGGGCAATGGCCCAGGGGTCGTCCCGGCGGTGTTCCGTGTTGGATTCATCGTCATCGACCCGAACTTCGGCTTGAGGATTCTCCGCGTCCTCTCGACCGACGCGCCATTTGGCGTCGTCCTCGGCGCCATGGGAGCGATCATGGCGCTGTTCGAGCGGCGCGCGACGTTGATCGGCTGGTGGTTCTTCCTGGGCCTGGCAGCGTTGATCGTCCAGGCCGTGTGGCTCGAGAATCACCTCGCGGTTCTCTACCCGGCTATGGCGCTGGGTAGCGCGTGGTTCCTGGCCGAGATGGACCGGACGGCCATGGCGCGCCAGCGCTTCGGCGTTCGCTGGACGTGGGCTTCGATCGTCCTTGTCGTTGTGCTGGTGTACGACGTCGCCCGGTTCGCCGGAGGCGTCGCCACCACCAAGGAACCGTCGCGAGCCACCGTCCAGTGGCTCGACCGGCATACCCAACCCTCTGACGTCGTCCTGGCCGCCCCCTATATCGTGATGCAGCGCGCAACTCCCCAGCGGTCATTCTGGGACCTGGTGCCTCCCTATCTGCCGGCCACCGACAGCCTGGAGGCGTGGCACGTCCGTTGGGTCGTCGTCGACCGCAAGGAGTGGATCGGGGCCATGCGGCTGCAAGGCGCCGATCTCGGCGCGTTCAACACCGGGCTGGCCGCCTGCTGCACGCCAGTGTGGCCGGATAGCCAATCCGTCGATGTGACATCGGCCGCCATGCCGCCATTCGAGGTTTACCAAGTCCGCACGCCGTGAGCGCTGAACGCCGCACGAGCGCGGATCGGTCGCCGCCCGCACACCTGGTCGAGGATCCGGTCGAGGTCTCGTCGCAAGACGAGTCCGTAACCGAACCCACGTCCGACGCGCCGGCGCCATTCCGGCTCGCGTCGCTCGGCGGATACTCCATGATGTTCGCCGCCGTCACGGTGCTCAGCAAGGCCGTGTCGTTCATCATGCTGCCGGTCTACACCAGGTACTTGCGACCATCGCAGTACGGGGCGATCGAGCTGATCGAGATGAGCTTCGATCTCCTCACGATGGTGGCCGGCACCCGGCTCCTCGGCGGAGTGTTCCGATATTACTACAAAGCCGGGACGGACACAGAGCGGAATGCCGTCATCTCCACTGGCGCGCTCATCATCTGCGGCGGATATGTGGGGGTCGGCATCGTCGCCTTCATAGCGGCCACGCCCCTGGCCAAGTTGGTCCTCGGCGACGCGTCGCTCTCGGGCCTCGTTCGCATCGGGTCCCTCGCTCTCGCTAGCCAATCCCTCACCAGTCTTCCCCCCGCGCTGCTGCGGGTGCAAGGCCGATTCCGTAGCGTCGTCGTGGTCCAGCTCGCGCGCCTCGCGATGCAGGTCGCGCTCAACGTGGTGTTTCTCGTGCACTATCACCTGGGACCGAACGGGATTTTCCTCAGCACGCTCCTGGCCAATATCTGTGTGGGCGGCGTAGTGCTGGCGATGGTCTTGCGACCAGTCGGTCTCCACTTCTCCCGGAACGCGGCCACCGCGCTGTATCGCTTCGGCTTTCCGCTCATCGCCGTCCAGGCTGCGACGTTCATTCAAACGTTCGGCGACCGCCCCTTTCTGCGCGCCGCCACAGACCTGACGGCGGTCGGCATCTATGCCATGGCGTACCAGTTTGCGTTCGCGCTGAATTCGTTGGCGCAGACTCCCTTCAGCCTGGTCTGGGAGCCCAAACGCTTTGAGATCGCCACGCATCCCGATCATGATGCGATCTACGCGCGAGTGTTCGTCTATTTCAATGTCGTGCTGATGGCCGGAGCGCTTGGGTTCGCGATGTTCACGCACGATGTGCTGCACCTCATCGCGACGAAGGCGTATTACGGCTCATCGGATTACGTGCCGTTGCTCGTGGTGTCCATCGTTCTGCAGGGGTGGGCGGGGATGCACGACCTCGGCATTCTCGTATCGGAGCGGACCAAGTACCTCGCGATCGCCAACTGGGCCGCCGCGATCGTCGCGCTGATCGGCTACGCGGTCCTGATTCCACGATACCATCTCTGGGGCGCGGCCTCCGCCACGGTTATCGCGTATGCCGTCCGCTCCGCCTTGACATACTTCTATTCACAGCAGCTCTGGCCGGTGCGCTACGACTGGCCGCCGGTCATCCGGCTCATCGCCCTCACAGGCCTCACCTACTTGATCAGTTGGTACATCCCGTGGGGACCGCTCGTGTACACCCTGCCGGTGCGCATCTCGCTGTACATCGCCTACCTGATCCTCGTCTGGTTCGCGGGCGTGGTCAGTGCGGACGACCGGGCGGCGGCGCTGCGGACGATCGGCCAGTTCCTCACGAGCACCGCCGACCGGGCAGCCAGACGGGCGCTGGCGGCGGCAGGCGGGGGGCCGGCAGGGCCGGCCTGACGACAGGAGCCTTTCGGGGGCGTCAGTCCGGTGTGCGGTACAGCGCCTCGTATTCGTCGGTCATGCGGTCCATCGAGAACTTCGCGCGCGCGCGCGCCAGCGCCGCCGCGCCGAGCCGGGCACGCTCGTTCGCATTCGGCAGGAGCCGCACGAGTGCATCGCGCAGCGCGACTTCATCGCCGGGCGGAGTCAGCAGCCCATCGACGTTATCCGTGATCGCCTCCGGGATGCCCGATGTGCGGGACGCCACGATGGCCGTGCCCGCGTGCATCGCTTCGAGCAGTGCGAGCGGTAATCCCTCCCACAGCGAGGGCATGACGAAGATGTCGGAAGCGGCATGCAGGTCGAAGACATCCGAGCGTTGGCCCAGGAGATTGACCCGGCTCGAGACCCCATGCTCCTCGGCGATCGCCAGCAGGCGATCCCGCTGGTCGCCCTGCCCCGCGATCGCGAGGTGCCAGGGCACATCGGGCTCCGGATACGCGCTCGCAAGCGCACGAATCAGCTGCGCGTGGCCTTTTCGCACGATGAGATTGCCGACCGCGAGCACCAGGATCTCGTGGTCCGCCACGCCCAGCGCACGGCGGGCCAGGGCGCGATTGCCGGGACGATACGGTACGCCGTTCGGTATCGTCTGAATCGCATCGCGCGGCAGTCCGAGCCGCGAGATGAGATGCGCGGTCGTGTCGTTGGACACGCCGACCACGTGCGCGCTCGACCGGAACGCCCACCGGAGCGCGATCCGGCGGCGGCGCTTCGAGGTGACGTACTGGCTGCCGTGCATCGTGATCACGTGAGGAATCCCGAGCCACCGGGCGGCGGCCGCACCGTACACCGCCATCGTGAACTCGTGGCTGTGCACGACCTCGATGCGACGGGCCCGCAGCACTTGAATGAGCCCGCGCACGCAGCGCCAATCGACCGGGCGGCGGATCGTGAACGTCTCGCGCTCGAAGCCCGCATTCTTGAGCCGGGCGGACAGCCAGCCTACACCATGCGCGGGTCCCACTGGACACACCTCGTGGCCGCGCGAGCGCAATGCTTCCGACAAGCTGATCAGCATCGTCTCCGCCCCGCCGGGCCCGTCCGACTCCAGCATCTGGGCGATGCGCAAAGGGTGCCCGGGGAAGGACGCAGTCATCGAGTGCCGACGACAATCTGCCCGTGCGTGCCCCGCGCCGCAACCGGCCCCGGTGGGGGCGAGCCGGATTGCCCGGTCACCGGATCGACGGGTCGGCGACGATGGTGTTCCCCGCCTTGGCGCTCTCACACCAACTGCGGAAACGGCGGTCGTGGAGTATCGCCGCTCCAATCGTGTCCGCCGCGAGCGCGGCACCCGCATCAGTGAAATGTGCGTAATCCGCGAACAATGGACCACGGCGGGCGCGCACGAACGCCGCAAGATCGACGAGAGCGACACCCGAGTCCGCGGCCACCTGACGCATCGCCGCATCGCCCGCTGAGTCGAACGCCAGGAGCACCGGCCCCGTGCTCCGCGGGTAGAATCGTCGCCATGCCGTGAGCGTCGTGGCATCCGCGGCGCCGGCCATCGACCAATTCGCGTGGGTAATGAGTACGGGCTCGGCCCCGATCGCCCGCACCGTCGAGACCACGCGCCGCAGATCTCTGCTGTAGAGTGCAAGCCGGTCGCCGGGTACTTCCGTGAACGGGGCGCCGGCGCTGGTATCCGCGAGTGCGGCGCGAATGGCGCGCCGCCGAACCCACGTCAAGAGCCAGTGAGGTGCAATCCGCTTCACTTGCAGCCGGAGCCGCTCCTCAGCCCGTGGACTGAACGCCCGTGACGGCGAGAGGATGGTGTCCGCCCCGGTGGAATCCGGACGCGCCGCCCGCGGGGGTTCGGGGGTGAGGTACTGGGCAGGAACTGCGTAGATGGTCACGATGTCCGGCCCGAGCCGTCGAATACGCGTGCGCAGGTCGGCGTCGGTGGTCGGTAGGGACATGCCGAAGATCGCGGCGTTGAGCACCTCGATGTTGTCCGGCGAGCTCCCGCAATGGCCTGATGCCGCCCACCGGCGAAGAGAATCTTCCACCTGCCGGGGATACTCGTGGCGGGGGGACTCGTAGAGACCAAACGTCTCCGACGCGCCGACTGTCACGACACGTAGTGTCCCAGGCTGTTTCACCGCAGACGCGGCCTCACCTCGCGTGCCGACCGCGTTGATGACCCACTTCTGGAACCGGGCGTTGGGCCGCGCGTGCTGGCCATCTCGATCGCGGATCAGCAGGTCTTCCTCCGATACGACCGGTGACCAGATCGGAGTGCCGTAGCGGAATAGGTCGTCGAGCCGGCACGTCGCTTCCATGGCGACCGCGACGATCATCACGAGGCCAAGGACGGCCGCGGCCCGGCGCGCCACTCCCAGCGCGGTGCTCATCGACGATGGAACCACGCCATGGTCTCGGTCACGAAGGGCCGCGGGTCGTCGCGACGCCAAACGGAGTCGGCGTCTCCCCCGATGGACGCGCCCAGGAACGCGCGGACCGCCGCCCATCGAGTGGGCGCGTCGGGCGGCAGCGATAACGCCGCGTCCGAATGACGCAGCCGCGCTAGGAGGTGATCGACATCGCCCCACCACCAGCGGACACGCACTCCCGCGCGATACGCGGGCTGCGCGCCGGGCTCGCGCCCGAGAGCGCACTCGACCAGCAATCGTGGAAAGTCGACGCCAGCGTCGATGGCCAACTGCACAGACCCCCAGAAACGCCCGTTGATCTCCATCAGGTATGGCGTGCCGCTCGCGGAATCGATCTTGTACTCCACCATTGCCACTCCGCACCACCCGATCCCGGCGAGCAGTGCGTGCGAGCGATTGACGAGATCCGGAAGTCCGGAAATACTCTCCGCGTACACACTGACACCCCCGGACGGCGGTTTTTCCCGGATGCGTCGGTGTGCAAAGCTGGCTACGAGACGGCCATTCCACAGGAGCAGGAATATCCCGACGCCGGGGCCGACGATCCGATTTTGGAGCATGACCGGGTAGGCCGCGGACGGCAACGCGGCTAAGGCTGCGTGAAGGTCGCGTAGAGTGGCGGCGTGCACGACTCCAAGCTTGACGCGTCCGGCATCGGACTCGCCGACCGACCGCGCAGGCTTGATGACGACCGGGAACTCGACTCGCCCCTCCAACGACTGCCCGCGCGCCGCCCACGTCACGCTCTCGTGACGGGGAAACGCGATGCCGAGTTTCCTGGCCGATTCCTCGAGTCCCGCTTTGTTGGCAACGGTCTGGAAGGATTCGATGCTCCCGAATGGGATCATCGCATCGCCGAGCCGATCGCGCGCCGCCAGCAGCACGGGCATGGATGCGTCCGTGACCGGAATGACGACCTGAATCTCGTGACGACGGACATAGTCGGCGACGGCGTCCACGAACTCCGCGCTCGCACGGAGCGGGTCGGGCGCCACCAGGCTGCCTACTGCCCATCGCGATGTGGCGGCCAGCGCTCGGCGACGACGCGCGCTCACGTGAACACGATAGCCGGCTCGGCCAAGTGAGCGAACGACGGCCAGGGCCGAGCGCTCTTCCCCATCCGTCACCAGGACCGCCGTCTCGAGCACCTACCCCTGCCGGCCTACAGTTCCCGGTGTCGTCACCACGACATGCGCCACGACATGCGCCACGACATGCGCCACGACATGCGCCACGCGGGATTTCGGTCGCTGACCGGCCGGACAACTGATGGGCGATACCTGGACTTTGGTGCCGCTTGAACCGCGGGTTCCAGTGGCCGCCGATCGGCAAGCATCATCGATTTGATGGCGACCTCGAGAGCCGCCCACGCGGCGACCAGGACGTACGTCACATCCACCCACGCGAACGACAGGAAGAATGAACCGACGGCGAACCCCACGAATCCAACTGCCAGGTACCCGGGCGAGATGTATAGGAGGCGCTGTTCGGCATTCCCGCGCGCCCACTGTCGCGGCACCCGTCGGCGGAGGAGGAGCAGACTGATCACACCGCCGGGGATCATCAACATCCACAACACGATGCCGCCCACGCCGGTTTCCGCGCCGGCTTCGAGGTAGGCGTTGTGCGGCGGTGTACAGCGAAGCGGTCCGGTATTATGGCGAAGGGCCAGGGAGGAGATGGTGCACTCCGCCCGTTCGAAATTGTTGATACCCAGACCAAACCACGGGTACTGCTCGAAATACCCGATCCCCCGCAGCGTCACCTGCCGCCGGCCGGTCGGCGAGTCCCAGTTGTAGTCGTGTTCCGGGCTGAGCAGCGTACGCATCTGCATCCAGTAGCCCGGCGGCGAGAACACCGACAAGGCGGCACCGGTCACGACGACGACGGCCACGCGCCTGACAATCGATATGCTGTCGAGGAAGAGTAGGACCGCGATCCCACACGCAATGAGGCCGAGGAACGCCCCGCGGGATCCGGACTTGGAGATCGCGGCGCCGATGCCGACCAGGACAATTGCGCAAAACACCTTGCCCACCTTGCCGGCGCTGTGAAACGCCAGCAGTGTGAACGCCAGCCCGATCAGCAGAACGAGTCCGAGGTCGTTTGCGTCATATGTCGCGAGTCCGGCCAGCCGGTCGTAACCGGCGTAGTGCTGGACCTTGAAGACGAACAACGATGTCCAGCACAGGAGTGCCGTGCTGACCACCACCGTCCACACGAGCCCGTAGTAATCGCGGGGGCTGCGCATTGCAGCGATGATCAGGAAGGCAAGGACGATCGTCTTGGCGTACACGGTCAGGATGAACTCCGCCGAACTGCCGAACGAGATCCCGAACGGCGCCGAGAGCAACGCCAGGACCGCAAAGCCGGCTATCAGCTTTGCCGGCCATGTCTCGAGATATGGGCGGTTGGACAGGAGCGCCGGTTTCGCGTACGCGATCGCGGCGGCCAGACCCGTCACCACGAGCGCCGGCCGCAGCGCCTTGAACGCCGGGAACTGCTCGTGGATGCGGCTGACTGTCAGAATGATCAGAATGAAAAGCGTGACGCGAAACGGGTCGTGGGCGGCCTGGATACTCGCGACACGCAGGCGTTGCCATATGCGGGTGAGCGAGAGACGGGTGGCCGAGAGATCCTTGGTCAGCGCGACCCGGCCGGGCGGCGCGCCACCCAACTGCCGCCCAACCGGCGCCGCATTGCCCCTTGCCCGACGTCGCATGCCCGCTCCGCTCATGACCGACGGATACGCCAAGAAATGACTCGAAGAAACGACCCTGCTCGCGCCAACCTGCTCCACAATCTAACCACTTGCCAACTACAGACTTAATGCGAAGCCTCGGCTCTCCCAGTGACGGGCGTGCGAGCGCAACCCCAGTATCACGCGTGGTTCGCCCGCCCCCTCATGTGAAGACCCGCGACGCGGAGCGCAAAGCCGGCCCGGCTGATGCCGGCCGGAATGTTCGCCCGCGGAATCGCAAAGGGGTTCTCAGGCGCAATCCGCGTCCACCCTCCGACGACCAAGGCGCCGGCTTCGTATCCGGACGCGCGTGTCGCCCGCTCGACCTGCGGGGATGAAAGGCCATACGGATAGGTCAGCCAGGGAATCGTACAGAGGAACCGGGCGCGCAGCCACTCGAGAGGGGCCCGGAGCTCCGCGTCGAGTGCGGCGTGGCCGAGTTGCGTCAGGTCGGGGTGTGACCAACTGTGCGAGCCGAGCGTGAGGCCGTCGTGCCTGCGGCAGGCAGCTGCGAGTTCCGCCTCGGTCCCGGTGAGCATTGGCACAGATAGCTCGTGCACGACCCAGCCGGCACGTCGCGCCCATTCCCCGACGGCTGCGTCACGGCCAGCGGCATCGGACAGGCCCTCCGTGCGCATCTCGGGCGTAAGGCCGCCGGACGAGCCCCCGGCCCCAGGCTGGCGCGGTGGCCCGTATGTGTCCCACCACAGGGGCCGGCCGCCGAGCAGCCCTGGCGGGACGAATACGGTGGCCGGCATACCGCGTCGCGCCAGTTCCTCGACGCCGATGGCAAGTGCGCCTTGGTACGCGTCGTCAAAGGTGATCGCGACCCGGGGCCGCCGGCCGCGGGACGGCGACCCAAGCACGGCCATCAGTGGCACGACGTCGTAATGTCGTCCGATGTGCTCCAACTGGTCGCAGAAATCACGACGCCGGAGGTGGAGTGATGCGTCGCCCGGCCAGGGTAGGTCGTCGGGGACCACGTTGTGATACGCCAGTATGCAGATCTCCTGCTGATGCTGACGGGCCGACCAGCCGGCGGCCCCGGACGCCACGAGGGTTCGTTCGATAATCGACTTCGCCAGACTCCTGGTGTTCACACGGGTCTCACCGATTGCGGGACACGGTCAAGCGTGGAGCAGTGAAGCGGGGCGCGGTTAAGATGCTGTACGATCACGTGCACGCCAGTGAGCGTCAGGCGAATGTGAGCTGGACGGCCCAAGCGCAAGCCGTGCGGCCGCCGCGGGCCCGGCACGTCACCTGGCACCTCGGACACTCGTCAGTCATATGCGGGGAGCCGCCGCCACCGGTGCCGGCGCCGCCCCAACCCGGTGTTGATCCGGCACCGGTCCCACCATATTCAGCGACCGTCGCTTCGCGCTTCGTCCAGACCATACCGCGTGCTCTTCAACAGCTTCGTATTTCTTGGCGTCTTCCTGCCGATCACGTAT